>ERZ836877.6694-NODE-6694-length-10142-cov-3.415089_pt1 | contig 10142 bp, 10 predicted proteins | sample MGYA00519469_ERZ836877 | MGnify/ENA primary metagenome ERZ836877 (study PRJEB31850, sample SAMEA3708809) | human gut metagenome | biome: human gut; feature: human-associated habitat; material: faeces | place: China | collected 2014 ... | reverse complement strand
GGGGTTCACGGCCACGCCGGTGTCGCCCATCATGGTCTCGGGACGGGTGGTAGCGACTACGATATCGCCGGAGCCGTCCGCCAGAGGATAGCGGATATACCACAGGTGGCCGGGCTTATCCACATACTCCACCTCGGCGTCAGACAGGGCGGTGACGCAGTGGGGGCACCAGTTGATGATGCGGCTGCCCTTGTAGATGAGGCCCTTGTCATACAGCTCGCAGAAGGTCTCCCGGACGGCCTTGGAGCAGCCCTCGTCCATGGTAAAGCGGGCGCGGCTCCAGTCGCAGGAAACGCCCATCTTCTTCTGCTGCTGGACGATGCGGTTGCCGTATTCCTCCTTCCACTTCCAGACCCGCTCCAGGAACTTCTCCCGGCCCAGGTCATAGCGGGTCTTGCCCTCCTTGACCCGCAGCTCTTCTTCCACCTTGATCTGGGTGGCGATGCCGGCGTGGTCGGTGCCGGGGACCCAGAGGGCGGCGTAGCCCTGCATCCGCTTGAAGCGGGTCAGGATGTCCTGCAGGGTGCAGTCCAGCGCGTGACCCATGTGGAGCTGGCCTGTGACGTTGGGGGGCGGCATGACGATGGAGAAGGGCTTCTTCTTGGAGTCCTCCACGCCCTTGAAGCAGTCATGATCCTCCCACATCTGATAGATGCGGGACTCCACCTGCTGGGGCTCATACACCTTTGGCAGTTCTTTGTTCATTGAAACTCTCCTTTATTTCACGGTCTTACCAGATTTTGAAAACAAAACGCCCTGAGCCATAAGGCTCAGGGCGAACAAAAGTCCGTGGTACCACCTGGATTCCACGCAAAGTGCGTGACACTTACCGTCTGTAACGGGACACCCGTCCGGCTTACTGGATTTCAGCACGACCGCTCCGCGGTGACTTCACTGACCGTCCGGTAGGGCTTGCACCGTCCGCCCTCTCTCTTGACCGTTAAAATCAGCTACTGCTCCGCTTCTCAGCGTTTGAACGGAATTCATTATACGATAGCTTTTGTGCTTTGTCAACCTAAGAAAGCCGCAGAATTTCCTTTTTCAGCCGTTGGATGATGCGCTTTTCCAGCCGGGAGATGTAGCTTTGAGAAATCCCCAGCCGGTCGGCCACCTCCTTCTGGGTCTGCTCCTTTCCTCCGCCCAAGCCGAACCGCAGAGTGATGATCTCCCGCTCCCGTGGTGAAAGGGTATCCAGCGCCGACGCCAGCAGGCACAGGTCCACATCGTCCTCCAGAGGCCGCATGACCACATCCGCCTCGGTACCCAGCACGTCGGAGAGCAGCAGTTCGTTGCCGTCATAGTCCGTGTTCAGCGGCTCGTCGAAGGAGACCTCCACCCGCCGTCCCGCGTTTTTCCGCAGAAACATCAATATTTCGTTTTCGATGCACCGGGAGGCGTAGGTTGCCAGCTTGATGTTCTTATCCGTCCGATAGGTGCCCACGGCCTTGATGAGACCGATCGTGCCGATGGAAATGAGATCCTCGATGTTGATGCCCGTATTCTCGAACCGGCGGGCGATGTACACCACCAAACGCAGGTTATGCTCGATCAGCTCCTGTCGGGCTGCCTCCTCTCCCAATCGGTTCAGCAGCTCCGTCTCTCGCTCCCGGCTCAGCGGCGGTGGAAGCGTATCGCTGCCGCCGATATAATGCAGCTCCGGCTCCCGGCACAATCCCAGACGGCACAGCAGCCGCCGCAGCCATTCTCTCATGATTCCTTCTCCCTTCCCCGCCCCATAAAGCGGTATATCCGCCCCCCAGCTCCGTATCCGTCAGGGCGATCCGCAAATTTGGATAACGAACGCCGCCGATCTCCGTCCAATCGCTGCTCACGCTGACCAGCAGCCCGCCTCCCGCCGCCGTCCGCATCGGCAAAAGCTGGGGACGCAGCTTTGGAAAGCGCTGGCGCAGCAAAGGCAATGCCTCTGACGGCGGACGGTGCTGAATGGCCGCCGCAAGCTGCGGAAACCGGGACAGCTCCGCCGTCAGCACCGGTTCCCCGGCGGTGTCCCGCAGGCTGTTGCCCGTGTCCAGCAATGCGGTGAGGGCCACCGTTTGCCCCAGCAGGCACACCGTCACCGGCAGACACTCCCCCCGGATACCGTGGGCGGCCGCCGCCCGGAAGATCACCGTCAGCAGCAGATAGACCCCTGACGCAGAAAGCAGCAGGGTTTTCCCGTTGACATTCGTATAGAAAATTCCCCGGGCGTTAGGAATGTGCTGCCCCGCCAACAGTCCGAGGGCCAGAACCGTCCCCGCCAAGGCGCAGGCGATGGCGACGGTCAGCAGCGTCAGCCGGAGAAAATGGGTCTCCCGGCCAAAGGCGATGAGGGCCAGCAGCAGCCCCACGCCTGCCTTTACCAGCGTTTCCGTGAGAAAGCCCCCGCCGGGAAGGAACACCGCCGCAGCATACAGCCCGCCCAGCACTCCGCAGAGGAGGTAGCGCCGGCGGCGCAGAGGGATCCCCGCCAGCCGTGCCGTAGAGAGAAACAACAGGTAGTCCAGCAGGGCGTTGAACAGAAACACACTGTCCAGATACACCACCGTCATACGCTCTCCCCCCTCTCACAAGGAGATTATAAGCCGGGCCGTTCCGAAAAAAGGTCGAAAGAAAGCCCGGCGGACAGCTTTCTTGTCCGCCGGGCAAACGAGGCGCTTTATACCATCAGCAGCGCGCTGATACCGGTAGCCGCCAAACCAAAGACCAATACGCCCACCAGAATCAGGGCAATGATACGGGTCCGCTTCGGAGTCATTTCGGGGTTCCTCCTTTAACTTCCCCGCTGGCGGGGAGAATTTTTTTGATGCTCTTTTCTACCTTGGACCGTGGCAGCATCAGCTCATGACCGCAGCCAAGGCACTTCAGCTTGATGTCCATGCCCACCCGGGTGATCTCCCATTGCTTGGAGCCGCAGGGGTGGGTCTTTTTCAATTCTACAACGTCTTTTATATGCAGATCCATAAAAGGGCCTCCTGTCACCGCTGCGGCGAAGCCGCATAAGGTGGAATATCAAAGAAAAGGATGTGATCCGTATGCCGGAAAACAGAGGTTACTTACCGGAAGGGCTGTCCGCCCCGCCGCTATACACGCTGGAAATGCTGCGCCGCGCCGTGAGCGATGACACCGTACTGGAGGGGACCGTCCAGCGGTGCGACGGGGACCTGAACCTGTACTTACAGCTTGGGAGCACTTTCGCGAAAATTCCCAGAGAGGAAGTCACCGCTCTGTGGATCAGCGGTGCAGACCGGGAGATCGCCGTTTTATCAAGGGTCGGAAAGCAGGTCTGTTTTACGGTGGAATCCCTCTCCGCCGACGCGAAAGGCGCGCCGACGGCCCTGCTCTCCCGCCGGAAGGTCCAGGAACAGGCTATGGAGGAAATGCGCCGCGGTCTGAAGCCGGGAGCCGTGGTGGTGGGAAAGGTGGTACGCATGGAGCCCTTTGGGGCCTTCGTGGACATTGGCCGGGGCATCGTGGCTCTGCTGCCCACGGAATACATCTCCGCCGCCCGCATCCGCCATCCCAACGAGCGGTTCCGGGTGGGGCAGAAAATTCTGGCAGCGGTCAAGGTCTTTGACCGGGAAAACCGGCGGATCACCCTGACCCACAAGGAGCTGTTAGGCACCTGGCTGGAAAACGCCAGCCGCTTTTCCGAGGGGGACACGGTGCGGGGCACTGTCCGGGGTGTTATGGACTATGGCTGCTTTGTGGAACTGGCCCCCAACCTCTCCGGCCTCACCGACCAGCGGGAGGATCTGCGGGAGGGGGACGGGGTCTCCGTCACCGTCCGCTCCATCCGCCCGGAGCGCATGAAGATCAAATTACAGGTCATTGAAGTGCTGCCGCCCACGGAGCCGCCGGAAACGCTGCCCTACTGGATCACCGATGGGGTACTGGATCGCTGGGTTTACTCCCCCGCCAACTGTGAGCGGTCCCCGGTGGTCACGGAATTCACTGAGATTCCTTGATCTTCTCCCAGTAGCTTTTCGCGGCCTGCTCGGTCTTGTTGTCGCCGTAGTGATAATAGCGGGCGTTTTTGATGGCGTCCGGCAAATACTGCTGGCGAACCCAGTGGTGGCCGTAGTTATGGGGGTACTTGTAGCCCTGTTCCCGCTCCAATCCGGCGGAATCAGCGTGGACATTCTGCAGCTCCCGGGGCACGTCGCCCCCCCGGCCCGCCTTCACATCCGCCCACGCGGACATGATACCGGTGCAGACGCTGTTGGACTTGGGGGCCGTGGCAAGCAGGATGGCGGCCTGTGCCAAGGGGAGCTGTGCCTCCGGCAGGCCAAGCTGCATAGCGGTATCCACGCAGGACTTTACAATGGTGATGGCCTGGGGATAGGCGAGACCCACGTCCTCACTGGCGGCGCACAGCAACCGGCGGCAGGGGGTGATGAGATCCCCGGCCTCCAGAAAGCGGGCCAGATAGTGCAGCGCCGCGTCCGGGTCGCTGCCCCGGATGGACTTGTGGAGAGCGGAGGCGGCGTCATACATGGCGTCGCCGCCCCGGTCATACCGCATGGCGCTGCGCTGGGACAGCGCCTTGGCATCCGCCTCCGTCAGCAGCAGCGTTCCGTCTTTGGGGATCGCCGCCTCGCAGAGCAGCTCCACGGCGTTGATGGACTTCCGCACATCGCCGCCGCAGCCCTGAGCCACCAGCGCCGGGACCTCCGGCTCCCACATCAGGGGCAGGGGCGTCCGGGTCTTCATGACCTCCAAGGCCCGAAGCACTGCCGGGCGGATCTCCTCCCGGATCAATTCTTCGTAGCAATAGGGAAAAGTATATCCCAGGATCAGGATCGGTTTCTTCACACCGGCTTCCCTGAGGACATGTGCCTCCTCGTAGGTAGCTGCCGCATAGCCGAACATAAAATCCACATCCTCCAGCATTCTGGCAATGGGAACACCGCCGTGTCCGTAACCGTCCGTCTTTATGACCGCCAGTATCTTCGTCTCCGGGGCAATATTTTCCTTCATATGGATCATATTCTCCCAAATGGCATCCAGATCTATTTCCGCCCATACTCGTTGGTAGGAATTCATCTTTTCCTGTAGTTTGCTTATCATTTCTTCACACTTTCTTTCTCATCATAGTCTTTCATCAGGCAATCCGCAATATCTCCCGCCATTACCCCATACTCCGTATGGAGCTTTGCCGCCAGCTCACCGGCTCTGCCATGGAGATACACACCGTTAACAGCTGCATCAATTGCATTCATACCCTGAGCTAAAAGTCCCAGGATCACACCCGTCAGGACATCTCCGCTGCCCGCAGTGGCCATACCGCTGTTGCCTGTAGTATTCAGATAAAATTCTCCCTGTTCTTTACATACAATCGTTCTTGCATCCTTGGCAACCGCCACACCGTGAAACCGTTCTGCCAGTTCTCTGCCACACTCCGGAAGCTCCTTCTTGCATTCCGGGATGGTCTTCGCAAGCAGTCTGGACAATTCTCCCACATGTGGAGTCAGAATGATAATTCTGCCTTCTGCCCCCTGGGTACGCAGCTTCTCTGCCAATTCCTTACCGTTTTCTTCCGCCAGAAGATTCAGTGCATCCGCATCCATCACTAATGGTTTTCTGCTCTTTTCCACTACTTTTTTCAGGCATTCCAGTGCCTGTTCCTCTCTGCCGATGCCGGGACCGACAGCAATAACATCCGCCCATTCCATGCTCTCGGACAGCTGTCTGCAGGATCCGTACAAAGCCTCCGGAATTCCCTGCTGTAAGATCTGCCGGTTCTCCTCTGCGGTGATTACTTTTACCATACCGGCTCCGGTACGATACGCCGCTCTTGCCGCCAGGATTGCTGCTCCGGCCATGCCGTTGCTCCCGGCCACCAGCAAAGCTTTGCCGAAGGTTCCCTTATTCCCGGAGGATGTTCTGTCCGGCAGATGCTGTTCACAGCTGTCATAAGTATACATCTCCGGGCTCTGTCCCAGAAAGCTCTCCGGTCCGATCCCCACATTTGCAATGTGTACCTGCCCGGCATAATCGGTTCCCGGATACATTACAAGGCCTCTCTTACAGAAACCAAAAGTAATCGTTGCATCTGCCAGGAAAGCACAACCAAGCACCCGTCCGGTGTCCGAGCAGATCCCACTGGGAACATCCAGTGCCAGCTTAAATCCTTCCGCCACATTCATCTCTTCTACGGCTTCCGCATAGATGCCTTCCACCGGGCGGCTCAATCCTACACCGAACAAGGCATCTACAATCACATTATATTCATCTGCCTGCGTATTACTGTCTGTCTTCACCGGAAAATGTTGCAGGGTCTGCCACTGGCTCTTCCATTGCTCTGTGGCTTTCTCCGGATCTCCCACAAGTCGTACCGCTACCGTATAACCGTCCGCCGCAAGAAGTCTCGCCAAAGCCAGACCGTCTCCTCCGTTATTTCCCATACCAGCAAAAATGAGCACTTTTGTCCGTTCCTTCACGGCATCAAAGCGCTCTTTCAGAAAATCCTCCGCAGCCAGAGCCGCTCTTTCCATCAGAACCGGCCCCGGGATGCCGAGGTACTCTATGGTATTCTTATCGTATTGCTTCATTTCCTGTGCAGTTACCAGATATCTCATACTATTTTTGCTCCGGATTATATTTCATGTCAAACAGATTGACCACTTCTGCACCAAAAATATCATGCATGTAGTTGTAGATCTCCTGATTCTGCTGTTCCATCTGCTGTTTTTCGATCAGACGTTTTTTCAGTTCGATACGGATCGCACCCACCCACTCCGCAGTCTCTTTGATCTGTTTGTCATTATCCTTCATAATATCATAGCAGCAGTCCATAGTAAACATCATAAGCTGAAGATTTATTCTTTCGATCTCTCTGGGGATATCTTTTAACTCATCTTCGTATGCTTCCAGCTTCTCATTGCATTCCTCGATCAGGCGCTTATGATCCTCGATCTGTTTGTTCAGCTTACTGTTTTCGCCCTGCTGTTCCGCCTCATCCACCATAGGGACGATCTCTTTCATCAGCTTCTTTTTCAGATTCCGGATATCCTTCGACTCGGTATTGAGCTTACCTTGTCGTTTCAACAGCTGATTCAGGGCATCTTCCGTTTCTTTTAGCGGAACGGAACCGGTCTTATTCAACAACCGATACCATTTATTATCCAGTGTGAGTACGGGCAGATGCTTTCCCGTCAATGCACTTTTGAAAGCAGCCTGTCGGTCCTGTGCATTTTCTTCTGCGTTACCGTTGCCCATAATATCACTCCTTTGATGCCTTACTTCATGTTGTATTATTTCTCGGTGCGCTGAAATCATAAAAGCGGCTGCTTCGCATCCGTCATCGCCTTGCGACTTTTCCTTTTATTCATTTTCAGACACTCCGCCTATGAAATAAGCAATCATACGCTTGCTTATTTCATGTCTGAACTGTAACGGTTAATATTATAGGATAGCTTCATTAAGCTGTCGGACAGATGCACGTTCTCCACCTGAATTCCCTCGGGAACATTCAGATCCACATGAGCGAAATTCCAGATAGCACGGATCCCGTTAGCCACCAGCTTATCTGCCACTTCCACAGCACTGGTCTTTGGAATCGTCAGCACAGCGATATCGATGTCATTCTCCCGGATAAAGGATTCCAGCTGATCCATGGGCATGACCTTCACACCGCGGACATCCTTACCCACCAGTTCCGGGTTCGCATCGAACATTCCCTTGAAGATAAATCCACGACGTTCGAAGTTCATATAATTGCCCAGCGCTCTTCCCAGATTGCCGGCTCCAATGATGACGAAATTATGCTGCTTATCCAGTCCTAAGATCTTACCGATCTCACGATACAGAGATTCTACATTATATCCATAGCCCTGCTGGCCGAAACCGCCAAAATTATTAAAATCCTGACGTATCTGGGATGCGGTCACCTTCATCAGTCCGGAAAGTTCCTGCGAAGAGATACGTTCCACACCTTCATCCTTCAATTCCCCCAAATATCGAAAGTATCTGGGCAGTCTGCCAATCACAGCCTGTGAAATTTCTTTTACTTCCAATACTTTCACCTCCGTTTTTTTAGTATACACCATATGTTAAAAACTTGTCAATGAATTGACAGGTTTTCTTCTTTTCGTTACAATGAAATTTAAAAAGCCCGGTCTCCGTGGGTTGGAAATAAAGGATACTTACTACCATGATATTATCTTGTCAGAATATTTCAAAAGCATTTGTAGAAAATCAGGTATTGAAAAATGTCTCTTTTCATATAGAGGATCATGAAAAAGCTGCCATCGTGGGCATCAACGGTGCCGGGAAAACGACACTGCTCCGCATCATCGTAGGGGAAATGACTCCCGATGACGGGCAGGTGGTTCTGGCGAGGGACAAGACCCTGGGATACCTTGCACAGAACAGCACTGTGGACACCTCTCACACCATTTACGAGGAACTGTTATCTGTCAAGGCGGATCTGCTGCGCCTGGAGGAAAAGATCCGGGAATGCGAAAACAATATGAAGCATGCCGAAGGAGATGCGCTGGAAGACCTGATGAAGCAGTACACCTCTCTCACCCATGCTTTCGAGACCGGCGGCGGCTATCTCTACCGTAGCGAGCTGGTCGGTGTGTTAAAGGGACTGGGTTTTACCGAAGATGAATTCTCCAAGCCGGTTGCCACGCTCTCCGGCGGTCAGAAGACCCGTGTGGCGTTAGGACGGCTTCTGTTACAGAACCCTGATCTCATTATCCTGGACGAGCCGACGAACCACTTAGATATGAATTCCATCGCCTGGTTAGAGACTTATCTGTTGAATTACAAGGGAGCCGTTCTCATCGTTTCCCACGACCGGTATTTTCTGGACCGGATTGCCGGGAAAGTCATCGAGATCGACCAGTCCAAGGCTACAACCTTTATGGGCAATTACTCCGATTATGCCGTAAAAAAGGAACAGCTGCGCGTTGCTGCCTGGAATGCCTATATGAACCAGCAGCGTGAGATCAAGCATCAGGAAGAAGTTATCGAAAAATTAAAGTCCTTCAACCGGGAAAAGTCCATCAAACGGGCGGAAAGCCGGGAGAAAATGCTGGACAAGATCGAGGTCATCGAAAAACCCTCCGAGGTCCGCACGGATATGAAGCTGACTCTGACGCCCCGGATCTTAAGCGGCAATGATGTGCTGACTGTGGAGCATCTGTCCAAAAGCTTTGACTCCCATAAGCTTTTTACTGATGTTAATTTCGAGATCAAGCGCGGCGAACACGTGGCGATCATCGGTGATAATGGCAGCGGCAAGACCACTCTGCTTAAGATCTTAAACGGTCTCGTTCCTGCAGATCAGGGTACCTTCCGATTAGGTTCCAATGTGGAGATCGGCTATTACGATCAGGAGCATCATGTGCTCCACAGCGAGAAGACATTGTTCGAAGAGATCTCGGACGATTATCCCTACCTGAACAATACCCAGATCCGCAATGTACTGGCGGCTTTCCTCTTCACCGGGGAGGATGTGTTCAAGCGCATCAGTGATCTGAGCGGCGGTGAGCGCGGACGTGTCTCTCTCGCCAAGCTGGTACTCTCCAACGCAAACTTCCTCATCCTGGATGAGCCGACGAACCACTTAGATATCATGTCCAAGGAGATTCTGGAGGATGCCCTGAACGGTTACGAAGGAACGATATTGTATGTCTCCCATGACCGTTACTTTATCAACCGTACCGCCCACAGGATCCTGGATCTGACAGAGGGACAATTCGTAAATTATGTTGGAAATTATGACTATTATCTCGAAAAGCACGACACCGTGATGGCTGCAATAGAAGCCAGTGTTCCACAGAGTGCTGACGCAGATAACACAGTTGCCGCTAAGGTTGCAGAATCCGAAGTCAAATTGGACTGGAAAGCCCAGAAGGAAGAACAGGCGAGACTCCGCAAGAAAGAAAACGACCTGAAAAAATGCGAAGAAAAGATTGCCGAGCTGGAAGCCCGCATCTCCGAGATCGACACTGAAATGTCCGATCCCGCCATCGGCACCCAGGTGGCAAAGCTTCAGGAGCTGTCCAAAGAGCAGGCAGCCTGCCAGGAACAATTGGAAAAATTATATGAACAGTGGGAAGAACTGGCAGAGTAAATTGAGAGTTAGTAAAGAAATGCTATCAAATCCCCGTAGCCCTTGGCAGGGTATAAGA
>ERZ836877.6693-NODE-6693-length-10143-cov-3.042030_pt1 | contig 10143 bp, 7 predicted proteins | sample MGYA00519469_ERZ836877 | MGnify/ENA primary metagenome ERZ836877 (study PRJEB31850, sample SAMEA3708809) | human gut metagenome | biome: human gut; feature: human-associated habitat; material: faeces | place: China | collected 2014 ... | reverse complement strand
GCACCCATTATTATGTCGATTTAGTATTTTACCATGCCATATTGAAATGTTATATTTTGATAGATTTGAAGCGTGCGGGAGTAAAGCATTATGATATAGGACAGATGAATATGTACCTTGGATATTTTGCCAACGAAATATCTCAGCCGGATGACAATAAGCCTATTGGAATAGTATTATGTCATTCAAAGAATGAGCTTGTGGTAGAGTATGCCACCTATGGAATGGACAGTAATATTTTTGTTTCAAAATACCAGTTGTATCTGCCGAACCGAGAAGAATTGCGGCGTATGGTGCAATCTATTCTCGAAACAGAATGAACATAGTTAAATAAAGAGCCGTAGCCCGCAAGTGTCCGTAAGGAATGCCGACGGTTGGTAATTTGCCTGGAAAATAGTAACTTTGCGTCGCATAACCTTCTGTAAGGACTATTTTAAAGGGTACCTGTATCTGGGTGAAAGAGAAAGCTCGTTCCATATTTGCAGTCTTGCTGATGGCGTTGTTCGTGAATTTCGTATTCTCGAACATCGTTTTCACACACACCCATAATGACAGCCACTATGGTGTAGTCACACACTCCCACCCTTATTTCCCTTCATCCGGGCATACCCACTCACACAATTCTTTTGACCAGATCGCGGGATTCAATGCCGCAGTGGCTGCTTTCCAGGGAACGGCCGTGCAGGAGATCGCTGTTCCCGAATGCCGCTCCGTATTGCAGGAATGGTTCTGTAAGCCCGTATATGTTTCCGTAGGCAAGAACCATCTTTACCTGCGGGCTCCTCCCGCCTGTCTATTGTTTCAGTGAATATCTACGTTTCAACCTAACCGTGTGACTGTCCGCAATGTATGCCGGTCAGTCGCTGAACAATAGACCAATAATGACAAGACGAATCATAATTGTTGTCATGGCTCTTGCCATGACCCTATTGATGTATGCTGATACATCAGCCGTTGCGGCAACCGCAACGGGGAGCATCTCGGGGCATGTGACCGATACAGAGAACAGTTCACCACTCCCGTATTGCAGGATCCAGATTGCAGGCTCTTCCAGAGTGTGTGCGACCGACGAGGCGGGGGACTACAAGCTGGACAACCTTGCCCCCGGTACCTATACAGTGGAAGCATCGTATATCGGTTATGGCGCAGGGAGCGCCAGAATATCTGTGGCTGCGGGTGGCACGGCACAGCTGGATTTCAGCCTTGCTCCCGACGCATTCATGCTTGACCAGGTGGTAGTGACATCCTCCAAGACAGAGACCAAGCGCAGGGAGAGTCCGGCACTGGTCAACATCACCACGGGGAAGCTGCTCACGGACATAGGCGCCTGCTCGCTTGCCGACGGCCTGGACTTCCAGCCCGGGGTGAGGGTGGAGAACGACTGCCAGAACTGCGGTTTCACCCAGGTGAGGATCAACGGCCTCGACGGTCATTATTCACAGATACTGATGAATTCCCGTCCGGTATTTTCCGCTCTTGCGGGAGTGTATGGTCTGGAGCATATACCCGCGAACATGATAGAACGCATAGAAGTGATGCGTGGCGGCGGTTCGGCACTTTTCGGGTCTTCGGCCATAGGTGGCACGATAAACATAATCACCAAGGATCCCCAGTCGAACTCCGCGCAGATATCGCATACGCTTACTTCTGTGGGGATTTCCGGCAGTCTCGACAACAACACTACGATGAACGCCTCGGTGGTGACCGACAAGAGCAACGCCGGTATCATGGTGTATGGCCAGAGCCGTTACCGCGACGGATATGACCACGACTCCGACGGCTATACAGAGATAGCCCTTCTGAAGAGCCAGACCGTAGGGGCGAGGGCTTTCATGCGCCCCGGTGACGCGTCGCGCCTGACACTTGAATACCACAACACACATGAGTACCGTCGCGGCGGAGACAATACTGATCAGCCGCCGCATATGGCGATGGTGGCTGAGGAGGCCGACCACAATATCCATTCTGCCGAGGCCACATACGACATGTGGGTGCGCGACCGCCGCGACCATATCTCGGTGTTTTCAGCCATGCAGAACACGCGTCGCAAAAGTTATTACGGATCGGAGATGGATCCTAATGCCTACGGCCGCACTTCCGACATTGTCGTTACCGCCGGCGGCCAGTGGACGCATCCTATGGACCGTTTCCTCTTCATGCCCGCGGAGCTTGTAAGCGGGGTGGAATACTCCTTCAACCGTCTGCATGATGTGACTGTGGGTTACGATCACAATATCCTGCAGCGCGTGAATATCTACAGCGCGTATCTGCAGAACGAGTGGCGCGACGAGCGGGTGGGATTTCTTGTGGGCGCGCGCATCGACAAGCATTCCCTCATTAAGAACCCCATCGTGTCGCCACGTGTGAACGTAAGGTTCAATCCGTCGGCCAATTTCAATTTCAGGGCGTCATACTCCACCGGTTTCAGGTCGCCGCAGGCATACGACGAGGATTTCCATGTGGCAATCGTGGGCGGCGAGCGTGTGGTGACAGTGCTTGCACCCGGTCTCAAACAGGAGAGCTCGCAGAGCGTGAGCCTTTCAGCCGACATGTACCAACGGTTCGGCAATGTGCAGACAAACTTTCTTGTGGAGGGATTTTTCACGGACCTGCGCGATGTGTTCGCTCTCCGTCAGCTCGAAGGCACCGATGCCCTGGGCAATGCCGTGCTCGAGCGCTACAACGGATCGGGCGCGCGTGTGCTCGGACTGAACCTGGAGGCTAAGGCGTTTTTCTCAAGTCATTTCGACATGCAGGCCGGCCTGACCTTGCAGCGTAGCCGCTACAAGAAGCCCGAAGTGTGGAGCGACAATCCCGATGTGGCACCGGAAAAAAGGATGTTCCGCACCCCTGATCTGTATGGATACATAACGGCCAACTGGGAGATCACCCATCATCTCAAGGCTATGCTGTCAGGCACGCTCACCGGTCCCATGACGGTGCAGCATATTGCCGGATCGGGGACGCCGGTGGATATTGCCGTGCGCACGCCCACGTTCTTTGACGCTTCCCTGCGTCTGACGTATACTTTCAGAATGATAGACAGGATCTCGCTTGACGTCACCGCCGGCATGGAAAATATCTTCAACTCATATCAGCGCGATTTCGATACCGGCTCAAACCGCGACTCCGGCTACATCTACGGTCCGGCGCTTCCGCGCTCCCTCACCGTTGGAGCATCCGTATCCATCTGATCCGATATTTCAAGAGTATGCTTGAATTCAACACAGGAAACATGAGTTTATGTGTGGATTCAAGCATACTCTGAAAGTTTTGTCCGATATGGCGCGATCGTAATTTATACAATGTGTTTTTTATAACCTGAGACTTGGAAAATACGGTTGGAATTATTATATTTGCGAAAAGAAAAACGATAAGCGGCCTGTTGAAATATTGAACTGATCGGAAACAGTCGGCCGGCCGTTGCAATTGATAAAATCTATAATGTTTGTACCATGGAAGTCTGGGTTGTGTGGCTTATAATAGCCGCGGTTCTTATTGTACTTGAGGTTGTCACACAGATGATGTGGGCGTTCTGCCTGTCTGTAGGTGCGCTCGGCGCCATGGCCTGCTCTTTTTTCGGTATGGACCTTACATGGCAGGTTGTGGTGATGGCTCTGCTGAGCGTGGTGGCATACCTGGTGTTTCTCCCGATGTTCAAGCGCTGGCATGCGCGCACCGAGGTGCACAAGGTCCGCACAGGCATGGATGCGCTGCTCGGCAGACGTGCCACTGTAATCCATGCGATACACCCCGGCCAGTTGGGGCGTGCCCGTATCGACGGCGACAACTGGCAGGTGAAGGCCCCCTCCGTTTATGAGACGGTACCTGCGGGAACCGAGGTTGTGGTTACGGCTTACGACAGCATAATCCTCACTGTGGCCCTGCCGGAGTGAGAGGAAATATATTTCTCATCATTTAATCAATCATGCGCTTATGACCACTTACATTGTCCTTTGCATCATCATTCTGCTTGCAATTGTAATCATTTCGGCCGGCGTGAAAGTCGTGCCGCAGTCTGAGACGCGCGTCATAGAACGCCTCGGCCGTTTCCACAGCGTGCTCTCCCCGGGTCTGAATTTCATAATCCCGTTTGTGGACCGTCCGAAAATAATATATACACGCCGCACCGACACCGTAGGGGGGCGCAACTATGTGCGCACTGTTGCCACCAATGTCATCGACCTTCGTGAACAGGTGTATGACTTCCCGTCGCAGCAGGTTATCACCCGCGACAACGTGACCACTGAGATCAACGCCCTGCTGTATTTCCAGATCACCGATCCGAAAAAGGCCGTGTATGAGATCGACAATCTGCCCAACGCGATAGAGAAACTGACCCAGACCTCGCTTAGAAATGTGATCGGTGAACTTGAGCTTGACGAGACGCTCACGTCGCGCGATACTATCAACACCAAGCTGCAGGCGATTCTCGACGACGCCACCAACAAATGGGGTGTAAAGGTGAACCGTGTGGAGCTGCAGGATATAACCCCTCCGGAAAGTGTGCGTGTGGCTATGGAGAAGCAGATGCAGGCAGAGCGTAACCGTCGTGCCGAGATCCTCAATGCCGAGGGTGAGAAGCAGTCGCTGATACTGCGTTCCGAGGGTGAGAAGGCATCGCGTATCAACGAGGCTGAAGCTCACAAGCAGTCGGAAATATTACGTGCGGAAGGTGAGGCACGTGCCATCATTCTCAATGCCGAGGCTGAGGCAGAGGCCATACGCCGGGTTGCGGAAGCCGTTGCGGCGGGCAACACAGACCCCGCCACATATATGCTCGCCATGAAATATATCGACACCCTGCGTGAAATGACCTCCGGACAGGATAACAAGACGGTTTACATACCCTACGAGGCAAGTTCGGTGCTTTCCTCGCTTGGCTCCATCCGCACGCTCTTCAAATAACGCAGAACGGTACCGTGCGGACGATAACTACAGGTACAGTATCCCTGGAAGGTTTTCTCCGCGAGCCGCCGGAGGTGGCGTGCAAAATTTAAGCCCCGTATCGAGCAGTGTGTGAGGACGTAAGGACGAGCACGCTGTGAAGGTGCGGGGTATGGAGATCGTTTACCAATAATATAGCTTCGAAGAAGCGGGTACAATCCCGAAAATACTGCTGTTGTAGGAGGATGACTTAGGGTGCATATATAATTCTCAACAGTTTCCCCCACACCATCGCGGCAAATTTCGGCCTAATGGCCTCATTTACCGCTTGATGTGGGGCTTAAATTTTGCACGCCACCTCCGGCAGCTTGCGGGGAGAACCATCAATCTGATACGAAATAATATTGTTGTTTTCCGGTTTAAGCAGACAGCACGATTTATTTAGACGGATAGTTGTGGCGTTTCTCTTTTTATTAACGGGATTTCAGGATAATTTATGCATAAAATAGTGATAATCCGTTAAATATCGCCGCGCTATGTTAAGTATGGTTTATTCAGCGTCTTTAATCGGTAAGGAAATGTAAATTTGCCGGTGCAAGCAGTCGCATTGCGTTATATCCGGAAGAGATGAGAGGGAAAGACAGAAATAAACCAGGGGGCATACCAACCGTATACGACATATTGAGGCGTATCGCTGCGGTTGTGGCGGTCATGAGCCTGTGTGTCATGATGGCGGATGGGAGTACGCGCAATGTTGTAGTCGCGGATTCCGTAACGCGTATGCCGTTGCCTAACGCATCGGTGTTTGACCGTAACGGCAACACGGTAGGAATAACAGATATGCGCGGGCACATTCCGTATATCTCTCCGGAGAGTTATCCTGTGACAGTACGTTATCTTGGTTTCAGTGAAAAGACTGTCTCCACCTTTGTTGCCGCCGATACCGTATTTCTTCAGGAAAACATACCGGAATTGCCGGAAGTCGTTGTTGAGTCAAGTCGCCACAGGGTACTTCATATGTTGGCCTATGTGCGCGAATACTCCACGCTTTCCACATATACCGACACCGTGTTTCTCTTTCGCGAGAAGATGGCGGACTATATGCTGACCCCCGACAAAAGAGTGAGATTCAAGGGATGGTCAAGTCCGAGATTGCTTGCTTGCAGGTCATATTACCGCTTCACTGATGCCCGGGGACGCGACAGTGTAAGCAATGTGAGCAACCATCATTTTTCATGGTCAGACTGGATAGGGACACCTCCGGCTTCCGTACTGCCGCATGTACTGGCACAGGCGGAATCGGGATCCGATACCATACGCGGCAAATACAGCGCTACTGAGATATGGACAAGAAACAACAGCCGGGTTATTGTGGATGTAGATGTCATGGCCGACGCTACCAGTAGGAAATGGGTGCCGAATCTTGCCGGATTTTTCCGTAACGACCTTGAGTTTGAGCGTTTCAGAGTGCGCTTCAATTACGACAATGTGGCTGGCGACACGGTGGCTCCTTCCGATCTTACAGGATACTCCTACAATATCGAGTCCAACGGCCGGGGACACGACATGTTCATGTTCAACCGTGCAGGCGAACCGTTTTTCGTGAGCACATATGCCGAGGTATATATGCTTGACAAGGAATATATAACGGTAAAGGAAGCGAAAAAGTGGGATGCACGCAAATTCGATATGTCGGAGATCGGTATCTTTGAGCCTCCTGAGGCTCCGGCACTGCAGCCTTCGATCCAGGAACTGGTAGACAGGGTAAACAATATCGACATAGATATGGTGAGGCTTGATATCGTGCCCGACCAGAATCTCGTCAGCAAAAACTTCGGTAAAAAAAGGAGTCACAATATCGGGCGCAGGGTGTTGGCACTTCTAAAGGATGTTACCGGAATCAGCGGCCGCAAGATGAACCGGAATCTCAACCGCCAGTGGGATGAGCTCAAGAAAGAGAGAAGGGCTAAGCAAAATCCCTGGCGGAAAGAATGACAGCACCCTTGCCATCCGGCCAGAAACAAGACGGTGTGTCAAAATTCGCGAATTTTGACACACCGTCTTGATATATAAGGTTTGATCAGTCCTGCCGATCTCTACAGGGCAGCGGTGAAGCCTGCAGGCTGTTGCGGCTCAGTCGAGCTCTCCGCGCATGAAATCGAGGAACGCCGAGAGGGCGGCCTTGCCACCTTCTCCCATGGCGATGACCACCTGTTTGTAGGGGATGTCGGTGACGTCGCCGGCGGCATACACACCTTTGACTGCGGTACGGCAGCTGCGGTCGACTTCGATCTCGCCACCCTTGTTGATTGCCAGTTGTCCCTGGAAGAGCGAGCTGTTGGGCTTCTGGCCGATCTGGACGAAAACACCCGAGACGGGGTAGACCGATACCTCCCCAGATGCGAGATCCTTGACCTTGATTCCCGATACGCTTGTGCCATCGCCTACAATCTCCTCTACCTGCGAGGAAAGATGTATGTCGACGTTGGTGAGGGTGGCCACTTTCTTCTGAAGTACCACGTCGGCTTTTAGTGAGTCGGTGAATTCAAATAGATCTACGTGCGGACAAAGGTTTACCAGATCGATTGCGGCTTCTATGCCGGAGTTGCCTCCTCCGACGACTGCCACACGGGTGCCGGCATAGTACGGGCCGTCGCAATGGGTGCAGAACGACACTCCGTGCCCCACGTGCTCCGATTCGCCTGGCACGGAAAGATGTCTCCATCCGGCGCCGGTGGCGATAATCAGGGCACGGCTTCTGAATGTCTCGCCGGTACAGCGGAGTTCTTTTTCGCGCCCTGTCAGGCTGACACTGTTGACAGTGCGGTTTTCAAACAGTTCGATGGGGTAGGCCGCCATGTGCGTCTTAAGGTTGGTAGCAAGCTGTGGACCAGTTGTGGAGGTCACGGAGATAAGGTTGCCTATATCCATGGTCTCGAGTACCTGGCCTCCCACCGCACCGGCCACTACTGCAGTAGTGAATCCCTTGCGGGCGCAGTATATTGCCGCGGCGCATCCGGCAGGACCTCCGCCGAGCACCGTCACATCGTATTCACGCACTGTGGGGGCGGCATCATCGGCAGATACGGAAGTGCCGCATGTATCCTCGAGTTTCGCCAGCAGGTCGCCGAGTGTGATACGGCCTACGCTGACAAGCGTGTCGCCGGCATAAACCGCGGGAACCGATTTTATATCAAGTTCCTTAACCAGACCGGGCACAACGGCGCCGTCAGTGACGGTGTTTTCCACTCCGGGATTCAGAAGCGCTATGACATTGAGCGCCTGTGCCACGTCGGGACAGTTCGTGCATGTCAGCGACACGAAAGTGCGGAGACGGATAGGTCCCTTGAGCGCCTGTATACGGGCAGTGAGAGCCGCGTCGGGCAGATTTTTCCCATGTCCGTCGGCATTGAGCACAGCCAGAAGGAGAGTGGAGAACTCATGCCCGTTGGGTATGCCGCAGAATTTCACTCCGGTGGAGGCTCCACCCTTTATGATCTCGAATTCAGGGGCATCGGTGTCGGCATCGGATGCCTCCGCCGAAAGCCTGGGCGACGTAGAGGCCACATCCTGAAGAAACTCAAACATTTCTGCGGAGCGGATGTCGTCCTGACGGGAGAGCATTCTTAAAGTTATGTCGGACTGGAGCCTGGAGAAAATGTTTTTCAGCTGTTCTTTTATTGTGTTGTCAAGCATGGTCAAAAGTATTTGCAAACGGTGTGGATTACGGGGAAAAGTCCCGGACATAGATATCCTCCGGTCCGGGACGCAATGTAACAAGCTGCAGGATCCTCAGATCTTGCCTACGAGATCGATGCTGGGTTTGAGAGTGGCCTGTCCCTGTTTCCATTTTGCAGGGCATACCTCACCGTCGTGGGTGGCCACGAACTGGGCGGCCTCCACCCTGCGGAGCAGTTCTTCGGCGTTACGGCCGATACTGTTGTCCTGGATCTCCACAAGTTTGATTATGCCTTCGGGATTGGAGACAAATGTGCCGCGGTAGGCCATGCCGTCCTCTTCGATCATCACGCCGAAAGCGCGGCAAAGCAGGCCGGTCGGGTCGGCGAGCATGGGATACTGGATTTTCTTGATGCTGTCAGAGGCATCGTGCCATGCTTTATGCACGAAGTGGGAGTCGGTGCTCACGGAGTAGACCTCCACCCCAAGGCGCTTGAATTCCTCATATTTGTCGGCCATGTCCTCAAGCTCGGTAGGACATACAAAGGTGAAATCGGCAGGGTAGAAGAAGAATATAGCCCATTTGCCGAGCACATCTTTGTCGGTTACGGTCTTGAACTCGCCGTTGTGATAGGCCTGTACCTTGAATTCAGGGATGTGGGTGTTGATTATTGATTCCATATTGTCTGTTTTTGTATTATATTGTTTCGCCAATAAAACAGACGGTGTGTCAGCGGAGTTCACCCCCTCTGACATACATTAAGAATCTTTAGAGGCCTTTTGACAACAGACGTTAAAGCGCACTTCCGCGCGCGATGTATGCTCAGGCGACTGTCACACGAAGCAGAGCACGAGAAGCTGTGCTATCACGACGCGGGCGAACATCGACAGCGGATAGGTGGTGGCATAGGCCACCGGCGCGCTGTCGCCGGGTGTGATGCCATTGGCATAGGTCATTGACATGGGGTTGGCCATGGCTCCGCTCACCATTCCGGCGGCGGTGCCGAAGTCGAGGCTCCACCACCGTATGGCTACAATGGTCATGGCCAGCGAGGGCACAAGCGTGATGATGAAGCCGGCGCCTATCCACGTCAGGCCGTCGCCCCGCATTATGGTGTCGATGAATTGCCCTCCGGCGTCAAGCCCCAGACAGGCGAGGAAGAGCGATAGCCCTATTCCGCGCAGCATCAGGTTGGCGCTCCGGGTGGTGTAGGTGACCATATGGAACTGCGGGCCGAAACGGCCGATGAGTATACCCACGACGATAGGCCCTCCGGCCAGGCCGAGCTTGATGGGTACCGATATGCCTGGAATGGAGATGGGTATGGATCCTACGATGAGCGAGAGCACCATGCCGATGAAGATTGCGGCCAGGTTGGGGTCTTTGAGATCGGTCACGGAGTTGCCTACCAGGGCTCCTACCTTGTTGATGGCGTCGGGAGTGCCGACAATGGTCAGGCGGTCGCCGAGCTGCAGGATGAGGTCGGGGCGTGCCAGCAGGCGCACGCCGGACCGCGACACGCGCGAGATATTCACGGCATAGAGTTTGCGCAGCTTCAGGGAGCCGAGGCGACGGCC
>ERZ836877.6691-NODE-6691-length-10146-cov-3.078486_pt1 | contig 10146 bp, 9 predicted proteins | sample MGYA00519469_ERZ836877 | MGnify/ENA primary metagenome ERZ836877 (study PRJEB31850, sample SAMEA3708809) | human gut metagenome | biome: human gut; feature: human-associated habitat; material: faeces | place: China | collected 2014 ... | reverse complement strand
GTTTTTTAATATAAAACATCTATTAAAAAATAACAGAATACCATATTAAACAAACTACTTTTGAATTAAGGTTAGGTTCTACTAACCTAGTTATCTAACAGTAACCACACTAGAGTATAGTATAATACATTTATTATGTCAACACGACTAATTGAGAAGTTTTGTTGATTAAGCATTATTGACATAGGTATTAAGAATAGTTAAAATGTACTAAGTTAGCATAGGCAAACTATGGAATTATGCTAGTTTTCTAACGGAGGTAATGTATGAGTAAAAATATATCAAGGCGAGAGTTTCTGAAGTTGGGAGCTATTAATGCTGCTGGCTTTGCATCTCTATGGGCTTTTGGTAAGAATGTATTTGGCGATACTATTGTAGACAGCGAATCTACTGTTTCTAATATTGCTGATACTTCAAGTAATGCCATAATAAGAGATATTTCAAAGTGTATTGGCTGTGGTCAATGTGTTGATGTCTGTAAAAATACTCAAGCCATAAACATATTAGAATTAAAAACTGAAAATGGCAAAACTTACTCTGATACTATTGGTGGGTACGATTTGAGCCAGACAAAATGTATTGGCTGTGGTCAATGTAGCAAGGTCTGTCCTACTGGTGCTATTGCTGAAAACGACGCCCTCCAAAAGGTAACAACAGCTTTAAACAGCGGAAAAACAATAGTTTGGCAGTTTGCACCGTCTTCACAAAACATATTAGGCGAAGAATTTGGGCTTTTATCCGGAGAAAATGTTTCCGGCAAAATTGCTACATCAGCTAAAATGCTTGGGGACTATGTTTTTAGAACAGATTTTGGTGCTGACATTACAATAATGGAGGAAGTAACTGAACTTATAACCAGAATTAAAACTGGTGGCGTTCTCCCTATGATTACATCTTGTTGCCCAGGTTGGATAAACTATGCTGAGCTTAACTACCCTAGCCTTTTTGACAATATTTCAAGTTGTAAATCCCCTCAGCAAATGTTAGGTGCACTTATTAAAAATTATCTTGGAAAGGATAACATATATCACATAGCTGTTATGCCTTGTACAGCTAAAAAGCACGAGGCTTTAAGACCTGAAATGTATACAGAGGGTGGTCGTGATGTAGATGCTGTTCTTACTGTAAGAGAATACGCAAAACTTTTAAGGTCAAAAGGCATAAACCTTACAAAACTTCAAGATAGCGAATACGATTCATTATTCGGAAATACATCTGGTGCTGGTAGAATATTCGGTGCAAGTGGTGGTGTTACAGAGGCTGCCATAAGAAGTATGTACGAACTTATGACCGGAGAAATACTTACAGATGTTGAGTTTAAGCAATTACGAGGTAGTGACGGTATAAAGCATACTGAAATCAAAATAAAAGATAAAACTATAAAAGCCTGTGTTGTAAATGGTATTAAAAATGCTGAAAAAATATTAGATGAAGTCAAAAATGGTACAAGTCCATATACATTTATTGAAATTATGGCTTGTCCTGGTGGCTGTGTAGGTGGTGGCGGTACACCTTTATACAGTGGCAATACAGCATTGAGAAGTAAAGGACTTTACGAAAGTGACAGAAGTAACAAAATTAGAAAATGTCACGAAAATTCAAGCCTTAAAGCTATATACGAAAAGTATCTTACTCTACCTTGTTCAAATACTGCCCACAAATATTTACACACTTATTATACAAAAAGATAGAAAAACACCTGTACTGGAAACAAATTCAGTACAGGTGTTTTCTAGTTCTTTTTCGTTATTTTCTCATATAAGTACATTATAAACAGACTTAATTCAAATAAAATAACCATTGGAATTGCTGTAACAATAAGAGAAAATACATCTGGTGGTGTAATAATACCTGACACGATACAGATGATAACTATTGCAAATTTTCTCATATTTACAAAAGTTTTTCGTCTTGCTATTCCTGCTATATCAAGGCAAAGCAAAACTACTGGCAATTCAAACACAAGTCCAAAGGCTATAAAGAAACTTACAATTATGGATATGTACCCCTCCAAAGTAACATAGGCTTGAAGTTCTGATATAGAGTTTGACTCAACAAAGAATTTAAGCACAAAGGGAATTATGTAATAGGCAAAGATACAACCCATTAAAAATAAAACCACTCCCAATGTAAAAATAATAGTTATTACTACTCTTTCAGTAACTTTAAGAGCTGGAGAAACAAACATCCAAATATTAAAAAATATAACTGGACTAGACAGCACAATTCCTGACATTATAGCAAGTTTAAGACTTTGAATTATTAATGCCTCCGGTGTATTATATATAAATTTATAACCCTTTGACAATGACATAAGATTTTTTATTAAATCCTCTGAAAACAAAAAGGAAATAAACGAAAATACCAACACCGTAAGAAATATAACTACAAGCCTTTTTCTCAGTTCCAATAAATGGGAAGTAATTGGCATTACTCCATCATTATTTTGTTTCATTTGTGTTTTCATCTTTTACTTCAACTTTATTAAGTCCATCTTTGAAATTTTTAATAGCCTCGCCCATAGACTTACCTAATGTAGGTAACTTTGTAGGACCAAATACGATTAAAATAATGCCGAAAATAAATATTAACTCTGTTAAACCTAAACGCATATACAATTCTCCTTACATAATTAGCTTATTATAACTTAATTAGTTTTTGCTAACTAAGTCTACATCACTTGAACTTTCTTGTCAATATTTTTTTATTTAATTATAACCGTAAATATAACCATAAATATTGACATTGATTTTTAGTAATGATAGAATGTTAGTCAATGCTAACAATAAGGATTGATTATATATGAAAGATAATTTAAAATGGATTATTATTTTTGCTGTTCTTTGCATTGTTTCAGCTACAGTATGGATAGTAATGAACAATTTGGGTGGAGAACATAAAAATGCTGTTATTCGCCAAAACGGTAAAATAATAAAAGAAATAGACTTAAATGCCGTAAAAGAACCTTACGAATTTGAAATAAAAACAAGTGACGGACACAGCAATACAATAAGAGTAGAACAAGGGAAAATTGCCATTATTGATGCTGACTGTGCTGATAAAATATGTGTAAATACTGGCTATATTTCTGACGGTGTAATCCCTATAGTGTGTTTACCTCACAGATTATCAATTACAATAGTGGATAAGGAGAGTGACTTTGATGCAATCGCAGGAAACAAATAATTCAACAAGCTATAATGTCAGAAGATTAACTCAATTATCAGTTCTTTTGACTATAGCAATAATAATATTTGTTTTGGAATTACAACTTCCACCTCTTACTCCTATACCAGGGATAAAAATGGGACTTTCAAACATTATTACCCTTGTAATAATACTACTCTACAACAAAAAAGATGCCTTTACGGTTCTTATACTTCGTATAGTTATAAGCAGTATATTTGCCGGTCAAATGACTTCCTTTTTATACAGCATAGCCGGTGGTATTTTCAGTTTTGCTGTTATGTCCCTTTTCTCTTTATTTTTAAAGAAGGACAAACTTTGGGTAATAAGTGCCTTTGGTGCTATTGGTCATAACTTGGGTCAGATTATTGTTGCTATTATATTAACAGGTACTTGGCGTATAGTTTTCTATTTTCCACTTCTTTTTATATCTGGTATTGTATCTGGTATATTTACAGGTATTGTAGCACAGCTTTTAATAAAAAGACTTGAAACAAAATACAAGCATAATTAAAATTTTTTCTCCGAAATTGATAAGATTTTTCAATAAAGGTAAATTATATACCATACTACAGTAATTGAAAATAAAACATCAAAAAGCTGGTTGACATACATTAATTAAATATTGTATTATTTAGTCAAATTTTTAGTAGAAAAAATATTAAAAACAACTTATAGTTTTTAAAATTTTTTCTACTTTTAATAATAAAATGCTTAGAAATAGGCATTTATTTTTTTGATGTATTGTTAGCTTTTGCTAACTATTTAAAGGAGGAAAATATGAAAAAGAGAGTGCTTTCTTTAGGCATAGTTCTTACTATGATGGCATCTTCAATGCAGACTTTTGCAGAAGATTATTCAGATATGCCTACTGGTTGGTCTAATGCTGCTATGACTTATGCAGTAAACAACGGTTACATTCAGGGTAGTAACGGTAAATTAAACCCTCAAGGTCTTGCAACTAGAGCTCAGATAGCATCTATATTTGCAAGAGTATTAAAGTTAGAAAACAAGGCAGACCTTAGTTCTTATACTGATGTTAATGCTAGTCAATGGTACTATGATGATTTAGCTAAGGCTGTAGATGCTGGTCTTTTCAAAGGTTCAGACAACAAGCTTAGACCAAATGACAACATTACTAGAGAAGAAGTAATGGCAATAATCGCTAGAGCATATGACCTTACTGGCGAAAATGCTAATCTTTCAGCTTTTACTGACGGTTCAGATGTTTCAAGCTGGGCTGTAAATGCTGTTTCAGCTTTAGTTGAAAATGGTATTGTAAACGGTAGTAATGGCAAGTTAAATCCAAAGAACAATATCACTAGAGAAGAATTTGCTCAGCTTTTATATAACTGTCAGAATAAATTTGGTGCTGATGAAGAAAGCACAGAAATAACTACTGATGCAGAAAATACTACTGTAGACACTATAGAAGAAAGTTCAACTGAAACTACTACTTTCGTTGGCAAAAACTCATTAAAGGCTGCTGGTGGTGGTTCATCTTCAAGCAGTAGCAAAAAGTCAAATACTAAGACAACAGAGGCTACTACAGAAACTACAACTGAAGAAACTACTGAAACTACTACAGCTATTGCTCTTGAAAGCCAGAATAAGGTAACAGTTGACGGTGCTGACTACTATGTTGCTACACTTGAAAATCCAATGTCTGATTACACATTTACTTTCAACGGTACTGCTGTTACACCTACTGCTGTAAATGCTGAAAAGACTATTGTTAAGTATAGCGACAATGCCCTTTCTGGTTACAAGTTTGCTAAAAAGACTTTAACTTATGGCGAATACTGGTATGCTGAAACAAGTGATGGTTTCAACGGTACTCTTTCTACTGAATTTGCTAAGAATGGTACTGTAGCTGAAATTCCTGACAGCTATACTGCTACTCAGAGTGCTGATGATAAGTATGCTGCTACTGGTGCTGATACTGATGCCGGTATGTACGATGCTGTTTCAAGAGCTACTACTGGTTACGGTTTAGGTAGATTATCATTTACACAGGCTGTTAATGCTTTAAACAGTGCTGGTGAAATGGCTCCTTTCTCTAGCTCTATTAAGTATGAAAATGGTGCTTATACTATTGTAAGACCTGACAATGCAAAGGCTGACTTTGGTTATGACGGTTCTTCTAACAGAGGTAGCAACGGTAAAATAACTGCTACTGGTATTAAAGATGTTGTTGTAGCTGTTTCTAAGGATATGGCTGTTAATGCTGAAATCTTAAAGAATGTTTCTGGCTATGAAGCACAGGCTCAGAAAGCTTCTGACGAAATTGCATCTTTAAACTTTGATGCTGACTTAAACGAAAGCAATGTTTATTCTTACAAGGAATTAAATGCTAACGGTCTTTACGGTAAGAGAGTTGTTAATGACAATGTTTCTGTAAAGAATGTTGGTAACTATTCTGAAGCTAACACAAATGATAACAATAAATTTACTGTAAACACAAAGTATGCTAAGAGATTTGGCGATGTTACTTTCCTTGTTTACTTTGATGATTATGCTAATATGAAAGCTGATGACCCAGCTCACAAGAATATCAATACTGATGAAGCTGTTGCCGGTAAGGTTGGCGAATTTAAGGATTATATTTACAATGTTCAGGGTGCTAAGATTGAATACTTAGGCGAAGACGGTACTGCTACTCCTGTTGTTGCTGGTGCTAAGTTCGCATCTGACTTATGGATTTCTCCTAACCATGGTCCTGTTGTTGAAGTTGCTGTAACTAACAGCTATGACAGATTTAAGGACTTCGGTAATGGTAAGTATAGAATTACTTTAATGGCTGATGGTTATAAGGATATTGTCCTTGAATCTAGTGCTAGATTTGACCTCGACTCTCCTCTTAAAATGCAGGGCGATGACGATGATGTAAACGAAATTACAGACGGTACTGATTTAGTATTAAACTACGATATTAACAATGCTACTTATGCTGAAAGCCTTGTAAATGCAGTTGCCAACGGTACTGCTAAAATCACTATTGGCGAAGGTAGAAATACTGTAGCTGAAAACGGCAAGGTTGTTGTAAATGGTAATGTTCTTACACTTACTTTTGAAAATGTTAAGGACAGCCTTGTAAAGGATACACAGTATACTGTAACTTTCCCTACTTTAGATTACAATGATGCTGACAAGTTAGGTATGACTGCTTCTGTTCACTATGCTCCTGCTGATGCAGTTAGCACAACTGCTGAAGAAAACAACGAAGAAAAGGTAGTTGTTACTGAAACAGAAGACAACACTACAGTTTTCGAAGATGTTGTAAAGGACAATACAGCAGATATAACTGATGTAATTGCTGTATCTTTACCAGAAGTTGACGAAACTAAGGCCGTGGTAGTAGATGAAACTACTGTTGATGAAACAGAAGAAACTACTGAAGAAGTAACTGAGGAAATATCTGAAGAAACTACTATTGAAGAAGTAACTGAAAGCGAAACAGTTGCTGAATAAATTTTATTAGTTTAGAGAGGGTGTGCAAATATGCACACCCTTAATTATTGTTTAAATTTATGCCAAACTGTTGACATTAATTTAATAATATGATAGATTGTTTTAGGTGTAGTTAGCTAATTCTAACTAAATTTGTGCAATAATAGAAAGGTACTTGAGATGAGATTGTTTTCAAAGAAAATTCTACTTCCATTACTTGTATGTTCATTACTGCTTACAGGATGTAGTTCAAATAAAATTCAAGAACAAAAGAAAACTGTATATGCTATGGATACAATTATGGATTTAACAGCCTATACAGATAATTCCGATGTTTTAAATGATGCTGAAAAGAAAATTAATGAAATAGATAAAGAATTAAGGCGTGGAAGTCAAGAAAGTGAAATATATGCTGTAAACAACAATGAAGAAACTAAGCTTACTGATGAAACAGCTTACATTGTTGAAACAGCACTTAATATTGGTAAAAAGACAAGGGGTGCATTTGATATTACCATTGCTCCTGTTATGGATTTATGGGGTTTTTATAACCAAAATTTCTATGTACCTACAGATGATGAGATAAAAAATGCTTTAAAAAATGTAGACTATAGCAAGGTATCAATCAAAGATAATGTTATTTCCAAACCTAAGGAAACACAAGTGGATTTGGGTGGTATTGCTAAAGGTTATACCTCTGATACCATTATAAAACTCCTCAAAGACGAGGGTGTAACATCAGCTATTATTTCATTAGGCGGTAATGTTCAAACTTTAGGTACAAAGCCTGACGGAAATCTTTGGAAAGTCGCTATACAAGACCCTTTTGACCAAAATAAATATGTCGGTGGTGTAAAAGTATCTGACAAAGCTGTTATAACATCTGGAGGTTATCAACGATACTTTGTTAAAGACGGTGTAACTTATGAACATATTGTTGACCCTAAAACTGGAAAACCAGCAACAAGTGGTTTAAGTTCTGTAACTATAGTGACAGACAAAGGTATTGAGGGTGATGGTCTTTCAACAGCCTTATTTGTAATGGGACTTGATAAAGCTACAGAATATTGGAGAGAAAATCAAGATTTTCAAGCTGTTTTTATTACAACTGACGGTAAAATATATGTTACTGACGGATTAAAAGATAGTTATTTCAGCGACAGAGATTACAGCATTATAGAAAAATAGAAAAATTGCCCATTTCCTCTTTTTGGAAATGGGCATTATTTTTTTAGATTAACTTTGTTAATTTGTAACTTGCAAACAAGCCATCGGATTTATCTTTCCGATTCACTAAAAACAGACTGTCAGTTTATAATCGACAGTCTGTTTAAGAAATAATATCAATCGTCAAAAAATTCTAATTTTGAAATTATGCTCTCTGTTTTTTAAGCTGATATGCAGCATATGTATAAATAGCTGAAATAGCAAAGCCAATAATTAAGCTAATAACAGAAAATATGTCATAGTTACCCTTATATGTAACTATTGAAATAACTGACAATACAATATCAATAATACCAAATATGAACGCTGGATTTGGGTTGCCTCCCTTAGCAGCCTTTAAGCCCAATACTGCAGCAATAATATCGAAAATTGCTGAAATAACAAATACAATACCTAATACAAGTAAAGCAGATGTTACAACAACAGCAGCCTCTGCTGGCTTTGCATCTGTACCAAATGTATTATTAATTTCGTCCATAGATGATGATGCTTCTGAATTTTCAGCGATTGCACTGTTAATTGCCTCTGAGTTATTTCCTACAAAGCTAGTGCCTATTCCACCACCTGCTGTAAGGAGTATACCACCAATACCAAGTAAGATACCATAAATTAAAACAATAATTGAAACGATTTTAATCGCCTTTGCTGGATTTTTCATAAAAAACTCCTCCTTATTTTTTATATTTATATATGACAATTAATATTACATATTTAAAACAAATTAAAGAAATAAAACTTAAATTCCTTTTGCCAAAATTATACACTAATAGCTATTTTGAAAGATAAAGATTAAGCATTGGTTCATTTTCTGGTTTAATTTCAACTGTAGGTGTACCAAGAGTATAAGGAGCTATCTCATATGGGTTATAGTACATAACCAATGAATCATCTGTTAAATACCAACTTACATCATTAAGCTTGCTACCCAAGTTTTCAGCAGCTTCTGCATCAAGACCAGGGTCATTCTTTTCCAAATAGCTTATAAACGCATCATATACAGTCTGCTCAAGACCTTCCTGTTCTCCTACAAGAACATCAATAAGCTGAAGTTCCTTTTCATCAGTCATATTAAAAGTCCTTGAAGACTTTGAATAACTTGGATGAGCTCCATTAGTGTTTTCATAGTCAAAATTAGTAATAGAAATTACACCATCTCTATTTGTATTTACTTCATAAGAAAGTGTAAATTCCATAGGATTATATTCTGAACCCATTTCCTTATAAAGCAACTTTGCATCTTCTACAAATTCAGTTTTTGCACTTGAAACAAACTTTTCTGCCTGAGCCTTATATTCACTATTAATCTTCTTTACAAAATCACTACTACCCTCAATAACAGGATAAACTGTGCTTATGTATGCAATATTTGTACCGTCATCAGCCTTAACTGTTTCATCATTAGAAACTGATGATATTTTGTAAAAACCTGCTTTTTTGTTAATAGTTACTTTTTTCTCTTCTCCGTTCCATTGAACATCAGCATTAAGACTTTCTGAAACAGCTCTTAAAGGAACTAAGGTTCTGCCATTATCAATTCTAGCCGGAGCATCAAGCTTTATTTCTTCTCCATCAACAGTCATTGTATTTGAACCAATTTCTGCGGTAATGAATTTTTCTCCGTTAACAGCAACTACTTCCTTGCTTGCTCCATTACTTCTGTATGATACCGCACAGTTAAGAGCCTCAAAAATCTTTCTAAAAGGCACTAACACTCTACCATTTTCAATAACGGGCTGTGTATCAAATGTCAATTCACTTCCGTCTACAACAACAGAAATGTTATTATTATTTGTTTCGGCAAATACGCTCTGTCCTGTCAAAATCATTGTAGATGCTAAAGTCAATGCTGTAATCTTTTTTAGTTTTCCCATAATAAATCCCCCCCCACATTTCTTTCTTTTTTTATTATTATAACACCCCTACAGCAACAAAACCGCAACAAATTTTAGCATTTTTAAAAAAATTGTTAAAAAAAACACAATTTCGTATATAAAAATAATTTTATTTACAAAATTGCATTTTTTAAAAGCTATTTTTCACTTTGACTTATTAAAAATCCATTAGTTAATTCTGCCCAACTGTATTGTTTCATATATTCTCCCATATAACTATTTACAGCTGAAATATCATAATTCAAATATTTATAGTAATCACAATTTATCTTACTAACATCAACACTAAAACTATTTCGTTTATACACAAATATATCTTCTGAGTTATATTGTCCAAGAGTCGCCCTCAAGTCAGATATAAGATTTCTGAAATAGTGCTTACTGGAATTTT
>ERZ836877.6682-NODE-6682-length-10160-cov-13.145868_pt1 | contig 10160 bp, 10 predicted proteins | sample MGYA00519469_ERZ836877 | MGnify/ENA primary metagenome ERZ836877 (study PRJEB31850, sample SAMEA3708809) | human gut metagenome | biome: human gut; feature: human-associated habitat; material: faeces | place: China | collected 2014 ... | reverse complement strand
ATGCCGGACGCGCCCGCGCCGATGACTGCGATCGTCATGGCGATGCTCCGTTTCTATCGTTTTCTTTCCTTATTAAACCACACTTCGCCCGCAAATACAAGAAAACGGAGGGCGTCCCTGACGTCACGCACGCAGGCGATCGTCCTTGTGCCTCCGCTCGACCGGGATTGAGGCCAAAGCCTCCCCTTACACAGGGGAGCCAAGGGCGTATCACCGAAACTGCCAACAGGAATCTCTGCCTGCCCCCGCAAACAAAAAACCGGCGGCAGCCAATCTGGCTGCCGCCGGTCTTCCGGGCGTATGGTCACTTTTTCGGCACGTCGCACTCGGGCATCAGCTCGTCGCTCATGACGGCCAGCACGTGCTCGAACGTCGCCAGTTCCTCGGGCGTGAACCGCTCGTGGATGCGCGCCATCACCGTGTCGATGTAGCTCTGCATGAGGCCGTTGTAGCAGTAGAACTTGTCCGACAGCTTCAGGTGGTATTCGCGCCGGTCGGTGTCGGAGTTTTCCTTGACGATGTAGCCCTTGCGGATGAGATTGTTGACCTTATAGGTCGCGTTGGACTGCGAGATGCCGAGAAAATCCGCAAACTGACCGATGGTCGGCGCGTCGAGCTCGTGGATGACCTCGACGGAGAACGCCTCCATCGCGCTCAGCGAGCCTTCGCGCTCGCGCACCTGCGAAAACAGGCGGCGAAAAAATTGCAGCTTAAACTTCTCGTACACACTCTGAAAATTCTGCTCCAGCATCAGAAGCTCCCCCCTTACTTCTTCGATTCGCAAGATATTTTCTTTTTTACACCAAAGTGGCAAAAAAGTAAAGAGCCGGACGCGGAGAAATTCCCGCGTCCGGTAAAATTGAGCAGAATTTAACGCCTCACGGCGCTTTCGGTCCTTCGTTGGGCTTGGACTGGGGTGCGTCCTCGCCGAGGACCTCGCCGGTCGTCTCGACGGCGGTGGCGTCGTCCACGAAGTCGTGCACGGCGGCCTTCACGTCCTTGACAAAGATGGCGGCATACACGACGGTGCACAGGTTCTGCACGCCGTCGACGATGAGCGACACGCCCATCATGATCGTGAGCACCTGCTTGCCGTCAAAGGGGTTGAACACCAGCAGGATGCCCAGCACCAGGCACACGACCGTGCACACGAGCGTGACCCACCACGAGTGCGCGCCCATGCGCCGCGAATCGACGGCGACCTGCAGCTTAAAGACGCTGTCGACGAGCACGAGCAGGCCGATCATGACCGAGAGGATGTCCGTCAGCGCCGGCGCGCGCCAGAGCATGAGCGCGCCGAGGATGATGCAGAACAGGCCGACTGCAAAGTCGAACCGGATGGCCACACCCTCGACCTCGCGGATGAAATAGAGCACGATCTTCATCACACCGAACACGGCCATGGCCGCGCCGAGAATGCGGCAGATCATGACCAGCGACGTCTCGGGGTTCACGACAAGATAGATGCCGAGCAGCAGGAATATCGCGCTGAGCACGACATAGCTCCACTTGATGCGCTTGAATACCTTCATGCCTTTCCTCCTTACAGGCCGAGCGGCTCGTCGATGAGCACGACCTCGACCTTGGCCATGTCCATCATCTGTCCCCAGAGTACGAGCAGCGCGTTGCAGCCGCGGCTCTTGCTGCGGCAGTCGAGGCAGCGGCCGGCCGTGTGGCACGGCTGGTCGCCGTCAAAGCGCTGCATGTTCTGCACGGCGGCGGTGTTGCGCGCGCGCGACAGGGCACTGTCAAAGTCCGGGCAGATCTTGTTCGTGCCCGCGACGATGTACACCGTCTTGCCGATGCCGTAGACCATGGCGGCGAGGCGGTTGCCGCGGCCGTCGATGTTGAGGATCTGGCCGTCGGCGGTGATGGCGTTGGCGCTGCTGAGGTACACGGGCGCGGTCAGCGCGTGGTCGAGCGTGTCAAAGCCCGGCGTGCGCCAGTGCCACCAGACGGTGTTGTGCTTGGTGAGCCGGTCGTACAGGCCGATCTGGTCGATGGTCTTGCTGCCGCCGATGCCGACGGTCGTGCCGTCGATCGCGCCGTCGAGATAGTCCGCCGCCTCGCGCCCCGTGGCGAAGTGCTGCACGGCGAAGCCGCGGCCGGTCAGGGCACGGATGGTTTTTTCGATGTCCATGGGACATGCCTCCATATATCATATTGTGCCCTTATCCTACCATCGTCATCCGCCGCTGTCAATTTCCTTTGCGGTTGAATCCGGCGGCGCGCTTTGCTATAATGGCGGCAGACAGACACAGAGGGGAGAAACGTTTCATGCAGTTACTTTATGCACTGGCAAAGCTGCGCACGCCGTTTTTGGACACGGTGCTTGGCGCGCTCACCAACTGCGGCGGCGAGATCGTGTTCATGGCCGTCGCTATCATCGTGTTCTGGTGCGTGAGCAAGTCCTGCGGGTACTATATGCTCACGGTCGGCTTCGTCGGCACGATCGTCAACCAGTTTCTCAAGCTGGTGTTCCGCATCCCGCGCCCGTGGGTGAAAGACCCGAATTTCCAGATCGTCGAGAGCGCCCGGGCCGAGGCCACCGGCTACTCGTTCCCGAGCGGGCACACGCAGAATGTCTTCGCCTCCTTCGGCTGCCTCGGCCGCTGGACGAAGCGGACGTGGCTACGCGTGGTCTGCGCCGCCGTGATCGTGCTCACGGCGTTCTCGCGCATGTACCTTGGCGTGCACACGCCGCTGGATGTCGGCGTGTCGTTCGGCCTCGGGCTCGTGCTGGTGTTTGCGCTCTACCCGCTCTTTCGGGACATTGACAGCCACCCGAACCGGCTCTACTGGCTTTTCGGCGTCATGGCCGTGCTGGGCCTTGCGTATCTGCTCTTTGCCGAGCTCTGGCCGTTTCCCGCGGACGTGGACGCCGCCAACCTCGCCTCCGGCCGCAAGAACGCCTACACGCTGCTCGGCGCGGTGCTGGGGATGACGTTTTCCTACTGGCTCGACCGGCGGTACGTGCACTTTGACGTGCGCGCCGTCTGGTGGGCGCAGGTGCTCAAGGCCGTACTCGGCCTCGCCATCACGATCGGCCTGCGCACCGTGCTCAAAGCGCCGCTGCTCGCGCTGTGCGGCGGGCACAATATTGCCAATCTCATCCGCTATGCGCTCATGGTCATTTTTGCCGCCGGCATCTGGCCGATGACCTTTGGCTGGTTCGGCCGCCTCGGGCGGAACAAACCTGTGCCCGGCACGTCAGATTGAATTGACTTGTCGTCATAAGTGTGTTACTATTTATAAAGTTATGTAAACATGCCAACACGGACATAAAGAGGTGCGTATCACATGGACAAACACGCATTGGATCCTGCCTGCCTGCTCGGTGATCGGCTGCAGACGCTCTCGCGCGCGGAGCTGACCGCGCTGGCCGAGGCGCTGTGCCGCATCCTGGCGGAGCGCGGGACATATCACGGCGGCATCCGCCCGGACAACATCAGCCGTGCCGCAGACGGCACGGTCGGTCTTGGCGCGCCCGCCCGCACGGACACGAAGGACTGGACGACCGAGGAGCTGGAGTTCATGGCGCCCGAGGTGTTCTGGAGCGGCACGCTCGACGCCTCGGCCGATGTGTATTCGCTCGGCCTGCTGCTGTATGCGGGCGTGTCGGGCGGCCGTCTGCCGTTTTACCCGGACGGCCGTGCGCCGCTGCCTGAGGACCAGACCGACGCGCTGCGCCGCCGCATGAACGGTGAGGCGCTGCCCCCGGCGCGCAAGGCCGGGCGCGGCCTGCAGGAGATCATCGCGCGCGCCACGCAGTGCAAGCCGGACGACCGCTACGCCACGCCGGCGGAGCTGTGCGCCGCGCTCGAGCAGTATGACGCCGAACAGCGCCGCAGTGTGCCGACCGCGCAGGAGATGTTCAACAAGCCCGAGCAGGAGCTCAGCGAGGTCGAGCGCATGATGCTCGACATCCTCGCCGAGGAGGCCGCCGCGCCTGTGCCGGAGGCTGAGCCGGAGATCGCGGCCGAGCCCGAAGCGGAAGCTGAGTCTGAGCTGAAGTTTGAGCTGAAGACCGAGGCGGAGGAAGCCCCGGTCATTGAGCCGGAGGCCGAACTCGAGTCGGAAGCAAAGCCAGAGGAAACCCCGGCTGCCGAACCGGAAGCAAAGCCGGAGGAAACCCCGGCTGCCGAACCGGAAGCAAAGCCGGAGGAAACCCCGGCTGCCGAACCGGAAGCAAAGCCAGAGGAAACCCCGGTCACCGAGCCGAAACCTCAGCCCGAGCGCAAGCCAGAACCGCAGCCGCTGCCGAATAAATTCCGCCCCGAGAAGCGGCCCGTCCAGCCGGAGACCCCGGCGAAGCCGAAGTCGGAAAAGAAGCCGGAAAAGCCGCCTGTGAAAAAGCCGGAGGCCTACCGTCCCGCCCCGTCCAAGCCGAAAAAGCAGCCGTCGGCCGAGCAGCGCCAGTCGCACAAGGCGGGCATCCTGCTGACCGTGCTCATCATCTGCGCGGCCGTGCTGGCCGTGCTGCTGCTGCGCTCGCTCGGCGTGTTCGGCACGCCCGCCACGGCGGAGACCACCCCGACGCCGACCGTCCCCGTCGAGACCGTCGTCCCGACCGAGACGCCCACGCCCACCCCGACGCCGAAGCCGGAGCCGACATATGAAGTCGTCACGGCGGACGTCTCCTGGGCCGACGCCGAAGCGGCGGCCGAGGCCAAGGGCGGCCACCTCGTTGTGATCGACAGCGCCGAGAAGTGGACGCGCGTCGCCCAGCTGGCCGACGAGTCCGGCCTGACCTATGTCTGGATCGGCCTGCACCGTACCGACAGCGGCGAGCTCGCCTGGGTCAAGGACAACGTTGACCCGGTCTATAACTGGGCGTCCGGCGAACCGTCCGTGCACGATACCAACGGCGCCGCCGAGGATTACGTGCTCATCACGAGAACGTCCAGCGGCTGGTATTATAACGACTGCATCGGCGATCCCGCCGGCCGTTACCCGCAGTTCTACAGCGGCAAGATCGGCTATATCATCGAGATCGACCCGTAAAACGTGCAAAAAGCTCCCCGGCCATCCGGCCGGGGAGCAATTTTTTTGCGCAGCGTTCAGGTCTGCCAGTCGGTGACCGGCTTTCCGTCGCTGTCGGTGAATGTGCCGCAGGCGATCATGATCAGGTCGACCAGCGCGCCGATGCCGAAGCAGCCGGCCGTGAGCAGCCAGAGCACGCCCGTGCCGATCTTGCCGACGTAGAAGCGGTGGATGCCGAGCCCGCCGACGAAGATGCACAGCAGCAGCGTGATCAGGCGCGATTTCGGGCTGGCGTTCGGGTCAACGGTTTTTGTCGGTGCCACGGCGCAGCCGCACTTTGGGCAGACGACGGCCTCGTCGACCAGCTGCGCGCCGCAATGAGCGCAGTATTTCATGGTGTTTCCCCTCCTTCGCTGCCGCCGCAGCGGCCGCGATACTTGTCACATGGCGGCGATATCTGTCATGTGATAAAATCAGTGTAGCATTCCGCCGGTGGCTTGTCAATTCCGGCGCAGCGCTCGCAGCCGAAATTTGCCGCCTGCGGTCAAAAAACTGCCCCGGGAGCATCTGCTCCCGGGGCAGTGGGTGTTTTGGCGGAAATTATTCGCCGAAGTAGCGCTTGAGCAGGCCCTCGAAGGCCTTGCCGTGGCGGGCTTCGTCGCGGGCCATCTCGTGCACGGTGTCATGGATCGCGTCGAGATTGTACTGCTTGGCCAGCTTTGCGAGCTGGAACTTGCCGTCGGTCGCGCCGTTCTCGGCGTCGACGCGCATCTCGAGGTTCTTCTTCGTGCTGTCGGTGATGACCTCACCGAGGAGCTCGGCAAACTTCGCAGCGTGCTCGGCTTCCTCGTGCGCGGCCTTCTCCCAGTACAGGCCGATCTCCGGATAGCCCTCGCGGTGCGCCACGCGCGCCATGGCCAGATACATACCGACCTCGGAGCACTCGCCCTCAAAGTTGGCTCTCAGACCGTCGACGATCTCCTTCTGCACGTCGGCCGGAACATCGGAACCGAACGCTTTGCCCACGCCGACGACATGCTCGGCTGCCCAGGACTTCTCAGCCTTCTGCTCGATGAACTTGGAGCCGTCAACATGGCACACCGGGCACTCGACCGGCGGCTGCTCGCCTTCGTAAACGTAACCACAGACACTGCAAACCCATTTTTTCATAGTCAAATTCCTCCTGATGTTTTTTTGATTTCGATTGTTGGTTGTTTTATTCGGAAGCGGATCCCTTGTCCGCTTGCTGACAAGTTTTGCACAGCCCCGTGAACGTGATGCTGCACCCGAGCACCTGCGCGTCCGTCACGCCCTGGGCGAGGGCACACAGCTGCGCCTCCGGCTCACCGGGCAGCGGCACGTCGATGACCCGGCCGCACTGCACACAGTGCAGGTGCGCGTGGGGGTTCGTGCGGGCGTCGAACCGCTCCTGCCCGCGGAACACGCCGACGCTCATCGCATCGCCCTCTTCGGCGAAGAGGCTCAGGTTCCGGTACACCGTGCCGAGGCTCAGGTCGGGATAGTCCGGCTTGAGCTGCTGGTAGAGCTCCTGCGCGGTGGGGTGGGCGGTCGTCGCTGCGAGGGCTTCGAGGATGACCTGCCGCTTTTTGCTGTTTTTGCGTGCGGGCATCGAAGCACCTCCTTGCATATCAGTAACAAGAATTATTACTGATATGAAGATACCACAGGAAACCGCATTTGTAAAGCCCTTTTTGCGAATGATTCTCAAGATTGTGCATTCTGCTGCATTTCCTGCGCCCGGTTTTGGCATTTGTGCGCAAAATGATCGGCCGCGCGGTCACCGCGCGGCCGGAAGGGAGGAGAAAGATTTGCGCATATGCGCAGGGAGAGCACATGACCGGTGCCACGGCGGCCACGCCGCGACGGATGAGATGTCGTGGGATATGCGGTGCACGACCGGCGGCGCTGAAGAAACCATGACCTTTCCACCGCATCCGCTTCGCTGCGCTCAGCACCTTCTCCTCAAGGAGAAGGCTTTGCACGCCCCGACCGAGGCCACAAGGAGAAGGTTTAGGGTGCGCGTCGGACACGCGGTGCGCCGCGCACCTCACCGCCTGCAGATGTTGGCCGTGATGCCGCACAGCGCCTGCGCGCACTCCATGTCCCACCTGCCCGAGCGGGCGATGTCGTCGATCGAGAGGATGCCCGCGAGCTTGCCGCCCTCGGTCACGGGCAGACGGCGCACCTGCGCCGCGCGCATGGTCTCCATCGCGCGGCGGATATCCGCGCCGGCTTCGACCGTCACGGGGTCGCGCGACATGATGCTGCGCACGGTCACGGCGCCCGGGTCGTCCCCGGACGAGACACAGCGCACCACGATGTCGCGGTCGGTGAGCATCCCGGCGAGCGTGCCGTCGTCCTCGCACACGGGCAGCGCGCCGATGCCGCGCATGCGCATCAGCCGCGCGGCGGCGACGACCGGCTCGTCCGGATGCGTCACGGCGGCAGCGCCGGTCATGTAATTGCGGACCTGCATGAAAACACCCCCTTTGGCCGGAAGCTCCGTCTGCGGAGATTCTCGCCCGCCGGGGGTGGTTTTATACCTATTATAATGTGTCGCACCGTGTCGGGCCCGGTCACTGCACGAGCCGGGCGAGCGCCGGGCCGGCGCTCTCGCCGAACAGGCGCACGGCGCGTATGGCCTCCTGCAGCGTGTTGCCGCTGCTGCCGACCTCGATGATGAGCGACCCGCGCGTGAGGTGCTGGTTGTAGCGCTCGTTGACGAGCGTGATCGGCCGCATCAGCGTCGGGTGCGCCGCATTTACCGCATCCTGCAGATACACCGCCAGGCGCAGGTTCTCCTCCCAGTACGGGTGGTAGAGCCCCGAGGCGTTCGTGCCCACGAGCAGCATCACCTGCGAGCACGCGGCATCGGGCAGCTCGGCCACGGTCTTATAGACCACGCTGTCCGAGCACAGCGCGTCGCGGTGCAGGTCGATGACGATGCGCAGGCTCGGGTACTGGTTCAGGTACTCCTGCACGGCCGCGCCCGAGCGGTTGTACGAACCCGTGTAGCTCGGGTAGTCGTAGATCGTCCGGTCGTGCAGCACCTGCAGCCCGGCGGACGCGAGCGTGTTGGCCAGCACGTCGCCCACGTGCACAATATTATAATTGGTGTCCTCCGTGCGGCACGTGTCGCTCGCGGGATAGAGGTCGCGCCCCGCGGGGGTGAAGGCTTCGCTCGCGTGCGTGTGCATGATGAGGATCTGCGGTTCGCCCGCCGGCAGCACGGCGGCCGGTCCTTGCTGCAGCAGGGAGGCGACGCTTACGGGGATGTCCGTCTCGTTCTTGATCGTCAGCCCGCCTGCGATGCTCGTCGCCACGATGGGCAGTCCGTCGGCTGTTGCAGTCGGGGCGGTTTCGCCGCCGTCGTCCGCGGTGGGGGCGGGGGTCACCTCCGGTGCGGGTGAGGCGGCGCTGAGCGCGGCTGCTGCCTCCGGCGTGGGGGAGGCGTCCACCGGCGGAGCACCGAGCTCCATGCGCACCGATGCCAGCAGCAGCTGCTCCGGGTCGAACCAGCGCTGCAGCCGGTCCTTGAGCGGCGCGCCGCCTGCCGCAGCTGACGCGATCTGCAAACCGAACACAGCCAGACCCACACAGGCCAATTTTTGCCGCAGTGTCATATCTGCCCACCTCCAAACGCATTCTCCACAATATATATGGTTTTTGGGCTGGAATTATGTCACCGCATCTGCTATACTGTGAGCGGCAAAAATACAAAGGAGGCGTCGCTATGACGATCACATACCGGCCGAAAGGCGTCTGCTCGCGCTTGATGCAGGTGGAGGTTGAAGACGGGATTATCCGCAAAGTTGAGGTGAAAGGGGGGTGCAGCGGCAACCTGCAGGGCATTTCGCGGCTCTTGGTGGGGATGCCGGTGCAGCAGGCCATCGAACGCTTGGAGGGCGTGCGCTGCGGACTGAAGCCGACATCCTGCCCGGATCAGCTTGCACAGGCACTGAAACAGGCGCTGTAAGGCGGGAAAAAGATTTACATAATTCTTTCAAATAATTAAAATGGTTGACATAATGCAAGTTTGCAAGAAAATTTTGCGAACTTGCATCTTTTCTTTTTGGTCAGAATGCGTCGAAACGTCGGATTTGGTCAAAGTAGACAACACAATTTCTTGTGTCGAACGACGTAAATATATACTGTATTTTGTTATTTCGGCGTTTTATTGTGGATTTTATTCAGAACTTAAAAAGCTGCTTTGTGCATTTTGCCGATTGCGAACGACTCGGAAAATGAATATAATTATCCATAACGGGGCAAGGCGTCGTGTGCAAAACACGCCTTAGGGTGCGTGGATTGAAATTCTCTGTGCCCGCCGGACCCGAAAAAGTTACAGCAAAGGAGGCTGCACGTCATGAAACAAATCAAGAGAGCCGGACAGTCCGTCAGATCGGGTCTGTCGCTGATGTGCATCGTCTGCCTGCTTTGCGGCTTATTGTGCGGATTTTTCTGGCTCGCCGGTGAGAGTCCGGTGCTGGCCGCCGGAGTGGACGGGGATGCCCTGTCGGCCAGAGCGGTCCTGAGCGGGGATGCGTCCCTGTCTGCGCCCGAGCGTGATGAGAAGCTGGCGGTGCAGGCCGCCGCGCAGGCGACGTCGCCTGTTGTGCGCACGCTTGCCGTCGGCATGGACGCTGCGGACTATACCGAGACGGTCACCTGCGACTACACACCCGTGTACATCGATGACAGCTTCGGCGGTTACTGCTATGTGATCGACGGTGCGGCCTGGCTTTCGGCGGATGCGTTTGCCGAGATGCTCGGTCTTGAGAGCGCGACCGTCACCGACGGCGACACCCAGACCGTCACGGTCGACGGTGCGGACATCGCGGCGACCTACGGCGCTGTGAGCTACACGGCCAACGGCCGCTGCTTCTACGCGCCCGATGGGGTGTACGCCCTTGACGGCAAGGTGGTGCTGCCGCTGGCGGATCTGGAGAAGATCTTCGGCGTCACGGCCACGTTCAGCGCGGACAATACCAGCTTGCGCGTCGATGCGTCCGGGCAGCAGCTGCTCGAGAGCGGTGAGAGCTTCTACGGCGCGCGTGACGTCTACTGGCTCAGCCACATCATCAACGCCGAGGCCGGCAATCAGCCCATGGACGGGCAGATCGCGGTCGGCAACGTCGTGCTCAACCGCGTGGCGG
>ERZ836877.6680-NODE-6680-length-10162-cov-2.686752_pt1 | contig 10162 bp, 4 predicted proteins | sample MGYA00519469_ERZ836877 | MGnify/ENA primary metagenome ERZ836877 (study PRJEB31850, sample SAMEA3708809) | human gut metagenome | biome: human gut; feature: human-associated habitat; material: faeces | place: China | collected 2014 ... | reverse complement strand
ACGCGGGCACTTCGACAAAAGAGTGCACCATCCAGCGGCTTATCGACCGTCAGATTGGCCCGGGCACCCAGTACCTGCGTCTCCGTCTGCCCGAATATCCGCTGAATGTCAACGTGGTGACGGTGGACCTGAACAATCCCTACAACCGTATCGAAACCACCACGGCCAAGGAAAACTCGCGCGGCACCGAGAGTCTCGTGGCCGCCGCACAGCGCCAGTCGCGCGCCGGCCTGCGCCCCCTGGCAGCCGCCAACGCCAACTTCTGGGTCGTAGGCTCGCAGCCCGAAGGCCAGATATGGAGCGGCATCGCCCGCAATGTGTCGCTGCGTAACGGCAAGATGGTTGTCGAGAGTAACCAGCACCGCGACCAATGGGACGGCGGCACAATGCGCACCGGTATCGTATCGGTTAGTTACGACAGGATGCTGAATATCGACTACTGCGTGGCCTCCATCCGCATCAGCAACGACAAAATCGGCAGCGCCGAGGTACACCAGTGCAACAAGGGCGTGTGGAACGACGAAATCGGCATGTACAACAGTTTCTACGGCCCCACGACCCAGTTCATGCCCATCAACTCCAACGGCACCTATTTCATCGAGAACCTGAATGACGCTACCGAGGTGATTCTCGACCTGGCCGAAGGTCAGGAATGGCGCAGCGGCCAGCCCATGACCTTCGTCGTCAAAGAGGTGCGTCAGGATGCCGGACGCGGCACCCTGGGCAACCACGACCTGGCCCTGGTGGGCCGCGGCGACAACCGCGCCCTGCTGGCACGCCTGGCCGAGGGCGACCAGGTGGATCTGGTCTACACCTGGACTTTCAACCCCGGCACCGAGAAGGAAGTGACTCCGCTGGTAGAGCAGGCCGTGGGCGGCAACGCCCTGGTGATGCGCGGCGGCGAAATCCTCGAGCATAACTTTAACGAACAGTATAACTATCAGGTATATTCGCGCACGGGCTACGGCTGCTCGGCCGACGGCAAGACCCTCTATATCGTGGTTATCGACAAGTCGACTGACCCGAACTACGGCAACTCGGCCGGCTGCGGAACCGCAGTGATGTGTCAGATCGCCCGCTACCTGGGCTGCAGCAACATGGCCAACTTCGACGCCGGCGGCTCGGCCGAGATGATGGTGAACTATGCCATCGTAAACAAGACCACCGAAGGTTCGCCCCGCCCCGTGGCCAACGGCTGGATGGTATATTCCACCGCTCCCGAGGACGACACAGAGGTGGCTTCGCTGGCATTCTACGAGGCTTTCATCAAGATGCCCGTCTACACCACCCTTAAACCCCAGATTATCGCATACAACAAGTACGGCGCCATCCTGGACTATGACTACCAGGATTTCACCATCGAGAGTGAAGACAACATGGGCACCTGCGACAAGAACGAGTTTACCGCCGGGGCAAATGCCGGAACGTGCAAACTCACCGTCAAGGCCGGTAACGCCAGCGTGACAAAGGAAATAGAGATTGTCTCGGGGCCCGTAACGCTGAAACAGCCCGCCCTGCTCATCGACAACTACCGCGAATATCCCATGCAGGTAATCGCCACCGCCGGCGGTGTTGAATACGCCTGCAATCCGGCCCACCTGGAATGGACCGTGGACGACCCCACAGTGGCCACGATTGACGAAAACGGCGTGCTCCGCGGCCTGGCCGACGGCACAACCGCCGTTCACGGCAAAATCGGCGACAAGGAACTCGACGGCACCGTAACAGTAGAAATCGCCAAATCCAACATGATTCCCTTCGCCGCACCCGCCGACTGGACCATCAAGATGGCCGGCGGCATGAGCGGGGCCACAATGGCCGACGACGGCACCCTGACCTATGCCTACGCCGCTCCCCGCGCGCCCTACATCGACCTGTCGCGCGACAATGTGGCTATCTACTCGCTGCCCGATGAACTCTGGCTGGATTTCAACTCGTCTGTCGCCGTCAAGGACATCAGCCTCACCGTCCTGCTGGCCAACAATGCCCGCGAGGTGAAAGCCACCCTTGAACCCGCGGACGGCTACGCAGCCAACACCGACCACCACCTGGCCTTTGACATCGCCTCGCAACTGGGTACCGCCGACATGAACATCTTCCCCATCAAGGTGCGTCGTATGCGCTTCAACCTGGTGGCCTCGTCGTCGAACCGCGGCGACCAGTCGCTGAAATTGGGCGGCCTCATCGGTGAGTACAAGCATTTCGACGGTATCGAGGATGTGGCCGTGGCCGGCGGTAACGACAGCAACGCCGCCCGCCTGCGCGTGTCGCCCAATCCCGTTGAAGCCGGTTCGACACTGACCGTCAAGGCACTCGGCGTCGAAAGCGTGACCATCTACTCGATTTCCGGGGCTGCCGTATCGCAGACCGCCTGCGACCGCGGTGACTATGTGACCGTCCAGGCTCCCGCCGCAGCCGGCACCTATGTCGTTACGGCAGTGACCGCCGCCGGTCCGGCATCGGCTGTACTGATTGTACGCTAAGCAACAGCAAAAAAATTTCAAACCACACTCACACACAAGAATATGAAACGACTTATTATGAGCGTGGCGGCATTGGCGACCCTGGTGGCCGCCAATGCCCGCATCGCCGAGGTTTCGCAGCCCCAGCCCCTGCTGCAGGGTGTGCAGAGCAACCTCTACAATCCCGTGCTCAGCCCCGATGGCAGCAAACTGATGTTCTCGGCGGCCGACTACACCGACCTGCGCGTCTATGACTTCGACCTCGGCGTCACCGTCAAGGTGGTCGATGCCCCCCGCGCCGGCTTCGAGGCCCGATTCACCGAGGACAGCCGCACCATCACCTATGTGACCACCGACGGCACCCCCGGAGCCATGCACCGCACTTACCGCTACGACATCGCGCGCCGCAACAGCGTCGAGGCCGGCGCCCCCTCGCGCAGCAAGGAAATGAGCGCCCGCAGCGCTGCCGGAAACAGCGTGCGCACCCGCGGCAACGTGCTGTATCTCACCGTGAACGGCGTTGAGACGGAATATTCGCCCGTCGAAGCCGCCGCATATCTGTGGGCATCCCTCTCGCCCGACGGCAGCAAGGCCATGTTCGTGGCCGCCGGCCAGGGCGTGGTTGTAACCGACCTCAATGGCAAGGTAACCGCCCGCATCCCCGGTCTCGAAGCCCCCGTCTGGATGGGCAATGACCTCATCGTGGGCCAGCGTTCGGCCGACGACGGACACCAGTTCCGCTCGTCGCAGATTATCCTTGCCCGCGCCGACGGCAGCGAGGAACAGGCCCTCACCGCCCCCGAAAGCATGACTTTCACCCCCGCAGCCTCCGCGACAGCCGGACGAATCGTCTACGCCACCTTCGACGGCCGCCTGTATATGGTAAACGTAACCCTTAAATAAGCCAAAGCCATGAAACACAAGATTCTGACAACCGCCATGGCGGCAATCATGGCTTCGGCCGTCCAGGCCGCCCAGCCCTCCGACCTCCTCATCTTCATCAACCCAGGCCACGGCGGCTACGACACCGCCGACGACCGTAACGTGGTCATCGCACCCTACGGACCGGCCGACCCCGCCGGCTACTGGGAATCGAAGTCGAACCTCATCAAGGGCCTGTGGCTGCGCGACATGCTCACAGCCAAGGGATACCGTGTGGAAATGTCCCGCACCACCAACACCTCGGCCGACGACCTGCCCCTCTCCACAATCGACCGCATGGCCAACGAATCCGGCGCCGATTTCTTCTTCTCGATACACTCCAACGCCACCGGCACCGCCTCCAGGGCCAATTTCCCCCTGATGCTGTTCCGCGGTTACACCGACGAACCCTGCAATCCCGCCGACAAGCAAATGGCCCTGATTCTCAACCGCCACCTGCTTGAAAACCGCGCCACATACTGGACCAGCAGCGCCATGAACACCCAGGGCGACTGGTCGTTCTACACCTGGTGGCCTCCGAAAACCGGCCTCGGCGTGCTGCGCACACTGACTGTTCCCGGAATGTTGTCGGAAGGCTCGTTCCACGACTATATTCCCGAGACTTACCGCCTGATGAGCGAGGAATTCTGCCGCCTCGAAGCCTGGCATTTCCGTCGCGCCATCGATGAATTCTTCGGAATCGAGGGCGAGACTACCGGTCAGGTTGCCGGCCGTATCAACGACTCGATGCTGCCCCGCCCTGGCGATGAAATCTACCACGGCGAGGACAAATTCGCCACCGTCCAGGGTGCCCTGGTCGAACTGATTGACGCCGCCGGAACCGTGGTTGAGACCTATACCACCGACCAGGTGCATATCAACGGACTCTATGCCTTCCGCAATGTGAACCCCGGCCATTATACCCTACGCGTCAGCGCGTCCACCCACTATCCCGGCGAGTGCGAGATTGACGTGGAGGCCGACCGCATCACATACCAGAACTTCCGTCTGCTGAAAATCCGCGACACTGCGCCGCAGGTCGTCAGCCACTCGCCCGTGTGGGCCGACGGCGACGAACCGGTGATGTGCACCACTCCTATCGTGATGAAATTCAACTGGGACATGGAGACGGCCGTCACCGAAAAAGCCTTCACAATCAATCCGCCCGTGGAAGGCTCCTTCGCGTGGAGCGACCTCAACTACACCATGACCTTTACACCCACCGATGCCTACGAGCCCAATACGCTCTACACCGTGACGCTGGGCACCGAGGCCATGCACCCCGACAAACTGCATCTGGAGAAGCCCTACACTTTCACATTCCGCACCGCCGCCTCCAACCGTCTGAATCTGTTCTCGGCATGGCCTTACGACGGCGCAAGCGTCCACTTCGACGACGCGATGGTGGAACTGCGCTTCGACAACCATCCCGACACCAAGGATATCTACGACCAGGTGATTGTCACCGACTCGCAGGGCAACAAGGTGGCTTTCAACAAGCGCAAGAAGACGACTTCCAAGTCAACGTCGCCCTACGGATTCTTCCGTCTGGTATTCTCGAAAGACCTGGTTCCCGGCGAGACCTATACCATCCACTACGACGCCTCCATCTGCGACAGGAACGACCTGCATATGCCGGCCTCGATTGACGGACATTTCACTGCCACCGATTTCTCGACGCCGAAAGCCGACGAACTTTTCGACGCGATGACCGACGCCTCGGTATTCACCTTCGATGCCGCCGCTTCCACCAACGTGGCCACCGGTTCGGTGGCAGCCGATACGGGTGAGGCACTGTTCGACAACCGCTGCGTCGCCTTCTCCTATAAGTTCGGCACCGGCACCGAAGGCTCGGCCATGTGGCTGCGTTCGCCGCTGCCCGGCGACAAGGAAGTAGCCCGCGGAGCCGTTCTGGGTCTCCACATCTACGGCGACCAGAGTTGCAACGACCTGATGCTGCATTTCAGCGGCACCAATCAGGCCGTGAAGGCCGCCACCCTCGATTTCCAGGGCTGGCAGTATGTCACCGTTACCATTCCCGAAGGCGTCTACGGCACACTTACCGGCGTCAGCATCGAACGCTGCGGCATGCCTGTTTCGGTTGAAGGCACGGTGCGAATCGACCGCCTCCACATCGACAACACCAACGCAGGTATCGGCGATGCCGAGGCCGACAACGGCGAGGTGACCCTGACCGTCGGAAGCGAATTCCTCATTGCCAACGCGCCGACAACCATCCTGGGCGTGGAACTGTATTCCGCAGCGGGTGCCAAGGTGGCCGAAGCCCGCGGCAATGTGGTCAACATCATGTCGCTGGCACCCGGCACCTACGTCTGCCGCATAATCACCGCCGGCGGCACAACTGTAAAGAAAACTATTATTCAACACTAAACCATGAAATTAAAGCAATTATCGCTTCTCGTGGCAATTTCGGCAACGGCCCTTGCGGCCGCTGCCGGCCAGCCCGAGAGAATTGATGTCGAGGCCGGGGCTTTCCATCCCGTTCTGTCGCCAGACGGCTCGACACTCCTATATTCCACTGTCGACCACCACGGTCTGAAGGCCATGAATCTGGCCCAAGGCTCCGTGAGTGTGATCGACACCGAGGCCGCAGCCGGGTTCAATCCCGTGTTCTCGGCCGACGGCAGCCGCGTGTTCTACCGCACGGCGTCGCTTGTCGACGGCCTCGTGTATCGCGACGTACGCAGTTGTGAACCCGGCGGCAGCCCCATGCGGGTGGCCGAGCCTTCGCGCGGCGACGTCAATCTGCAGGCCCTGGGCGCAAACACTTATGCATATGCCGATTACCGCGACATCAAGGTGGCAGTGAACGGCCGCGAGACCGCCGTCAGCCCCCTCAGGGATGCCCACTCCTACTTGTGGGCGTCGCTGTCGCCCGACGGCAGCATGATGTCGTTCTCCGAACCCTTCATGGGCGTCTATATCTCCTCCCCCGACGGCACCTCTGCCCGCAAAGTACTGGACAAGGGCGATTATGTGGCCTGGGCCGGCCCCTCGACCATAATCGCCGTGGTGTCGAAAGACGACGGCTATGTGACCACCGAATCCTGGCTGGTGGCTGTCAACGTCAATACCGGCATCACCTCGGTCCTGACTCCCGCCGACATGAAGGTGGGCGAGGCTACGGCCTCGGCCGGCGGCATCGTGGTGTTCTCGGACATTAACGGCAACATGTATAAACTGGACCTTAACCGATGAGCGCCATGAAACGAATATTTCTGCTGATACTTGCGACCCTTGCAGTGACCGCCGGCGCCGATGCCAAACGCATGAGCGACCTCAAAATCTATATCAACCCCGGTCACGGCGGCTATACCTCCAACGACCGTCCCATCCATATCTATCCTTTCGCCGCCAACGACTCGGCCGGCTACTGGGAGTCGAAGAGCAACCTATACAAGGGCCTGCACATGTATCATATCCTCGACTCGCTGGGCGCCACACCCTATCTGTCGCGTATCAAGAACACCGAGGCCGACGACCGCTCGCTGAGCGGTATCGCCGCCGAAGCCAACCAGTTGGGCGTCGACCTGTTCTTCTCGATTCACTCGAACGCGGGCGAGAACGTCAACTATCCCCTGATGCTCTACCGCGAGCAGACAATAGGCACTCCCCGCTATCCCGAGAACATCACCCTTAGCAATATCCTAGGCAATACGCTGTATTCCAATAAACTGCCCGTCTGGACGCATCCCTTACAGGTAGCAGGCGACCTCACATTCTATCAGAATATGTGGGAGGGCGGCCTTGGCGTGCTCCGTACCCTCTACACCGTAGGTCTGCTCAGTGAGGGCGGCATGCACGAGCATCGTCCCGAATGTTACCGTCTGATGAACGACGACTACTGGTGGCTCGAGGCCTGGCACTTTGTTCACGCCATCATGGAATACTTCGATACCGAGGACCGTTTCGTCACCGGCAACGTGGCCGGCATCGTTTATGACGACCATAACCTCCGCGAAAAGGACATGCCCGTCAACTTTCACTATTTCGGCCGCGATGCCTTCGCGCCCGTCAACGGCTGTCTGATTGAACTTGTCGACGCTTCGGGCAATGTGGTTCAGAAACGCACCACCGACCAGTTGTACAACGGCGTGTTCGTGTTCCGCAACGTCGCTCCCGGCAACTACACCCTCCGCACCTCGCATGCCAAATATTATCCTGTAGAGGCTTCCGTTACAGTGACCGCAAACGAGGTGACCTACAACGACCTGCCCCTGGCCATGCGCCGCGAGTTCAACCTCGCCGTAACGGATTTCAAGACCGTCGCCGCTGCCGATCCCGCACTGGTTTCCTGCGCCACTACCCTGACATTCCGTTTCAATTCCGATATTGATACCGAATCGTTTGAAAAGGCCCTGACCATCGAACCTGCTGTGGAAGGCACTTTTGCTTATTCCGAGAACAACCACGTGGCCGTGTTTACCCCCGCTACTTCTTTCGAGCCGTCGACCGCCTACACCATCACCGTGGGCACCGGCGCCCGCCACACCGACCCCAATTTCGCCACCCCCGGTCTGAAAGAACCCTATGTGGCCAATTTCACCACAGCCGCGCGCAGCCGCGTGAACATGATGTCCCATTTCCCGGCTGACGGCGGAAATGTCCACTTTACATCGCCCGTCCTCGAACTGCGCTTCGACAGCCAGGTTGAAACCAAGGGTATACTGGACCACATCAGCATCACCGACAGCAAGGGCAATCCCGTTGAACTCTCCGTCCGCGGCAGCAAGTACAACCAGTTGGTCAAGCCCTACGGCAATGCCCTGCTGGCCATTTCCGGCGACCTTGTCAACGGTTCCGACTATACCATACGCGTCGACCGCAACCTGCGCGATAAGGAGGGCCTGCCTATGCCCGCCGACGTCACCTTCTCGTTCCATGCCGTTGACGTCACTGCCGACGCTGTAAACGAGACCGTTATCAATGACTTTGAAAAGAATGCGCCCTTTGCCTACTCGGCCGACGAATCAGCCGGTATCGGCACAGCCAAGCCCGCTTGCTCGAAATCGACCACCAGCAGCCTTTCGGGCAAGAACTCGGCACGTTTCACCTACACTTTCGCTGCTGAAAACGGCGGCAAGGCAGTCTGGAAATACAACGGCACCGAACCCGTGGCCATCGAGAGCGGCCGCAACCTGTCGATGTATATCGACGGTGATTTCAACGGCCACACCCTCTATCTCGGTCTCAACGACGGTACCGAAGTGACCTGGGTGAAAGCCGCCGACATCGATTTCCGCGGCTGGCAGCGCATAATCGTTCCGTGCAAGGATCTCGGCAACGGTTCGGCCATGACTCTCTACGGTCTGCGCCTTGACCAGGCCGACGGCCCCGTCACCATGAAGGGTACCTTCTATGTGGACGACATTGCCCTCACGTCGCAGTCGGGCATAGCCGATATCGACGTCGATGCTGCCGACGCACCTGCCGTTTACTACAACCTGCAGGGCATTCGCATCGAGAATCCCACCGAACCTGGCGTATATATCGAACGCCGCGGCACAGTCAGCCGCAAGGTGACAATTCCCTGAATTCCCGCAAAATAAACACAGATAAATAGCAAAGAGGCAGAGCCGCACCCGGCCCTGCCTCTTTTATATCCGCAATTTACTGCAAATTTACAGTAAATTGCGGATAGACTATAAAACGGCTCAGCCTCCACCTTATCGGAGTCCCGCCCGCGCCAATGTCATCTCATTCTTTACGCTTCCTTATTGCCAGAAATTATTCTTCAGAATTTGGAATTGCCGAAGCCATATTAAATCAAGTGTTTATATATCTAGGCTATTGCCAGGCGTCGTTTAGAAGGAAGTCTATTATGCCGATGAAGAATATGCCGTTTTCGTCGTAATAGGGTACAAAGTCATCGCCTTTCACCATGATTTTTTTAAATGATTCGGGAATTTTGACCAGCGATGCGATTTCCTGTTGCATTTTCTCTTCGTCGGGTATACTGTATGCCGACTGGATATAATATCTTTGCGAACCTTTGTTGGCTATGAAATCTATTTCTCGCTGACAATAGGTCGACTTGCCATCAGTCAGTTTCCTGTCCTCAATTACACCGATATCAACAAGAAACCCCATGCTGCGGAGGTGATTGAAGACGATATTCTCCATAATGTGCGTAGGTTCCTGCTGACGGAAGTTGAGAAGTGCGTTCCTCAGACCGATGTCGATTGAATAGTATTTCTTGATGGATTCAAAATACCGTTTGCCTTTGACGTCGTATCTTTCAGCGCTTTCAAACAGATAGGCTTCTTTAAGATAAGTCAGATATCTGACTATCGTCTCATTGTCAATCTTCACATGCTGGACCGAAAGAAGTGTATTAGCCAGTCTGTTGGGATTGGTCAGCGAACCGATTGAACTGCAAAGACAGCGAGCCAGCGCTTCCAGTGCGTCGGTATTCCGGATATTGTATCGTTCGATAACATCGTCAAAGTAGGTTTTATCCCACAATCTATTTAGGTAGGCAATCTTTTGCTCGTCATCGTTATAATGTAGTAGCCGGGGCATGCCGCCATAGGTAGTGTATTCTTTCCATAAATCGCGTGGATGGCGGTCGCTGCTTTGACAGAATTCACGAAAAGACAGCGGATAGACCTGGATTACGTCACCGCGGCCACGGAAGATTGTGCGAATATCGTTCGACAACATCCGGGAGTTACTTCCCGTGACGTAAACGTCGATGTTGTCGTGCGAGGCAAGACCGTTCACGAAACGTTCGAAATCCGGAAGTTCCTGAATTTCAT
>ERZ836877.6678-NODE-6678-length-10162-cov-5.723459_pt1 | contig 10162 bp, 8 predicted proteins | sample MGYA00519469_ERZ836877 | MGnify/ENA primary metagenome ERZ836877 (study PRJEB31850, sample SAMEA3708809) | human gut metagenome | biome: human gut; feature: human-associated habitat; material: faeces | place: China | collected 2014 ... | reverse complement strand
ATTGGTATTTCGTAAGTTTCTTTGAAATGATGATAATTATATAAATATTGAGGCATCAAGAAATCAAAGATTGACCATAATTCTGCTAAACTATTTTCAATTGGAGTACCTGTTAAAGCAAAACGATATTTACCATTAATTAATTTAACAGTTTGAGCATTCTTTGTACTTTGATTTTTGATATATTGAGCTTCATCTAAAATAAAATAATAGAATTGATAATCTTTATATAATTCATAATCTCTACGAATATAATCATATGAAGTAATAACAATATCATATTCTGGAATGCTTTCAATTAATTTCTTTCTTTGAGCAATATTTCCAGTAATGCAAACTGTTTTTAATTTCTTTGAGAATTTTTTGATTTCATCTTGCCAGTTATAAATCAAGGTTGCAGGAGCAACAACGAGACTGACATGATTTTCACCGATACCATCTTCAATCAATGTCATGACTTGTAATGTTTTACCAAGCCCCATATCATCAGCTAAGATACCACCGAAGCCATATTCTGACATTGTTTTTAACCATTTAAATCCTTGAACTTGATAGTCTCTTAAAATCTTAGAATAATTTTGTGGAACTTGAATATCTTCAGGATCTTTTTCTTCAATATGAGAAATCAAGTCTTGGAAATGTTGATCTCTGTTGAAATGTAATGATGAACTGTTCATAAAGTTTTCTAAATAAAGTGAATGATATTTATCAACTTCAACTTCACCATCTTTTAAATCGTTATATTCAATATTTAAATCATTAAATAATAAATCTAAATCTTTGATACTATCATCATCTAAATTAATAAATTCCCCATTTTTTAAACGATGATAATTCTTTTTGTGTTGAAAAGCATATAAAATATCTTTAATTTCTTCTTTATCAACGTTGATACTATTGATATCGATTTTTAATAAATCATTTTGTAAACGAACACCGATATTTAATTTCATATTTTTAGGTTTATTCATTTGTTTGATTTCTTCACTAATATAAATTTCACAATCATTATTAAGTGAAGGTAAAACACGAGTAATGAAATCATAAATATCTTCTTCGTTATAAAGATAATACATTTGTGTGATTTCATCATATTCTAGGTATTTTTGTAGTGTTTGAATAACACCATCTAATTTTAATGGAAGTACTAGATCTTTAGGGTTTTCTAAGATTGTATTTCCTTGATCATCTCGATAATCTAATGTAACAGATAATTCGTTGTTGTTATTTAAATCGACATAAATTAATAAAGAAATATCCATAGGTAGATATTCATCGATATCATCTCCTGTAAATTCGACATAAGGAATAACAGAATCAATGATATATTTAGAAAAATGTGGTAATTCGTTATTTGGAATTGTAAGTGAATTATTTTCTAAATGTGTAAGTAAAGGCCTTAGCGCATTGCTACATTCTTTTGAATATCTATTAAGGGTATAGTGATCGAAATAATAGATATATTGATGACCGATGATAGTAATACCATCAGGTTCTTTGTATTTGATGGTTGTATAATCTTCATCTTTTTGGATTTCTAAAATGAAGTTTTGCAAATCGATTGTTGTAAAGTTAATGTTGATATCTAAATTATCATAATGTGTTAGAAAAAAATCATCAATATTATCTGATGTGATTCTAATACTACGATCATCATCTTTTAAATGAAAATATTCTTTAATAAAACGAATTTGTTTTAATGAAGAACTATCAAAGGCTTTAGAGTTATGATCGGTAACTAAAGCATTTCCATATTCAACAATTTCGTTTGCTTTTACATTTTGAATAAAAGTATTTAAGTTTTTAATTGTATAACTTCTATCGCTAGCAATCTTATAAGATAAACTTAATCGATTAAATGTACTTTTTACTTGTGGTATTAAATGAATGTGTTGATTAAGTTGTAATTGATGTAAACGATGTTGATTTCTATATTGTTCAATTAATGAAAAAGTTAAATTAGCTTGTTCTTTTAAATGTGCGGCTTCTTTTTTTGCTTGAAGTGCTTGTAATTGATCAGCGTAATTTCCTTTTTGATTGAAAGAATAAGGTAAATCACTTGCTTCAAGACCGTAAAATTTTAATAAAATAGCACCTATATGTCCACATGCCAGTTCATTAGGCTTACAGTGATTACAATCACAGTTAAATTCGAGGATATGTCCTCCTGTATCAACTTGAATTGTAGCGGTATCAATTTTACCATTAACATTAGTACTTCCTACGATTTGGTAAATTTGACCATCTTTAATAACAGACATGTTAGATATTGTATTATGCTGAAATAAGTTATGAGCTACTTTCCAATTGGGCTCATTAAAATACTTATTAATTTCATCATCTTTAATATACATAAGTAGTCCCTCCCATTTAGCTATTATAACATTATTTTTCTGAAATGATGAGATAGAGATACGCATTTTTTTATTTTTTTAAAAATAGGATTGTTTCCAATCCTATTTCAAAACTGCTTTATAAACACGTAAGACATTTTTATAAAAAATCTTTTCAATTTCTTCAATAGATAATCCAGCTTCAATTAAAGCACTATATAACATTTGATAACCACTTGCATCCTTCATTTCAAGCTTGGATCCAATACCATCAAAGTCACTTCCTAAACCAATACAATCAATACCTGCAAGATTTTTGATATATAAAATATGTTGAACCATATCCTTAATATAACTTGTTTGATGAGTACCTTCGGTAGTTAAAAAATCACTACAGAAGTTGATTCCCATAACGCCTCCACGACTAGCAAGTTTTAAAATCATGTCATCTGACATATTTCTAGCGACACCACATACTTGACGAGCGTTACTATGAGAGGCAACGAAAGGCTTTGTTGTATGATGATAAACATCATAAAATCCAGCATCACTTAAATGAGAAACGTCAATAATGATTCCTAAACGTTCCATTTCTTTAATATATTGTAAACCAAAAGGTGTTAAACCATCGTGATCATTGATTTTAAACATATCTTCATAACAAGAAATATTAGAAAGGTTAGGGTATCCAATGCCATTTACGTGATTCCATGTCAAAGTAATCATTCTAACGCCTAATCTATAATAATGTTCAAGTAGTGATAAATCATTTTCTACAACAGCACCTTCTTCTAATGTTAGAAGAGAAGACATGATACCTGCTTGTTGATGGTCGATAATATCTTGATAACAAAAGACAGGTTTAATGAGTTCAGGATATTTTTCTATTTCATGATAATAAAGGTTAATGAGTTGATTTGCTTTTAAAAAAGGTTGAGGATTTTTGCTTAAATCGACAAACATCGCAAAGTTTTGAAGTAAATAATTTCCTTTTTGCATTTTCTTTAAATCAATATGACCGTCATTTTCTAATAAAGAATCTTCTTTACCATGATGTAAATCATCATAAAGTTTTAAAATAGTGTCACAATGCATATCAACAACTTTCATCATTAATCACTCCTTAAATTTTATATGTAGCATGAATTGCACAACAAGCAAGACCACCATGGCATGTTAAAACAGCAGGCAAATAATTGATTTCTACATCAATACCATGGAAGGTTGTTTGAAATAATAATTTTGCTTTTTTAGCAAAAATTTCATTATCAGCGTGTGAAATATAAATCTTGTGTTGTTTAGCGTTAACACCTAATTCATGGAATTTATCAACAATCGATTTTAAGATTTTTACTTCAGTTCTAGACATTGTATATTTATCAACTGCTTTACCTTGTTCATCTAAACAAAGCAAAGCTTTGATTTTTAACATCGATGCCATTCTGGCTGCCATTGGTGATAATCTTCCACTACGTGAAAGTTGTTTAAAGTTATCTGGATAAAGGAACGAAAAAGAATGATTTGTTTTTTCTTCTAAAGCAGCAAAAATTTCATCAACAGTTTTTCCTTCATCTGCAAGTTGTTTTGCACAAATAGCCATATCCATAATAGGAGCACCTACTTGGCGACTATCATAAATATAAACATTATCTAAACCAACGGTATCTTTAGCAAGATGGAAACCGTTGTTTGTTCCTGATAAATCTGCAGAGCAAGTAATAATAATGATTGCTTCATAATCTTCTTCTTGCCATTTTTCCATTTGTTCAACAAGATAACCTGTATTTGGCTGACTTGTTGAAGGAATTTTACCATCTCTTAAATAGTCATAAAGTTGTTTAGTTGAAATATCGATTTGATCTTTATATTCATGACCATCAACGATGACACTTAATGAAATAAGTTCGATTCCGTTTTTTTGTGCAATTTCTTGATCCATTGCACTTGTTGTGTCTGTCACAATTAAATATTTTTCCATTTTTGATCTCCTTAAAATTCTAATTCTAATTCTTGATAATCTTCTGTAAGAGATTGAGTAGTTTTTAACCAAGCGTAGGCTTCCTCAAATTCTTCTTCAGTAATATCTTCTATTATTCCAAATTTAATAAGTTTACATACATCATATATACTTTGCCAAAGGGCATCGAATACTTTTTCTTCGGCTTTGATATCGGATTGTTCACTTTCTTGATAAACAATAAATTCATGTGCGATTTGACTTGCTTGTTCTCTTTGTTGGTCCATAGGATCCTCCTTATATTATATGTTTATATAATTATACCATTAATCAAATATAGAATGATATATAATATTACAAGAAGAAGCGGTTTTTGACATAAAATTAAATTTTTTTAAAAAAAAATATAAAAAAGGGTTGATTTATTAGAAAAAGGATGCTAATATAAATGAGCACTGTTAAGTTGCTTGAATAGCTCAGTTGGTAGAGCAATCGGCTGTTAACCGATCGGTCGTAGGTTCGAGTCCTACTTCAAGCGCCATGTGGCTCGTTGGAGAAACGGTTAACTCACATGCCTTTCACGCATGCATTCACGGGTTCGAATCCCGTACGAGTCACCATTTTTGGAGGTTTAGCTCAGTTGGGAGAGCATCTGCCTTACAAGCAGAGGGTCAGCGGTTCGAGCCCGTTAACCTCCACCATTTTTTTAAATGCCGGCTTAGCTCAATTGGTAGAGCAACTGACTTGTAATCAGTAGGTTGAGGGTTCAAGTCCTTTAGCCGGCACCATATTTTGACCCGCTAGCTCAGTTGGTAGAGCATCTGACTTTTAATCAGAGGGTCAGGCGTTCGAGTCGCCTGCGGGTCACCATTTCAATGCGGGCGTGGCGGAACTGGCAGACGCACTAGACTTAGGATCTAGCGCCTTCGGCGTGCAGGTTCGATTCCTGTCGCCCGCACCAAATGTAAGAGACATCGAGTAATCGATGTTTTTTTGTGTTTTATAGATAAATAAATTATAATGATTTACTTTTTTGTTGCACTATTAATAATTACGTTAATTTTTTATAGTTAATGTGTTAATTATTGAATATAAGTATTTGAGTAAGCTAAATTACGTATTATATGAAATCGTTTGTTTTTGTTTAAAAGTTAGAAAAAGTAAAGACGTTTGGTATTAAAAAAATATAATCATAATCAATCATTAAATTGTCTTGTGAAAATATTATTAAAGTAAAAAATACAAAAGATCCTTTTATAAAAAAAGTTCTTTTGTATTTTTTTATGGGATGAATAGTTACTTATGAAAAAAATATGAAAATAAAATCAAAATATTTCAAAAATAATCAAATATATCTATTAAACACATGGCTAAAATCATTAATTTTCATAAACTTAAGAAAAATAATGAAAAAATATGAAAAAAATTGAAATAAAATGATTGAAAACGCTATCTTGATGTGCTAATATTGAAACTGTCAAAGGGAGGTAATGAAAAAAATGAAATTAGCAACAAGAATTAATTCTTATTTAAGAATTGAAGGATATGATTTAGAAAAATCATTTTCAGATTTTAAAAAAGTTGGATTAGGATATGTTGATTTAAATTATCCGGAACATGTTAAAGGTTATGATGCAAATACCATGAAATCATTATTAAATAAATATGATTTAAAATTAAATGGTGTTGCACTTAGATTTAGAAATAAATTTATTAATGGTGAATTAGGAAATTCTGATCCCGAGCTTGCAAAAGATGCACTTCAATTATGTAAAGATGCTGCAGATTATTGTAGAGCTGTAGGGGGAAAAGTTGTTACAATATGGCTAGGTTTTGATGGTTTTGATTATAGCTTTCAAATCAACTATAAAAGAGTTTGGGATCAATTAGTTCATGCATTCCAAGAAGTTTGTGATTATGCACCTGATTTACAAATAAGCATTGAATATAAACCATATGAAGAAAGATCATATGCATTTATTGATTCAATGGGTGTTACAGGTATGATGTTAAATGATATTAATAGAGATAATATTGGAGTGACATTAGATTATTGTCATATGTTAATGAAACATGAAAATCCTGCATTTGCTGCAGATATTTTTGGAAGTCGAAATAAATTATATGGTATTCATTTAAATGATGGTTACGGTGTACATGATGATGGTTTAATGATTGGAACATCAACTCCATTTAAGACATTAGAAATGCTATATTATTTTAAAAAACATGGTTATAAAAATGCAATTTATTTTGATACATTCCCTGTTATTGAAGAAGCTGCAGCAGAATGTGAAAGAAATATTGAAATGATTAATTATATGAATAACTTAATAGATAAAGTTGGATTAGACTATATTCAATCTATTATAGATAGAAATGATGCTATTGCAGCTAGTAAGTTAATGCTTGGATTCTTTAAAGGAGGAGAAAAAAATGAATTATAAAGAAACTGCAAAAGGTATTCTTGAGCATGTTGGTGGTGTTGAAAATATATCAAATATGTCACATTGTGCAACACGTTTAAGATTAAATTTAAAAGATGAAACATTAGCAAATGATGAAGATGTTAAGGCGGTTGATGGTGTTGTTAATGTCATCAATAAAGCAGGACAATATCAAGTGCTTATTGGAATTGAAGTTCCTCATGTTTTTGAAGAATTTGAAAAATTAGTAAAAGGTAACGGAAATGTTGAAATGGCAGAAAGTAATGAAGATGAAGGGATTATAAGTAAAGTTTTCTCAGCAATCTCTGCAATTTTCGCACCATTATTACCTGCTTTAGCTGGATCAGGTATTTTAAGAGGTTTATTGATTTTAGCAGTACAATTAGGAATGATTAAAGAAGGTAGTGGAACTTATACTATTTTATATTCAACATCTATGGCAGTGTTTTATTTCTTGCCTGTTCTACTAGCATTTACATCTGGTAAAAGATTTGGTGCAAGTCCTTATATTTCAGCACTTATTGGGGCTGCTTTACTTCATCCAGATTTAATTGGATTAATGGGTGATATTGGAAATGGAGCAACAACTTCATTCTTTGGCATTCCAACAGTTTTAATGAATTATAACTCTACAGTTTTACCTATCATTATTACAATTTGGGCATATTCTTTCTTATATAAATTTTTAGATAGAAAAGTTCCAGAAACATTGAAATTAGTTATCGTTCCACTTGTATCTTTAGTAGTAATGGTTCCATTAACATTAATTGTTATTGGTCCAATTGGGGTTTATGTAGGAGAAGGTATTGCAAATGTTGTTAATTGGCTAATTGAACGTAGTGGTATTTTAACTGGTGTCTTAATTGGTGGTGGATGGAGTGTCCTTGTAAGTTTTGGTGTACATTGGGCAGTCAATCCAATCATGATTAATAATATTTCTCAATTTGGTTATGATTATATTTGTCCTTTAACATTTGCATGTAACTTTGCAGTAATTGGTACAGCTTTAGGTGTTTATTTAAAAGCTAAAGATCCTCAATTAAAAGGATTTTCATTAACTGGTATTATCACAATTGCATTATCTGCAATTATTGAACCAACTTTATTTGGTATGTTAGTAAAAAATAAGAAATTATTCTTAGCACAAATTATTGGTGGTGCTGTAGGTGGCGCTTATTTAGGATTGATGAAAGTTGTTACAAATGCATTTGTTTTTGGTAGTGTTACAACTTTTCCAGCATTCATCGTAAATAACGCAAATGTTATTCATGGTGCAATTGGTTTATTAATTGCTACTATTGTTGGTGCAGTATTAGGATATGTGTTTACAAACAAAGAAGACAAACTCGCATAGTATTGTTTTATAAATTATGGAAAATATGTTATCCTTATAAACAGGAAGCAGGTGTATTTAAAATATGATTCCATATGAAAGACAAAAGAAAATTTTAAGTATTATTGAAGAAAATGAACTTGTAAAAATAGACGAATTACAAAAAATATTTGACGGTGTATCCGTTTCAACTTTGAGAAGAGATTTAAAGGAACTTGAAAAAAATAGAAAAATAGAATCTTTCTCTGGTGGAGCTTTTAAAAAAATATCTACAATTGGAGAAATACCGATTTCAACGAAAAATACATTAGAAAGTGAAAAAAAGGAAAAAATTGCTAGAATGGCATCTGAATTAATTGTAGATGGAGATACAATATATCTTGATTCAGGGTCAACATGTACAATGATTTTAAAATATATTATCGGAAAAAAAATTACGATTTATACTACGAATACAGATGTTTTTTCTATAAATGAAAATGTAATAGCTGATATATTTGTGCTTGGAGGTAGATATAATCCCATCACTTCTTCATTAACTGGCCCATTTACAGAAGATTTATTAAAAAACCTATATTTTAATAAATCGTTCTTAGGAGCTAATGGAATAGATGAAACATTAGGTGTTACAACACCTACTATAGAAGAAGCAACAAAAAAGAGAATGGTAAAAAGACATTCAGATCAAATTTATCTTGTATGTGACAGTTCTAAGTTTCATAAGTTATCAAATGTAAAAGCATTTGATTTAGATGATGTAATTGTAATTTCGGATAAAAATGATACAAAATTAAATGAAAAAGTTTCAATAATTACTGAATTATAGATAGAAATTACAAAAAGCGAGTCACTAACAGTGTACTCGTTTTTAAAATAAGGAGAAGAAAGATGATATTTGGTAAATTTAAAGCAAAAAAAGTAGAAAATTATAATATTTGTTCCCCAATTAAGGGGAGTGTTATTGATATAACTAAAACAAATGATCCGTTATTTAAAGAAGAAGCATTAGGAAAAGGAGTAGGAATTATTGCTGAAGAAAATACTTTAGTATCTCCTGTAAATGGAGTAATAAAAACTTTTTTTCCTACTAAACATGCTATTGGTATTACTACAGATGATGGTATAGACATTCTTATTCATGTAGGGATTGATACAGTTGAATTAAATGGTAAATATTTTAATGCTTTAAAAGAACAAGGAGATAAAGTAAAACAAGGAGATAAACTTTTAGAAGTTGATTTTGATGGTGTCAAAGAAAGTGGATATGATGCTACAGTTTTATTTGTCGTTACTAATTCTCAAGAATATTCTTCTGTGAAATCATGTGAAGGAAATAAAACGATAACAGATACTATTATTGAAATTCAAAAATAGGAGTATTTTATGGAAAAGTTATTATGTCCAAGTATGATGTGTGCAGATTTTGCATCATTAAAAACAGAAATAGAAAATCTAGAAAAAGGTGGAATAGATATCTTTCATTTAGATGTGATGGATGGAAGCTTTGTACCAAACTTTGGGATGGGACTACAAGATATCGAATATATCTGTAAGACAGCCACAAAACCATGTGATGTGCATCTAATGATTGAAGAACCAGCAAAATATGTAGAAAAGTTTGCAAAGCTAGGAGCAAAAATCATCTATATTCATCCAGAAACAGATCCACATGCTTGTAGAACATTACAAATGATCAAGGATGCAGGAGCTAAAGCAGGAATTGCCATCAATCCAGGGACATCATTTGAAACAGTAAAGGACTTACTTCATTTATGTGACTATGTAATGTTGATGAGTGTGAATCCAGGATTTGCAGGACAAAAATATTTAGAGTTTATAACACCAAAATTTAAAAAGTTTGTAGAAGAAGCAAAGAATTATGGAGGATATGATGTCATGATAGATGGAGCATGTTCGCCAGAGAAAATAGAAATGTTATCTAAAATAGGAGTCAAAGGATTTATTTTAGGAACAAGTGCTTTATTTGGAAAAGGAAGAAGTTATCAAGAAACTATCAAAGAATTAAGAGGATTATAAAAATGAAAATAGGAATTGGAAATGATCATGTAGCAGTAGAATACAAAAAAGAAAT
>ERZ836877.6677-NODE-6677-length-10166-cov-2.228266_pt1 | contig 10166 bp, 9 predicted proteins | sample MGYA00519469_ERZ836877 | MGnify/ENA primary metagenome ERZ836877 (study PRJEB31850, sample SAMEA3708809) | human gut metagenome | biome: human gut; feature: human-associated habitat; material: faeces | place: China | collected 2014 ... | reverse complement strand
CGCAGATGATGCCGTTGATGTCGAACATGATTACATTACCGAAGCCCATGTTGATGAGGTGCTTACCAATTGCGATGCCGGCTGCGCCTGCGCCGTTGATGACGATGCGCATCTTGCCCATCTCTTTTTTGGTTACCTTCATGGCATTGATCAGGGCTGCAGCAACGACGATGGCGGTACCATGTTGGTCATCGTGGAATACCGGGATGTCGCAGATCTCCTTTAAGCGGCGCTCAATTTCGAAGCAGCGCGGAGCAGCAATATCCTCCAGGTTGATGCCGCCGAAGCTCTTGGAGATCAGGTAGATGGTCTGGACGATAGTGTCGGTATCCTTGGAATCGATGCAGATCGGGAATGCGTCTACGTCGGCGAACTCCTTGAAGAGGGCACATTTGCCTTCCATAACAGGCATGCCTGCGGCCGGTCCGATGTCGCCAAGCCCCAGAACAGCAGTGCCGTCAGTGATGACAGCAACCAGATTCCCACGGCGGGTCAGCTTAAAGGACTGTTCGTAGTCCTTGGCGATGACGCGGCACGGCTCTGCAACGCCTGGAGTGTAAGCCAGGGACAGATCCTCTCTGGTCTCGATTTTCTTGCGGGAAACAACCTCGATCTTGCCGCCTAACTCATAGTGCATTTTTAAAGAAGCTTCGTTGATATCCATGTTCTTGTTCTCCTTTGCTATGATCTTGTTATAAAAAATGAAATTATACCATCTGTTCCGGTTTAAATACCTCGTCAAAACGCTCTGCGGTCAGGAATCCCAGGGCTACGCAGGCATCCTTCAGGGAAATATTTTCCTTGTAAGCCTTTTTGGCGGTCTTGGCTGCGTTCTCGTATCCGATGTATGGATTCAGGCAGGTAACCAGCATCAGGGACCGGTGCAGGTTGTCATCCATCTTTTCCTTGTTGGCGCGGATGCCGCATGCGCAGTTGTCGTTGAAGGAGGTCAGGGAGTCGGTTAACAGGCGGACGGACTGCAGGAAGTTGTAGATCAGCACCGGCATAAATACGTTCAGCTCAAAGTTGCCCTGGGATGCTGCCATACCGACTGCGGTATCGTTGGCGATCACCTGGACTGCTACCATGGTAACGGACTCACACTGGGTCGGATTTACCTTACCCGGCATGATAGAGCTTCCCGGCTCGTTCTCCGGAATAAAGATTTCGCCTAAGCCGCAGCGCGGGCCGCTGGCCAGCCAGCGTACATCGTTGGCGATTTTCATCATATCCGCCGCAAGGCCTTTTAATGCGCCGTGAGCGAATACCAGCTCGTCCTTGCTGGTGAGAGAGTGGAACTTGTTGGATGCAGTTACAAACGGTTTGCCGGTCAGCTCGGAAACGGCCTTTGCTACCTCAGTGTCAAAGCCCTTCGGTGCGTTTAAGCCGGTTCCGACTGCGGTTCCGCCCAGAGCCAGCTCACGAAGTCCCGGAAGCGCCAGCTCCAGCATGGCTTTGGATTTCTCCAGCATATTTTTCCAGCCGCTGATCTCCTGGGAGAAGGTGATCGGGGTTGCATCCTGCAGATGGGTGCGTCCGGTTTTGATGATGCCTTCATTTTCCTTCATCAGGCGGTCAAAGGTTGCTGTCAGGCGGTCGATGGCCGGGAAGAGCTTGTCTTCAATCTCGGTAGCTGCCGCAATGTGCATGGCCGTCGGGAACGTGTCATTGGAACTCTGGGACATATTCGAATGGTCATTTGGATGGATCAGCTTCTCACCAGCAATCTCATTGGCCCGGTTGGCAATGACCTCATTTACGTTCATATTGGACTGGGTGCCGCTTCCGGTCTGCCATACAGCTAACGGGAAGTTGCCCTCCAGCCTGCCCTCCAGAATCTCATCGCAGGCCTGGGCAATCAGTCCAGCGCGTTTGTCATCCATTTTGCCAAGACGGTTGTTGGCCATAGCGGCTGCCTTTTTTAAGATTGCAAAAGCGCGGATGACTTCGTTCGGGATTTTCTCGATGCCGATCCGGAAGTTCTGGTAGCTTCTTTGAGTCTGTGCACCCCAGTAGCGGTCTGCTGGAACCTGAACCTCACCCATTGAATCATGTTCTGTTCTGTACTCCATGTTGTAAAACCCTCCTTAAATCGTTAATTTTAAAACAAAAACAGCCCTGGGGGAGCAGGACGGGGCCACCCCCGGGCCTGCCGCCCAGCGCTGTTATGATCGTGTTGTACCTCAGTGCCGCAAAAAAGCGTATGCACTGGCTTCATCATACTGGATTTTGTATGAAATTGCAAGTTAGGCCGGATAAATCTCATCCAGTTTCTTGAAAGCAGCTTCCTTCAGATTCTTATAGATGCTGTTTCCATGAGTATCCATGCCGACTACCAGAGGACCAAACTCAACGGCCTCCAGATCCCAGAGTGCCTCCGGCATACCCATCTCAAACCAGGTAACATCCTGAATACCCTTGATACCCTGTGCCAGCTTTGCAGCACAGCCAGGAGCTGCCTGAAGGTAAACATAGCCATATTTTTCACAGGCTGCCAGAGTATCCTTTTCCATGCCGCCCTTTCCGACGACCGCTTTGACACCAAGCTTTCCAACCATGTCAGCGTATGGCTCCATACGGATGCTGGTGGTCGGTCCTATTACGTTTAAGCGCCAGGAACCATCCTCATTCTTTAAGCATACCGGGCCGGCATGGAAGATGGCAGCGCCGTTGAAATCCTTCGGCAGCGGCTCGCCCTTCTCCAGTAACTGACGGATTCTTAAATGTCCCATATCTCTGGATGTAAAGATATGGCCGGTCAGATATACGACGTCGCCGAGTTTTAACTCACGGACATCCTCTTCTTTAATAGGCATAGTAAGAACTTTCTTTTCCATAAGGTTGTGATCTCCTTTCTGATCCGATACTGATTACAGAAGCTTTTCAATGCGTCCGTCGTTATACATACGGATGCCGGCACGTCTTGCTACCCAGCAGTGGAAATTGATTGCTACCGGAGCAATGGCGGTATGGGTTGCAGCGGTTCCGATCTTAACGGCCAGACATACGGTGTCACCGCCGGTTCCTGCAGCACCAAGGCCAAGCTTGTTGATGTTGTCGCGGAGCTCATCCTCCAGTCTTGCAAGAAGCGGATCCGGGTTGGTGTCGGACCAGTTACGGGTGCTGATTGCTTCACGGCTTAACTTGGATGCGATATCCATCTGTCCGCCGATGCCGATGCCGATGCCGAATGGCGGGCATGGCTTTCCGCCTGCGTTGATCGCGGTTTCCAGAACGAAACGTTTTAAACCTTCAAAATCTTTGTCCAGCTTTAAGGTAGCGGTAGTGAAAATCTTCATGGCATTGCCAAGCTCAGCGCCGCAGCCCTTGAAGCTGATGATGAAATCGACATAATCCTGTCCCGGATTGTACTGGTATTCAATGTTCGGAACACCCTTACCGGTGTTGTTGCCAGGATTATGACGGGTTAACGGATCAACGATACTCGGACGAAGGTAGCCCTTTTTGGTGGCTTCACCGAGCGCCTCAGCAATCGTGTCTTTTGCGAAAGACGGGAAGTTGTCATCGCCGTAGGAAATCCAGGTGGTCGGATATCCAGGGGACTGGCAGACTGCCTTGTCCTGGGCCTTTGCAATATCCAGGTTCTCCAGCATGGAAGAAAGCATGCTCTTTGCGGTCTCGTTGGTTTCACGGTCCAGAGCAGCCTGAACCAGTGCTTTTACATCAGCTGAAATTTCGGTTACGGCTCTGATGCAGGCATCATGCATGGCTTCTTTCATCAATTCTTTTTCCATAATAAAAACCTCCTTAAATGGTATTGGGTTTATGATAATTGAAATACTTTGTTGATATCATCGAATGTTTCCAGGTTATGCAGGTTGTCTAACAGGCGGGTAACCACGTCGGCACCAAGCATATCCTCCGTCAGCAGGCGGAATTTGCGGTCAGCCATAGCCCAGTCGAATGGATTCTTGAAGTCACCGATCGGGTAATCTACCTGATCCGTGATAACCTCGCCGTTCTTCATGGTGATGGTGAGCTTGTGGGACCACTGGTTCGGATCCTGATGGAACTCATCGTCCAGCTTCGGGCTGACATTGACCTTGATCTTGGACATCAGCTCTTTGATCTTCGGATTGTTGATGTTCTCGATGGTAAATACCCGGTCGCTTAAATCCCGTAAGATGATGGCAGCGGCAATACAGAACTGAACACTGAACTTGGCTGCATACGGATTCTCCGGATATGGGTTGTTTGTGGTCTGTACCGCGGTGCTGTAGGTATCGTCCGTAATGGATACGATATCGTCCGGATTGATGTCATGTGCCGCAAGGATCTTCTCAACACAGTAGTCCGCGGAATGGGTATGGCGGCAGCAAGCATACGGCTTGAAGGAATTTTCGGTGATGCGGTAGCCTTCGCCGAAGCCCTTTATCAGGTTGTTCATGTCATGCTCCGGGGCAAGTGCATTTACAAAAGCGCGCTCTCCCTCCAGAATGGCAGGGGCACCGGTAAAGCCAAGTTTTGCAAGCTCAGCAGCCCGCATACCGCAGAGGTTCGCATTTGCGGTGTGAAGAACCTTGCTCATGGATCCGCTTGCCAGGAATTCCCACAGGCCCGCAGCCTGGGTTCCAGCGGAGCCAAAGCAGTTTACCATCTGTTCTTCCGTGAGCCCAAGCAGCTTAGAGGCGGTGGCACCGGAGGAAAAGGCACCGACTACCGCGGTAGTATGCCAGTATTTATAGGAGGAAGGGTTGATGGTCTCTCCGATGCGGGCACCTGCCTCATAGCCTGCAGCCACTGCTTCGATTACCTGTCTGCCGCTCAGGTGAAGCTTCTGCGCAAGGGCAAAAGCGGTCGGAACGGTGATGACAGCCAGATGGGTGATGGATGCGTTGTGCACATCGTCCATATCCATGACATGGCCAAATACTGCATTTAATGCAGCGGCCTGTTCAGCGGTCATATTTGGAAAACCAGGCTGGAACAGGCTGGCCTGGGGAGCAGTTAACTTCTCGGCATAATATTCCTTCCAGATGGATGATTCTTTCTTTGCGGAACCGGCAATGGCTACACCTATGAAATCAAGAATGCACATTTTGGTGATGTCAATGGTGTGGGCATCAAAATGGTCATAGCCCATATCTTTGATATAGGCGGCCAGTTTCCGGGTTTCCTGATTGGCAGTACTCATATAAAGCCTCCTCACAGATTTAGATATTTTCGTTAAAGTGTCTGGAAATTGTTATTTTCTCTGGTGGTATACCAGCTGTGATTACAGAATACCACACATAATGACAAAATGGAAGAGAAAATGAGAAAAAAATTATAGAATTTGACGAGGCTTTTTTGGGGACTATTGACAATGACAGAAGTTTTATTGTATCTTTTAAATAACAAAAAATGTGAAACACAGAAAAAGAGCACGAATGCTATTTGCCGGAATGTTTTTTACATTTAGAAGAACTGAGGGGAAATTCATGGAAGAAAAGAAAGTATCAAAAACTGGAAATAAATATTACGAAGTGATCCTGGACTGGTTCCGCCAGCAGATCCTGTCCGGTCAGATGAAGGAGGGAGACACGATTCCTTCAGAACGGGAGCTGGCTGCTCAGTTTGGTGTAAGCCGGGTTCCGGTGAGGGAGGCCTTAAGAATTCTGGAGTATATTGGAATTATCAGCAACGGAGCGGATGGAATGATCATTCAGCGGGTAGATGTACAGCTGTTTACACCGGGAGCTAATTTTGCAACGGAGATCACCCAGGAAACCATCGAAAATCTGTTTGAAGTGCGGATCTTTCTGGAGTCCGCTGCGGCATACTATGCAGCACTGCGGCATACGGATGAGGATATTGAACAGATCCGCAATGCCATTACAGCCATGTCCGCAGCGATCGACGATCCGGACGCAGACAGCGAAGCCTTTACACGTTCATCCCATGCTTTCCATCTGCGGGTGATCGCGGCGGCCAAGAACCCGGTACTGGAAAACCTGTACCGCAGTCTCTATGATCTTCTGGAGATTTCCAAACAATACACCATGCGTCCGGAGAGTGTCAGCGATTCTACCCTCATGGATCATGAAGCCATTCTCTACAAAATCGAGAGCGGAAATGCGGATGATGCCAGCAAATATATGAAATTCCATCTGAGCAGGGCGTTAAAGCGGGTCATGGCCGATCATGACAAAATGAAGGAATAGGAGGGAAGCAAATGGCGGCAAAGCGGAGCAGCAAAGAATACAGCAATGCAGAGGCTGTGGATATTATCCACCAGGTAGCCAATTTGTACATTTCCACAAAGGTGCCGCAGGATTACGGAACGGGAGAAGAGTATACCTCTGTTGAGGTTCATACACTCAAGCACATTGCGGATAATCCTGGCATTACAGTAACAGAACTTGCGCGGCATAATGGTAAGACGAAGGGCGCTATTTCCCAGATTCTTAAAAAAATCGAGAAAAAGGGTCTGGTTTGCAGGGAAGCGTCCAATGGAGATAACAAATTACCGCTGTTTTTGACAGAAAAGGGAAAGGAACTGGATCTGGCCCACCGAAATTATGATATGGTCCATGCCGGTGAATCCATGAATGAAGTACGGAGGCTTTACACGCCGGAGGAAATGAATACCGCCTTTCAGGTACTGGAAACCTGGCTGGAGGTCAGACGCCAGGTCGAAGAAGAACGAAAAAAGAACAAGATAAAACAAAATTATCCTGTGAACGGAAAAGATTAAAGAATGAAAGCTTTACAAATCATTCTTTAATCTTTTTTTGTGCAAAATAAACAGTGACAAAAACGAAGAAATGAAAAAGATGTCAAAAATAGAAAAAAGGTATTGAAAAAAAAAGTTTAGAATCAAAACAACAACAAATTGTGCACAAAAAAGATAAAAATAAAAAAGAAATGGAGGAAAAAGTCAGAATATTCAAATAAAAAGCACGAAAAGAAAACAATTTTTGCATTACATACCTGAGAAGAAACTTCACACACGGCACTGACTTCCAACATAAAGGGGGATGAACATGTTAAAAAAACTATCGTTTCTATTGGCTTTTGTATTCTGCCTGTTCCATTGCTGGACCGCAATGTTTGGAGCGGCAGCAGGAATTGGACAGAAAGCAATTCATCTGGGACTTGTATTAATTATTTTCTTTTTGGATTATCTGGCGAAAGAGGATCGAAAATGGTATTTGAAGATCACAGACCTGTTTTTTATTATTGCATCGGCAGGAAGCCTGATCTATATCATGTCAATTGACAGTACCATCGACTTAAGAAGCGGAGTGGTATATACCTACGATATCGTTTTTGGTGTTCTTCTTGTTTTGGCTTTGATTGAGGCGACACGCAGATCTGTGGGCACCTCACTTGCAATTGTTACAGGCTGCTTTATTCTGTATGGTTTCTTCGGGCAGTATATGCCGGGCTTTCTGGCCCATGTAGGAATGGATCTTCCAAGATTTATCAGCATTGTGTATGCTGTATGTGGAAACAGCAGAAGGCAAAGATATAGAGCTTTTGTATCAGCTGTGCAAAAAGCAGTCTTATGAGGAATTTTGTTTGTGGGGAGCAGATTTTGTGTATGATTATCCTCCGAATCTGGCCCAGATGAAACAAAGCTATGCCTCAAGAAAACGAATGCTTCTTTATCGGGTAATCTTTCAGGAAAGAATCATAGGTTTTGCTGAACTGGATTTTTGCATATTGCAGATGGAGCGCGTGAGCCTGGTTGTTTATCAGAATAATACCAGGGCCATCCGGTGCTATGAAGCATGCGGGTTTCGGATGGAAGAGGCACTCATTCGCAAGGGCCGTCCAGATGCCTGGATTATGCGGGCATTGCCGGCAGAAAAAAAGTAGAAAAGCATAAGGAAAAAGAACTGGTTTTTGCAGTGACAAGCCCGGTTCTTTTTTTGTTAGAAAATAAAATTATTAAAAATGCACAGAAAAATAAAAAAATATATATGGTTTCACGGCAAAAGTTAACATCATATTAACTTTATTATTTCCATAAAGTAGGTTAGAATCTAAACAGGCCAAATATTTTTATAGTTTCCTTAACGCGCGTACAAAAGAAGGCAAGGAGGTTATGGCATGATTGCGGTCTGCTCCGTGGCTGCTGTAGCAGTTGTGTTCGTGATTTTCAAGGTGGTACTGTCTGTGCCGCTTCCAATGATCATACTTGATTTTTAACGCGAGGAGGGGAAAGTATGAGCAGTATTTTCATCGGGCTTCCGCTCTGGAAGCAATGGAAGGCAGGAAAAGCATAAAAACAGATGCACATAAAGCAGACACATTCTATAAAACAGAATATGGATTGTATGAGCAGGACTGCCGGAAGGACGGTCCTGCTTTTGCTATTTGTGGAAGGAATTTGTATTTCTGGAAAAAACGAAAGAAAACAGATTGACAAAATGAAAAATAACCAATATAACATATTAACATATCAGATAAGTAGGAATAGCGCTTTGGAGATGAAATCATAACTGGAGGCAGAGCATAAAGGAAAGCCTTACACTTCAGAAAACAAGACGTAATTAAAAAATAAAGCGAAAAGGCAAAAAAACGGATTAAAATAAGCACTACACTTTTCTTTGTGTGATAAATTGCACAAAAAAAATCAATAACTTTATTGGAATACAACAAACTATACAATGGTATATTGACAAACAGGAAAAAAAGGTTTAGACTCTAAACATGTTAAACATATGGTATACCAAAAAAACTGATAGGAAAAACCTATGGGACAATCAAAAAGCAGTATTTTACAAATACCGGATCGGAGCCTATACTGGAGACAGGCATAGGGAGAGGGTATCGGTGCTGATGAAGAAAGGGGAATGCTGAAGATGAGTTTGGTACATGATTTTGACGAGGTTGTCAACCGGAGAGGAACTGATTCCAAAAAATATTCCGTATATCCGGAAGATGTCATCCCAATGTGGATTGCAGACAGTGATTTTAAGGCTCCGCAGCCGGTTGTAGATGCGCTGGTAGCAAGAATGCAGCAGGGCGTATACGGCTACACTCCGATTAGCGAGCGCTTAAAGAAAGCAGGAGCAGGATGGCAGAAAAAACGTTTCGGGTGGGACGTGGATCCGGAATGGGTTGAATTTGTTCCGGGCGTTATTACCGGACTGATTTGTGCGGTACGTGCATTGAGCCAGCCAGGAGACAACATTGTGATCCAGTCTCCGTGTTATCCGCCGTTCTCAGATCTTTCCGATCATAACGGACGCCATTTATTAAGAAACAAGCTGGTTTTAACCGGAGATCATTACGAGATTGACTTTGAAGACTTCGAAGAGAAATGTAAAGATCCGAGAACAAAATTATTTATCCTCTGTAACCCGCAGAACCCGACTGGTCATGTGTTTACGAAAGAGGAACTTACAAAGCTTGGAAATATCTGCATGAAATACCATGTAATTGTTCTTGCAGATGAGATTCATCAGGATCTCGTAAGCAGCGGACACAAGCACATTCCGTTTGCAAGTATCTGTGAGGAATTCGAGCAGAACAGCGTTTCCTTTATGAACCCAAGCAAGACCTTCAATGTTCCGGGATTCCGTACCGCGGCCTTCATCGCTGCAAACCCGGTACTCAAGAATGCAGTTCATGATATCGTAGTCAATAATAAGCAGATTGGTGAGAATATCTGCGGAACCATTGCATTCTGTACTGCATATGAAGCGTGCGATTACTATGCAGACCAGCTTGCAGTTTATATTGAAAAGAACCGTGCCCTTGTCGAGGAAACCCTGAAAGATGTAAAGGGAATCAAGGCAATCCATGCAGATGGTACTTATTTCGTATGGCTGGACTGCCGCGGACTGAATATGAGTCAGGACGAGCTAAACAAATTCTTTGTTGAGACTGTGAAGCTTGGATTTAACAGCGGCAAGACCTTTGGCCCGGATGGAGAGGGATTCCTCCGGATGAACATCGCCTGTCCGAAATCCACGGTAGAACAGGCACTTGATCGGATCGTGAAAGCGCTGGCATAAACCAGGCTTGGAAATGAACGATAGATAAAAGAAAAAGGAGAGAGACAGTATGAAAAAAAGAATGGCAGCATTATTATTCGCAGGAATCATGGCAGCATCTTTAGCAGGATGCTCCAGCAAACCTGCAGAGACCACTGCAGCAGCTACCGAAGCAGCTACCGAGGCAGCAGCTGAGACAAAGGCAGAGGAGACTGC
>ERZ836877.6675-NODE-6675-length-10166-cov-3.307685_pt1 | contig 10166 bp, 11 predicted proteins | sample MGYA00519469_ERZ836877 | MGnify/ENA primary metagenome ERZ836877 (study PRJEB31850, sample SAMEA3708809) | human gut metagenome | biome: human gut; feature: human-associated habitat; material: faeces | place: China | collected 2014 ... | reverse complement strand
CATTGCTATCCTCGGTGTGGATGAGCTTTCTGATGAGGACAAGCTCGTGGTTGCCCGTGCACGCCGCGCGCAGCGTTTCCTGTCGCAGCCTTTCAACGTGGCCGAGCAGTTTACCGGACTTCCCGGTGTGATGGTGCCGCTGAGCGAGACTATCCGCGGTTTCAAGATGATCCTCTCCGGCGAGATGGACCAGTATCCGGAACAGGCGTTCCTCAACGTGGGTACCATCGACGACGCCATAGAGAATGGAAAGAAGATGCTCGCCGAGGTACAGGCTTGATGCATCTGCCATTATCATTCGCATCCAGTCACACATATGACACTGAAAATCATTTCTGCAGAAAACGTATTGTTCGAGGGGGAGGCCACGTCGGTAACTCTTCCCGGCGAGATGGGCCGTTTTACGGTTCTCCCGCATCATGCTTCTCTTGTATCCACACTTGTCAGCGGCAAAATTGTATATAAGTCTGGCACTGACGAGCATTCGGTGGATGTGGAGGGCGGCATCGCCGATGTCGACAACGATGTTGTGTCGGTCTGTGTGTATTAATTTAAAATCAGGTAACACTTACCATCCGTAACCTACGAAATGAAGCGTATTCTATTGATATTGACCCTTCTGCTCTCTTTCTCTGCATCGGTCCGCGCCTCGCAGGGGCATTCGGGCAATGGCCTCGAGGAAGAGATCTCGGACAAGCTCGAGAAAACCGAGGAGGCAACCGAGGAGGAGAAGCCTAATCTTAAGGAAATCATTTTCGAGCACCTTGGAGACGGCTATGGCTGGGAGGTACCTTTCAACCATCACAAGCGTATCCCTCTCCCTGTGATTGTATGGGGCAAGGATGGTCTTCATGTGTTCTCGTCTTCCCGTGTCACCCACGGTGACACTTATGTCGACGGCAACGCATCTTTCAAGATCGCTACCGAGGGTGATTACAAAGGCAAAATCGTAGAGATAGTCGACGGCAAGGAATACAAGCCATGGGATATTTCGATAACGAAAAATGTGTGTGCCATATTTATCGCATGCATAATAGTGCTCTGGCTTCTCATTGACCTTGCCCGCTGGCATAAGAAAAATCCGTTCAAGACACCACGTAAGACCCGCGGAGCCATTGAAAGCCTCGTGACGTTCATCTACGACGGTGTGATAAAGTCCACCCTCAAGAGCAAGGCTCCGAAGTTCGCCCCCTATCTGCTGACGGTTTTTTTCTTCATCTTCTTCATGAACCTGCTCGGACTTATTGTGGTATTCCCCGGTGGTGCGAATGTCACGGGCAACATCGCTGTGACGATGGTGCTTGCCATAATGACATTCATCATGACCAACTGTTTCGGCAACAAGCATTACTGGAAGGAGATCTTCTGGCCTGATGTGCCCCTGTGGCTGAAATTCCCGCTACCGATCATGCCGGTCATCGAGATATTCGGTATGTTTACCAAGCCCGCGGCGCTTACGGTGCGTCTGTTCGCCAACATGATGGGCGGACACATGATAGTGCTCGTGCTTACCCTCCTTATCTTCATATTCGGGGCCATGGGTTTTGCCGTAGCGGCAGGTACCTCTGTGATATCAGTGGCATTCTCGGTGTTCATGCTTCTGATCGATGTGCTCGTTAGCTTCATCCAGGCATATGTGTTCACCATGCTTTCCACCATATTCATATCTCTGGCTCAGGAAGAGCATCACGAGAAAGAGGAGCACAAGCATGAGGCTCAGGACGCCAAAGGCGGAAAGGCAGTGGCAGCCTCGGTTGCCTCGGCCAAATAAAATTCAGAAACAAATAACAAATAATAAATAACTCTCAAAAAACAGAAACGACTATGTTAGGATTGATTTTAGCAGCAGAAGCTCTCGTAGGTCTTGGCGCAGCTATCGGCGCAGGTATCGCAGCTATCGCAGCCGGTATCGGTATCGGTAAGATCGGTTCATCTGCCATGGAGGCTATCGCACGTCAGCCCGAAGCTGCCGGCGACATCCGTTCGAATATGATTGTGATCGCCGCCCTTATCGAGGGTGTGGCTCTGTTCGCGGTCATTGTGGCAGTGCTTACTCTGTTCGTATAATATTTCTGGCCGGAAAGTTTTTTCCGGTTTATCGAGAAAGACATATCCCGGTGGCAAAGGTGGCGGATGTGCGACGCTTTCCGCCACCCCCACGCCGGTGATAATGTGTATGCGTGGAGACATTCTTTATTCTCCCGCTCATCAAATCGACATCCGGAGGGCATGTGCCGCCGGAGTGCTTAAAACAACGAATCTTTTGTAAAGACGTTTATGGAACTGTTTAAAGTAGATTTCGGATTGACCATTTGGATGTTCGTGGCTTTTGCGATCCTCCTGTTCATTTTGTGGAAATTCGCATGGCCTGCCATTCTCAAAGGTGTTGACAGTCGCGCCGATTTGATTGACAAGGGTGTGGAGTATGCCCAGAACGCGAAGATACGCCTCGACAACGCCCAGCAGGAGGCCAGACAGTATGTGGCTGATGCCCGTCATCAGCAGGCCGATATCATCGCCGAGGCCAACAAGATGAAAACCCAGATCATCGAGGAGGCGCGCGAGGAGGCCAAGAAAGAGGCCCAGAAGGTGCTTGACAACGCCAAGCTCAGCATTGAGCAGAGCCGCAAGGAGGCAGAGAAGTCGCTTCGCGACGAGGTAAGCCGCTATGCGCTGGCGATTGCCGGCCAGGTGACCCGCGAGCAGTTGAAGGATGCCGAGGCTCAGAAGCGCCTGGTAAACTCGCTCCTTGACGAGATAGAGAAGAATAATTAATCTTTCAGCAACATCCGATACAGTAGATCCACAGATATGAACGAAGGTCTGATTCCGAGACGTTACGCCAAAGCGCTGTTGAAAGTGGCCGCTGAGCGACACGACGGCAAGAGGCTTTATGAGCTTATGGGAAATCTGTGCGACAGTTTTGCCGCCCATCCCGAGCTTGAGGTCACTTTGGCTAACCCTTTCATCGACTCTGAAAAGAAAATAGGGCTTTTGGCGACGGCTGCCGGAGCAGATAAGTCCGATACCACATTCCGGGATTTCCTGAAACTGTTGAAGAACAACAACCGCCTTGACATGGCCCGGGCCATAGCGCTCGCATATGGCGACGACTATCGCGAGGCAAACGGCATATACCGTGTGGAGGTGACTGCGGCCGCCCCTCTCGACAAGGAGGAGGAAGCCCGTCTGAAAAGCCTTATAGCCGCACATCTCAACGGGGGCACGATGGAATACACATTCAAGGTGAATCCCGATCTGATCGGAGGCTTTACCGTAACCATCGGCTCGGAAAAACTTGATACATCCGTCAGGAATCAGCTGAAACAGCTTCAGTTGAAACTGCTCGGCTGATAGCGGCAAGTCTGTGCTTCCCCATTCTGGTACACAGACATCCTACAATTCCGACATAGAAAAAGCAAGTCTCCGCCGGAGTGAGTTATTTTATCGGTCGGCAGAGACATATTAAAAGACAAGAAACACTCTCTTACCTTATATAATCACAACAGAATGATTAATCCAAGCGAGATATCTGAAGTTTTAAAGCAGCAGCTCGAGAACGTCAATAAGACAGTGGCTTTCGAGGAGGTAGGCACCGTGCTTGAAGTCGGCGACGGCGTGGCACATGTCTATGGTCTCGACAACGTGTGCGCAAACGAGCTGGTGGAGTTTGAGAACGGCGTGAAAGGTGTGGCACTCAACCTTGAGGAAAGCAATGTGGGCGTGATTCTGCTCAACAATGTGGACAAGGTGACAGAAAACATGTCTGTGCGCCGCACCGGCGAAATCGCTTCCATTCCCGTTGGTGAGGGAGTGTTCGGCCGAGTGATCAACATCCTTGGCGAGCCTATCGATGGCCGCGGCCCGATCGAAGGTGAGCGGATACTGATGCCTCTGGAGCGTAAGGCTCCCGGCGTTATCTTCCGTCAGCCGGTGAACCAGCCGTTGCAGACAGGCATCAAGGCTGTGGACTCGATGGTGCCCATCGGCCGTGGCCAGCGTGAGCTTATCATCGGTGACCGCCAGATCGGCAAAACCGCCATCGCCATTGACACGATTATCAACCAGAGAAAGAATTTCGAGGAGGGCAAGCCAGTATATTGCATTTATGTGGCGATAGGGCAGAAGGCCTCTTCCGTAGCGGCTACCGTGGAGACTCTCCGTCAGCACGGTGCGCTCGAATATACCTGCGTGGTAGCGGCTACCGCATCGGACTCCGCCGCCATGCGCTATTATTCACCATTCGCAGGCGTGGCCATCGGAGAGTTTATCCGCGATACCGGCCGCGATGCGCTTATCGTTTACGATGACCTTTCAAAACAGGCTGTTGCCTATCGCGAGATCTCGCTGATCCTCAAGCGTCCCTCGGGCCGCGAGTCATATCCCGGCGATATTTTCTATCTCCATTCACGTCTGCTGGAACGCGCCGCCAAGATCATCGACAACCAGAAAGTGGCCGAGGCCATGAACGACCTCCCTGCAGTGCTCAAGCCTATAGTAAAGGGTGGCGGCTCTCTTACGGCGCTTCCTATCATCGAGACCCAGGCCGGCGACGTATCGGCCTACATTCCCACCAACGTGATCTCCATCACCGACGGTCAGATTTATCTCGAGACAGCGCTCTTCAACCGCGGTATCCGTCCCGCTATCAATGTGGGTATCTCCGTGAGCCGTGTGGGTGGTAACGCACAGATCAAATCAATGAAGAAGGTGGCCGGTACGCTTAAAATCGACCAGGCACAGTTCCGCGAGCTTGAATCGTTCACAAAATTCGGCGGCGATATCGACCCTGTGACAGCACGTGTGATCGACCGCGGCCGCAAGAACGAGCGTCTTCTCATCCAGCCGCAGTACAAACCCTGGGCTGTGGAAGAAGAGGTGGCTGTGATATATTGCGGTGTGAACGGCCTTCTGGGCAATGTGCCTGTAGACAAGGTGGCCGATTTCCAGAACGCTCTTCTGCAGTTGCTCCATGCAAAATATCAGGCGGATGTGCTCGACGTGATCCGTGCAGGCAAGCTTACCGACGACTGCACAGCGAAACTTACCGCGGCCGCCAGTGAGGTAGCAGCCCGCTACGCTTGATAAACCGTATATGAAAGAGGGGAAAGCGCCATGTGGCGCTCTCCTCTTCAATATGAAAACAAAGGAACATCACCATAGATTTTATTGACCGTAAATGGCAACACTTAGAGAATTAAAGGGACGTATCGGCTCTGTGGCGTCGTCGGAGAAGATCACCGGCGCCATGAAGATGATTTCGTCGGCCAAAATGCACAAAGCCGAGCTGGCTTTGAAGCAGTTGCGGCCTTTCCGTGACCAGATAGAGACGATAATAGCAAATCTGTTGAGCTCCGATGCGGTGTTCTCGTCACCTCTCATGACGGCACGTCCGGTGGAGAATCTCGCTGTTGTAGTCTGGGGATCTGACGACGGTCTGTGTGGTGCCTATAACGTGAATATATTCAAGCAGCTTCTGTCTGCAATAACATCGTGCCGCCAGACGTTGCCCGCGCATGCCACCATCACAATAGTGCCGGTTGGAAGCAAGATGGCAAAGGCCGTCTCCAAGCTCAATATGCCTGGAGTGCAGGTGGAGGTACCCGCCGGTGTCGACTCCAAGAGCACTGATATCAAAGTCCGTGATTTCGCATGGTCTCTCCGGGATACGTTCCTGAGCGGCAGATATGACCGTGTGGACATGCTCTATATGTCGTTCAAGAGCGTCAGCCGCCAGCGCGCGGAGTATCAGCAGCTGTTGCCGGTCACATATGAGGCTTTTGCCGATACAATGGGTAAAGCTACTGCCAAGCCTTACATTTTCGAGCCTTCTCCCGAGGTGATTTTCACACGCATTCTCCCCATGTATCTTCTTGCCATGGTGCAGGATGTGTTTACCGAGAATCGCGCGAGCGAACAGGCCGCCCGCGTCATGGCAATGCAGAGCGCCAACGACAACGCCAAGAAACTGCGTGACCAACTCAATCTGGAATATAACAAACTGCGTCAGCAGGCTATCACTACCGAACTTCTCGATATTCTCGGAGGCCAGGTAAAATAAAACAATACCGTGCGGCACCGGTTCCGGCCGGCGCCGCCATACACAGCGAAAAAAGTAATTTTGTACATTTTATAATATTAAAATGGGTAGTGTAAAAGAATATTTTTCATCCTTAGGGAAGGGTGTCGCAAGTCTTGTAAAAGGACTTGAAGTCACCGGCAAGGAATTTGTCACCCCTAAGATTACAGAAAGATACCCTGAGAACCGCGACAACATGCACGTGGCCCAGCGTTTCCGTGCCACTCTGGAATTCATTTACGACGAGGAGGGGAACCACCGTTGCATCGCCTGTGGAACATGCGAGCGCAACTGTCCGAACGGAACCATCTCTGTAGGTACTAAAATGGTAGATACATGGGACGGCAAGAAGAAAAAGAAACTTGACCGTTACATCTACGATCTCGGCAGCTGCACTTTCTGTCAGCTCTGCGTGACCACGTGTCCTACAAACGCCATAAGATTCGACAACGATTTCGAGCAGGCGGTATTCACTCGCGACAAACTCGTAAAACAGCTTAACTATCTTCCCGAGAAGCCGGAACCGGAACCCACTCCGGAGCAGATAGCCAAGTTCGAGGAGGAGAAAAAGAAGAAGGCCGAGGCTGCCAAAGCCGCCGCAGCCGCATCCCCCGTGCAGCTTGACGAGAAAGCCCTGAAAGCTATCGAGGCTGCAGCCGGCGACCCCGAGAAGCAGGCCAAACTGCGTGCCGCTTTCGAAAAAGCCGCACGTCTGAAAGCAGAAAAGGCTGCCGCCGCCAAAAATTCAGAAGAAACAAAAAAGTAACATATATTTATGGAATCAGTAGGAAGTATCATCGTATACTCGATAATCACTCTTGCGATTATCGTTTGCTCGGTGCTTGCTGTCACCACACGCAAGATCCTGCGTGCGGCCACTTACTTGCTGTTCGCCCTTTTTGCAACCGCAGCCCTTTATTTCAAGCTCGACTATGAGTTTCTGGGCGCAGTGCAGATCGCGGTTTATGCCGGCGGTATAGTGGTGTTGTTCGTGTTCTCAATCCTGCTCACGAGCAAGCCGGGTGACAACAGTGCCAAATTAGCCTCCAAAAAGCGTGTTCTCGGTCTCATCGGGGCATTGTCCATGCTGCTTGTGGCAGGCTATTCGCTTGTGAGCCGCACTTCATTCGTTACGGCTACCGCATCCGGCGAAAACCCCGTAATGAAAGAGATAGGCGCTGCACTCATGGGCACCGGCCACGGAGAGTATCTTCTCCCGTTCGAGGCTATCAGTGTGTTGCTGCTTGCATGTATAATCGGTGGCGTAGTTATCGCCCGCAAACGATAAAGGAGAGATAGAAGGATCATGGAACTGACAATGATTTACTACCTTATACCGAGTCTCATCATGTTTTGCTGCGGAGTGTACGGTTTTATCACCCGCCGAAACATGATCGCCATTCTTATCTCGCTTGAACTTATGCTCAATGCGGTGGACATCAATTTCGTGGTGTTCAACCGTTTCCTTTTCCCCGGCGAGATGGAGGGGATGTTCTTCACGCTGTTCGCCATCGGTCTGGCTGCGGCTGAGACGGCTCTTGCCATTGCAATTATCATCAATGTGTTCCGCGTGTCGGAGAATATCGACGTGCGCGACGTAAACAAAATGAAACATTAAAAACGCCGATATGCAACCTGTCCTACCAATTATAATTCTTGCCCTGCCGCTCGCCATGTTTCTGGTGCTCGGCCTCCTGGGCCATAAGATGAGCCACCGGCTGGCGGGAATTCTTGGCACTGCCGGCATGGGCACCACAATGGTGCTGGCCTATATCGTGTCGTTCACCTATTTCTTTTCAGGCAATCCGTCGTTTATCGACGCCGAGACACATACACGCCTTCAGGCTGTGATCTTCAACCAGGACTGGCTGGCTTTCACACCTTCGCTTGTGATCCGCCTCGGTTTCCTGCTTGATCCCATCTCAGCGCTGCTGCTCGTGGTGATCACCACCATCTCGTTCATGGTGCACCTTTACAGCAACGGTTACATGCGCGACCATCATGGGGTATGGGAAACCGGTTTCCAGCGCTTCTATGCGTTCCTGTCGCTTTTCAGCTTCTCGATGCTCGGCCTGGTTGTGGCCACCAACATCTTCCAGATGTATATCTTCTGGGAGCTTGTGGGCGCCTCTTCCTACCTTCTGATCGGTTTCTATTACACAAAACCGTCGGCTGTGTCGGCTTCCAAGAAAGCGTTCATCGTGACCCGTTTCGCCGACCTCGGCTTCCTGATCGGTATCCTGATCCTTTCGTTCTACACAGGCACCTTCAATTTCACCGACCTCACCTCCGTTGAGGTTTCCGAAGGTGTTTACCAGATCAGCGAGGGTACAGCAAGCTCGATAAAGAACATATTCGCCACATCTGCCGCTCCTGTCTTCATGGGAGGTTCGGTACTCACATGGGCGCTCGTGCTTATCTTCATGGGCGGCATGGGTAAATCGGCCATGATGCCTCTCCACATCTGGCTCCCCGACGCTATGGAAGGCCCGACACCTGTATCGGCTCTTATCCACGCCGCTACAATGGTCGTGGCCGGTGTATACCTCGTTGCCCGTCTGTTCCCGCTCTATCTGATGGAGGAGATGTCGCTGCAGATAGTTGTCGTCGTAGGTGCCCTTACCGCGTTCTATGCGGCTATGGTAGCCTGCACTCAGATCGATATCAAGCGTGTGCTCGCATTCTCCACTATCTCCCAGATAGCTTTCATGATGGTATCTCTCGGCGTTGCCCGTCCTGAGTTCCACCATGGCCTCGGCTACATGGCGTCGATGTTCCACCTGTTCACTCACGCTATGTTCAAGGCGCTGCTCTTCCTTTGCGCCGGTGCGCTTATCCATGCGATCGGTTCCAACGACTATACCGCGATGCACGGCCTGCGCAAACACATGCCGATAACACATATCACATTCCTTATCGGCTGTCTCGCCATTGCAGGTATCATCCCCTTCGCAGGTTTCTTCTCGAAAGACGAGATCCTTACCGCTACTCTGGGCCACTCCACATTCTGGTATATATGGATGTCTGCCGTGGCAGGTCTGACAGCGTTCTACATGTTCCGTCTCTACTATCTCATCTTCTGGTGGAAGGAACACAAAGTGCCCGCAGGACACCATGCTCCCCATGATCAGCCCTGGACCATGACACTTCCTCTGGTTATCCTCGCAGTGGTATCATGCTTCGCCGGTTTCGTGCCGATGGGCAACCTTGTGACCTGGAACGGACATGAGATGTTTGAAAGCGTGAATTTCTTCACAAACTTCGCCGCTCTCGACTGGAGCGTGGCAGGCATCAGCCTCGCGGTGGCAATCGCAGCTATTCTGCTCGCCACAGTGATGTACAAAAAGGAGAACCCGCTTCCCGAAAAGATGAAGAATCTTCTTCCCAATCTCTGGCGCTGGTGCCACCACCGCTTCTACTGGGACGAGCTTTATATGTTCATCACCCATAAGATCATCTTCGGCTGCATCAGCAAGCCCATCGCGTGGTTCGACCACTATATCGTGGACGGTGCCATGAACGGCCTAGCTCTTCTCACCCAGAAGGTGTCTTATGCGATCCGCGGTCTGCAGTCGGGCAATGTGCAGATGTACGTATGGTACTATCTCATCGGCGCTCTCCTGCTTGGAGCCATAACCGCCATCTGTCTTATCTGATGGCGGCCAGTGAACCAATCTGAAGAATCACAGACAAAATATAGTAACAGAAATGTTTTCGAATATACTGATTTATTTCGTGATTATCCCCCTGCTGATGCTCGGTGGATTCGCGCTGTGCCGCTCAGACAAGGCGGTGCGCACTGTGGCGGTGGCCGGATCAATGGCTCTGCTTGCGCTTTCGGTATGGTTGCTGGTGGACTACATCGCTCTGCGCCAGGCCGGTGAAACGGCAGAGATGCTTTACACCGGCAGCTGGGTGTGGTTCGCTCCGTTGAACATCCATCTCGCCGTGGGTGTCGACGGTGTCTCCATCGCCATGCTGCTCCTCTCTTCCATTATCATATTCGCAGGTTCTTTCGCCTCCTGGAAGATCGATAACATGCGTCACTTCTTCATGTGGCTGCTGCTGCTGAGTACCGGCGTGTTCG
>ERZ836877.6674-NODE-6674-length-10170-cov-3.469600_pt1 | contig 10170 bp, 7 predicted proteins | sample MGYA00519469_ERZ836877 | MGnify/ENA primary metagenome ERZ836877 (study PRJEB31850, sample SAMEA3708809) | human gut metagenome | biome: human gut; feature: human-associated habitat; material: faeces | place: China | collected 2014 ... | reverse complement strand
CCCGGCACTATTTGTTGTGCCGGGCGCCGCTTATTTTTTTCAAAGACTATGTCATCAGTCATTGAGAGGGACGGCATAATATGCCTGACGTCCGTCGGGATAGAGTCCGATGATAAACATCACCTTGTCACGGTCAGCGCTTTTGCGCACGGCGTTATATATCTTCTCGACATCGTCGGCCGACGCCACACGGTTGTTGTTGATCGACAGGATGATGAAATCGTCCTTGATGCCGTTGTCCTTGAAACGGCCGTCGGTGAGTTTGCCGACAGAGACGCCGCCCGAGATTTCGAGACGACGGGCCGTCTCTTCGTCGACAGCCTTGAGCGTCGCGCCGAGCGACGACGAGTTGTCGGCACGCGTGACACCGGTGTTGCCCGAGCTGTTGCGCAGGGTGACGACAGTGCTTTCTTTCTTGCCGTCGCGCACATAGCTGACCTTCACCTTGTCGCCGGGACTGAATTTTGTCACGGCCTCCTGAAGCTGCGCTGTCGAGAGCGTGGGATATTTGTCGAGAGCAGTGATGATGTCACCTTCCTTGATGCCGGCGGCTTTGGCAGCCGAACGGTCTTCGACCGATGCGACAAGAATGCCGGCATTGACGCCTTTGATATCTTTCTCGGCTATGAGCTCTGGCGACAGTTCGACGAAACGTATGCCGAGATATGCGCGCTGCACGGCGCCGAAGCTCTTGAGGTCAGAGACGACCTTGGTGACGATAGATGTCGGTATGGCGAACGAGCATCCTGCGTATGTTCCCGTCTTGGAGTAGATGGCTGTGTTGATGCCGACAAGCTCGCCGTTGAGGTTGACGAGTGCGCCGCCCGAGTTGCCGCTGTTGACGGCAGCGTCGGTCTGGATATACGACTCGATGCCGCCGCTCGAAGGTGTGCGGGTCGACGACGAGATGTTACGCGCCTTGGCGCTGACGATGCCTGAAGTCACCGACGAGGTGAAGCCGAAGGGATTGCCGACGGCAAGCACCCACTCGCCGACTTTGAGGTCCTCCGAGTCACCGATGGGTATGACATGGAGGTCAGGAGCTTCAATCTTTATAAGAGCGAGGTCGGTCACGGGGTCGGCGCCGATGACCTTTGCCTCGAAGTTGCGGTTATCGTTGAGAGTGACCTCAAGGCGCTCGGCGTCAGCGATGACATGGTTGTTGGTGACGATATAGCCGTCCTTGCTGATGATGACACCCGAGCCGAGACCGATCTGCACCTGTTTTGGCTGCTCGGTCTCCCGGGGCTGCTCCTGACGGCGGGGACGTCCGAAGAAGAATTCAAACAGAGGGTCGTCATACATGTCCATGCCATAGTTGCGGCCGTAGTTCTGACGCGGCACGGCATAGCTCTTCACCGAGACGACACCGTTGACAGTCTGCTCGGCCGCGTTGGTGAAGTCATCCTGATAAATCACGCGACCGCCGCGATTGTCATGACGGCCGGTCTGCTCGCGCCCCTCGTCATTGACTTTGTCAGATTCGCCCGCGGTCGATATCTGGGCGGCAGCCGTGGCTGCGACAAGAGCCGTCGCTACAAGGACCGACAATTGTATTGTTTTCAAAAATTTAAAAGGTTTCATAGATTTGTTAGATTTCATAGAGCTTAGTATTGTAATGAACTTATGTTTGACACAAAAATAATCAAACTCTATAATATAGACATATTAGTTTCCAAAGGTTTAAACTTATTTTGCCGAAAGCTTTGAAGTTTAAGATTTGTTTTAACAATTAGTGTTAAATTTATAAACATGCGTTAACAACCACTTCCCATGCTCGCCTCTCGCCGAAGTTGACTATATTTGTAGATAGAAATAAACCGGTCATCGTGCGTCACAGTCTCATCGTCATATCCATGCTCCTGCTGCTCCTCTTCGGCTCATGTAAGTCGTCGCGCAACAGCGTGAAAGTCAAGCCCGACAATCGCGAGGCTGCCGTCGTACCCGTGCCCCACAAGCTCAGTTCATCATCGGTCGACACCGAAATGGGCCGCCGGCTGGTCAGCGAGGCACGCAAATGGCTCGGCGTACCCTACAGCTACGGCGGCAACTCGCGCAAGGGCGTCGACTGCTCGGGCATGGTCGTAGCCGTCTACCGCGACGCAGCATCACTGAAACTGCCGCGCAGCTCTGCCGACCAGCACCGCTACTGCCGCGACATCAGCCGCAAAGACCTCGAGGCCGGCGACCTCGTCTTCTTCAAAGGCTCGTCAAAAGGCAAGGTCAGCCATGTCGGCATATATATCGGCGACAACAAGATGATTCACGCCTCGTCGTCGCGCGGCGTCATCGTCAGCGACCTCGCCGAGAAATATTACATAAGCCACTACCATGCCTCGGGTCGCGTCGAGGGCGTCACCTTCGCTGCCACCGGCAATTCGCCCGACAAGAAAAAGAAGCAGAAGAAATCCAAGCAGAAAACGCCTCCGCCCTCTCCCGTCGAAGAAAAAATCGTCATCCCGGCCGACGGCGGCAATGAAATAGCCGTCGCTCCCGAAATAAAAGAAGAGACCGGCCGCCGTCGCGAAGTCATCGAGATGACACTCGACGAATTCGTCGCCCGCGAAAACCGCCGTCAGGCCATCGCCGACAGCGTTGCCGCCGCCCGTCGCGACAGCATCGAAACCGCCCGTCAGGACAGCATCGCCGCAGCCTCCGCGCCACTCGACTCTGTAGTCAACCCGACCGTCCCGCCTGCCGTAAAGGAAAAACAACCGCGCCGCAAACCCTCACGCCAGGCCACCCCTGCCGACAGCATTGCCGTCGACACCACAGCCGTCTCCGACGACATCCGCGACCGCGTCTCTCGCGGCTTCAAAGGCGCATTCTGAAATTCCGATAAATAGCATTATAAATCCAACCCCATGAAGAAGATTATCCTTTGGTTGTCATGTATTTTAGCTGCGACTGTCAGTATCGCTGTTTACGGCAGCGCCTCACCCCAGCAAAGCGACAGCGCAGCGCAAGATTCCACAATAAACATAATCGCCTGGTTCAATAAGCACGATACCGTGACTTACTGGGTCAGTGAAAGTTCATGGAAGCTAAACGGCAGTGACACTGTCCGCACCGCGTCATTCGCCATGAAAGTGCGCGTAAACGTAGTCGACTCTACCGCCGAGGGATATAAAATGGACTATACCTTCCTCGAATTTCCAGCTGCCGTCCTCTCCGACTCCGCATCTGCCGTCGAGAAATTTCAAAACGAAATAGTTACTAAACTCGGCAACAAAATTGTCGGCACGACCGTCCACTTCGAGACAGATGAATATGGCAGCATAACCAAATACAACAATCTCGGGCAAATCAAAAAACAGGCCAAGTCTCTTTTTAAAGAGGCCATCAAAGAGTTCTCAAAGATTCCTGAAATTCAGGAGATGAAGAAAATAGGATTCGATGTAGCAGACTATGCGAAAAACATCGACACAGACAAACTCGTCGACGGCTATCTCGAAGAGCTTAACCTGCTTTTCATGAACCACGGACAAGCCATGGCAATCGGCGAATTCACTGAGCACGAAGACGCAACCGACACATCATTCGAGAACACAACATACTCTTCGGCCTTCGTTGACGAGGACGACGGAGCCTACCATATTGTCATCGACGTAACCAATATTCTACCGCGCAACGAATTAAAATCAATGGTCGGCAATCTCGTCGAGACACTCGCCAATGACAGCATTAAAGAAGATTTTAATGAAAATTTTGATGCACAGGTAGATGTTGACGGCACTTATGAAGACTATCTGAAGATTGACTATCTTGTCAACGGCTGGCCATATTCCGTCGTCAGACAGAAAGCCACGATGATCGGCAACCATGGAAAAGTCAAACAGACCGTCATAACCCTCGACACCTACTCCTTCGCCCAATAACGGCATAAACCCGCTCATTTATCCGATACAGGCAATCAACAATGCCTGTCAAACCGAATTTTTTCAAATTAATTCTTACTTAAGAAACAATTTTTCGATTTAAGACATTATCTTTGCAGTAAGTAAGTACTAAAACTACGCAGACTATGAAACCTTATGATGTCAATCTTGTCGCTGATTATATGATACTTCGTCTTAACTCAGACGAAAGCGTCAATCTCATAAATTTGAAACTGCAGAAATTACTCTATTATCTGCAAGCATGGTCATTAGGTATTAATCATACGAGTTTTTTGAATTGCTCTTTTGAAGCGTGGGTTCATGGACCTGTTTCAAGAGTGTTATATGATAGATTCAAGACTACCCGTAGCTTATATTCATTTATTACAGTTTCTGATGTCGTAGAAAAGCACCCTGAAGAAAAAATAGATGCCGTTGATATCGAGTTTATTAATTATATACTTGACCACTACGCAGGATATTCCGGCGCCGAACTCGAATCAATGACACATAACGAAAAACCATGGATAGAAGCGAGAATTGGTTATGCCCCAATGCAATCTTGCAATAAAATAATTTCAGAAGAAACAATGCAAAATTATTATGGCGAAAGGTGGCAAAAGATTAACGAATAAGCCTTCGTCGAATCAAAAGCCTCTAACTGAGGGAAAAACTCAGAATAAAGACTTGGTTATTCCGCAATCAGACAAAGGAGCACCGTTTATTAGCTTTTCATTCAGATATTTCGGACAACAAGACTTCTTCGGATTCGGAGATCAAGATGCCTCATGGTTTGCAAATTTATTTGACAGAATTAAGGACATATCGGGAAAAACAACGGCGATTTTAGAAAATCCGGCTGAACGGGAAGCATATAGACTTCATCCAATTAAATGGGATGCAAAGAATTGTCCTATCACAATCGCCGATTTGGTCTCAGTTCCAACGAACATAAAAGATTCTGCGGAGAAGGACTTCTTTTGGCAATTTCAATTATCGAAAGGAACAGGAAGAGTGGTTGGATTCTTCAATGAAGATCTAACGATATTTTACATAGTATTATTAGATCCTAAACACAACATTCAGCCGTCTAAAGATTATGGATATGCCGTTAATGAAACCCAAATAGCAATAACCGAATACGAAAGAATCGAAATGTGGATTGCTGAGGCTGCAAAAAATTTTGCTGAATGCCGGGGAGATAAACCGAACTGCCCGCTGTCAAGAATAAATGATGAATATTTACATTCCGGCATCTTCTATGCCTGCATAGATTCCGAACTGAAAGAGACATATAACGAATTAGTCGAGTCAGGAGAATTTCAAAAACAATTTGAAAATTTTTTACTAACTCGATTCCTAAAATAAGAATAATTATACAAGCATAAAAACCGCTTGATAATCAGACAAAGTCTGTCTCAAAATCACAATTATCAACATTTGTTGAGATTTTTTGTCACAAATGACTATAATTTTGCGTCTACAATATTAGAAACGCGAAAGCCGGGCCGTCTACACCCGCTCGAACATAACTTTTTGAAAAAACATGAAACGTATCAAAACTCATCACAGACAGACCGCCACGAAAACGGCACTTACAATCATGCTCTCATCACTGCTTGCGCCGGTTGCGTCGGCACAAACAGAAACCGCCGACACAACAACCGTCCGTGAGCTCGACGAAATCGTCATCGAAGCGCCCCGCGTCATCCGCAAATCAGACATGGAAGTCTATCATCCCTCGAAGAGCGCAGTCGAAAACGCCAAAAACGGCATGCAGCTGCTCACCAATCTGATGATACCGACACTCACCGTGAGCGATGCACTCGGCTCGATTCAAGCCGCCGGCCAGTCTGTGCAGGTGCGCATCAACGGCCGCGAATCAACCGTCGACCAGGTGCGCGCACTTCTGCCCGAGACCATCAAACGCGTCGAGTGGATCGACAATCCCGGACTTCGGTACGGCGGGGCGAACTACGTGCTCAATTTCATTGTCGCCAACCCTACCGCCGGCGGCTCGCTCCAGACTCAGGCTCGCCCGGCCCTCAACCAGGCGTGGGGTTTCTATATGGCCGGCGCAAAATTCAACACAGGACGCTCTCAGTGGGAGGTCGGCGGCAACTTCAAACTCACCAACAAACTCAAGACCCACCGCGACTACTTCGAGACATTCACCTACCCCGACGGCTCATCGCTAACCCGCAACGAGACATCGCGCGGCGGCTCGCTCGACAACACCCAGTCGAGCGCATGGGCTTCATATAACTACATAAAACCTGACACAACCGTCTTTATGGCCGAGTTCAGCATGTGGCAAAACATTAGAAACAAAAGCGTATACAACGGACTTCTGTCGCTAAGTGACGGCAGCGACGACATCCTGCTCACCGATTCACAAGGCGACGAAGGACGCACACCGTCTCTCTCACTCTACTTGCAGCAGTCGCTCCCGCGCAAACAGACGCTTGTGGTCAACTTCAGCGGCTCGTTCTATTTCGGACGGTCTTTTTCAGACTACATAGAGCAATTACCCGCGACATCGTCATATCTCAACGACATCCATACCGACATCAAAGACCGCAATCAGGCATACGCCATCGAAGCCGACTATATCAAGAACTGGACGAACGGCCGATTCACCGCCGGAGCGTCATATACCGCCAACCGCAACCGTTCGGAGTATAAAAACCTTGGCGGCAGCATATTCCATCAGCGGCAGGACAAAGTCTATTTCTTTGCCGAATACTTCCACCGCTTAGGCAAATGGACCGCGACGGCCGGCATGGGCGTCCAGTATACCGACTTCCTGTTCAAAGAATCAGATCAAGGCACCCACACCTGGAGTCCGCGTCCACAGGCGACGGTCACATATTCGCTGAACCAGAATCATAATTTCCGCCTCAACTTCACATCCTGGCAGTCGACCCCCTCACTGGCCGAGACTAACGTCGTGCCACAGCAGCTCGACGGATTCCAGTGGCGCGTCGGCAATCAGAACCTCAAGACGGCCAACTCCTACATGCTCACCTTCCGCTACGGCTTCAGCATACCTCGCGTAAACGGCTCATTTGGCGTGCGCGCCTTCACATCGCCCAACGCCATCACCCCACTGCTGCGATGGGACGGCGACCGCCTCATCACGACCTACGAGAACAGCCGCGGCCTCGAGAATCTCTCGTTTTTCCTCGCTCCGCAGATCGAGATTATCCACGACTGGCTCATGGCAAGCGGCTATCTGCAGTACCGCATGGAGCGCATGCGCGGCACAGGATACACCCATCACAGCAACGCCTGGAGCGGCAATGCCTCTATCGAGCTTACGCACTGGGGCTTTACTCTTTCAGGACAATACATCCGCGCCCAGCGTGACCTCTGGGGCGAGAAAATCTCGTGGGGCGAAGACCTCAACATAATCGACCTTAGCTACAACTGGAAATCATGGCAGTTCAGCGCCGGCGTCATCATGCCCTTCGGCAAATACGACCAGGGCAGCCGCTCGATAAGCAAATGGAACCGCAACGTCCAGCACATGCGCCTCGACATGCGCATGCCCTACCTGTCATTGAGCTATAACCTGCAGTGGGGACGTCAGAAACGCGGCGCTCAGAAACTCGTCGATGTCGACGCCTCAACCGACCGCTCGACCGCCGGAGGCAGATAAGTGATATATAATGTACTATGCAAAATCACGCGTCCGGCGCAACTTTCGGGTTGACGTCGGACGCGGTTTTATAACTTATTCTATGACGGTTCTTTATAGCTTTGCCTATCATATTACAGCTTTCTATATGATTGGGTGCCAGTTATTTGCGAATTGCTGTTATATAACGTTGAGTTGCCGGCCTGGACGGCCTGAGGACTTCTGTTCTTCGGCGAATTTGCTGCCGCGGGAGATGGCCTTGTCATAATACTGGCGCGCCTTGGCCTTGTCGGCCGGACGTCCGAGGGCATAGTGATAGAGCACCCCCGTCCAGGCCGCGCCTGCGGCGTCGCCTAAGGCATCGGCCTTCTGATAATACTTCTCTGCGAGCGAATAGTCTTTTGAGATCTTGCCGTTGTAATAGAGATGACCGAGATAGACCCAGGCCTGCGCATTGTTCTTCTCACCGGCGAGCTCATAAAAACGTTTTGCCTTGTTGATGTCGACCGGCACTCCGAGACCATCCTCACACATCACGCCCATGCGCAGCCATACGCTGGCATTGGGGAATCGGTCGACACTGGCCTGATAATAGCGGTAGGCTTCGGCATAATCCTTGGCGTTATAGAGGCTGTTGGCTTTGTCGATGAGCTGGCCTTCGGTCATCGTCGACAGCGGGTCGGACGCATTGCCGCTTTTGAGTTTCTCGAGAGCCTTGCGGGCGCTCTCGTTGCCGCCGTCGGCGGCTTTGCGGTACCAGCGCTTCGCTTCGTCGAGATTGGCGGTTACACCCTTGCCGTACTCGTAGGCATAGCCCAGACTGTATTGCGAGTAAACATGCCCGAGGTCGGCGGCCTTGCGGTAATATTCGACCGATTTGGGGAGGTCGACTTCGACGCCGCGACCATAATAGTAGTCGTTGCCGACTGCTCCAAGAGCGCGCTTGTCGTTTTTGGCGGCAAGCTTCATAAACCATGAATGGGCCTCTTTCTCATCCTTGACACAGCCATTACCGTCTTTCAGCGCCACACCGAGCCAGTACATGGCAGACTCATGGTCCTGCTCGGCAGCCTTGCGGTACCATTTATACGACTCGGCATAATTTTTCTCGGCATCATATATGACTGCGAGATTATACTGGGCGTAACGGTAGCCCTGCTGTGCCGACATCATATAATATTTGCGAGCCGTCTCTGGGTCTTTCGACATGCCTTCGGCGTTGTTTGCCATCCAGCCGATGCGGAACTGCGCCCACGAGCTGCCGGCGTCGGCAGCCTTGCGGTATTTCGGGACGGCCTCGGAATATTTGGCTGCATCATATAGTTTGTCGGCCTGTTTGACGAGTTCGTCAACCGAAGATTTCGACATGGTTGTCGAGTTTGTGGTCGTCGACGATGTCGATGATGTCGATGATGACTTCGAGAGGCGCTCATACTGCTCTTTTGCATATTTATTACCCTTGTCGGCGGCCTCCTTATAGTATTTTCGGGCCATGTCGAGGTCTTTGACCACGCCGTTGCCATATTCATAGCACATGCCGAGATTCGATGTGGCGTAGATGTTGCCGGCTTCATATCCGCGGCGGTAGTAATCGACCGCCTTGTTGTAGTCGACGGCGACACCTGTGCCGTTATAATACGCATTGCCGAGAGCGTTAAAGCCACGTCCGTCACCTTTGTCAGCAAGCTTCATAAACCATGAAATGGCCTCTTTCTCGTCTTTGGCGCAGCCTTTACCGTCTCTAAGCAACACACCGAGCCAGTACATCGCCGAGTCATGATCCTGCGCGGCTGCCTTGCGGTACCATTTATAGGCCTCGGCATAATTCTTCTCTTCTTCATATATGACGCCGAGGTTATACTGGGCGTAGTTATATCCCTGATTGGCCGACATAGTATAGTATTTGCGAGCCGTATCGACGTTTTTCGTGACGCCCTCGGCGTTGTTTGCCATCCACGCCACGCGGAACTGACACCAGTAATCGCCGGCGTCGGCGGCCTTGATATATAGATTGTAGGCCTCGCTGTATTTCTTCTGATTATAGAGCGCATCGGCGGCGCCTTTGGTCTTGTCTATCTCGGCCTGGGTCATCGATGTCGTTCCTCCGCCGACGTCGACAGTGCCGCTGTCGCTGCCGAGACCGCCGGGCACCCTGGTCGGGCGGCGCGGTGTGTTCGCGGCCTCGCGTCCGAGCAGCTGAAGCAGGTCGTTCATAAGCACCGAGTCGATGGGGTGCTGCTCTATCGTGCGCCAGTTGATACCGGAGAAGATAAAACGCATCTTCTTGGGCAACTGAGAGCCGTCGATGATATACGGCAGTATCGAGTTGGGCTGTTTCTCATTGAAAGCGAATGTTATCTCGCTGTTGGTAAACTTAGAGACATATGAGTTCTCGCTCGCGAGAAAGAGAAATATCTTGCAGTCGGTGATGGCGTCGGCAAGCACTTCCGGGAATTCCATGCCGCCGGCTATTCCCTGACGGTCTATGAAATACGTGATGCCGACGCGGTCGAGCGCCGCACAGATGCGTTCGGCGATCATCGTGTCCTTGCGGCTGTAGCTGATAAATATATCCTGGTCCATGGCTATTAGCTGTGTGTATATTAGGCTTTATATATCGCAAAGATAAGTATTTATTCCTATACAGACAAC
>ERZ836877.6668-NODE-6668-length-10174-cov-2.692756_pt1 | contig 10174 bp, 11 predicted proteins | sample MGYA00519469_ERZ836877 | MGnify/ENA primary metagenome ERZ836877 (study PRJEB31850, sample SAMEA3708809) | human gut metagenome | biome: human gut; feature: human-associated habitat; material: faeces | place: China | collected 2014 ... | reverse complement strand
CGCAGAAAGCTCTGCGGTCCTTTTTATGCTTTCTCATGGAGAGAACTCCCACAAGCTGATTGCTTCGGATTTTGGCAAGGTAACTAATTCTTAATTGACATATTGCATATATTATACAAAATCATTGCACTATATTGACAAATGATGAGGGGCTTGATATATTGAAATTGTCAGTAGCCATCCATCCGTGGAATAGAGAGGAGATGACGATTTGTCTGAGATTTCTAAAAAGGATCGTTTTACGGTGCCGGCGGTCATCTGCCTGATTTGCAATGTGCTGCTGTTCATCCATCTCTGCGGTGCAGGGGCTTACGCTGGCGGCAATCTTCATTATGAGGCGGCCAACACGCAGATGGAACGGAATGAGGAATTTTTCCATCAGTTTTTCCTGTCGAATCACCTGATGGGGATTGCCGAAACCCTTGCCATGGTGGCTGCGCTCATTGCCTTGCTGATGGTCATCCATGTTTGGTGGAAAAGTGCCGTGGAGCGCCGGACAAAGCTGCGGGATCTTTGCGTTTTTAACGGTATCATCCTTCTGATTTCCGTCTATGAACTGGTGGCTCACGGCGGACTCACCGCCTACCGGGATGAAATGCCGCTGCACTATTTCGGTGGGCCTCCGGCCACGACCCTGCTGATTTGGCTGCCGTGTCTGGTACTGACTCTCATCCCCATGATCGTTTACTTCCGCACGAAGCGAATCACCCCGGCGGATTAAGAAATAAAAACCAGCCCCATCGTATCCATACGATGGGGCTGGTTTTTGCAGAGTGCAGCAAGCAATTTTCGTTACGTCGGAGCGCCGCCGCTCATCAGCCCCAGTTGATAAAAGGCCACGGCGCTGGCGGCGGCCACGTTCAGGGAGTCCACTCCGTGGGTCATGGGGATGCGGACCGTGTAGTCGCAGGCGGCGATGGTACCGTCGGACAGACCGTCCCCTTCGGTCCCCAGCACCACCGCCAGCTTCTCCGCCGCCATGAGCCGGGGGTCGTTCAGAAGCAGCGAGTCCTCCCGCAGGGCCATGGCCACCGTCTGGAAGCCCAGCCGCCGCAGCCGCTCCGGCCACGGAGCCTCCTCCGGCAGATACGTCCATGGAACGAGAAACACATTGCCCATGCTGACACGGGAAGCCCGCCGGTACAGGGGATCGCTCCCAGCGGCGGTGAGCAGCACCGCATCCATACCCAGAGCGGCGGCGCAGCGGAAGATAGCCCCGATGTTGGTGGGATTCATGACATTCTCCAGCACGGCGATGCGCCGGGCGTTGGCGCACACCTCCTCCACCGTGGGCAGGGCCGGGCGGCGCATGGCACACAGCATCCCGCGTGTCAGCTTGAAGCCGGTCAGCTGGGTCAGTACATCAAATTCAGCGGTAAAAACCGGGATATTCGTACACCTTGCCAGAATTTCTCTGCCTTCCCCTTCTATATGTTTTTTCTCCATCAGAATCGAAACCGGGACACATCCTGCATTTAAAGCACGTTCAATGACTTTGGGGCTTTCTGCAATAAATATTCCCTTATCAGGTTCGTGTCGGTTTAATAACTGATTTTCGGTAAGTCTTGCATAAACATCCAGCTGCGGGTCATTAAAATCGGTTATTTCAATTATATTTGACATAAAAATCTCCTTTGGTTTATTTGTAATGATTAAATTATAGAATAAATGGACGAATTTTGCAATTAAGAGTGGAGATGAAAGCTGGCCCCAGAGTCATCATAGAACAATCTGCAGTACAAATTCCTCCTCCGTCACGATAAACTGGCAGTTTCCATTTAATTTTTCTGTGGTATATTGTATACTCTGCGTTCCAAAACCATGCTCCTTTTTGGTGGACACCGGTATGCCATTGACCAGTGTTGGTTTCGCAGCATAAGGATTTGACAGGGAAATCAGAATCTTTCCGGATTTCTGTATCATGCGAAGTTCAATCCTGCGTTTTCCGGCGGGCAGAAGGAGAACTGCATGCAGGGCATTTTCCAGTGCATTGGAAAGGATCGATGTGATATCGGTATCCGAATAAGGCAGATTTTCCGGAAGCTGAATGGTATAATGGAAGTCCGTTTCATTTTCTGCAAAGGTATCTGCATAGGATGACAGAATAATATTGATAGTATTGTTGCAGCAGTAACACTTATGAATGGTATTATCCGTCATCTTTATAATACTGTGAATATATTCCTGTGCATTATCCAGTTCGCCGTTATCGATAAATACCGAGATATTGGATAAAAAATGTCTCATGTCATGCCGGATCAGGCGGATCGTTTTCTCGCTTTTCCGGAGTGTTTCAAGTTCTTTTTCTGATTGTTCATGTTTCATACGCATCAGCTGGTTATGCAGCACCATTTCATTTTTTTCCTCATATTGTTTAAAATACACAATACAGAAAAGCAGGTAACAGATACACAGCAGAAATGGAATAAATTCCGCAATGATGTGGTTGCCGCTGTATAAAAGCCCGGTATATACCGTAGCAATATAATCAAAAATATAATAGAAAACAGGAAGAATGCAAAATGAGAACAGGATGTTGTCCGGTTTGGAAAACAGAACGGAAATGGAAGGCACGACAAAGTGCATGACAAGCGGAAAGGTAATAATGATTGCAGCAATATAGGTCAGATCAACGACATAAGAAGGAGCTTGCAATACTTCCGGAATGGTTGACATCCAGTTGCAGATCTGACAGCACAGATAAGCAGTGGTAACTCCGAGAACTGCTGGTATTACCTTTTTATGAAATACAAAAATCATAAGCAAAAGAAGTGGTAAATGGGTTATCAGCGGATAAGCCGCAGTTACCAGGGATAAATTCTGCATGGAAATCAAAATACTCTGCAGGCAGAGATTAACAGCGCAGAATACGGACAATATCATAATATTTTTCTTAGTTATTCTAATATTCAGGATACCGGCAGTAACCAGAACACCAAAGAGCAGTGTAAGGATATACCGGATGGTTTCTGAAATGGCAGCAATCATCATATCAAATCTCCTTAAACATATATGAAAAATAGGATTCCTGAAAAGTTTTGCCGATTCCGCGTGCGATAGGGATACGCAGTTTGGAAACGGTCAGGATTTCAGACGATGTAAAATGATCAACCGCAGGCATATAGACGATATAGCTGCGGTGACATTTGAAAAATCCCCGTTCGCAGGTTAAAAAAGTTTCATAATAAGAAAGTGTGCCAATGGCTTCTTTCTTTTCTCCGCCGGACAGGTTAAAAATCACCTTCTTATTTTGTGCTTCCACATATTCAATACAGTGTATGTATATTTTCTGATATCCAAAAGCAGTGCGGACTGCGATAGAATCCGGTTCTTTCTGCATGGATTGGATACAGTGCAATAATACTTTTTCGAGTTTATCTGGATCAAGCGGTTTCAGCAGATAGCCGGCAGCCTCCACATCATAAGATTCTACGGCAAATTCCGGTGATGAAGTAAGAAAGATGATTTTCACATCGGGGATACATTCACGAATTTCCCTGGCAGCATCCATGCCGTTCAGTAATGGCATAATAATATCTAACAGAATGATATCCGGTTTCTTTCTGGAACAGTAGTTTAACAGGGCATCCCCATTATCCATGGTTTTTATATTTATTTCAATATCCTGTTCCTTTGCCCATGCCGTAATCTGTTCCTTTGTTTCGGAAAGATTTTGTGTATCATCATCACAGATTGCAATCGTAATCATTGGTGTCTCCTTATTTTTCATGTTTTTTAAGTAAATCTCACGTTTTCTAATATTATTATACAGAAAATAGAAAGAATTTCAATTGTTTTGTGTGACATTTCGCTCCACCAAACGTACATTTCACACCTGAGATGAAAAAACAGGGTATTTTTCGTGTATAATTTAGAAAAAATTTATACGAGGAGGTATTACTATGGTATTAAAAATCAAAAACAGTAAGGCCAGATGTTCTGTTGTACTGATTATGGTGCTTACACTGCTTTTTGTATCTGCAGCAATCATGCCAGCGGGTGCCGCAGAACCGGCAAAGCTGAAAACAGATACCTGTATAGCAGATCGCGGAACTACTGTAAAAGTGAATGTCAGCCTGGAAAATAATCCAGGAATCTGGGGACTGAAGTTTAAAGTTGATTATGATCATTCAGCATTTAAACTGCTTTCCGCAGATTGTGGAACAGTATTTGCAAAGACTGACATAACAGAACCGGAAAATCTGGAAAAAGAATCCTATGTATTTTTAGGATGTGCCGGAGCGATTGAAGACATTAAAACAGACGGAACCGTGATAACACTTACCTTTCAGGTGGCAAAGGATGCAGAAGTGAAAGATTATCCAGTCAGTGTTACTGTCAGCCAGGCAGTAAATGCAGCAGGAAATGAAATTGATATTGCTGCACAGAATGGAAAAATTACGGTTACAAAGAGTTCTGATGGAAAAGAAGAGGTAACAACAGTACCGGAATCCGGTTCGGAAACGAAGGAACAGACAAAGCAGGAGCAGACAACAGCGGCAGAAACTGTTACAAAGCAGGAAACAACAAAGTCTGCTGAAGTGGCAGCAGTCACAACATCCGTAACAAAGAAGGCGGATAATTCCCTGACAACAGGTGATACGGCTGCTGTAACCATGTTGTTTATCACACTTTGCATTTCGGGATGTGTTGCATTCTGTATGGTCAGAAAGAAAAGAAATCAGAAAATAAAAGAAGTATAAGGGAAAGGAGGAGACGATATGAAGAAAACGAAGAAAAGAGTAATCAGCTGCGTCATGACAGCGGCATTGTTAGTTACAACGATTCCATTTCCTGCGATTGCAAAAACCAGCGGCAACCTGTATGGCGATGCAAACGGGGATGGAAAGATCGATTTGCTCGACGCACTGGCAATCGATAAGTATCTTGCAGGAACGGCAGAGGATAATTTCCAGTCAGCTAATGCAGATGTGAACCATGATTCCATGGTAGACAGCAAGGATAGCATGATTCTGAAGAAATATCTTGCAGAATGGGATATTACCCTCGAACCGGATATTCTGACCGTCAGTTTTTATGACGGAGACCGTCTGATTGATACACTGCAGGCAGAAAAGGACAGTCCATTGCAGGAAGTACCTTCTGTTGCAAAATCATCTAAGGAAAATGCGGTTTTACTTGGATATTATACGGATAAAGAATGTACGATTCCGTTCTATGCAGATAATCCGGTAACGGAGAATATGAATGTCTATGCAAAATATCAGGAACTGGAAGGAACGGAAGAATTAAACCTGACTTCTTTTGCACAGATGGATATTGCCAGCGATGCAGCTTTTGATATCGTACAGATTTCAGAAGGAACAGAGCCTGAGAATGCAGCAGTGCTTGAAGTAAAAGACGGATCCGCTCCGGTAACCATCAGCATTACAGACGAGGACGGTGATGGTATCTATACCGTAAAAGCACCGGACGGATTCCGGGAAGGATGTTCCTATGAACTGACACTGGCAGATGGCTGGGCATTCCATGAAAAAGAAGAAACCATCCGGAAAGTATCTTTCTCCATTGCGATGAACGAGGTTGAAAACCTTAAAATGAATGATGACATTATCTACATAAAAGATACGGATGATATTGATTATAAGGTAGATGGAACGACCTATCCGGAACTGACCTCTGAATATCTGACAGAGGATGGCGGAACGTTTGAATATGATGAGAGCAGCGAACTGGAAGAGGGAGATATCCTTTGTATCTATGTCGGCACAAATCCGACCGAGAGGGACAGTGCAGATACAGCAGGACTTTTGGATCCGGCTGTCTATGTAAAGGTTACGGATATCGAAGATGATACGGTAAGCTTTGTACCGCTTGATTCAGAAGATCAGGATAAAATGTATGATATCCCGGATAATTTCCCAATTCATGTAGATGCACTTCCGGAGGAAGACGCGGCGCTGCTTCGTGCGTTATATCTGCAAACGCCGCCGCTGACCCTGCGTGCCTACAGCGAGAAAACAGGAATCCCGGTGATGACGCTGCATTACAGAAAAGAAAAGCTGCTTCGGCTTTTGAAGCAGCAAATCTGAGTCAGGTGCTCTGAGCCCCAGCCGCCAACAGCATCCACTCCAGCTCCCTCGCGGCGACGCTCAGGGGCTGCCCCTTCCGTTTCACGATGCACACGGCACGCAGCGGGAGGGGCTCTTGCAGTTCGATGCGGCGCACATTATCAGACGGACGAATGAACGCCTCCGGCACGATGCCGACGCCAAGACCCGCTTCTGCCATTGGGATGATCTGGTCAGCCGTGGCGGCTTCGATGGCGGGTTGAAAAGCAACGCCCTGCGCGGTGAAAACAGAGACGTAGAACGCATGGGAGGTCGTGCCCGCGCCGAGCGTGATGAGTGGATACGCTTCCAGCTCGGAAAGCGCGACGCTTCGTCCAAGCAAACCGGAAAAGGCCGGCGCGCAGATCGGAACCTCCCGAATTTCTTTGACGATCGTCTGCGTGAGAGACGGCGAGAGCGTAACCGGCGTTGTGATGACCGCAAAATCTGCCGTCGTCTCGTGCAGCGCCGCGACGGCCTGCGGCGTGGAGTGGTTGCTGATGCGAAGATGCACGCCGGGGTACTTTTCCTGATACCTTTTAAGTACCGGCAGGAGTAAACACCGAAGCGCACCCTCGCTTGCTGCCAGAAACACGTTTCCGCGCTCGAGCGTCCGACTCTGCGTCACGGCGGCTTCGCCCGCTTCAATTTCCGTACAGGCGATCTTTATGTGCCGGTACAGCCCCTCGCCCTCCGGGGTCAAAATCATGCCCCGATTCGTGCGCGAAAAGAGTGGACAGCCGATCTCCGCCTCTAAGTTCCGAATCGCGCGTGTTAAGTTTGGCTGGCTGTTCTGCAGCGCCTCCGCCGCCTTCGTCAGATTGCCGCACCTGGCGACGTGATAGAAAATCCGGTAATACTCGTAGCTGATATACATGGCACCCTCCGTGCATTCGTTTCTCTTCTGCCATTCTATTTTGATATATCGGAAATGTCAAATATAGATTTTACATATTTCATTTTTCTGCTACGATAGGGGCGGTCAAGAGAAAAAATGTAAGACAGGAGCGAAAAAAGATGGAACGGACGATCATCTGCATCAGCCGCCAGTATGGCAGCGGCGGCCGGGAAATTGGCGAAGCAGTCGCAAAAAAGCTGGGGATTCCCTGCTACGATAAATGCCTCATTCAAAAAGCCGCGCAGGAAGCGGGGCTTTCCGAAACCGCCGTCGCGGAATACGACGAAAAGGGCGAGGATTTTGGCATTGCCGTCTCGGGCAATCCCTTTGCGGACACCGCCGCGCTGGGCGAGGCGTTTTACTCGGAAGAAGCGCGGGTCTTTGAAGCCGAGCGCCGCGCGATTTTAGAGCTTGCAGAAAAGGGTGACTGCGTCATCATTGGCCGGTGTGCCTCCGCCATTCTGCGGGCCGCAGGCTACCGTCCGCTTTCCGTTTTCATCTATGCGGATAGCGCCGACCGGGCAAAGCGCATTGCAGCGCGTAATAATTTGGATGAAAAACGCGCTCTTCATAAGGCGCAGAAGGTCGACCGGATGCGCAAGCACCACTTTGATTTTTACGCGGACACACTCTGGGGCGAACCGGAAAGCTACGATCTGATGCTCTCGTCGAGCGAATACGGCGTAAGCGGCGCGGCAAGCGTTATTGCATCCGCGAAGGAGGCGATGCAACATGAATAAGGATCTGACGACAGGCAAGCCCGAGAAAGTCCTCTGGCAGTTCTGCCTGCCGCTCTTTGGCAGCATCATTTTCCAGCAGCTCTATAACATCGCGGACAGCTTTGTGGCCGGCAAATTCATCAGCGACAACGCCCTCGCCGCCGTCGGCAACAGCTACGAAATTACGCTGATCTTCATCGCCTTTGCCTTCGGCTGCAACATCGCGTGTTCGGTTCTGGCGGCGCTGTTTTTCGGCGCGAAGCAGTATAATGACCTCAAGACGACGGTCTATACGGCGCTCATTTCCAGCTGCGTGATCTGCGCGGCGCTGATGCTTGTCGGCACGCTCTTCTGCGACAGTTTGCTTCGGCTCATCAAAACGCCGGAAGAGGTCTTCGCGGACTCGAAATTATACCTCGACATTTACATTTACGGTCTGCCGTTCGTGTTCCTCTACAATGTCGCAACCGGCATTTTCTCAGCGCTGGGCGACTCCAAAACGCCGTTTATCTTTCTTGCCTGCTCGTCCACGTCTAATATCGCGGTCGATATTCTGTTTGTTACGGCGTTCAACATGGGCGTTGCCGGTGTTGCCTGGGCGACGTTTTTGTGCCAGGGAATCAGCTGCGTGCTGGCGCTTGTGGTCGTCTTCCGCCGCTTTGCGAAAATCCCGACGGAAGGAAAAGTAAAGATCTTCTCGTGGAACCATTTTGGACGGTTCGCGGTCATCGCCATTCCGAGCATCTTGCAGCAGAGCTTTATTTCCGTCGGCAACATCATCATCCAGAGCGTCATCAACAGCTTCGGCGCGGCCGTCATGGCAGGCTACTCTGCGGCGGTGAAGCTCAACAACATGGTTATCACGTCCCTTACCACGCTCGGCAACGGCATTTCCAACTATACGGCGCAGAACCTCGGGGCCAGCAAATATGATCGCATCAAGTCCGGCTTTCGGGCTGGTATCAAACTCGTCTGGGCGCTGTGCGTGCCGCTGGTGGCACTTTATGTGTTCGCCGGGCAGCCACTTGTACACATCTTCCTTGAGAGCCCCACGGGGCAGGCAATGGATACAGGCGTTGCGTTCCTGCGCATCATCGCGCCGTTCTACTTCATCGTGTCTGCCAAGCTCGTCTCCGACGGTGTGCTCCGCGGCGCGGGCCTTATGAAGAAGTTCATGATTGCGACGTTCACCGATCTGGTGCTCCGCGTGGCGCTGGCGGAGATTCTGTCCCGCACGGCGCTTGGCACGACGGGCATCTGGATCTCCTGGCCCATCGGCTGGACAGTCGCCGCCGTGTGTTCCATCGCGTTCTACGCGACGGTGCGTTGGGAAAAGCTTCATGCAGCCGTATAAGCAAAACCCCAGCCTATGAAAATGCTCACAGGCTGGGGTTAATTATCATTTACAGAATTTCTTGTACGCAGATAGGCGTCGATATCGCGGTTGATGTACTGATAGCCGGTCGTGTGCAGGACATCATAGAAGTCCCGCAGATAGTCGAAGACGCCGTTTTTTTGAAACAGGTCATAGACCTGACGCCCAGAGAGCGATTTGTGCGCCTTATAGCTCTCCATGCAGAAAACCGTGAATTTTGCTTCTTCGCTCATATTATCGTCCCTCCTAGACATCAGGAAACGCAATACGCTGCCCCGCAAGCTCCTGATTCAAAAGCGTACACAGCATGGGCGTGCTGTACTGCCAGAGCTTTGTCTGTTCGTCTTCCAACGCAGCATACAGTCTGGAAGCGTAGAGCAGCCGAATTGCGTCCTGTTCGGAAACCTTTCGCTCCCGGCAGATGGCAGCGACCAGATCCGCGCAGATGATCGGCATGATCGCCTGAAACTGTTCCTGGCTCATGGCTGGGGTTCCTCCTTGATCTCAGTTGCACCGATAAAGCGGCAGAGGGCAAGCGCGTCCTGCGTTAGAAATGTCCATTGATCGTGCAGAACCTCTGTTTTCAGCCGTTTCACGGTTTCCTCCGCATCGAAAACGCCGGTTTCGAACAGGCGAATGGATTGATAGACGTTATCGTCTGCCACCGGACCGATCAGCAGATCAGACGCGGACGTCGGCGCGGCGCCCCGGCGGTTCTGAACAACGAAGTCCAGCCACGCCCGGTCGGCGGTCATGAACCGCCTGATGCGCAGAAGCGTCTGCGCTTTTTCAAAATCAAATTCATAGGCAGAGACTGCGCCGACGCGGGCGTTCTCTCTGCGCATTTTTATTCTTGCCCAGCGGTCGGCTTGCTCATAAGAGGATGTTGTATAAAAACCGGCGCCGAAGTCCAGAAGAGAAACGCCGGCGCGAAGCTCTGGCATTTCTACGCGAACCGTGCTTCCGTGATACAAGATCATGACCGTCCCTCCTGTGCGCATACCCGAATTATCATTTGTAGCTTACCATACGCGAAGAAAATATGCAAGTCGCAGCACGCAGGTTTGATTTACAGGAAAGCAGAGCTTCGCCACCCCAGTCCAGCTCCTGC
>ERZ836877.6660-NODE-6660-length-10185-cov-5.196249_pt1 | contig 10185 bp, 8 predicted proteins | sample MGYA00519469_ERZ836877 | MGnify/ENA primary metagenome ERZ836877 (study PRJEB31850, sample SAMEA3708809) | human gut metagenome | biome: human gut; feature: human-associated habitat; material: faeces | place: China | collected 2014 ... | reverse complement strand
CAGATCGGCCAGACGAAAACGATATTGGGTGAAAAGGTGAGGGAGGCGCTGGCCTCCGTGGTGCCCATTACCCTGATCGTGCTGATCTTGTGTTTTACCGCGGCTCCGGTCCCAACGGACGTGCTGCTGGCGTTCTTGGTAGGCGCCGTGCTGCTGATCGTGGGTATGGGCTTGTTTACTCTGGGTGCGGATACCGCCATGCTCCCCATTGGTGAGCGGGTGGGCGCACAGATGACCAAATCTCGGAAGCTGTGGGTGGTGGTGTGCGTCAGCTTGCTCATCGGCATCATCGTCACTATTTCCGAGCCGGATCTTCAGGTTTTGGCGGGGCAGGTGCCGGGGATCCCCAACGCCGTCCTGATCGGGGCGGTGGCCGTGGGCGTGGGGATCTTTCTGGTGGTAGCGCTGCTGCGCATCCTGTTCCAGATCCCGCTGAACGGCCTGCTCATCGCGTCCTACATCGTGATCTTCACCTTGGCGGCCTTTGCCCCCAAGGATTTTCTGGCGGTGGCCTTTGACTCCGGCGGTGTGACCACCGGGCCTATGACCGTGCCTTTCATCATGGCGCTGGGCTTGGGTGTGTCCTCCACCCGAAGCGACGGCAAGGCTGGCGAGGACAGCTTCGGTCTGGTGGCGCTGTGCTCTGTGGGGCCGGTGTTGGCGGTGCTGACGCTGGCACTGGCATACCCGGCAGCGGGAAGCTATGTGCCCTCCGTAGTGCCGGAGGCCGGGGACAGCCGGGAGCTGTGGCGGCTGTTCGCCCAAGGCCTTCCAGTCTATGCGAAGGAAATGGGGGCGGCGCTGGCGCCTATTGCGGCCTTTTTCGCCGTGTTTCAGGTGACGTCTCTGCATTTGTCTCGAAAAAATGTGTTGAAAATCACTGTGGGACTCCTGTATACTTATATCGGTTTGGTTTTGTTTATGACCGGTGTGAATGTGGGCTTTTTACCCGCCGGCAGCTATTTGGGCCGCCAGATCGCGGCTTTGGAGCAAAGCTGGGTCCTGATCCCCATCGGTATGCTGATGGGCTGGTTCATCGTGCAGGCGGAGCCTGCCGTCCATGTGCTGAACCGGCAGGTGGAGGAGCTGACCTCCGGGGCTATCCCCGGCAAGGCCATGAGCACCAGCCTGTCCATCGGCGTGGCGGTGTCCATTGGTCTCGCCATGCTGCGTGTCCTGACGGGCGTTTCTATTTTTGTCCTGCTGGTGCCGGGATACCTGTGCGCCATCGGCTTATCCTTCATGGTGCCGAAGATCTTCACCGCCATCGCCTTCGATTCCGGCGGCGTGGCCTCTGGTCCCATGACGGCCACGTTTCTGCTGCCCTTTGCTATGGGGGCCTGTGAGACCCTGGGCGGCAATGTGGTAACAGACGCTTTCGGCGTAGTGGCCATGGTGGCCATGACGCCGCTTATCACCATCCAACTGCTGGGCCTTGTCTATCAGCTCAAGCTGAAGAAGGCCGCGGCGGAAGCACCTGCCGCGCCTGCACCGGAGATGCCGGCGGCGGACGACGAGATCATCGAACTGTAAGGGGGGAAGTTATATGTCTGCTGATCTGATCCTTACCATCACGGACCGGAGCCGGGGCGGAGACTTCTCCGCTTGGTTCCGGGAACAGGGGGCAACGCTGGTGCTCACGGCTCTTGGCCGTGGCACCGCCACCACTGAGGTTTTAGACTGTCTGGGGCTGGAGGCTACGGAAAAGGCAGTGCTGCTGTGTATGCTGCCCAGCCGGAAGGGGCTGCTCCGGAAAGCTGCCAAGGACCTCTGGCTGGATGTTCCGGGCCGAGGCGTTATGATGGCGGTGCCGGTGTCCAGCATCGGCGGCGTGTCTGCCAAAAATTATTTGTTACAGGGGGAGGCGGAGGACCGCATGGAAAAGAAATTGACCCACGAGCTGATCGTTGTGATCGCCAATCAGGGCGCTACGGATCAGGTTATGGACGCAGCCCGGGCGGCTGGGGCTACCGGCGGCACGGCGGTCCACGCAAAGGGGACCGGAACGGAGCTGGCGAAGAAATTCTTCGGCGTGTCGCTGGCGTCGGAGAAGGAACTGATCTTTATTCTCGCCTCGGCGGAGACCCGGAAGCCCATCATGAAGGCCATTATGGAAAAGGCCGGAATGCAGACCGAGGCTCAGGCGCTGGCGTTCTCTCTGCCGGTCACAGACCTGGCGGGCCTGCGGCAGTTCAACGTGGAATAAGCGCTGAAAGGGAGTTGCCTGTCGGAAAAATTTGCCGACATATAGCGCCTTGGAAAACTTTTTGAGAAAAAACGCAAAAAAGGCTTGACAAAGCGGCGGAACTCATGTAATATATACACGTTCCGCTTCGGACGATTAGCTCAGCTGGCTAGAGCACCTGCTTGACGTGCAGGGGGTCACAGGTTCGAGTCCTGTATCGTCCACCATAAAAAGCGCCGTTTTCTGATGAAAACGGTGCTTTTTCGTAACTTTTTATGCGATTTACTCGAGAGTTATGTAACCTTGCTTTGCCCCTGACCACACGGCCAGCCACAGTCAGAAAAAATTTGGGCCTCCAAGGGCGATTCGCCCTCGGGGGCCCGTTTGTTCAACCTGTCAGTCCTGCCTGCTTTTGCCGCTCTTTCTCAGCGGCGATTTCTGCTTTCATCTCCCGGATCATATTGGCCAGCTTCTCTTCACACTCCGCCTCTGTATGGGCGTAGACGTTGCGTGCCACTCGTTTCCCGTTGATTTTCGGGGAGTAGCGGCCCTCCCAGAGATGTTCGCCGATTTGACTGACACAACCTGTTCCCGGCTTCCGGTATTTTCCCTTCACCGGCTGGAAGTCCGTTTTTGCGACTTTTGGCTTAGCCGGGGAGGATGCCCGACGCGGTGGTTCGATCCCGGCAATCCCCCGGTCGATGCTGGCGGCGGCATTCTCCCGCATGGTGTCGGTGACATGGGCATAGACGTTCAGTGTGGTGGCGGACGTCACATGGCCGATGATGGTGGACAGCGTCTTGATGTCCATACCGTGTTCCAGCGCGTTGGTGGCGAAGGTATGCCGCAAGTCGTGAAAGCGGATGTGCTTGCAGTCCGCCCGATTCAGAACCTTGGCCAGCTTCTTCCGGACGGCGGCCGGGTCCAGTGGGGAGTCCTCCTTTTTCGGAGAGGGGAACATCCACCTGGAACGGATACTCTGCCGGTAGTCTCGCAGGACACCCAGAATGGGGGTCGGCAGAATGATGCTCCGACAAGAGCTCTTCGTCTTAGGGGCGGAGATCACCAGTTCCCTGCGTACCCGCTGGACCTGCCGTTCGATCCGCAGTACTCCTGTGCAGAGATCCAAGTCATCCCATTGGAGGGCCAGGATCTCACCCCGGCGCAGACCAGTAGAGAGTTCTAATAGCAGAAGCTCATAACAGTTGTTCTCACGGGCCTGTATCAGCAGACGCCGAATCTCCTCCGGAGACAATACCTGCATCTCCTTCGGACGGAGCGTCGGCGTCTTACAGGCATCGGCGGGATTTTTCAGGATGAGGCCCTGTTTTGCCGCCTGATCCAGCGCCGTCCGGCAGGTCACATGGCAGCACTTCACCATACGGTCAGAGAGTCCGGAGCCATATTGCTCCACAGCCTGGAGGCGGCCACCCTGCTTGAGCTGGCGGTAGAACTGTTGGAGGTCTGCTGGGGTGAGCCTGTTCAGCGGGATTTGGCCGATTTCCGGGATGATGTGCCGGTAGATGCGGTTCTCGTAGTCCGTTTGTGTCTTTGCTCCAATCGTAGGCTTGCATTGGTTCTGGTACCAGTGATCCAGCCATGCTCCAAAACACATATCGGATGACATTCGTTCCGGCTCTACTTTCTTCAGGCTGTCTTTCAGGACTTTCAGCTTTTGCAGGCACTCTTTCTTGTTTTTTGCCAGCACATTCTTTGTCTTGGGATAGCCGTTGTCATCATAGCCAATGACTACCCGGCCCTCCCAGCGGCCGTCTTTTCTCAGATGGACGCTCCCGTCCCCTCGTTTTCTGCGTTTTGCCAAGGTTTCATCTCCTCTCCCAGGATTTCTGTCATAAAATCTCCGACGATTTCGGCGGCGGTGCGCTGCATATCTCCAGTGACATGGGTGTAGGTATCCAGCGTGAAGGATGCCTTTGTATGGCCCAGAATGCCGGACAACGTCTTGGCGTCCACGCCGGAGGCCAGGGCATGGGTGGCGAAGGTATGACGCAAGTCGTGGAACCGAATGTTGGGCAGGCCAGCGGAGTCCAGCAAGGCCTTCAGGTGGCCGTATGCGGAGCGGGGATTGGTGGGGGATTCGGGCTCCAGCGGATTCGGGAAGATCCACTCTGACCAGGAATGCTTTTTGCGTTCCGACAGAAGCTGGGCCGTACTTGCTGGTAGCAGGATATTTCGGGTCCCCTGCCCGGTCTTGGTGGCACCGGCTACCAGCCTGCCGCCTTTCTCTATGTGGATGGTTCGCCTTACTGCCAGTGTTCCGGTTGCTTCATCGAAGTCCGCCCACATGAGTCCGCAGAGCTCACCCCGCCGCAGACCGGTGGTCAGCTCTGTGTAGAAGAAGTCATGCCAGACGGCGTCGTGCTTGATTGCCTCCATGAACTGTTCCAGCTGGTCATCATTCAGGATCTGCTTGGGTTTGGGATTCACTTTTGGAACCGGGATATTCTCGGTGGGATTTTTGGCAATGATATGGGATTCCTTCGCCGCTTTCATGGCTTCGTGGAACATGGTGTGGATGCTGTGTACCATGCTGCCGGATAGCTGGTGACCGTATTGAGCGTGTTCCTTGACACGCCCCCGTGCTTTCAGAACTTCGTACATCTTCTGTACATCCGCCGGGGTGATTTTTGAAATTTGCTTGTCTCCGAGGTATGGCTTGATGTAGAGATCTGAGTACCTGCGGTATCCGTTCAGTGTGCTGGGGCGGATGGTTCCGGCCATGATCGCATCCAGCCAGTAGTCCAGCCATTCGCTCAGAGTGATCTTGCTGTCCTCGGTCAGGTCTACGCCCTGGTAGGCGGTGATCTCCTGGCGGAGCTTTGCGGTCAACTCTTTTTGTGTGGGTGCGTAGATGTAGCAGAAGATGCTGTCGCCGTTTTCCTTATGGCCGATCACGATGCGGCCCTCCCAACGGCCATCGTCCTTTTTGCGCACCATGCCGTCGCCGGACGGCCTGCGTTTACTCATTTGAATTGCCTCCTCTGTAGGAACTCTTCTTTGTTTACACCATCGCAGTTTTTGACGGTATTGTTAGCTGCTTTTTCCCTGTGAGAACTTTTCGCAGGCCTGCCACTCGTCTTCTGCCTCAAACCTGTGGTAAAGGGCGTTCATGTAGTCATGCATGGTGTGCCACCTCCTGTCAACGACACACAATACCGCAACCACTGCTGAATAGCCATCCCAAATGACAACAATTATCAGAAAATTATCAAGTTCAGAGTGAACTGCAATGGGCCGCATCCAATTTTGGATGCGGCCCATCTGAGCTCCTCTTATGCATAGGGATTATGCGCTGTCGGATTGCCTACGAACATGTAGCAGAAGGCTCTGCCGTTATCGATAGTAACGCCGACGCCGACGGTATCACAGTTCGGGTCAATCATCGTTGCCAGGTGGCCGGGAGAGTTCTCCCAGTTCGATACAGCCTTTTCGGGAATTCTATCGGGGGTCGTGACGGTGAACACCGTCAGGTTGGAGCCGAAGCCGTGGGGGTATATCCGTACCCAGCTGACAATTCGGAAGAGGTGCTTTTACGATTGTTTTGCGCCGCAACGGTCGATTCCCATTTTGATTTGCAACTCTGTTTGTGGTATGCTACAATGATCTCCAAAGATAGGAACGCTGATTTCCAGTACGGTGCTATCGTATAGTGCATATACTATATTTACAGATCGAGCGAGGAGGTCTTTCGTGTGAGCAATTATGAGTTTTCCCTCAGACAGGAAGTCCTGCTTGAAAAGGGGGCCGACATTCTCGGGTCACTTTTCCATTTTGCAAGGAATAACCATATTTCTCCCTCTGATAAAAAAGATCCAGTTAATGTTGTTTACGGTTTGGTATGGAACGCCAAGAGCAGCATTCTGGGTGCGGATACTGAGGCCGAATTGGATCGGATCGAAACGCAGTTTGATTTTGCTCGTAAGTTTTACGCTGGTATTGAGGCGTGAGCAAAATGGGCATTGAAAAAAATCCTGCTGATTTTCTGCCGAGTGATGTGGAGGCGGTTGTTGCCAGTGAGTGGAATTACGCTGCAAGGTACAATCGGCAATCAGAGCCACGGGCAATACTTTTGGCTGGGCAGCCGGGTGCTGGCAAGACAGTACTTTCTTCCATGCTGAACAAACTTCTGTGCGGCAACGTGTATTTTATTAATGCAGACGAGTATCGGCGTTTCCACCCCAATTACAAAGAATTGTATGCCCGGTATGGATCGGATTCTGTACAGATGACCAGTGGGTTTTCTGGTGCGGTGACGGAGCGGCTGATCCATGAAACATCAGAGCGGGGCATCCATCTGATCATTGAAGGCACTGGACGCACCACAGATGTTCCGCATCGTACGGCTGAACTTCTTGTTAAAAAAGGTTATCAGGTCGAACTTGCAGTCATTGCTACCAGGCCAGAACACTCCCTTTGCAGCACACTCCTCCGCTTCTATGAAATGAACGAAAGGGGAACGATTCCGAGAGCGACAGCCATGGAAGCCCATGACTATGTCGTTCGTGTTCTGCCAGATAACCTCGACATTCTTCGTGATGATCCTGTGATTTCCGGAATTACCATTTGGGATAGAACACCGACAAAAATTTACGATAGCTGTGGGACTGCGGAGTGTCCATCCGAAGTATTACGTCAGTATTGGAACAGACCTTGGTCTGGTGAGGAACTTCAGGATATGCAACGATCTATCCTTCGACTGCGCCATAAGGAGGAGGCTTGTCAGCTGAAGCAAAGCCCGTCTATCGACGAGTTAGAACGAAGGGTGCAAGAGGCGGCTATGGGCCCTGGATTTACGTTCAACACGATGATGTGATGGACTGACCGTGCTCTTCGTTCAGCAAGAAAGCTCTTTTGAGAATGGCGTTTTTAATCAACTGAAATTGTAGATAGCTCTCCCAGCAGGAGAGCTATCTTTTTTGCCTTATCAGGTTCCTCCTTTCATGATTGTTGAGTTGCTTTGATGATTTTTGCAAACACAACATGTAAAGGACCCAGAAAGAAAGGCACTAAAGGATTCGACGTTTTCAGACTTTTGCGAAAGCACCCAGTTCTAATGCATCGTCATATTCCAACCGCCATACTGCTGCTCCTCATGATCGTCCTCTTTGTGGCCATGGACGAGACGTTTCTCCCGCAGCTCTTGACGGCGCTTGCGGTCGATGTGGGTGAGCCCCGTGCCGCTCTGCGGCAGGGAGTTGTCCTGGAAGATATTTGCCATGTGATGGAGCAGTCTCGTCACTGCAAGGAACACCTCCGGCGCTGTCGAAGCACTCTGCCTTTCCAGAAGGCACTGCGCGTAGCTGTGCCCATGCTCCGCCGCCCTGGTCAGCCATTGGATGCCCTCCTCTTTGTCACGCTCGACCACCTTCCCTTGGAGCAGCAGCTTTCCCAACAGATACTGCGCATGGGGATTTCCGGCCTGGGCGGAGGTGTAGATGTGATCCATAGCCTTGCGGGTATCTTTTCTTACTGCCTCGCCTCTCATATATTCCTTGCCCAGACGGTAGGATGCATAGTGGTTTCCGTTGTAGGCGGCGTGTTCCAACCACTGGATGCCAAGCTCGGAATCATGGACGCTGGCATCATCAGAGAGATATAATTTCCCCAAAGCATACTGAGCCGCTACATATCCCTGCTTTGCCGCTTTGTCAAACCAGTATCGGGCCATCACCCAGTCCGGCGGCAGCAGCGGGCCGTCCCGATACAGCTCTCCCATAAAATACTGCGCATGGATGTCACCGTTCTCCGCAAGTTCCCGCATACTTTCCACGGCATCATCCCGTTCTGCCAGTGACGAGTATTCATCCTGAACGTCCATACGAAGCGTCCGGAAGTCCCAAGACACATCTTTGCCGTTGTCCACCTCATCGCCCTGACGCAGGTCCAAGGTTTCATCCTCAAAGGTGACTTCCCCCAGCCGGATCGTCTCCGCCTCTTGGATGACCGCATTCTTGATTTGGCGAAACTCCTTCTGCTGGGACAGCGGCGGACGGTGCCGCTCCTTCTCAGAATAGAAATCTTCCACCTGACCTTGTAGCTGCCACCACTGTTCGTAGCACTCGGCCACGGTCGGGAGCTGCTCCATCTGGTCCACGATCTCATCTACCAGCGCCTTTTGCTTCTTCGGAAGATAGCCATAGGACTTCTTCCCCTTGACCGTTTCCAATTGAAGTGCCAGCTCTTGCATGAGCCGCTCCGCCTCGGGGTGGTCGCAGATCCTGGTTCGCATCTGCTGGACCAACTCCCGCATGGCCTGCCGCGCTTCCCGCACCAGCTGATCACGGGAAACCGTTTTCTGCTCATAGAGGTGGAGCATTTCTTGCTGGAAGATATCGTTGGTGAGCTTGGATTTGATTTGGCGGATGCCGTCCTGAGATAGATACGCCTGTCCCGGCTTTACGGACCACGCCATCATGTGGACGTGAGGATGATTGCCCTCATCGTGGAATGCCGCGTACCAGCGGAAGTCCTCCGGCGGTATTTTCATCGCCGCGGCGATGTCATTGCGGTGGGTACGCAGCAATGTGCGCCATGCGGCCGCGTGGTCATACCCCAGCCGCTCCGCATCCTCCCGGTGGAGGGAGATGATGTGCGTCCACACGTTACCCGTGTAGCTCTCCAGTTCCGCCATGGCCTTGTCCAGCTCCACGCCATCTTTGTCACCGAAGAGACCATGGGAGCCCAGCCGTTCTGCCCTTGGCCGTGTTGCGATGTACTTCATGTAGCCATCCGATTTCTGAACAGCGCTCCAGTTTTCCTCCAACGCCTGAGAGATAAACGCCGAAGCGTTGGCCTTGGTGGGGTGTTCTTGGTAATCACCGTACTCACCCATCTCCTTTGCGTCAGGAAAATCCTTCACCAGTTTTGCGATAAGCTGTTCCTGCTTTCTTGTTGGCGGACGGTCATTCTGGATCAACTCGACCCGCTCACGGGTGGCGATGTATCTCATGTATCCGCCTGCTGAGTTGCCGCCTCCGCACTTGATGTACGGGCTTTTGACGATCAATCTTGCCATCCGTCATCGTCCTCCCAGGATTCCCGCACCCGTTTTTCGAACGAAATGCGGCCATTGGTCTGTTTCACATTTCGGACGCTCTCCGCACGGCGTCGGCGCAGGTCCTCCTCACTGAACTGAAAACTGTCCGCAATGATTCCGGACAGCATGTCCAACTCCACCGCCTGCTTGTAAGCCAGCGATGCCATTTTGTTTTCCACTTGCCCCACTCGACCGTCCAGGTAGGACTGGATGGAGGTGGGGAGGAACAGCCCAGCGTTGTTGGCACTGAGATAGTCCAGGTAGAAATCGATGGCCCGCTCAATGAATCCGGTGATGCTGCGGCTGCCGTCCTCCTGATATCGTCGCTCCAAGCGTGCCTTTTTCTCAGGGGTGAGATAGAGGGCAAATTTTTCTTTCTTGCTCAAAATGAGCTCCTTTCCGGGGCATGACCCCTATTTTTTTCTTGTGGGTGTAGGCTTTCAGGGATAACGACCGCAGAAGTGATAGCACCCCTTCGATGTTGACCCCACTTTGGGACTCCCTGAAAACCCCGTAACTGCCCGCACTGCGGGCAGAAGTGACCGAGCAGGACGTCACGCTTGACGCCTGGTGTTTATCCTGCTTTCTTTTTCGCCCTCGAAAAAGGCTCGAAAAGCGCAGGAAACGCAGTCATACCAACGTTTCCAATGCATTGGCCACACGGACTTCAAGACCTCCGGCACAAACGGCTCACGTTCGTTTCAAGGGGATGCAGCGGGTACACACGCCACCCCAGCCCCGAACCGCGCACACAGCGGCTCACAGGGCGAAACAGGGGCGTTTCGGATGGGGGCGCTATCACTACCCTCGGAGCGTTTTGCGCGGTTCGGAAACCCTGCGCGGCCGGGTGTCAGAACGGCGTACTTTGCCGCTTTTGGGTCTTGGCCGGGAGGTGCTCTCGAAGAACGCAGAAAGCCTTCGGGACAGCGATGCGCTTATGCGT
>ERZ836877.6650-NODE-6650-length-10195-cov-4.000493_pt1 | contig 10195 bp, 10 predicted proteins | sample MGYA00519469_ERZ836877 | MGnify/ENA primary metagenome ERZ836877 (study PRJEB31850, sample SAMEA3708809) | human gut metagenome | biome: human gut; feature: human-associated habitat; material: faeces | place: China | collected 2014 ... | reverse complement strand
CGGCATACGGCGCAAAAAGAAAAAGATAAACCCAGATGTCGGTGAATATGTGAAATTCAAAGAGGTTCCGGCCGACCCGGCAGCCGCTTCTCCAGGAATAGCAGACTTTGTGGAGGAACAGCAGATCACCGACATAGAATGGGAGGACATCAAATGAGTTACATACCGTCGCTTTACGATTTTCTGAGCCGTCTGCAAGCCAACAACAACCGCGAATGGTTCAAAGCCAACAAAGGGGAATATGACACCCTGCGCGAGCTATGGCTCGCCGATATAGACCGCCTTGTGGCAGAAATGAGCGGGTGGTACCCGGAGCTGCGCGGTCTCACGGGGAAGCAATGCGCATACCGCATCTACCGCGACACACGTTTTTCACCCGACAAGACACCCTATAAAGACTATTTTTCGGCAGGAATATCCCCCGCCGGACGCAAAGCCCACGACGCAGGCTTCTACCTGCAGATGGGCCCGGGGCGGTTCAACTCCGAGATAGAGAGCGGTCTCTACGGAGGTGTATGGTGCCCCGAGCCGGCAGTGCTCAAGAAACTGCGCCGCGCCATAGTAGACAACATAGAGGAATTCGAGGAGATAACGCATACTCCCGAGATGGAGAAATATTATCCCGGATGGTGCGCTTCCGGGGCGCTCAAGACCGTGCCCAAAGGCTATGACCGCAACCACCCGCAGGCTCATCTGCTGCGCCTGCGCGACTTCGGCAAATTCCATCCCACCGGCATGGAATTCTTCACCGATCCCGACTGGCCTGCCCATGCAGCCGAGCTCTTCAGCTACCTGAAGCCCCTGATCGACTTCCTCACCTACTCCATCCATGAAGAGGTCTGATCCGCCAAAAATATTACCGTAATATTAGGATTTGCCGGCGAATAGACGTAAATTCGCGTACCGCAATCTGATTTCAAACATACCATAACACTCCTTAATGGACAATCTCAAGATTACAAAGCTCCGTCTGGATAATTACGCATGCTTTGAAGAGGCATCGATTGACTTCGGTACCTCGCCCTCGTCCGCACATCAATGGACCGTGTTTTTGGGAAACAACAATACCGGAAAAACAAACATACTTAAAGCCATCGCACAGCTCAGACCGGAGGAATTGAAGCTGCCGGTCAACAAAGAGGGGCGTAACGAACGATTCATCCCCTTTGCATTTTTTGACCAGCATTTCCAGAACAATCTGAGAGTTGGAGCGAACGTAAACGCCAGGTTATCAAACGGTAAAGACTGGTTTTACCGTAAAGGAAGCTTTAAAATCTCAGAAGATCCCCTTGACAGCCAGTTGCTGATCTTCGGATATGGAGTAAGCCGGTATCCCTCATCCACAAGTCTGTCGGAAAATAAAGCCAAGCCTTGCGAAACCCTCTTCTCCACAGACTCGCGTCTCGTGAACCTGGAGGAATGGCTTATGCAGCTTGACTATGCCGCCAAAAACGACAAGACCAAAGCCAACAACAAGCTCTATCGGATCAAGGAGCTGATATGCGGCAACCTGTTTCCTGAAATCCAGGATTTCACATTCCAGAGTTCCGACGACCTGCACAACTATGTGCTTTTCACGACCAAAGACGGCGCTTTCCGATATACACAGCTCGGATACGGCTACCAGTCGATGCTCTCCTGGATAGTGGACCTGTGCAAAAGGATGTTCGACGCCTATCCCGATCTCGAAAATCCGCTTGAAGGGGGCGCCATAGTGCTTGTCGATGAGATCGACCTGCACCTCCACCCCAAATGGCAGCGCGAGATCATAAGCTACCTCTCGGAAGCCTTCCCCAATGTGCAGTTTATTGTCACCACACACAGCCCGCTTGTAGTGCAGTCGGCCAAGGATATAAATCTGTACGTTCTGAAACGCGATGAAAACGAAGTAAACATCGAGAAAGCACCGCGCTCGAACTACAGCGGATGGACGGTGGAAGAGATACTGCGGGAAACCATGGAACTGGAATCAGACGTACACTCGGATATCTACAACAACCTGCTGGCGCAATTCAACAAAGGACTTGACAATGGCGACAAAGCCACCGTGGAGGAGGCTTATCGCCGCCTTGACCAGATACTCCACCCCAACAATCCGGTGAGAAGACTTCTGGAACTTCAGAAAGATACCATGTAATGATCAAGCTCACCTTACCTCCGAAACCACAAAAACTGACAGAGAATGAAGCCCGGCTCACAGCCGAGTTCCAGGCCGACAATAACAAGACGGTCTGGAAACAGAGCTATATTGCCGGGCCGTTGCTCGCAATGAGCCACAACAAGTGCGCTTTTTCGGAAACGAAACTGAACGAGGAGAGCAAATACATGGAGATTGAGCATTTCAGGCATAAGAAGCAATACCCCGGCGATGTGGTGAAGTGGGGAAACCTTCTCCCTTCATGCAAAACGTGCAACACGGCAAAGGGGGAATGGGATGTTGTCAACGATCCGATCGTAAACCCGCTTACCGACGAGCCGGGCGCCCATCTTTACGTGAAAGGATGCCGTTTTTATGCCAAGGATCAGAAAGGCAAAAACACCATAGAGGCCGTGGAGCTCAACAATGACAACCATTTTGTGGTTCCGCGCTTCAAGGAGGCCGCCGCCATAGCCGGGCAGCTCGAAGAGAAACTTGACAATCTCAAAAATGCCACTACGCCTCGAGAGCGCCATATACGTCTGAATAAAATCAAACTGGTTCTCGGACAGTGTGGCCCTGGACACCCCTATTCGGCGGTGATAGCCACATATCTGCTCTATGAGTTCCCACCTTTTGAGACTATGGTAGAATACATCAAAAACCAAGGACTGTGGGACGATGATCTGGAGGACCTGACAGAGATGCTCAGGAAACTCGCACTTCCGGAATAAATTTACCGGACACCAGTGCCCCGATTGTATGGGACAATATTGTTGTTTTAATGTTTTGCAAGCGGCATGGTTTACAAATATATGTTAACATCCAGACACCACAAGCCTATATTTGTTAAAACAAGTTAACACAAAGAACTTTTTTGCCCCAAAAGCATGTTGTATAACATAAAAGATATAACTTTGCATCAGTTTTTCATGGTATTAGATTTAAGGTAAGAAGATTATTCGTCGTGACGACGAGTAATTTTTTTTGCTATATACCCGATACCATACGGAATCAGTCGAAGATGGCACGGAGGATGTCGAGGGAGGAGATTGAGGCGAGGCCGGGGAAATGGATCTGATAATACTGTATAAGCCTGTCGAGAATAAGGTTGCGGTCACGGCGCCCCATGGCAAACAGAGCGGCTGTGCGCGCATTCATGCGCCTGAGCTTCCAGGCAGCCTCCGCTTCGCCGGAAGGGAGCCAGTTGCCATGAAGCGGAGGGGAAGAGCGGAAAATGCCGTCTGCCATATCGAATACCGCCCCGGGCGCATACGTGCTCCAGTCAGGCTCTATCCCCATGAAATGCTGCAGACGCATCAAAAAACAGATATGGATATTTGCAAGAGCCGCACCGGATGCTCCGGCTATATGCGCCGCCATGTGCACGATATAGTCGAAGAGCAGCTCGTCGCACTGCGGCTCGCGCAGGAGCGAGGCCAGCATATCGGCCATGAAAAGGCCGAGCGTGGATCTTACAGGTCCTTCGAGGGGCCGGGCACCTGCATGTCGGAGATCCCTCACCTGCATTATCTCGCGGCCCGGGCGCATATCGGCCACACACTGGAACACCGAGAGCGGCTGCGTAAGAGCACGCACACGCATGGCAGCCTTCCCTCCCCCCGCAGGGAGGGTCATCACCACCTTGCCGCGCTGACGCGAATATGCGGTGAGAATATTGTGCCGGTCGCTGTAGCGCACCGTGCGTAAAGCTATGCAATCGAGATTTTCGTACATGATCCAAGCGTAAAATTACCCCGAAAAGCTCTTATCCGGAATTATTCCGCACAACAGCGCCAGTCATTTCGGTTCATATTCCATGCGATTTCACCCCAAATTTCGCAATAAAAGGGGAAAACAGGGCGTTTTTTGCTCGATTTTTTGTGAATTTTTCTTAAATCGCACTTTTTTATTCGGAATATTTGGTTGACAAAAAAATAAGCGTTAACTTTGCACCGCAAAATGCAACCGAGGCCCATTCGTCTATCGGCTAGGACGCAAGATTTTCATTCTTGAAAGAGGAGTTCGATTCTCCTATGGGCTACAAAGAAAACAAAGAAGTTTAACGACACAGACATTTACATTTTTTAGAAATGGCAAATCATAAATCAGCTATCAAGCGTATCCGTCAGACAGAGAGCCGCCGCCTTCGCAACCGTTACTATGCAAAGACTGCACGTAACGCTGTCCGCAACCTCCGCGCCCTCACTGACAAAGCACAGGCAGAAGAAACTTATGTAAAAGTAGTAGCTATGCTCGACCGTCTTGCTTCCAAGAACACAATTTCCAAGAACAAGGCATCCAACCTCAAGAGCAAGCTCGCCCTCCACATCAACAAGCTCGGCTGATAAACAAATATCCGCCGTTACAACTTCTTGATTTGGCCCGACTAAGAAATGACCATATAAAAGAGGCGACGCGATAAAGGCGGGAACAAAGCCGTTGGTTCCGAAAAGAAGAGCCACCGCCGCCATCTTGAAAGAATGTACAAAGAATAGTTCTCGTAATTTTTTCTCCCACCCGCTTGTGAAAGCTGATGGGTTGATTATGGCCCATTCGTCTATCGGCTAGGACGCAAGATTTTCATTCTTGAAAGAGGAGTTCGATTCTCCTATGGGCTACCGACCTATGCGACATTCCCCACACTCGGGGAGTGTCGCTTTGTTTTAGCCTACATTTATTACATAAAATCAGAGATTCCGGAGAAATAAATGATCTCGGGGGGAATATTTCTGATTTTTTCGTAAATTTGTTTTTTGATAAAGGGTCACAGGGGAAAACCTACAGGCATGTTAGATTTTACGGGAATATCCCGCACATATCTGGAGCGGGTGTTCGCGGCGGAAATACGCGCCGAAGAACACCTTGAAGCCGGACAGCGCAAGTTGCTCGGTGCATTGCTGCATGCCGGCGCACGCACACGCTTCGGCGCGGACCACGGTTTCGCGGCAATCAGATCCTACGAGGAATTCGCCGAAAAGATGCCTGTGACCGATTTCACCATGCTCCGCCCATACGTAATGGAGATGGTAAACGGAGGGCGCGACATCCTATGGCCCGGACGCACCCGCAGTTTCGCCCAGTCATCGGGCACATCCGACGGCAAAAGCAAATATATCCCCCTGACACAGCGGTCGCTGCAGAAGGGGCATTACGCCGGAGCCGCCTTCTCCGTGGCCTCATACCTCCACTACCACCGCGACAGCCATATATTCGGAGGAAAAAACTTCATCCTCGGAGGTAGTTTCGCCAACGAGCTGCAGCTTCCACAGGGTGTGAAAGTAGGTGACCTCTCGGCCACGCTGATAGACAGCATCAATCCTGTAGCCAATCTCTTCCGCATCCCGTCGAAACAGATAGCCCTGATGGAACGTTGGGAGGAGAAACTTCCGGCGCTTGTGGAAGCCTCATCCGGCGCCGACGTGCGCTCGCTCTCGGGTGTGCCGTCATGGTTCCTGACTGTGCTGCGCGGAGTGCTGAAACGCACCGGCGCATCCTCCATACATGATGTATGGCCGAATCTCGAGGTATTTTTCCACGGCGGAATCGCTTTCGGTCCCTACCGGCGGCAATACGAGGCTATCACAGACCGCCGCCGCATGCGTTACTGGGAGAACTACAACGCAAGCGAAGGATTTTTCGGTGTGCAGGCGCTACCCGGCAAACCCGACATGCGGCTGCTGATGAATACCGACGTATTCTATGAATTCATCCCCGCAGAGGATCCCTCGGCCGCTCCTGTCCCCTCCTGGGAGGTAAAAAAGGGGAAAATATATGCCCTTGTCATAACCTCCGGCAACGGCCTGTGGCGCTACCCGCTCGGGGACACCGTGCTTGTCACCGGCACAGCACCCCTTACGGTGACTATCGCAGGGCGCACCCGCAGCTTCATCAACGCTTTCGGCGAAGAGGTGATGGTATATAACACCGACGCCGCTCTCGATGCCGCCTGCCGCGCCACCGGAGCCGAAGTGCTCGACTACACCGTTGCACCGGTATATGCCGACGGCGGAGAACGCGGGCGCCACGAATGGCTCATAGAATTCTCCCGGATGCCTGCCGACATGGATGCATTCGCCAGAGTGCTTGACAGCTCCCTCCAGAACGAGAATTCAGACTACCAGGCCAAGCGCTCCGGCGATATCTTTCTGGCTCCTCTTACCGTAGTGACGGGCGCTTCCGGCGTATTTGACCGCTGGCTCGCGTCGACAGGCAAACTGGGCGGACAACGCAAGGTGCCGCGCCTGTGCAACGACCGCCGCATCATGGACCCGCTGCTGCGCTTCAACAACGAGCTTGCCGCACGGAGCACCGACGCGGACACAACCCACAAACAAACATCTTTATAACCGTATAATCTTCAAAATGCCAATGAAAATTTTCAATAAAGCACGTACATTACTGCTTGCCGCCACAACAGCCCTGCTGTCTGTTTCCGCGACTGCGGGCGATCTCAAATATGTATTCTATTTTATCGGCGACGGCATGGGTATAGCCTAGGCCACCAACGCCCAGCTCTTCAACAAGGAGGTACTCAAAAACGACAGTCCGCTGCTGATGACCACATTCCCGGTGGTATCGATGATCACAACCCACTCGGCAAGCTCCGACGTGACAGACTCGGCTGCCGCAGGCACCGCCCTCTCCACAGGCCACAAGACCAAAAACGGCATGCTCGGTATGGGACCCGACACTGTTCCCGTGACCTCCGTCGCCCGCCATCTGCAGAAAAAAGGTTACGGAATCGGACTGGTGACCTCTGTCGGGATCGACGACGCCACTCCCGCCGCTTTCTATGCTCATGTGCCCAACCGCGGTGACTTCTACGACATCGACCGCTCACTGGCCGAATCAGGCTACCAGTTCACTGCCGGAGCCGGCATGCGCGGGACCAAAGACAAGGACGGCAAAGACAACGGCGTGATGAAGCATTTCGACAAGAACAAGGTGAGCGTATGCTACGGCGTTGACCAGATAGACAAGAAAGCCAAGAAAGTGCTGCTTCTCAGCCCGTTCCATGAAAAGATGAACAATGAGATCGGATATACCGTCGACTCCATCCCCGGCGGCCTGAGACTTCCGGCAATGACCCGCGCCGGCCTCGAGCACCTGCAGCGCGTATCTCCCGACAAATTCTTCATGATGGTAGAGGGTGGCAACATCGACCATGCCGGCCACGGCAACGACGGCGGCACCTCTGTCCGCGAAGTGATAAACTTCAACGAGGCGCTCCAGATCGCATACGATTTCTATCTCGCCCACCCCGACGAGACCCTTATCATCGTCACAGCCGACCATGAGACAGGCGGCATGTCGGTAGGCTGCCGCACCACCGGCTACAGCGCACATCCCGAAGTGGCCCGTGCACAGAAAATATCCAAAGACATGTTCAACGAGCACTGCCGCGACCTCATCAACTCAGGCAATCCCGTCACCTGGGAGGAGATGCAGGCCTTCCTTGCAGAGAAACTCGGCTACGGCACAGCGGTGAAACTCAAGGATAAAGAGGAAAAAGAGCTGCAGGATCTCTTCAAAGCCACTTTCGTGGACCACAATGCCGGCGAAGATGTGAAAACACTCTACTCCTCCTCGAGCCGCTTCGTGGAGAAAGCCATCTCCCTGCTCAACGGCAAGAGCGGTTTCGGATGGACCACAAACGACCATACAGGCCATCCCGTGCCTCTCTATGTGATCGGTGTCGGTGCCGAGAAATTCACCAATTTCAACGACAACACCGACATTCCCAAGAAAATACTGCAGATAGTGGAGGAGTAATCCCCTCTGTGTGCGGAAATCATGTATCTTAACACCGACTAAAATTGATAAAGAAAACAACAGCCGTGCTTCTGATGATCCTTGCCACCGCGATGTTCGCGGCGGCATTGGATCTGACATCCATAGAGGTGGATGTAAAGATGCACCCGGAAAACTACCGGACACTGATGGAGCGGTTCGAAAAAGCCGACACCACCATGACGTCGGATGAACTGCGCAAGCTGTATTTCGGTTATTCTTTCACTACCGATTACGATCCGCGGGAGACGTTTCCCGAGGTAGAGACCGCCTATGAGGCAGGAGAGTACGAGGAATCGCTCAGACTGGCGGAGGAGGCATTGAAACTCAATCCCCTCAGCCTCGACCTGAACGTGCTCGCGCTGGCCTCGGCAGACCGCATGCGCGATACCGGAAAGATGGGGGAGAAAATCCTCTATTACGGCATCCGCGCCGACCTTGTGGCCACCGCCATCCTCGAGAGCGGGCAGGGCACCTCCGCCTCATCACCCTTCAGCGTGATAGCCTCGGCAGACATGCAGCGCCTCCTGCGCAACGTGCTCGGCATCGAGGAGATTGTGGACCGCACCAAAGTAGGGGAGATAGACGCCATAAAGGTGACCCTCCCCGGCAATGACCGGCGCCATATCCTGTACTTCGACATGTCGCGCGAACACCAGTACTTCCAGTCACACCCCATACACTGACATCCGCCATATGACACAGAACCAACCCAAATGGACCGAGATAGAGCACCTTCCCGAATGGGACGAGGAGTTCTATGAGGTATACACCGCAAAGAAGCATGGCAAATGGGTCATGCTCAAGACCCTGCGTCCGGAATACCGCGACAAGGAGGAGTTTCTCGAGATGATCGGCAAGGAGTTTGACGTGCGCTATAATCTGGCGCACCCCAACATCATTATGATCAATGACTTCGAGGAAGTACCCGGGCTGGGGATGTGCATAATCACCGACGACGTGTATGGAGACTCACTCCGCAAGCTGCTCGACAAAGGGGAAGTGACACCCGAAATAAAGGAAACGCTCGTGTACCGTCTGGCCGATGCCATAGGCTATATACAGCAGAACCATATCATCCACCACCCCATCAGGCCCGAGACGATAATCTTCACCGAGAAAATCCGCAACCTGAAAGTGATCGATGTGGGGTTCGACCAACGCGCCCACCTCTCCCCCACCGCCGCTGCCGAAGACATACGCAGCTATGGGGCGGTGCTGAAAGAGGTGCTGGACAAGACCGGCGACCACGACCAGCACCTGCGCCGCATAGCCGACAGGTGTCTCAGCGATGACCCACGCAAACGTTTCCGTGATGTGCCCGATCTGAAAATGGCACTGTCAGGCAAATCCAACAAGCGCCTGTACATGCTCATAATCGCTTTCCTGCTGCTTATGACCGTAATCCTGGGATATCTGAGCATCAAGAATCCCATGCTATAATACTTACTTAGTAATTTCTGATGGCGATAGAAATACGAAAAATAGAGCCGACGCGCTCCCAACTCAAGAAATATGTGACCTTCGGAATAGACCTGTATGACGGCAACCCCTATTTCGTGCCACCACTGGTAATGGACGATGTGAACACGCTGACCCCGACGAAGAATCCGGCTTTCGAATTCTGCGAGGCACAGTCATTCATGGCTTACCGCGACGGCAAGCCTGTGGGACGCATCACCGGCATAATCAACCATAAGGTAAACGAGCGTACCGGCCAGAAAAGCCTGCGTTTCGGGTTCGTGGACTTCGAGGATGACGCCGAAGTGGCCGACGCGCTTTTCAACGCCGTAAGCGAATGGGGGCGCTCCAAAGGGATGGAATCCATCGTAGGACCGATGGGATTCACCGACATGGACCACGAAGGAATGCTTATCGAAGGGTTCGAGGAGGTAGGCACCATGGCCACCATCTATAATTACCCCTATTATCCGCAGCATATGGAACGCATGGGCTTCACCAAAGAGGCCGACTGGGTGGAATTCTACATGAAAGTGCCCGACGCCGTTCCCGAGAAATATGTGAGGATAGCCGAAATAGTGCAGAAACGCAACAACCTGAAGGTCAAGAAATACACCTCCCGCAAAAAAATCAAGGAGGAATATGGCGTGGCTCTTTTCGAACTGATAAACGAGGCATATGACCAACTCTACGGCTACTCGCCGCTGTCGCCCAAACAGATACAGTACTATATCAACATGTATCTGGGGATCCTCAACCTGGAACTGGTGACAGTGATCACCGACGCCGACGACAAGATCGTAG
>ERZ836877.6641-NODE-6641-length-10209-cov-2.406342_pt1 | contig 10209 bp, 9 predicted proteins | sample MGYA00519469_ERZ836877 | MGnify/ENA primary metagenome ERZ836877 (study PRJEB31850, sample SAMEA3708809) | human gut metagenome | biome: human gut; feature: human-associated habitat; material: faeces | place: China | collected 2014 ... | reverse complement strand
TACCGGTCTTAAATCCTGCATTTGCGCTGTCATCCCACTGCATCGGAACCCTGGCATTGTCACGACTCTTGTTCCATACTGCCTTGCGGAAATCATCCTCAGAAATGGTTTTGTTCTTAACGACAAGATCCTGATATGCATTACGAACCTCTATATCCTCGTACTCCTCCAGCGGGAACTGCACGTTTGTCATACCGATCTCCTCTCCCTGATATACATAAGGAGTTCCCTGCATACCATGGAGAACGGTAGCATAAGCCTTTGCACATTCCTCGCGGTAAGTAGTGTCATTTCCCCATCTGGAGATCACACGTGGCTGGTCATGATTTTCAAAATACAGAGCATTCCAGCCCTTGTTATAAAGCTTGTTCTGCCACTCACTCATAACACGTTTCAGATCACGGAGATCAAAAGATTTCAATTCCCACTTGCGGTTTACAGAGCCTGGAATACGGTCGATGTTCATATGCTCAAATGTAAAGATCATATTCAGCTCCTCACGCTCCGGATCTGTAAACAGTCTTGCAACCTCCGGTGTGGAGCCCGGCGCCTCACCTACCGTCATACAGTCATATTTTGAAAGCACCTCCCGGTTCATCTCATGGATAAACTCATGAAGTCTTGGTCCGTTGCTGTGATATTTTCCTGTATAATACTTGCGGTCATCAGTCTTCGGGTAATCCGGGAAGGACTGATCCTTGGAGATAGACGCGATCACATCCATGCGCCATCCATCAGCACCTTTATCCATCCAGAACTTCATCAGATCATAGATTTCCTTACGGACAGTTTCATTTTCCCAGTTGAGATCCGGCTGCTTTCTGCTGTAGAAATGAAGGTAATACTGGCCACGCTCTTCGTCATATTCCCAGGCACTTCCGCAGAAGCTGGAACCCCAGTTGTTCGGCTCACTGCCGTCTGCTTTCGGATCCTTCCAGATATAATAATCACTGTATTTGCTGTCTTTTGACTTCCGGCTTTCCACAAACCATGCATGCTCATCGGAAGTATGGTTGACAACAAGATCCAGAACGATCTTGATACCATGCTCATGAGCTTTTTGGATCAGCTCATCCATGTCCTCGTTACTTCCGAAACCTGCGTAGATCTTCCGGTAATCACTGATATCGTAACCGTTGTCGTCCTGTGGGGAGTCAAAAACAGGACTAAGCCAGATCACATCGATTCCAAGGTTCTGAAGGTAGGGGAGCTTTTCAATAATACCCCTGAGATCGCCGAAGCCATCTCCGTTGGAGTCCTTAAAGCTTCTTGGATAAATCTGATATACAACGGAATTCTTCCACCAATCTTTCATTTCTTATGTCTCCTTTATTTTGCATTGAGCAGATATTTATAATCCGTATTTGCTGCTTATTTATATCCGGTCAGGTGTTCTTCAACTGCCCTTTTTGCGGTCAGTTATTTCGATATAACTTTTTTTAGGCTTTTTTATAGGCGGACCCTATACGGCCCGCCTTTTCATAATTCTGATCTTTATTCCTTATCCTTAAGGCTTATGCAATTCCAAGAAGAGAGAGAAGGATGCTCAGGATGATAACACCGATGATCAGAACTGTGATGCTGACATTTTTCTTTTTCAGCAGATAGTAACACAGAAGAGTCAGTCCAAGGGGAACAATGCCGATAAAGATCTGGTCCAACATGTTCTGTAGATTCAGAACAGATTCACCCTTCATGGTGAGTTCATAAGTGGAGTTAAAGGTTACCATGCTGGCAGTCATACCGCCGACCATGATCAGACCTACAATGCTGGCAGCCTTTGTCAGGATGTTCATAAGACCGCTTGCATAAACCTTCTGGATGTATTCGGAACCAAGCTTGTAGCCCAGGAATGTTCCGTAATATTTCACAAGAATAGACGGAATGTTGAAAAGAAGCAGGAACACGATCGGTGCCAGAACGTTTCCGGATGCACCAAGTCCTACTGCGATTCCGGCTGCGATTACACGGAGAACGCCCCAGAAAATGGAATCACCGATACCGGCCAGAGGTCCCATCAGGGAAGATTTCACCGCATTGATGGAGCTTGCATCAAAATCCTTCTGCTCGCTGTTTTTCTTCTCCATGGATGCCACAAGACCCATGATGAAAGTGGAACAGGTGATGGTTGTATTGAAGTAAGACATACTTCTTGTGAGGGCAGCTTTTTTGCCTTCCTCATCGTTTTTGTAAAATTTGTTGATAAATGGCATCAGGGAATAACAGAAGCCAGATGCTCCCTGTTTTGCCGGGCTTACTGCCGCATACAGAGTGAAGGAACGCCAGAAAGCTTTTCTCAGCATTTTTCTTTCATCTGCAGGAATAGATTTTGTTAAATTACTCATGAGAAAAATTCCTCCTCTTCTTCATCAAGATATTCTTCAGAGTCTCCAGACGGTGAAACAGCTACTCTCTGTGCAGAAAGCTGGTTAAGCTTATAATCATTCATTCCAACAGAGATGGCGATAATTACTCCAATCACTGCAAGAGCGATAAGCGGAAGGTTTAAGTATGCTGCCAGGACAAATCCCAGGAAATAGAACATGCAGATTTTGTTGTCCCAGAGCATTTTCATCAGCATTGCCATACCTACTGCCGGAAGAAGTCCGCCGCAAACTGTCAGACCATTCATAACAACATCCGGGATGGCATCCAGAAGTGCACTGACTGCATCAGATCCGAACAGGATCCCGAAAAATGCGAACAAGGAATATAAAAACCAGTTTACAGCCCAGAGCCCATAGTGAAGAGCAACGATCTGTTTTTCTTTTCCTTCTGCCGCCAGACGGTCGAAGGTTTTTGCAAACATACCTACAATAAAAATGTAGAGAACGGTCTTGATCTGAAGACCAAGGATACCGATTGGAAGTGCAAGTGTCAGGGCAACCTCAGAGCCTTTGCCAAGCATGATGGCAAAGGCAGTTCCTACAGCTGTGGCAATTCCGGGTTCTGCTGCAGAAGCTCCGCCAATATTTACAACTCCCATGAATACAGCTTCCAATGAAGCTCCGATGATAACTCCTGTGTGAAGATCTCCAAGGAACAGACCTACCAGTGGCCCGATGACGATCGGACGGTTCAGCATAGTAAATCCGACCAGCTCTGCACCGCCGACACAGATAAATACAGCAAGTGCTACAAGAAATGCGTTTAACATTTTTTCCTTCCTCCCTTTTTTGTTACGTTTTATTCATTCTGTGGACATTCACATTCCACAGTTTATATCTGTCAGTTTAATTTATCCAGCACATCCTTCACAAGCTTCTGCTCATCATTGGGTACCTGCTGCATACAGGCCTTCGGATCAAGAGCCACCAGCTCTTTCAGTGCCTGCTGTTCTGCTTTTGTCAGCATGATAGTCGGGGTCAGGACAAGCTTCTCGGAAACATCGATTCCATCAAAACGTCCCGTATTTCCTACATTGAGGAATCCGATCTCACCAACACTTTGTCTTATCTTCAGAGCATCCTTTACCGTTCTTGTCAGAACCAGGATACGCATCCTGGATGCCTTCGGATTGTTTAAGATACGAATGGCTTCGTCCACCGGTTTGATCAGAGATTTAATCCCTCCCGGTACTGCCATTTTCAGTGCCATCTTCTGGGTGTTATCGTTAGCTGCCTCGTCGTTAGCTACCACGATTCCCTGTACAGCCAGCTGTTTGGTCCAGGTCATGGCAACCTGTCCGTGGATCAGACGGTCATCTACACGAAGTGCGGTGATCTTTGCTGTGGAATTGTCATAGGACTGGGGAGCCAGAGCTTTTTTCGGTGCGGATTTTTTTGCATACGATGCAGCATCTTCTGAAATCTGCGCAGTATTTTCGATACCCTGTGCAGTATCTTCTTCAGCATTTTTTTCAGATGTGGATTTCTTTCCACCGCCAAGGTCTACCATCTGAAGCTCTTCTCTGGCATCATCGATGAACTCCTGGTCCTCCTCTGTCACATCGTCATCTGCCATCATAACCTGCATCAGGACCGGAAGGTTGGTTCCTGTGATCAGTATGACATTTTCTTTCTGGCTGTATCTCAGAAGCTTCTGATTTACGCTTCCTCCCATCAGATCTGTGAAAACGAAAATTCTGTCATTTTCGTGCTGTGCGAAATATTCCTCAAACTTTTTCTCCACATTATCTTCCGGTGTTACATAAGCATCGATAGTTGTGATCTCAGCCATTTTTCCCACGATCAGCTCTGCTGTATAACGAATGCCGGAGGCCATTTTTCCATGTGTGGCGATCAGAATCTGTTTCATCTGGTATTCACTCCTTCTGTACTCTTTCCATTTGGTTATGTACCTAACCTTTATGTTCACACTATAGCATCAAAATTAGGCTGTGTAAATAGGTTATGTACATAACCTATCATTGTAACAAGTTCAAAATCATGGTTTTGTGCAGGTTTCACATAGAACAGCAAATGCTTATTATCCACATCTTCAGCACGAACCCACACATGATAACTCTTTTACGATTTCAGGTAAATTTACAAAAAGCCGAAAATACTCTGACTGTCAGACACTGACAGTTCCCGTATATTTCGGCTTTTGATATCTTTATATCTCAGATTCTCTGTACTCTTTCTCTGTACTCTTACTATATTGAAAGTCCCGATTTTCTGTTTTTCACAGTTCTGCAGTGACTTCTCGTATCTCCCCCCTTGATCAGATCAGGTACATTCTCTGCAGACTTACTTTTCCTCATGCTGCGGCTGTACAGATCTCCTGGGGATCAGCGTGACCGGAAGCATGATCTCATTTTCACGCTCTTTTTCCACTCCATTGATCCGTTCCATCAGAATTTCCACTGCAAGAGACGCCTTCTGCTCCACATTCTGGCTGATAGTAGTCAGACGAGGCACGGAAAATTCCGCATAGCTGATGTTATCGTATCCTGCAATTCCGATCTCCTCCGGAATCTTTACTCCACGACTGCTGAAAAAGCTGATAGCCTCCAATGCATAGAGGTCCGACAGGAAAAACAGTGCGGCCTTTGGTTTTTTCCGCTGGAGCAGCCACGCATAGCTTTCTTTTCGTTTGGCGTAGTTCATTCCAAGAGCAGTAAACTGCACCTTCTGCTTTTTCTTTGCAAAATCCTTCGCCGCCCGCTGAGCGCCCATGTAACGAAGATGATCCACACCATTATCACGGCCTGCACAAACCTGGATATGCTCATAGCCGCATTCCAGAAGATATTTTGTCATAAGATAGCCGCCACTTTCGTCGTCCAGTCCATTATTCAGGACATGGTTTTCCTGGCCTGCATCAAGCTCACCATATGCATCAATAGAAACGATCGGTTTGTTGATCAGCTGATAGATTTTTTCGCAGTTGCTTTTGCTGAAGGAAATGGCAATAACACCATCTACATCCCAGCCCATGACCATCTGGAATATCTTATCTGTATCCTTTGCAGAATACAGCATCAGATAATATCCCAGTTCCTGCACGTATTTCTCGATAAAACCGATGATCTTTCCATAAAAAGGATCTCCGATGATAGAATCCTTGAAGTCTTTATGATAATTGATCACAACTGCGATCAGCTGGGATTTTTCTTTATTCAGAACTCTCAGTCCCATTTTCTGGACATATCCCATTTCCCGGATAAGATTCTCGATCTTCTGAATATTGGCAGGAGATACTTTTTTTGTTTTTCCATGTATGACATTGGAAACAGTTGTTGTACTCACGCCTGCTCTTTGTGCGATTTCCTTAATCGTTGCCATTATCTTTCCTCCAGAGATATTTCTGTGCGGAAGCCACTGCATTGGCTCCATCTGAAACAGCAGTTACTATCTGGCGAAGTGCCTTGGTACGAATATCCCCCGCTGCAAAAACCCCAGGTGCGCTGGTAACCCCCTCTTCTCCTGCACAGATATATCCATTTTCATCCAGCTTGAGCTGATCCTTTACAAGTGTCGTATTAGGAACGATCCCCACAGCAATGAAAACACCATCTGCGGTCAGCTCCCTCTCTTCATTTGTTTTTATATTACGGATCTTAAGACCGGTCACTTCGTCCTGTCCCAGGATCTCAAGGGGAACACTGTCCCACACCATTTCTATATTCTCACAGGCAAAAATTTTCTCCTGAAGTGTCTGATCTGCTCGAAGCGCATCACGGCGATGAACAAGATATACCCTTTCACAGAGGCCGGAAAGAAAAACTGCATCCTCTGCTGCCACGTTTCCTCCCCCCACTACCACTGCGGTCCGATCCTTATAAAAAGCTCCGTCACAGGTAGCGCAGTAGGAAACACCAAGGCCGCTCAGATCATCTTCTCCCGGGATATCAAGCTTCCGGTGCTCTGCCCCAAATGCAAGGATCAGAGCTTTCGCCTGATATTCATGCCTTTTTGTACGGATCATCTTGATCTTCCCGGAAATATTTTCCAGGGAAAGGATCTTCTCACGCTGCGGTTCCAGTCCCAGCTTCCGGGCATGCTCCCCGAAGGCTTCTCCCAGATCCATGCCCGATATCCCCGGCATTCCCGGATAATTATCCACCTCATAGGTAGCTGTAACCTGGCCACCCGGTGCAAAGTTTTTATCGATCCATATGGTATTTAACCTGGCCCTGGACGCATAGATCGCCGCCGTGATCCCTGCCGGACCTCCGCCTAAAATTGCAAGATCATAAATATCACTCATGTTATTTCTCCATTTTTGTATATTTCCGCTCACATAATATCATAGATTCCGTAATTTTCCAATATGATAGAACAAAGCGCCACTCTGAAAGGACGTTACTGTTTGCTTCGAGATCGGCAGTATGCTCTGCGGAATATTGCCTGTGAACAGGATGATTCCTAATGAACGTTCATGGGATCAGCGCAGCATAATACAGCAGTATTGCCTGTAAACAGTAACGAACGGATATTTATGCCTCATAAAATCGCAAAAAATAAATCCTCTATTTTTATCACTCTGTTCCTTATCCTGGCACTTCTCACCGGACTCACTGCCGGTTATTTTTCCGCTCACGGGATCACAGAAAACGGAAAATTCGAAGCTTTTTCCAGAAAAGTTTTTCAAAATGAAGTTTCCGGCAGCACCCTTACCCTCCATTATACCCTGGCACATCCGGAAAAACAGGGTATCCGACGAAAAAAAGCTTCTCTTGGCACTGTCCCCACAGATATGAAAAATACATACCAGATCTGCAGCCAGTACGAAAAAAAGCTGAAATCCTTCCGCTACAGCCGCCTTTCCACGAAAAATCAGCTGACGCTGGACTCCATGCTCCTCTATTACCACACGGAAAAATCACTGGGCGACAATTATCTGCTTCAGGAGCCTCTTGGCCCAAGTCTTGGTATTCAGGCTCAGCTTCCGGTTCTTCTGGCGGAATATGCCTTTTATGAAGATCGTGATATCACCGACTATCTCACTCTTCTCACCACCATCCGCCCATACTTTCGGAGCATCCTGGAATTTGAAAAAAAGAAATCCGAAGCTGGTTTTTTTATGAGTGACATCACACTGGACCGGATCCTGGCACAATGCAGTTCTTTTATCCGGAATCCCGACAGCAGCTATATGCTGAATATCTTTCAGAAAAAACTCTCTGAATACGGAAAGCTTTCCGTGCCAGAGCAGAACGCTCTGCTCCTGGCCCACCAAAATCTTATGAAAACAGAAGTCATCCCAGCCTATCAGGAACTTATGACCGGTCTGGAAGCTTTGCGTGGCACAGGAAAAAACACTCGTGGCCTGACTTATTTCAAGGGAGGAAAAGCCTACTATCTCTATCTTCTTCAGAGTCAGACCGGCTCTTACGTTCCTGTAAAGCAAATGGAAAAACGACTCTCCGGACAGCTTTCCGACGAGATCGGCATCGCAGGAACCATACTTCGACAAAACCCGGAGCTTCTGACTACTCTCAGCCGGGGAATCACTTTCAGAGAAATAAAGCCTGCCCAGATGCTGAATGCCTTGCAGCAGAAGATCCAAACAGACTTCCCACCTCTCACAGATGTCACCTTTGAGCTCCGCACAGTCCACGATTCCATGAAAGAATATCTAAGCCCCGCCTTTTATCTCACCCCACCTATGGATACCGGAACCCCCAATGTGATCTACATAAATCCGGCTGCCAGCTACCAGGGTCTGGAGCTTTTTACCACACTGGCACATGAAGGATTCCCGGGGCATCTTTACCAGACTGTCACCTTCCAACGCCAAAAATCCTCCAACATCCGAAATCTTCTCTGCACCTCCGGCTTTGCAGAAGGATGGGCCACCTACATCGAACCCTATGCCTACCAGTACGCCGCCGATTATATTCAGGATCCTTCTGCCACAGAGCTTGCCAGGATCTCCTGGCTGAACCGAAGCATCAATTTATGTATGTACTCCCTTCTGGACATTGAGATCCATTACAACGGCTGGACTCAGGCCGAAGCCGCCAGCTTTCTGAAAGCCTTTGGCATCGAAGACAGCGCCGTTGTCTCCGAGATCTACCAGTATATCCTGGAAACCCCGGGAAATTATCTGAAATACTACTGGGGCTACTTAAGCCTTCTAGACTTACGCACTTCCGAACAGAACCGCCTTGGCCAGGACTTTGATCTGAAAGCTTTCCACAACCAGGTACTGAAGATCGGTGGTGTACAGTTCCCGGTGCTGGAGAAGTATATTGATGCGGAATTTTGAAACTGTTTTTTCACTCCAACCCAGCAAAAAACAGTTCATAAAAATCATCCTCACCCTCAAGCATCGGAGAATTCTCTCCGCCGCCATTGGTACTCCTCTTCATCGCTGCATAAAATTCCTCACCAGCTGCGATCAGATCCATCTCATAAACCGGAACCCCAAGCTCCCGGCACTTCTTACAGAAAACAGCCAGCGGCTCTTTCTCCCTGCGGGTAGCAAGCAACATCTCCCGAAGCGCCGGGTCCCTGCGGGCCTTTTCCTTCAGATTATCAAGCATCTCCACAACTTCCATCAGACTCAATCCCCCTTCACACAGCTTCTGAACAGCACATCCAGTTCCGGAATCTCCCTTTTCAGAGAAACCAGCTCCCCATCCCTGGTAAAACAATGCTTCGAGGAAGCCTCTGTACAAACCTCACTTCTGGTCACATTAAAAAACTCATAAGCCAGTTCCAGAACCACACCACTGTACTTCTTCACCGAAACCGAAATCTCCACCACATCATCAAAAAGCACCGGCTTCTTATAAGAAACCGAAACCCCCGCAACAGGAGAAACAATCCCCCGCTTCTCCACCTCACCATAACCAAAGCCCAACTCCTTCATGAAATCGATCCGGGCCTCTTCCATCCATTTCACATAATTGGAATGATGGATGATCCCCATCTGATCCGTCTCATGATACTGTGCCTTACGCCTGTAAACACCCATGTCTATATCCTCTCTTCTGTAAAAATCTGACATTTGTCACCAGTAACAAAATATCCTCTTTATTTCTCACAAACCATACTCTTTATACAACTCCCTGCAAGCCTCCGCACTGTCTATGATTTTCCCAATCTCATCCATTCGACCATCTGCGATCAATTCCCCATCCTCCAGCTGATGCTCATTCCGAAGATGCACAATCTTTACATTCTCCGGATACGAAGTATGAAACACCTCATTGATAAGCGGGACGATCAGATAAGTCATCTTCTCCATCATCGTCCGAAAAACATCATCAAATATAGTATTATTGGTCATTAACACTCCTACTGGTATATACAAATTATACCACACAAACAAAACATGAAAACACCATAAACCAGCATTTCACAAAATACACAGTAACAAAAAATGGAAAACGCTTCAGAATCTAAAGCTCCAGAAATGTCCATACAGACAAAAAGATCTTATAAGATAAACCAACCATACCACACACTATAATAAAAAGCACTGAAATTTCATCCAAAAATTCCGACACACTCAAACCAACAACACAACACCTCCACACCACCAGGCCGACAGCAAAGCACCTCCACACTACCAGGCCGACAGCAAAGCGCCTCGGCCATCCCCTCCGTCAGACCACAAGGAAACTCAGCCTTTCGCCCCAAGCATCCAGCGCAGCGCTGATGCCCCATCCCCTACCGGGAAACCACTCAACCTACCACTCCAAACAAACCTACCACCCAGCCACCCTAGCCCTACCGCACTGAACCTCACAGCCCGAGCCGGGGATGCTGTCTGGTCTGCCTCTGCAGGAGGGGAGCTGATTCTTGGCTGGCG
>ERZ836877.6638-NODE-6638-length-10217-cov-2.566621_pt1 | contig 10217 bp, 6 predicted proteins | sample MGYA00519469_ERZ836877 | MGnify/ENA primary metagenome ERZ836877 (study PRJEB31850, sample SAMEA3708809) | human gut metagenome | biome: human gut; feature: human-associated habitat; material: faeces | place: China | collected 2014 ... | reverse complement strand
TGAACTGGGACGCCATGAAGAACAGCGTATATCTGTATAAGGATCTGGAGGGTCTCTGGTCTCTGGGACCGGCCTGGGATTACGACTGGGGCTGGGGCAACAGTATGTACACACTGAACACCTGGTATACAAAAGAGTGGTGTACCACCAGCGCCTACTATGCCAACGAGGCTTACTACCAGACAGTACAATGGAACCGCTATCTGATCCGGGATCCTTATTTTCTGATGTTGCTTTGGGAAAAGTATCAGGCAATAAGGGAAACCGTGCTGGAGGAGCTGATCCGGGACGGCGGAACCATCGATCAGTATGCGGAAAAATTACGTCCGGCAGCGAAGGCCAACGACGCCCGCTGGGGCGGCTGCATGGGGACCTTCGAGGGTCAGAAATTTGACGAGGGAATTACGGAGCTCAAGCGCTTTATGAAGGAACGGCTGTCCTGGATGGATGAGCAGTTCGCGTCTGTGGAAAGCCTGCGGAAATCCTTCGGATATTATGCCAATTCCAGCCTGACCTGGATATCGGAAGTGGATCAGGCGTCCGAACGGGGAAAGGTACGGATTGTAGTGGAGACAGAGGTGCCGGAAGGTACGGCGGTGTCCCTGCAGGTAAATGGCATAAACTTTTATACGGCGTCCCTTGAGGATGGGAAAGCTGTGTTTGAAGTTCCAAACGCGGCGCTTCGCTCCGGCGGCAATGTGGCGCAGGCCCGGCTTAAGGGAGCGGACGGGGAATGGCTTGTGAACCCGGATGGAACAACGGAGGGAGACTATACAAACGCCATTTCCAATTACGCCTATTTTGTTAAATAAAGGTAAAAAAATACAGATAAATTTTCGATAACTTTTACAGCGCCGTTTCTTGACGGCGCTTCTTTTCAGGTGTTATAATGGGCGGGTAAAATGGAAAAGATAGAGAAAAGAAAACAGGAGTGAGAAGAAGATGACCATGAAATTAAGAAAAACGAAAATTATCTGTACTCTGGGACCTGCCTCCGAATCCGAAGAAGTGATTCGCGAACTGATGCTGGCAGGCATGAACGTAGCAAGACTGAATTTCTCCCATGGAACCCATGAGGAGCAGAGAGGAAAGCTGGAGCGTGTAAAGAAGGTCCGGGAAGAGCTGGGGCTGCCTGTTGCATTGCTTCTGGATACAAAGGGCCCGGAGATCCGGACCGGCGAATTTGAAAAAGGAAAGGTAGAGCTGAAGAAGGGACAGACCTTCGTGCTGACCACCGAAGATGTACTGGGAAATGAAGGAAAGGTCTCCATTACCTACAAAAACCTGGTAAAAGACGTACAGGAAGGCGATTCCATCCTGATCGACGACGGTCTCATCGGCCTGAAGGTCGTAAAGGTGACCGAGAAAGAGATCATCTGCAGCGTGGAGAACGGTGGAACCGTTTCCAATAAGAAGGGTATCAATGTGCCGGGCGTCGAGCTGAAGATGCCGTTTATCAGCAAAAAGGATAAGGACGATATTCTGTTTGCGGTGAAAGAGGGCTTTGATTACATCGCTGCTTCCTTCACCCGGACTGCCGACGATATTCTGGAGATCCGCCGGATCCTGGAAGAGAACAACTGTAATTTCATCAAGATCATTGCCAAGGTGGAAAATGATCAGGGTATTAAAAATGTGGACGAGATCCTGCGCGTGGCCGACGGCGTCATGATTGCCCGCGGCGACATGGGCGTGGAGATTCCCTTAGAAGAGGTGCCGAGTATCCAGAAGAAGCTGATCCGCAAGGCCTTTGAGACAGGCAAGCCGATTATCACTGCCACCCAGATGCTGGATTCCATGATGAAGAATCCGCGCCCAACCCGTGCAGAGACCTCTGACGTGGCCAACGCCATTTACCAGGGTACCAGTGCCATTATGCTGTCCGGCGAGACTGCTTCCGGTCAGTATCCGGTAGAGGCCCTGAAGACCATGGTGAAGATTGCCCTGCGTACCGAGGCGGATATTGATTATGACGAGCGTTTCAAGCGCCGGAGCATCGAAGATCGTACGGATATCACCAACGCCGTTTCCCATGCGACCTGCACCACAGCCGTGGACCTGCACGCGTCGGCGATTATCACAGTCACCAAGTCCGGCCGTACGGTGGGAATGGTAGCCAAGCATCATCCGGGCTGCATGATCATCGGCTGCTGTATGGATGATTACGTATGCCGTCAGCTGAACCTGTACTGGGGCGTACAGCCGCTGCTTCTCCCGAAGGAGGAGGATGCGGACGCTCTGTTCAACAGCGCGGTGGCTGCCGCAGAGGAGGCCGGTCTGGTATCCAGAGGTGATCTGACGGTTCTGACCGCGGGAGTACCCCTTGGCGTGACCGGAACCACGAACCTGATCAAGGTACAGGTAGCGGGTAGGATTCTGGTCAAAGGTAAGGGCTATACCAAGAAGAAGGTCTGCGGCCCGATCTGTGTGGCGAAGGACGCAGAGGAATTGAAGAAAAATTTCGCGGCCGGCGATATCGTCGTTGTACCGGAGACTACCAATGAGATGCTGCCGGAGCTCAAAAGCGCCCAGGCAGTCATTGCGGAGCATGGCGGAAGCAATTCCCATGCGGCCATCGTAGGCCTGACCCTGGATATTCCGGTTATTGTGAACGCGGCCAACGCGACGGAAATACTGAAGAGCGGAGCTGTGGTACAGGTGGATGCGGAGACCGGAACCGTTTCCAGCAACAGCTAGGAGGAAGATTCATGGCGGAACTGACACCCATGATGCAGCAGTACCTGAAGACCAAGGAGCAATACAAGGACTGCATACTATTCTATCGTCTGGGCGATTTTTATGAAATGTTTTTTGACGACGCGAAGATCGCGTCCCGGGAACTGGAACTGACATTAACAGGAAAGAGTTGTGGATTGGAGGAACGCGCACCTATGTGTGGCGTTCCTTATCATGCTGTAGAGGGATACTTAAACCGGCTGGTGTCCAGAGGCTATAAGGTGGCCATCTGCGAACAAATAGAGGATCCGAAGGAAGCCAGGGGCCTGGTGGCCCGGGATGTGGTGCGCATCGTGACGCCGGGTACAAACTTAAGCACCGCCGATGAGACGAAGAATAATTATCTGATGTGTATCGTTTATCTGTCCGATCGTTACGGGATTTCCACAGCGGACATTACCACCGGCGATTATCTGGTGACCGAGGTGGATTCAGAGCGGAAGCTTTTGGATGAGATCAATAAATTTGCCCCTGCGGAGATCATCTGCAACGAGGCATTTTCCATGAGCGGCGTGGACCTGGAGGATCTGAAGTTCCGTCTGAATATCGCCCTTTACCCGTTGGAGTCATGGTATTTTGACGACGAATTATGTAAAAATACCCTGTTGGAGCATTTTCAGGCAGCAAATCTTGCGGGACTTGGCCTTACAGATTTAAGCTGCGGTATGATCGCAGCGGGCGCTTTGTTGAAATACCTTTATGAGACCCAGAAGCAGCCCCTGACCCATATGACCCACCTTAAGACCTATACCATCGGCAAATACATGATCATCGACAGCTCCAGCCGGAGAAATCTGGAGCTGACAGAGACCCTGCGGGAAAAGCTGAAGCGGGGCTCGCTTCTGTGGGTGCTGGATAAGACAAAGACCGCCATGGGGGCCAGAACCCTTCGGGGCATGGTGGAGCAGCCTCTCATTGACCGGGCGGAGATCGAGAAGCGCCATGCGGCTATCGAAGAGCTGAATCAGCATGTAATCAGTCGGGAAGAGCTGCGGGAATACCTGAATCCCATCTATGATCTGGAACGTCTGATTGGCCGTATCAGTTATAAGACAGCCAATCCCAGAGATATGATTGCGTTCCGGACATCTCTGGAAATGCTGCCCCATATCCACACATTACTGGAAGATTTTTCCTCTCCGCTTCTCTGTGAGCTGCGAGAGGATCTGGATACGCTGACGGATATCCAGGCTATGATTGAAAAAGCTATTCAGGAGGATCCGCCCATCTCCATCCGGGACGGCGACATCATCAAGGACGGCTATCATGAGGATGTGGATCGCTTCCGGAAGGCCAAGACCGAGGGCAAGAGCTGGCTGGCAAAGCTGGAGGCCCAGGAGCGGGACAAGACAGGTATCAAAAATCTGAAAATCAAGTACAATAAAGTATTCGGTTATTATCTGGAGGTCACCAACTCCTACAAGGATATGGTTCCCGGGACCTGGATGCGCAAGCAGACCCTGACCAACGCGGAGCGCTATATTACGCCGGAGCTGAAGGAGCTGGAGGATACGATTCTGGGGGCCGAAGAGAAGCTGACAGCTCTGGAATACGGCCTGTTCTGCGAGCTGCGGGACAACATTGCTTCCCAGGTGCTGCGGATTCAGAAGACTGCCAAGGCTGTGGCCATGGTGGATGTGTTCGCGTCCCTGGCCTTCGTGGCGGAGCGGAATCATTTTGTACGCCCGAAGATGAACGAAAAGGGAATCATCGACATCAAGGGCGGCCGCCATCCGGTGGTGGAGCAGATGATCGATAACGACATGTTCATTCCCAACGATACATATCTCGATAATAACGCCAAACGGATTTCCATCATCACCGGCCCGAATATGGCCGGAAAATCCACCTACATGCGCCAGGCGGCTCTCATCGTGCTGATGGCTCAGATCGGCAGCTTCGTTCCGGCGGACAGCGCGAAGATCGGGGTCGTAGATCGGATTTTTACCCGTGTGGGTGCCTCCGACGACCTGGCTTCCGGACAGAGTACTTTTATGGTGGAAATGACAGAGGTGGCGAATATTCTACGGAACGCCACCGGCAACAGCCTTCTGATTCTCGACGAGATCGGAAGGGGAACCAGCACCTTCGACGGCCTGGCCATCGCCTGGGCGGTCATTGAATACATCAGCAATCCGAAGATTCTCGGGGCCAAGACCCTGTTTGCCACCCATTACCATGAGCTGACTGAGCTGGAGGGATCCCTGGCGGGTGTGAATAACTACTGCATCGCCGTCAAGGAAAAGGGCGACGACATCGTGTTCCTGCGGAAAATCATCCGGGGCGGCGCGGACAAGAGCTACGGCATCCAGGTGGCCAAGCTGGCGGGCGTGCCCGAGCCGGTCATTGCCCGGGCAAAGGAGCTGGTGGAGGAGTTAAGCGAAGCGGATATTTCTCTGAAGCCGAAGGCCATGCCGGTGGAAATGAGCATGGAGTCCGAGCAGATCTCCCTCTTCGATACGGTGAAGGATGACGATATCATTACCGAGATCCGGGACATGGATCTGAGTAATATGACGCCGCTGGACGCGCTCAATACCATCTATCGGCTGCAGAACAAGATTAAGAACAGGTGGTGATCGGATGGCAAATATTCAGGTACTGGATCAGAAAACAATCGATCAGATCGCGGCGGGAGACGTCATCGAACGGCCCTCCTCCGTGGTCAAGGAGCTTGTGGAAAATTCCATCGACGCGGGGGCTACGGCGGTCACGGTGGAAATCCGGGACGGCGGCACCTCCTTTATCCGGGTGACTGACAATGGAAGCGGCATCGACCGCGACCAGGTGGCAGTTGCCTTTTTGCGCCATTCCACCAGTAAAATCCGGGTGGTGGAGGATCTGTTTCATGTGGCTTCTCTGGGATTCCGCGGTGAGGCCTTGTCTAGTATCGCGTCCATCGCCATGGTGGAGCTGATTACGAAGACCAGGGACGCGGACGCTGGCGTGCGCTATGTCATCGAGGGCGGCGCGGAGAAGAAGCTGGAGGATATGGCTGCGCCGGACGGCACCACCTTTCTGGTGCGCAGCCTCTTTTATAACACGCCGGCCCGGCGGAAGTTTTTAAAATCCCCTATGACCGAGGCGGGGTATATCAGCGATCTGATGGAGCGTCTGGCTCTGTCTCGCCCTGACATTTCCTTCCAGTTCATCAACAATGGACAGACAAAGCTTCACACCTCGGGCAATCATAACCTGAAGGATGTGATTTACCATATCTATGGCCGGGAGATCGCGGCCAATCTGGCGGAGATCGACGCAGAGCAGGGGCCGGTGCGGATTACGGGCTTTATCGGGAAACCGGCGGTGTCCAGGGGAAACAGAGGCTTTGAGAACTATTTTATCAATGGAAGATATATTAAGAGTAATGTGATCGCCCGGGGCATCGAAGAGGGCTATCGGACCTTCATGATGCAGCATAAGTACCCGTTTACGGCGCTGCATTTTACGATAGACGGCGGGCTCCTGGATGTGAATGTGCATCCGACGAAGATGGAGTTACGATTCTCGAACCAGGAGCAGCTGTACCGGTTCGTGAGAGAAACGGTGCATCAGGGGCTTATGGGACGGGAGCTGATTCCGGAGGTGAAGCTTAACGAAGACGAGCCTGTGAAGAAGGCGGAAGATAAGCCCCAACAGCCTCAGGCAGCGCCGACCCCGCAGGAGCGGAATCTGGAATACTTTATGGAGCAGATGCGCAAGCGTGTGAACGCGGAGTTTGAGGAGAAGAAGGCAGCGAAGCAAGTAGAAGCGAGGCCAGTGCTGAAGGATGATCCGATCTTCAGCAATGAGGAGCTGGCGATGCTGGAGCCAAAGATAGAAAAACGGCAGCAGGAACAGCCGGTGGTACAGGCGGAAGAGAAAACACCTGTACCGGAGTGTGCTGTGGAGCCGGGGATTCTGCGGGAGGATGGCGTGTACCGGGTGACTCGGATAGAGAAGGCCCCGGACACAGCATATGAGCAGCAGGATCTCTTCGACCACCGACTCCTGAATCCCAAGACAAAATCCGACATTATCATCATTGGTCAGTTATTTGAAACTTACTGGCTGGTACAGTTCGAAGATAAATTTTACATGATTGATCAGCATGCAGCCCACGAAAAGATTCTGTACGAGCGGACGGTCAAAACGCTGGCGAACAAGGAGATCACGTCTCAGATGGTCAGCCCGCCCCTGATCCTGACCCTGAATATGCAGGAGGCGGCGAAGCTTGCCGAATATCAGGACTATTTTCAGGAGCTGGGCTTCGAGATCGAGCCCTTTGGCGGCAAGGAATACGCGGTCAGCGCAGTTCCGGCCAATCTGTACGGGCTGGCGGAAAAAGACTTATTCATGGAGCTCTTAGACGATCTGGAATACGTCAGCGGAAAAAACACCGAGATGATTCTGGATAAGATCGCTTCCATGTCCTGCAAGGCTGCAGTCAAGGGCAACCAGCGTCTGTCCACGGCGGAGGCGAAGGAGCTGATCGAGGAGCTTCTGACACTGGATAATCCTTATAACTGCCCCCATGGACGGCCTACGATTATCTCCATGTCGAAGCAGGAGATTGAAAAGAAATTCAAGCGAATCGTGTAAAGATGGAAAAGATAGTAGTGTGATGTGACGGTAGTCTTAGAAGAAGCATTTACGGAGATAGAAGAGAAGCGTACAGACGCAAAAGGAGGATGGACCTGTGAAGGGAGAAAATGCGGGAACCCCTGCGGTTTCTATTATTATTCCTGTATATAATGCGGAAAACTTCCTGGCCCGCTGTGTAGACAGCGTGCTGGGGCAGGAATATACAGACTTTGAATTGCTGCTCATCGATGATGGAAGTAAAGACAAATCCGGAGCCATGTGTGACGCTTACGCAGCGTCTGATTCCCGCGTGCGTGTCTTCCACAAGGAAAACGCCGGCGTCTCAGCGGCCCGAAATCAGGCCCTGTCCGAAGCCCGGGGAACTTACATTCAGTTTCTGGACAGCGACGACTGGATGACGCCCGATTCCACCAAGCTTCTGGTGCGGGCGGCGGAAGAGGGAAGCTGTGATCTGGTCATTGCGGATTTCTACCGGGTGGTCGGCGAGCGGGTATCCCGGAAAGGTGATATCGAGGAAGAGGGAGTCATGAGCCCTGAAGAGTTTGCGGCCCATATGATGGAGAGCCCGGCGGATTACTATTACGGCGTGCTCTGGAATAAGCTGTATCGCCGTTCCATTATTGAGGAACATGCCCTTCGCATGAATGCGGAAATCAGCTGGTGCGAGGACTTTATGTTCAACCTGGAATACATCCGTTTCGCGGAGCGCATCACGGCTCTGCACGCGCCTATTTACTATTATGTGAAGCGCAAGGGTTCGCTGGTCACCACCCAGGGAACCAGCCTGACCAAGACCATTCAGATGAAGCTGGGCGTCTTTGAGTACTATCACAACTTTTACAAGCATGTGTGGGACGAGGAGGAATACGAGAAAAACCGTCTGCAGCTCTACCGTTTTCTGGTGGACGCGGCCAGCGACGGCTTGGTGGGCATTCCGCTGCTGCCCGGTACCAAGAAGCTGGGCGACGAGCGGGCAGGCGTCAGCGCGTCGGCACTGGCAGGAGAGGGCATGCTCTCCGAGCTCTACCGGGAGCGAAAGCTGATGCAGCGATACCTGGAGGTGGCTGCTCTGAAAAATGACCTGACGCCGTCCGAAGCCTATCTGCTTCTGTGCCTGAGCCATCTGAGCGACACGGTGAATAAAAAAGAGCTGGCTGATTTCGCAGGCGTGAGCCGAAGCGCTCTGGCCATGCAGCTTCAGAAGCTGGTACTGCGGGGGCTGATTAAGGTGGAGGATATTTCGAATCCGAAGCCTATGCGCCAGAAGAAAGCAAAAGGGATAGTAAAGGACGACGCCTCACGCAAACCTCAGGAAAAGCGGGCGCGGATCATGTTCCAACCCGAAGCAGAACCCATTTTGCGGGAACTGGCTACGGTTCAGCGAGACTATGACGAGGCAAGGTTCGCAGGCTTCGAGGAAGAGGACCTGATTCAGTACGCCCGCCTGACCGAGAAAATGAAGCGGAACATGCAGAAAGTGCTTGCGCCTATACACTAGAGTAAAAAAATGGAAGATAGAAGCAGATTCCATTTTTCAGAATAGACAAGGGGGAATCCACATGACCAAGAAAAAGCCGAAGGCCACCAACTGCGAGATGTGCGGCAACTACGTCTACGACGACGATTACGGCTACTACGTCTGCGAAATGGACCTAGACGAGGACGAAATGCGCCTCTTCATCCAGGGCAGCTTCCACGGCTGTCCCTATTTCCAGTACGGGGACGAATATCGGATCGTAAGACATCAGATGTAAAGGAGAGGATAGACATGGAAAAATCAAAGGTGTATTTTACAGACTTCCGGGCACATACCGGAGAAGGGCTTCCGGCGAAGCTGAAGCGGCTGATGAAAAAAGCCGGCTTTGCCTCCATGGATATGGAGGGAAAATTCGTAGCCATCAAAATGCATTTTGGCGAGCTGGGAAATATCAGCTATTTGCGGCCCAATTACGCCAAGGCGGTGGCAGACATGGTAAAGGAGGCGGGCGGAATCCCCTTCCTGACCGATTGCAATACCCTGTATCCCGGCAGCCGTAAGAACGCCATCGAGCATATGTACTGCGCCTGGGAAAACGGATTTACACCCATGACGGTAGGCTGTCCGGTGATTATCGGAGACGGTCTTAAGGGAACCGACGACATCGCGGTTCCGGTCAAGGGCGGCACTTACATCAAAGAAGCGAAAATCGGCCGCGCCATCATGGATGCGGACATATTCATCAGCCTGACACATTTTAAGGGCCATGAGACCACCGGCTTCGGCGGTACCATTAAAAACATCGGCATGGGCTGCGGCTCCCGGGCCGGCAAGAAGGATCAGCATTCCAATGGAAAACCGACCATTGACCCGGAGGTCTGTCGCGGCTGCAAGCGCTGTATGCGGGAATGCGCGAATCAGGGTCTGGAGTTCGATGAAACTACAAAAAAGATGCACGTAAACGCGGAAAACTGCGTGGGCTGCGGCCGGTGCCTGGGCGCCTGTAACTTCGACGCTATCCGGTTTGTCAACGACGCGGCTACGAAGGAGCTGAACTGCCGTATGGTAGAATATGCCAAAGCGGTGGTAGACGGCCGTCCCAACTTCCATATTTCCCTGATCGTGGATGTGTCTCCTTACTGCGATTGCCATGGGGAAAATGATGCGCCGATACTGCCCAACGTGGGAATGCTGGCCTCCTTTGACCCGCTGGCCCTTGACCAGGCCTGCGCGGATCTGTGCTTAAAGCAGCAGCCCCTTCCCAACAGCGTACTTTCCGACAACATGAAGAAAGCAGACTTCTGCGATTATCACGACCATTTCGAAAATACGACGGTAGATTCCGAGTACAAAAGCTGCCTGGAGCATGGCGAAGAGATAGGCCTGGGAAGCAGGGAGTATGAGCTGATAGAGATGTGAT
>ERZ836877.6637-NODE-6637-length-10217-cov-3.673981_pt1 | contig 10217 bp, 12 predicted proteins | sample MGYA00519469_ERZ836877 | MGnify/ENA primary metagenome ERZ836877 (study PRJEB31850, sample SAMEA3708809) | human gut metagenome | biome: human gut; feature: human-associated habitat; material: faeces | place: China | collected 2014 ... | reverse complement strand
TGAAATTTCCGAGAGCGGTCAAAGGCCGTCGCATTGAAATAAATGTGATTGTGGAAAGAATTTTGTCAAGGATTATTTTATCCATTAAGAACCCCCGCGCTGTTCCATCCTAAAATTCACCTGCTTTATTAAGGCTTCAAACAAAAATAAGCTGGCGCTGTTGCAAGCATTTTTAGGCTGCAACAGCGCCAGTTTGTCTTTGTTTTAGCTTTCCGCCTCTAAATTTATGCACCTGATGTAAAAAAGATTTCCATTATACACGACGTGAATAATGATTCCGACCACCTAAATTATACTGGTCAAAAAGGTATAGAGGGTGATCGAAATGCGTCGCAGGACAACACTTGGAGATAGAAATCTCGTAGGTGGAAACATAATTCGCATACGGGCTGAAAAGAAAATGAGTCAAGGCGAACTTCTTTCTCAAATTCAACTGATGGGTATAGATATGAACCAAGCAAAGTTATCGAGGATTGAAGGAAAGCGCATTGCCATAACAGATCGCGATTTGATTGCAATCGCCAAGTGTTTAGGCGTTACGCTGGATGAGCTGTGCAAGCAAGACAACGATACAAGCGAGTGCTAGATGAAGCAGAAAGGTTGCGAATGAAGAATCAGAAAGAGGAGTTCTTTGAGCTGATTTATGCTCAATACGCAAAGAAGCTAGAACGCATTTGTCTACGTTATGTGAATTATCAGCCCGAATATCGAGAAATTGCTGCGGACAGCGTTCAAAAGACTTTCCTCAAGGCACTCGAAGAATATGACAAGCTGAAAGATGCCTCTTACATTGAGCCGTGGTTATATCAAACGTGTATGCACCGTTTCACAACCGCACTCAAAACATATAGACGGAGAATGAAACATCATGTAGTGATAGATGAGAAAATAGAGAATGTTCTTTCGACTGAGCGGACAATTACAACGATTGATGCTTTATTGGATAAAGAGAGCAATCTTGAGTTATTGAATCGTGTCTTTGATGCTTTTACCGATAGAGAGCGGAGCATTGCACAGGATTACTTTATTTCTGAAATGACTGCCGAAGAAGTTGCGAATCGAAATCAAACATCAATCGGAGCGATTAAAGCCATCGTATTCAGAATGAGAACCAAAGCGAAAAAGATTGCAAAAGAAAATCTAAATTTTTTTCTCATTGTTCCGTATCTTTTGATACTGCTGGGCGCTTCTAAAAAGTGAAAGGAGGAAATAGACGTGGATGCCACCTCAAAGGCCCTTTGCCATACTAAAGTTGAGGAAATCCGCCGTAGAATCTCCGAAGGAGAACTCACGGCCCAACAAATCCATGACATCCTGATTTCGGAGATCGAAAACGAGTTAAACCGGCCGACGAAGGAAGTGAATATGGCTTATGTAAAGATTTGTGAAGAACTCTTATCCTCCCTCGGTGCTGACGATGAACCATTAGTCGATCAGTATTATATCAGTAATCATCGTTCAATCCGCAAAGCGTTGGAAAGAACACATTCCAATCGAAGAAGGTTTTCTGAATCTAAGACGGCTGCCGTATTTTGCTTGGCGGCTGCAATGCTTTTTGCCGCTGTCTTGATTCCAAGCGGAAGAATTGAGATAACTCCTTCTGCTGACGATGAACAATCCATCGTGCAAGGTCATTCCGTACAATCCGGCACAAATGGTGTTGCAAACGCTGGAGCAGCATTAGACCATTTGGGAAGTTACAACACGACCAACTGGCAGGAAGTTATCCGCCTGATGGGTAGCGAACCGCAAACGCCTCAATGGATTCCTGATGGATGGAGTGTAAAAAAATATAGCGTTGATTTGACGGATTCATTTTCGAGCTTGTCTATAGACTATACATCGGAAGAAAATGAAAAATGGATTTTATATACTGTATGCGATTTTTTCTCAATCGACGATATCTATGACATCATCGAAAACGATGAAAAGGGATTAAAAACTGTTTCTGCTGATGGAAAAGAACTGTTTTTATCTGATAATATGGACAGTCAAAGTGCTATATGGTTCAACGACAAAACTGAGTATGTTTTAAGCGGAAATATCGGAAAAGAATGTATTATACAAATAGCAGAATCAGTAAATTGCGAAAGGAAATAACAATGAAAAAAGCATGTTTGGCGATCATTTTAATGTTTATGCTGTGTATTCAAGTGCTTCCTGTAAGCGCTTCTGGACAAATTTCGCCTTTTCTGGATGGAACTGTATCTACTGGATCAGCTTATCTCAATTCCAGCGGAAAAGGAATTTTCAGGCTTACAGTAAAGCAAGAAGCTGCCGAAATCAAAGTAACATCATGTTATCTATACAAAAAAGATGAAGGGAAAGAAACATTCAAAAAAGTAGAAACCCTTGATCCACCCGATACAGTTGCAAAAAATAGGAAAGTATACTCTGCAACCGTCGATTATTCTTCAAGCTGTACATCGGGACAAACATATTATATTAAAGCAACGTTCGACATTGATGGATACACTAAAACCTATACTTCACCGGCTGTAACCATCAAGTAAAACAGCAGGGCTGCATCCGAAAGAATCGAATCAGCCCTCATCTCTATTCACGTTGAGCAGGAAGACAATACAAAAAAGATGTCCCTGCAAAACGAGCTTGGCCGCTGCCATCCCCAAAGGGATGGATGTTCTGCAAGGACTCTTTTATTGTAACATGATCTCTCCTGTCTGTAAAGTATCAACTTTAAGCAGAGGAGGTTCACAATGGAAGAATTTGTGCGAAAAGTGCTTAGCAGGTACACGAGCTTTGTGTCGGAAAAGCAACTTTATGAACGGTGGCTTGATATGCGTGAAAACAGCGATGTGCGCGATGCGTTGGTCATGACAGATATGAAAATCACGATGATTCAGAGCTGGTTCAATCTGCTGAATGCCGATGAGCGTTTTGTCATTGAAAAACACCTTCTGGACGAGCTGGAATGGCCGCGTGTCGCGTTTTCCTTTACCAAGAAGTGGGATGGCGAGTTTACCCGCACGGAAAGGTCGCTTGTAGCTTATCAGGCAAGCGGACTCAAGAAGATTATTTCGTTCGTTGAAGCTCATCGAGATATGGTCATGGCACTCTTTGGCGATATTTACGAGGAAACGAACAAATAAACAAGCGAATAATTCGAGCAGCCGTCCTTGCAAAAGGGCGGTTGCTTTTACGAGAAAAGCATTTCAGTGTTTCTTCATCATTTCTTCCTGAACACTTCAATTTTCAAAACTACCATTTTCGCTTATAATATAAGTGCGCCAAGGGAAAAGGCCTAAGGCAGTAAAATGAAGGAATGTGATTCCACCGGAGAAGTTCAGGGCGTGAATGAAGCCCCGCAGACGAGCTTGGCCGCTGCCATCCTCAAAGGGATGGATGTTCTGCAAGGCGCTTTCATTGCACGCAACAAGCACTGAAACGTGCTTCTAATCAAGAAGCTCGAAAAACATAAACCGCTTGCTTAGATGAAAGGAAGCAGGCAAAATTGAAAGGAGTCAAATGATTATGAAGAAATTTGTTATGTTATTTCTCGCAATCCTTACTTTGACTGTCGTTTATATCCGGGATGGTGTTGATGGCGTAGCCGTACCATGCGTTGCTCTTAAAGTACTTTCTGCAAATATCGGAATGATTCCGCTCCGTCTCCTTTCGTTCATTTTGTTTATCACACCACAATACTTGAGATAAAAAGAAGAAATCCGAACCCATCCCCAACTGGGATTAAGTTCGGATTTCTCAAGTATGGTGGAGCATAGGAGATTCGAACTCCTGACCCCAACACTGCCAGTGTTGTGCGCTACCAACTGCGCTAATGCCCCGTCAACGTCGATTAGTATACCATGGAAAGCGGCGTTTGTCAACCATGAATTGCCGATTTTGTTTTTGCAAAAGAATGGCCTGCATGCCGCCTGTACCTGTGCTGTAACGAGTCGGGATCGAAATTCCATAAGGGGCGGAAACTGTGAAAAAGAAACATGAAATAGATATGACGAACGGCCCGCTGGTCGTCCATATTCTGCTGTTCAGCCTGCGCTGATGATGTCGCAGATTTTGGAAGGACTGTTCAACCTTAGCGATGTGGCGATTGCAGGAAAGTTTGCCGACTATCGAGCGCTTGGATCGGTTGGCTCAACGACGCTGCTGGGGACGAAAGACGAGCTGATCGATGGCACGGTGTTGTAAAAGATCTATGCCCTTGGCATGCCCGCCATGACTGTTTTTATATGGCTTATTGTAAAGATCATGTTATTCCACCATGAATTTCGGGTTTTCCGTCAATTCATGTTCATCAAAAAGGCGGCGCATGGCATCCAGATACGCGTCCATTCTGCCGGCTTTGCGGATGGCCTTGCGTGGCTTTTCGGGCGCTTCAAAACAGCAGACAAAGTGTTTGGCGATTTCCCGCATGCGACCCAGCGCAACGTGCGGCGGATATTTTTCCTGATAGGCGGAGAGAAGGCGGGCGTGGAAGCGAATCAACGCGGCCTTGGTCAATGGCTCGCCGCAACAAAGCGCGGGATTGGCAATCAGTCCGCGGCCCAGCATCAGCGCATGCGTGTTCGGAAAATGCCGCGTCAGTTCAAGGCAGTCCGCTTCGGAAAACAGGTCGCCGTTATAGCATAAAGGCATGCCGAGCGTTCCGTAGGCTTTGGCGAAGGCGTCCGCGTGAGGCGTTCCCCGATAAAATTCGGCGCGTGTGCGCGGGTGGATGATGAGTTCATGGATGGGATAGCGTGCAAATACGTCGAGCAGGCGATCCCATTCTTCCACGCGGGCATAGCCGATCCGCGTTTTAATGGAGACGGGGATTGGCGGCTTTTCAAAAATGCCATCCAGCAGCCGTTCAAGCGCGGGAACGTCGGCCAAAAGACCGGAACCCTTGCCCTTGGCAGTCACCGTGCCGGAAGGACAGCCGAGATTCAAATTGACTTCCGGATAGCCCATGTCGCAGAGCGCCTGTGCAGCCCAGAGAAAAAGGGATGCGTCTTTGGCGAGCAGCTGGGGAACGGCGGGCACGCCGATGTTGTTTTCCGGCGCAATGGCCGCCCAGTCGCGCGAGGTGAAGGCCAGATTTTGGGTCGGGCTGATAAACGGAATGAAATATTTGGAAACGCCGGGAAAGCATTCGTGGTGAATCCGACGAAATACAGCGTCCGTCACGCCTTCCAGCGGCGCAAAATACAGGGTCATGTTGTCCTCCGAATGATGGATTTGCCGGGCATAACGCCCTTAAGGATCGACGATGCCGCGCAGCTTGCGGCGTTCGCGCAGTTTCAGTTCCTGCCCCTGGTCGGAGGGAATGTAATAGCGGCGGCCCTTCACCTCCGGCGGCATGTATTCCTGACTGACCCAGTGGCCGGGAAAATCATGGGGATATTTGTATTCCGCACCGCTGCCCAGACGTTCGTGTCCGGCGTAGTGCGTATCCCGCAAATGGATCGGCACGGGGCCGAAACCGCCCTTTTCCGCATCTGCGACGGATTGATCCAGCGCCATGACGACCGAGTTGGATTTCGGGCTTTCGCAGACGGCGATAATCGCCTGCGCCATCGAGAGCCGTGCCTCCGGCAGACCGACGGTTTCCAGAGCCTGCGCCGCGGCGACGGCTTGCAGCATGGCCGTCGGGTTTGCCAGCCCCACGTCCTCGCTGGCATGCGCAATGATTCGCCGCGCGATCAGCCGAGGATCGACGCCCGCATACAGCAGCCGCGCGAACCACGCCATGGCCGCGTCCGCGTCGCTGCCGCGCAGACTTTTGCAGAACGCCGAGAGCATGTCGTAATACAGCGATTCATCGCAGCGGATGACCGGTTTCTGGATGGATTCTTCGGCGACCTCCATGGTTACGTGAATCACACCATTCTCATCCGGTTCGGTTGTCAGCACGGCCAGCTCCAACGCGCCCAGTGCCGAACGCACGTCGCCGTTGGCAATCCGGGCAATGTGGCGCATCGCGTCGTCGTCCATCTGCACGCGCATGCTGCCGAAACCGCGCTCTTTGTCGGCAAGCGCGCGGCGCATGGCGAGCATCACGTCCGCTTCGCCGAGCGGATAGAACTGGAAAATCCGGCATCGGCTCACGATGGCCGGGGTCATGGACACGAGCGGGTTTTCCGTCGTCGAGCCGATGAAGCGCACCACGCCGCGCTCGATGGCGGGAAGGATGCTGTCGCTCTGCGATTTGCTCCATCTGTGGCATTCGTCCAGCAGCAGGTATGTCGCCTGCCCATACAGGCTGCGCCTGTCCTGCGCTTCCTTGATGACCTGTCGCACATCCGCCACGCCGCTGGTTACGGCGTTAAGCTGCACAAAAGCGGAATGCGTCGTATTGGCGATGATGGAGGCGAGCGTCGTTTTGCCGCACCCCGGCGGGCCGTAGAAGATGGAGGAAGTCATGCGGTCGGCCTCGATGGCGCGGCGGAGCAGCCGCCCCGGCCCGACAATGTGCCCCTGCCCGATAAATTCGTCCAGCGTTCGCGGGCGCATGCGGTCAGCCAGCGGGCTGAGAGCGGCTTCTTTGGCTGAAAATAAGTCCTGCATGAAATTCCCTCCTTCAAATGCGTTTTTATTATATCGCGCAAAACGCCAAAAGGCAAACGGAACTGTGGAAAACCACACGTGAAAAGAAAATCATTTGGGGAAGATTTTTTCCCGTTCAATCGTTTATAAAGTGGAACCCGTAAAAAGGGCGAAGCCCGAAACGAAAGAAGGAGAGACGATGAAGAAACGAGCGATTTGTGCATTGAGTGCTGCGCTTGCGTTTTGCAGCGCGGCGGCAGGAGCGGAAAGCGACAGGGAAACGCTGTATTTTAAGGCAGACAGCCATGAAATGATCGTGACCGCCGAAGAAATCAGCCGAAACGAATACAACGAAGCCGCATATGATATCCGCGTGACGATGGACGGCAAACAGACGCAGGCAATTAACTTCACGAGCGAAAACACGAACGCGGGCGAGCGGGAAGTCTATCTGTGCGATGTGAACATGGACGGCTACACGGATTTGGCGCTGCTCAATTCGATGGGTGCATCCGACGGTTTCGCTTCTTACTATGTCTATGATCCGGCGGCGGGAGAATTTGTTTATCATCCTGAACTTGAAAGGCTGTCCTTCTACCGCGCGCAGTTTTATCCCCGGAATCGCTATGTGCTCAATTATCTGCATGACAGCGCGGCGACGGGCATTTGGGAATTGTATCAATGGCAGCTGGACGGCGCGTTCAGGCTGATAGCAGAAGCGAGCATTCAGTTTACGGATGATGTGAACAGCGGCGAACTAATCGCCAAAGCCGGGCCTGTTCAAAACGGCGTCGTCCGGCTGACCTATACCGGAGAACCGTTTGATTATGAAGATGAGCCGCGCTGGCAATTGGAATACGCAAAGCTGATGGAACTGCTGTTTGACGGCGCTGACCCCGGCGAATCCGTTGAGCTGGGAATGACAAAATGACGGACGGTCAGCAGGAGAAAAGCGCTTCGCCGAGAATCTTAACGGGAAATGAATCATAAGCTTCAAACAGAGAATAAACAGCACAGGGAGGAAGCGAATGTGAAAAGGCGATCAGCTATCCTGCTGGCGGCGGCGATGATGGCCGCATCCGTGCCGGCGCTGGCGGAAACCATGCGCATCGGCGATCAGGCCGTTGTGAAAAAGTGCAAGGAATATATCACGCTGCGCGAAGCGGATAACGTGCAGGCGACCGAGCTTGCCCGAATCCCACTGGGCGGACAGGTGATTTATCTCGATCCGGCGAAAAACGGGTTTGCGCGGGTGGAATATGGGGATACGCAGGGCTTTGTGAAGACGGAATATCTGGGAAACCAAACCGCGCGCGGCACGCCGTTCGCCATCACGGAGGAGGAGCGCCGCAACGTCAATCTGTTTTTGACGAATTTCACCGAGACCGGGATGAAACGATACGACGCGGCCTCGACGACGGACGCGGAGCTGGTGCGCTTTGCCGTGCTGCATGCGTGGCTCAACCGATCCGGCCAATGGGACGTCACCGAATGGGGCAGTCGGCTTGAACAGGACAACGTGACCGACGACGTGCTGCGCTATTTCGGCAGGCCGCTGATTTTGCTCGATCAGCCGGATTTTGATTATGACGGCACGTATTATTACATGCACGAGCCGGGCGCGCCGATCGGGCTGGGCTTCGTCTGCGCCAGCGAGGTGGAAACGCTCGGCGGCGGGCTGTATCGGGTCTACTTCGGCGTTTACGGCGCAGGCGAAATCATCGGCGACGACGTATATGATCTCCTGCCGGAGCAGGCCGCGCTCCTGTACCCGAACACGCCGTTTCAGGGCTGCGCCACGATCCGCGCGCTTGGATTGGGCAGCCGGGAAGGATTCAGGCTTGAAAGCCTGAGGATTGAATGATTGAAAACCACTTGACGGCAAGCCGAAAATGCGGTATGATAGCCAAGAAGGTTAAAAAAGTGAACCAATTGCGTAGGCGCTTCCTGCTCGAATAGTTCGGATGGAATGGAGCGCTGTCAGCAGACTGTGCCGGGATGAACAATCCCGGCTTTCTAACAGACAAAAAGTTCACTAAATGAACTAAAAAGGAGATTACTTTCATGGTACAGAACAAAACCGCTTGGAAACATGGAGCAGCTCGCGCAGTCAAAGCAATCTTCGCGGTGCTTGGCGCGCTGACGATTGTGTTTTTCGCTTTTTTCGGCGGCGAATTTTCAACGCTCAAGACTTTGAACCGCGTAGAGGACGATGCCAATCTGTTCACGATGGAATATAAGGCTGACTATGCGCTGGATCGATTTCTGAAAATCGGCGCTTCTACGGATACCGAGCTGATCGAATTTATTGTCAGGCAGGTGCTTAAAGGGATTCCACTGAAATTTGATTTGCCGAATTTGGGATGCTCGACGTTTGCTGCAAAGCTGGCAGACGGAACGCCGATTTTCGGGCGCAATTTTGATATGTACGATTCTCCGGCGCTGCTTGTGACGACGCGTCCGAAGGATGGATATGCTTCCATTTCGATGGTTAATCTGGCGTACATCGGATACAACAGCGAAAACCTTCCGACTTCTCTGGTGAAGGGAATTATGACTCTGGCCGCGCCGTATGCGCCGCTGGACGGCGTGAACGAAAAGGGCTTAGCGGTCGGCGTTTTACAGATTAAGACGACCCCGACTAACCAGCAGACTGATAAGGTCGATATCACGACGACATCTGCAATCCGCCTGCTGCTTGACCGTGCGGCGACGGTTGAGGAAGCGATTGAACTGCTGTCCCAATATGATATGCATGCTTCCGCGAATAGCTGCTATCATTTCCACATCGCCGATGCGAACGGCGGCAGCGTTATTGTCGAGTATATCGACGATGAAATGAGCGTTGTGCAGGACAATGCAGCGACGAATTTCTTACTCACGCCGGGCGAATATGACTTTGGCAAGGGCGAGGATCGGTATGCCACTCTTCGCGAAACGCTTGACGCGAACGGCGGTATTTTTGAAAACGGTGATCTGGCGATGAACCTTCTTGAAGCCGTCAGTCAACAAGTCAGCGAGGAGAAGAAAAGCAGCACGCAGTGGTCCTGTGTGTACGATCAGCACGCTGTGAGCGTCGATATCGCCATGAATATGAATTATGAAAAGGTTTATACGTTCGGGCTGTGACATGGGTCTTACGCGCGCTGCATTTAAGTCGAACAGGGCAAAATGCGTATTTGGAGATTCTTTTGAAATTCCCTCTTTACAAATCCCCCGAAACCGGGTATTATATCATCGATATGAAACGCGATGACGCAGGACGCGCATGCCCTTTGCCGCAAAGAGAGCCGAATGCTGGGTGGAATTTCGGACGGACGGGGGATGGGGGATCACCTGCATCAGCGGCCGCCCTGAAGGCAGTAGGGGCGGACGGGTCGCCCCGTCATCGGCGTTGAGCGGACGCTTTTTGCGTCAATTTGGGTGGTACCGCGAGCAGCCTCGTCCCATGTGGATGAGGCTGCTTTTATTTGCAAACAGGAGGAAACGTATGTATCAGAAGGTTTCGACCGACATGAACTTCGCCCAGCGCGAGGAAGAAGTCATCAAATTCTGGCGCGACGAGGACATCTTTAAGAAAACGGTGAAGCTGCGCGAAGGCGCGCCCGCCTTTACGTTCTTCGACGGCCCGCCGACCGCCAACGGCAAGCCGCACATCGGCCACGTGGAAACGCGCGCGATCAAGGACATCATCCCGCGCTACCGCACGA
>ERZ836877.6629-NODE-6629-length-10232-cov-3.615702_pt1 | contig 10232 bp, 10 predicted proteins | sample MGYA00519469_ERZ836877 | MGnify/ENA primary metagenome ERZ836877 (study PRJEB31850, sample SAMEA3708809) | human gut metagenome | biome: human gut; feature: human-associated habitat; material: faeces | place: China | collected 2014 ... | reverse complement strand
CTTCCTTCATCTGAGCATCAGACAAAACGGGAGTTAAAATGAAAACGGTTTCGTATTGATTCATACTTAGTTAATTAATAAATTAAATAATATTTTTTTAAATGCGACTGCAAAGGTAGACATTTTCCTCTAAACAGCAAACGTTTAAGCATTTTTTCTTTCATAATTTATTTTTCCGCGTCAAAATTGGGATTATTAAATCAGGTATGTTAACTTTGCAAAGTTGTTTAAACAATAATTTCATGACAGCACCATTTAATTTTGATATTAGACTTATCTTCGCGATTCTTAACGGAAAAGTTTCAGCTGCAATAAACAGGAAATTGTATCGGAACTTCAGGCAAAACGACTTGGAAATAACTCCCGAGCAATGGACCGTACTCCTCTTTTTATGGGAAAAAGACGGAGTCACCCAACAAGAGTTATGCAACGCTACATACAAAGACAAGCCGAGTATGACCCGTTTAATAGATAATATGGAACGTATGCATCTGGTAGTCCGCATATCGGATAAATCCGACAGACGCATCAATCTCATACACCTGACTAAAACCGGAAAAGAACTGGAAGAGAAAGCGCGATATGTAGCCAACCGCACGCTAAAAGAAGCATTATACGGACTCACGACCGAAGAACTGAGAATAAGTCAAAATGTATTGCGTAAAATTTTCACGAATACAAAAGACTAGCATTTTAGTCTTCATTCCAAATAAAATTAGGGGATAAAAGACTTTTTTGCTAAAATAATTTCTTCCATTAAAGAATTATGCTTTAATTTGTCACAAGAATGAATAAACTATAAAAATACACACGAATGAAAAGCTTATTAAAGAATTTAGGCTTAATACTGATTGCTATCGGAGCCATAATTTTAATCGTATGCTTCTTTTTAGGAGATACAAACAACAATGCAATCTTAGGTGGTTCACTTGCCACTATTATTATTGGTTTAATTGCGTATATTGTTTTGAACAAAAGAATTCCAGATTAAGCCTGAAGTAAATACGGAAGAAAAAAAATAAAAAGGACTATCTTGATTCATCAAAAATCAGGATAGCCTTTTTTATTTTCATTAAACAAGCTTCCCATTACAACTATTTTATTACTTTTGGAAAAAGAAAAAATTCAGCATTCTTTAAATGGCCAAAAAGCAACTATTCCAATAAAAAAGTGCTCTATAAACACCACACTCAGGCTTCAATATAGAAACAATCGAGTCTGATTCTGATAATCAGGAAAGGAAAGGGGAACAGAGTCTATAAGGAATAACAAACAGAACTAAAAAAACACACTATCAATCAGTTCGTATAACTTCTAAAATCAAATACTATGCAACCACAGAATCAAAAGAAATCAATTATACAAATCGTATGCAGCTTTTTATTATTAGTTGCACTCTTTTTGCCATGGCTCACCCTCTCCTACCAGATAGGAAGTTATCAGGAGCAGGGACAGACTATCTCTTTCTTCGATGCCCTACAACTGATGCTCCAGTCAGGAGAGCAAGTATCCAACTGGTCCACCGCCACTAGTCATTTCATAAGTAACTATGCGGTTTTACTCTATATAATACCCATTTTGCTTATCATTAATATCATTATGCAGCTTATCAAATCTATACCCGTGCTGTCTTTCTACGCGTCCATTATTCCCGCACTCCTTTCTTACACCTTGTTATATTATAGCGTAAGATACGAATTCAACATGCAAGTACTGAAAAGTCCGGGTACTATCATAACCCTTTTTGCCGGAAGCATTGCCCTCATTGAGGCTTGGCTGCAAATAGGTTATGCCTGCAAAAGATACAAAGGATATCTGTTTTTTCTAATCGGATGCATCTTATTGGGAGTGATAGGCATTATTATCAGTATCGCCTATTCTCAATATCTGTATAGAACAGGTTCTTACACTGCCACAGGTTATGGTTCCCTATTCATGTATATCATATTGACCGCCACGCAATTTTTAGGTAATTTCGGCTTCCTCCACATCCCCTTCCTTTTTATCGGAGGCATCGGTATGGCTATAGCATCCGGGAAAAGACAGGACCTGCTGATGGAAAGTTCCGCAAACAGTCCTCAAAATTCAGCTATAGAGACCACCCAATCGGACGAAAATCCCGTCATGATGAAAAAAGAAGAAAGTCAAATTCCGGAATCACCCTCTTCTACCATGCTTCGCTACGCCCCGCCTACCCTGCAGGAAGCATATAAAAAGGAAAAAGAAAAGGAGACAGAACAAACAGCAACACCTCCAAACGAAACCGGCGAAAAGAAAGAGAATGCAGCCCCTGCATATACCCCAAAAACCAATCAAGAAGAAGAAAACCTAAGGTATGCGCCTCCACAATACCGTAAAGAATAAAACATTGGCATCACCTTCACACAAAAATAGCCCGAGTTTGCATTCATACGTCGCAAACCCGGGCCGTTTTTATTATCAAACCAGAAAAGAGAATTAAGCTTCTATTTCCGGAGTAATCAATTTATAACCCTTTCCGTGGATATTGATAATCTCGATAGAATCATCCGCTTTCAGATGCTTACGAAGTTTGGTGATATAAACATCCATACTTCTTGCATTGAAATAGTTATCATCAATCCAGATAGTCTTCAAAGCAAAGTCACGCTGAAGAATCTCATTGGCATGAGCGCAAAGCAGTCCAAGCAACTCCGATTCCTTTGTAGTCAGTTTAGTCTGTTTTCCATCGATAGACAAAATTTGCTTTTGTGTATCAAATACAAAACGACCAATCTTATACATATTGCTTTCTTTGTTTTTCTTTCCGCGTACACGACGCAAAATAGCCTCAATACGGAAAGTCAGCTCTTCCATGCTGAAAGGTTTCGTAATATAATCGTCCGCACCGATTTTAAATCCTTCCAATATATCTTCCTTCAAAGTTTTAGCAGTCAAGAAAATAATAGGAATCTCGGCATTCGCCGCACGAATTTCCTGTGCCAATGTAAAGCCGTCCTTTTTAGGCATCATTACATCCAACACACACAAGTCAAATTTAGTCTTCAAGAAAGCCTTGTATCCAGCTTCTCCGTCAGGACATAACTCAGCAAAATATCCTTTTGCTTGCAAATACTCTCTTAAAAGCATGCCAAGATTCTCGTCATCTTCGCATAACAAAATGGTCAATTTACCGTCCATATCGTTAATTTTTTAGTAATGGTAATACAATTATAAATTTAGTTCCTACTCCCAGTTCACTTTCGGCACGAATCATACCTTTGTGATCTTGGATTATTTTCTTTACGTATGCCAGACCCAAACCGAATCCCTTCACATCGTGCAAGTTTCCGGTATGCACCCGATAAAACTTATCAAATATCTTTTTCAAATTCTCCTTTTTAATACCAATTCCATTATCCTGAATTGATATATAGAGTTTTCCGCTTTCATTCCATGTACGTATATTCAACAGCAAATCCTCTTCCGGTCGTTTATATTTTACCGCATTATCCATTAAGTTAAATATCACGTTGGTCAAGTGCATTTCATCGACAAATATCATCGGGTCGGCCGCACTTAAATCCGAGGTAATCTTACCGTTGTATTTCTCCACCTTCAATGTAAACGTATTAATCACTCCGGATATCAGCTCGTTCGCATTCACCTCTTTCATCTTCAAAGTAGCCTTCTGCCGTTCAAACATCGACATCTGCAGCACCTTCTCCACCTGGAATCTTAACCGCTTTGTCTCATCATTTATCACTCCGGATATATGCTGGAACATCTGGGGCGACTTTCCTACCGCCGGGTCTTTGAAGATCTGTGCAGCCAACGATATCGTTGAGATAGGTGTTTTAAACTCATGCGTCATGTTGTTTATAAAGTCATTCTTTATCTCTGTCAACTTCTTCTGACGGAATATCAGATAAATGGTGAAGATAAAGGTAACCAACAACACAAAAGTAAAAATCAACGAAGGTATCATAAACCGCACGGAATTAAAAATATAATCATCCATGGTAGGGAAATGTACCTTCAACATTCCCATCTTTGAAGGCGGGTCATTACGAAAGAGAATCTGTGAAAAGGTATTTTCTTTTCCTTTCTCCTCGAAATCGGGACACCGATATACTTCACGTCCTTCGTTTGTTGAAACAGTGAAATGATAAGGTATCTCTATTCCGTTATTGTAAAGCTCCGACTTCAAGTCCGAATCCAGCAATTTAAAATTAATACGTTCCTCCAAAGGCTTGTCACTCGCCTCATAAAGTATGTTCATCACCACTTCATCCAACATGCCCCTCTTGTAAACATACCTATTTTTCAAAGTTTCCTGCATCTCCTGCGCCGTTTGCGGAATCGTCTTCTTTCCATGCTTCCTTGAAATAACCGCTTTAGGCAAGCTTGCCGGATTTATAGCAAAGGTCTTTAATTGAAAGAGCGTCTGTATTTTTCCATCATCCGTAGTCGCCGTATAAGATTGATGTATTTGCATCACCTCATCACCCTGTGCTAAATCCGAGTCTGCTTTTAATGCCGCTCGTTCGGTGTTGGCAATATCATTCTCCAAATACCTAGCTGTCTCATTTAACTCCAAATTATGGGATGCCGCATATAAGCTGCGTTTGACGGATTCATCAAACTGTTCCTTTCTCATCTTCACCATTTCTTCAATATAACTTACCTGAAGATAAAGTAAACTGAGAAAAGAGAGTCCCATAACCACACCCAATATCCAAATAGTAGACTTTTTCATGTCAGCAAAATTAAACGCGTTCCAACTACGCACCTAACTGATTAACAAGTTTTATACGCTCATTCTTCTTTATTAACCGAAAAAGCCAAATTAAGTGATAATTCAACTACTATAACAAAAAATAGGCTTCCCCGGTTCGCAAAAATAATAAAAAATTAAATACTAACCTATAAAACACTCTTAAATCTTTAAGCAAAGTTAAATAAAAAATCCGCTCTTTTTAACAAAGAACGGATTTTCTTTCTTTTTTATGTAACAAGTACTATTCGTCTTTATCTTGCTTTGCCTCAAATTCTTTAATTAACTTATCCTGTACATCCGAAGGTACAAGCTCATAGCTTGCAAACTTCATAATAAATGAAGCACGTCCTCCTGTCAGTGAACTTAAAGCAGTAGAATAAGAAGACATTTCTTTTAACGGAACTTTAGCAACCAGCTTTTCATATCCGCTTTCACTACTCATACCCATAATCATAGCCCGGCGACCTTGCAAATCACCCATCACATCACCCATTTTATCACTTGGAACAAAGACTTCCACATCATAAATCGGTTCCAGAATCTTTGGACCGGCATTCTTAAAGGCTTCACTAAAGGCATTACGTCCAGCCAGCATAAATGAAATTTCATTTGAATCTACCGGGTGCATCTTACCGTCATATACAATTACCCGCACATCACGAGCGTATGAGCCGGTCAACGGTCCCTGTTCCATACGGCTCATAATTCCTTTCAGAATAGCCGGCAAAAAACGGGTATCGATAGAACCTCCCACAATACTATTAACAAATACTAATTTTCCACCCCAGTCCAATGTAACTTCTTCAGTGCCCTTCACGTTTATTTTAAATTCCTGGCCGTTAAATTTATACATATCCGGCATCGGCATACCTTCATAATAAGGTTCAACAATCAAATGCACCTCACCAAACTGTCCGGCACCACCCGATTGCTTTTTATGGCGATAATCTGCCCGTGCTGCTTTCGTAATAGTTTCACGATAAGGAATCTTCGGCTCTTCGTATTTAATCTGGAGTTTTTCATTATTTTCCAAGCGCCATTTCAATGTACGCAAATGGAATTCACCCTGTCCGTGCACAATTGTCTGACGCAATTCTTTCGATTGTTCAATCACCCATGTAGGGTCTTCTTCGCGCATACGGTTTAAGATAGCCATCATTTTTTCCGTATCGGCTTCATTAACAGGTTTAATGGCACGAGAATATTTCGAGTTCGGATAACTAATGAAATTAAAGCGGTTTTCAGCACCTTTCCCATTCAACGTATTACCCGTATGCACATCTTTCAACTTCACCGTACAACCAATATCTCCGGCACAAAGCTCCTCTACTTTTATACGATTGGCTCCGGCACAAACAAACAATTGAGCCATACGTTCTTTCGAGCCCCGGTCTGCATTGGTCAAATCATCCCCTTCATGCACCTTGCCGCTCATTACTTTAAAATATTGAACGTCTCCAATATGCGGTTCCACAGCGGTTTTAAAGAAATAGAGAGAAGTCGGTCCGTTTGAATCCGGCTCTACCACTTCCCCTCTTGTATTGTGCACTTTCGGCATTTCGGAAACAAACGGTACTACATTTCCTAAGAATTCCATCAAACGGCGCACACCCATATCTTTTCCTGCACACACGCAGAATACCGGGAACATTCCTCTTGAAGCTAATCCTTTACGAATGCCTTCACGCATTTCATCTTCCGTCAGAGATTCTTTTTCAAAGAATTTCTCCATCAAACCCTCATCATGTTCTGCCGCAGATTCTATCAAATTTTTATTCCACTCTTTGGCTTTTTCCATCTCTTCCGCAGGAATATCCTCAATTTTCGGCTCGCCGCCTTCAGGTCCCCACGAATATTTTTTCATTAACAATACATCAATCAACGAATTGAAATTAGGTCCGGTTGCCAACGGATATTGTACGGGAACCACTTTCGAACCGTAAATATTCCGTAATTGCTCCAACACTTGGTCGTAATCGCACTTTTCATTATCAAGCTGGTTTACCAGAAAAATAACCGGTTTACCTAACTTTTCCGTATAACGGAAATGGTTTTGTGTACCTACCTCAGGACCATATTGCCCGTTCAGTAATAAAATAGCCGTATCCGTTACATTCAAGGCCGTAATGGCAGCTCCCACAAAATCATCACTTCCCGGACAATCGATAATATTCAACTTTTTTCCGTTCCATTCTACATGAAATACGGTGGAAAACACTGAATAACCATATTCTTGTTCCACCGGAAAATAGTCACTTACCGTATTTTGGGCTGTAATGCGTCCGCGACGTTTTATAATACCACTCTCATAGAGCAAAGCCTCTGTGAGGGTGGTTTTACCCGAGCCATCATTGCCTAACAATGCAATGTTTTTAATTTCATTCGTCTGATATACTTTCATGATATGCTAAGATTAAAAAGTTAACATTTGTATGTACTTGGCATACGTTTATTTTAATGCCACGCAAATTAGAAAATATTACCAAACTAGCCAATTATTTATTCGTGTTACTAAACTATGTTTTCTAACAGCTTTCATTCTTTTATCAAGCTGGTATCTATTTACACCTTATTATAATACAAGCTTTTCAAGTTTATAAAAAAGTCCGAACTTTCATCTTACCAGTCTTTTATTCACCTCCGGATAAGCAGATTTAAAACTCTGCGATTCCCTAACTAGCCCGATTCTATCGGAACAACAACATAAACCCCGGCAAGAACAGACTATATATAGAGCTATCAGTCTACCACTTAATAAAAGTTCCCAGCCCGCCAAAGCGAACTGAGAACTTTACTTTCTGACGAAGTATATCTTCTTCAATTCAATGAGTTTTACTATTTCTTCATATCCATTTTCCAGGCTCCGTCTTTTAGCACCATCGCTACATCCGGCTCCTCCGTTTCACCGTTACCATAAGTAATTTTCATCGTAACGGTAGCGGTCTGACCATCTTCCGCTATCTCTTCCGAAAGCATTTCCACCTTAGAAATTCCCTCTTTTTTCTTGTACTCCTTGTCTGCTTTCTCTTTCATTAAAGTAACAAACTGCTCTTTATCCTCAGCCGTAATTTCTTCCTTAAAAGCAATTCCCTCTACATACGCCTCATAGTTACCATTCTTCACATCGTTGTAATACTTTAGCGCAGCACCACCCGGAGTATTTGAAGAACAAGCCATTACAATTATTGCTACCAATGCGAGCAATCCATACATCATCCTTTTCATAAACACTTAAATTTTAAATTAATATTTAGAATCAATTAGAACGCATACAAGCATTTTACTTTTTCACTGTTTGCAATATCACTCGGAAACAGATAGTCATCCCCATTCAACCCCGGAGCATACACTTTATTCCTACATTTCTTTGCCAAATCAATTCCTTCCCCATCGAATACCAACTCTACCAATTCCGTACAATACAGGGCTGTGGTATCTTCACGATTATAAGTATGGTCAAACAGCACTTTCCTAACAACCAGTTGTTTCGCATGGGCAGCCGCCCGGCTTGCTCGCAACGAATCACAATCCACGCGCATCACCGCACCACACGCGGCACGTTCCCTGTTAAAAAAGCGTTCCACCGGTTCCATTTTTACTCTGTCCAGCTCATTCTCATAATCCGGTTCACCCGGAACCGCATGCACTACTTTCCAATTTCCACTATCCTTCACTAAGATACCGATATGCGAATACACCCCGCCTTTATCAGCAATCAAAACAAAATGACTGGCTACACCTTCTCCCCTCCTGAACAGTAAATCTCCCTCTCGGAAATCCTGCCACGGCAAATCTAAGGTTCTTTCACTCTTTTCCATGCCGGCACATCCTCCGCAAGCGATGAAAACAATACACCATAACCACCACTGTTTCATTGTTAAAATGATAAACAAGTTCATCACGCCGACAAGATAATCACAATATTTAAGATATCATTCTCTTTTGAAAGTTTTTTTTAATTTTACATCCATCTTGTTCAATCGCTACTTTCTTTGTAAATTTGTCCGGTCAAATTCTTTATACTATATAAAACTAGAAATTTTTAATTATTACACTAATAAGAAATACTATGAAAAAAGTGACTCTCCTGGGTGCCTTCCTGATGATGATAGGCTTGGTAAATGCCCAGATTTCCATGGACGAGGCTTTTAAACAAGCCGACCAAATAGTCCAATCAATTAAAAAGACTGACTTCCCCGACAAAACGTTCCGGATTACTGATTTCGGAGCCGTGGCAAACAATCCGGAAAAATTAAATCATGAAGCGATTAACTTGGCCATTCTTGCTTGTAACCAAGCCGGAGGAGGAACTGTTATCGTACCGAAAGGTGATTTCTATACCGGTCCGCTCACACTGAAAAGCAATGTAAACCTCCATTTGAAAGAGGGGGCTACGCTTAAATTCACGACAGACCAGTCTTACTATTTTCCTGCTGTCATCACCCGCTGGGAAGGAATCGACTGTTATAACGCACATCCGCTTATCTACGCGTATGGTGAAACAAACATCGCTCTGACCGGAAAAGGAATAGTCGACGGACAAGGTTCGCCGGAACATTGGTGGTATATGAAAGGTGGAACCAGACACGGCTGGAAAGAGGGAATGCTTTCGCAACTATTGGGCGGACGCGACCGCTTATTGGGTTATGCCGAAACATTTACTCCTATCGACCGCCGTATCATGAAACCTGAAGATGCTTTACGTCCCCAGCTTATCAATTTCTACCGTTGTAACACGGTTCTAATCGAAGGCGTAACCTTGAAAGATTCTCCATTCTGGGTGATTCATCCGCTATTCTGCGAAAATCTGATTGTACGGAATGTAACCATTAACGGAATCGGACCAAACGGCGACGGATGCGACCCGGAATCATGTAAGAATGTACTGATTGAAGGATGCAAATTCAATACAGGCGACGATTGCATCGCCATCAAATCGGGCCGTAACGCCGACGGACGTCGTTGGGCTACCCCTAGTGAAAACATCGTTGTACGCAATTGCCAGATGGCCAACGGACACGGTGGAGTGGTAATAGGTAGTGAGATTTCAGGTGGTTACCGCAATTTATATGTAGAGAACTGTGAAATGGACAGTCCGCAATTAGACCGGGTGGTACGTATAAAAACCAGTACTTGCCGGGGAGGAATCATTGAAAACATATTTGTGCGCAACATCAAAGTGGGACAATGTAACGAGGCTGTGATACGCATCAATTTGCAATATGAGGGAAAAGAAAAATGCGACCGCAGTTTCCCACCGGTAGTACGGAACGTGAACATTGAAAACATTACTTGCCAGAAAAGTAAGTTCGGTGTCCTCATCAACGGATTAAACGAGGATGAAAACATTTACAACATTCATGTAAAAGACTGTACCTTCAACAATGTAGCCAGCAAGGGCAACATGATTACCGGTAAGACCAAAAATATTCAGTTCGATAATCTGACCATCAACGGAAAGAAAGTAAAAGAAGCCAAAAGCAACGCTGTAGGC
>ERZ836877.6625-NODE-6625-length-10246-cov-3.839761_pt1 | contig 10246 bp, 10 predicted proteins | sample MGYA00519469_ERZ836877 | MGnify/ENA primary metagenome ERZ836877 (study PRJEB31850, sample SAMEA3708809) | human gut metagenome | biome: human gut; feature: human-associated habitat; material: faeces | place: China | collected 2014 ... | reverse complement strand
TTCTTATATGCTTGTAAGTACATAATTTTTGCAGTCATGACACAAGAAAAGCTCCCTCACAGGAAGGAGCTTTGTCTACAGTCTGAAGAGCCCACATTAACTTGTGGGCTCTTGATTTCCATTGTATTTTTTACGGTATTCAGACGGAGAATAATGCGTTATTTTGTTAAAAACGCGATTAAAGTTAGAAATACTTTGAAATCCGGATTGATAAGCTATTTCCGTAATTGGCAGGGCTTCCTCACATAACAGTCGGGTAGCTCGCTGAATACGTTCGTTCGATAGATAATCATTAAATGTCATATGTGTATATTCTTTAAATAACCGTGAAAAATAAAAATGACTAAATCCAAAAATATCGGATATATCCTTTTGAGACAGATCTTTTTCACAGTTTTGAGAAATATAAGTGCATGCATTTTGTATTTTAATATAATTTTGGCTACTGCAATTGGAGGTAATCTGACTTGTATTTATATTATTATAAATATATTTACCTAAAGCCATCAGCATTGAATAAATCTGTATAGTACAAGCTGTTTCGGTAAAAGGGTCATGTGATTTAAAAATATGATAGGCTTCTTTCATGTGATAGGTTAATATTTCGTTTAATTCTGTCATATCCTCGCGGCCTATTTTGTGATAGGTTTTAAAATGCCTATAGTTAATCATTAGGTCATGACAGTTATAAATAAAGTTATCACCAAATTGAAGCAAGAGAGAACTATTTGAAGTTACAGATATATTGCTGTGCATTTCACCCGGCCAGATTAAGAGGAGATCCCCGGTGTCAAGGTGGTATTGCTCGTTTCCGACAGAGTAACTGCCATTATTATCAGTTGCGATAATAAACTCCGCAAATTCGTGCCAATGTTCAGGAAATGATCTTGGCGCACCCATGTAGGAAAATTTGACGTTATAATCAAGATCTGTAATTATGTTTTCCATTTTTTCAGAAGATTGCATACAAAGCCTCCTTTTGCTTATTCAATAGCAATTTATAAGCAATTACAATAACAATAATTTAAAACAAATTATCCGTAAATTTAGGAAAAGTTATACGATATAATATACAAATATACTACTATTTTTAGGCGATACAGTCAATATGTTTGTTAATTTTGTTACAAAATTATATTATTCAGTCAATGAGAATGAAATAAATGACAAAAAATAATAAGTACATAACAAAATATTATAAGCAAAAAATGCTAATTAGAGATAGAATACACTTACATACAAAACAAGCTTGTTAAATATGATGACGCAACTATTAATCGCTTTTTAATGAATTGAAGAGAGGGTACATTTATGGAAAAGAAAAAAGCATTAGCAGCGGTGATGGCGACAATGTTAATTGCATCTAGCCTGACTGCCTGCGGAGGCACCAAAGATACTGAAAATATGGATGCTTCTCAAACATCATCAGCTCTGACACAGGCCGTCAGCCTTGACGGAGACAAGACAACCACAGTAAAAACTGTAAAAATGGGAGATAATGATGTTGAAGTAGAAGTGACGGATATTGGGAAAACCGGTACCTTTACATTCTGGTCGGCATATACGGGTGACTCTGCTATATGGGAGCAGAAGAGAGTTGATGCATTCAACGAAGCCTATGCAGATCTTGGAATAAAGTGTGATTTACAGTTTGTACCTGATGGCGCAGGAATAAATAATGGTAAGCTCCTTAGCGCAATAGCAGGTGGAACTGCTCCTGATCTGATCGTGACAGACAATTCTATATCGTGTTATCAGTATGCGGCAGAAGGATCCTTTATGGGACTTGATGCAGTGTTAGACGAAATTGACTTGGATGTGTCTTCCTTTTTTGAAGGTTGCAAGGATGTCATGTATTATAATGACGTCTGCTATCTGATTCCTCAGGATACCAATGTTATCATGCTATATTATAATCCAGAAATTGCAAAAGAGTGCGGTTTGGATCCTGAAAATCCACCTAAGACCATTGAAGAACTGGATAGCTGGTCTGATGCGATGACAGTGAAAGCTGCTGACGGATCCTATAACAGGCTTGGAATTGTGCCGTGGCTTGATTCCGGAAATGAGGCATTTATCCTGCCGTATCTGTTTGGCGCGGATCCTTATGATAAAACAACTGGAAAAGTGGATTTAACTTCGGATAAAATGCTGAATTATATGGCTTGGATTCAGGGATATGCTAAAAAATATGATCCGGAAAAAATCAATGCCTTTACTTCTGGATTGGGACAGATGTTCTCCCCCGATCATCCGTTTATGACTGGAAAAGTAGGCATGACTATTACCGGAAACTGGTTTTCCGAGGCTTTAAAGGAGTATGCACCCGATGTGCCATACGAAGTATGTGCAGTTCCTGTCCCCGAAGGTGGACGCGCAAACAGTACAACGTTTGGAACCAATGTCTTTGCGATTCCTGCAGGAACAGACCCTGATAAAGCACAGTTAGCTGCACTGTTTATTAAATTTGCTGAACAGGGAAGTATCAATGAAGATAATTTCTCTGTGTGGAGATCCATTCCGGTTATCGATGCGGCATTTGATGATGTCAGCTTGACAAAAAATGGTGATGAAATGTATGCACTAGAACGTAAAATTGCAAACTCTCCTGAAAATGGAATTCCGGCACTTTGTTCTGTATCTGCAGAACTGTCGAATCAGTTTATTGCACTGAGACAGAACATGATATATAATCCGGATGCTGATGCAAAGGCTGCTTTACAGACTCTTCAGGATCAAATGCAGGCAACAATGGATGCGAAGTAAATAACAAGTGATTTCAGGCAGGATAAGGTATTGCTTTATCCTGTCTGAATAAGAGGAAACAATATGAAGAAAAATATGCGTCTTTACAAAATGGGAGTCTTCTTCCGAAAATTTATATTATATTTCATCCTTTTGTTCTTCGCACTGCTTTGGCTTATTCCTTTTTTCTTCCTTGTAATGGGATCGTTTAAAAGCACCAGCGAACTTTTTCAGGTACCGTTCAGATGGCTGCCAAAGCACTTTGACTTTGATAACTACATAAATATGTTTCAGCAGATTCCTTTTTTACGGTATTTAAAAAACACATTAATAATTGTCTTTTTCAGTGTAGTAGGAGCTTTGATTTCTAATTCTTTGATAGCATATGGATTTTCAAGATTACGCTGGCCCGGAAGAGATAAAGTGTTTATGATTGTACTTGCCACAATGATTCTTCCGTATCAGGTAACAATGATCCCTTTGTATTTAATGTTCACCAAAATGCATTGGGTAGGAACATTCCTTCCGCTGATTGTTCCGCAATTTTTTGGAAATGCATTTTATATATTTTTATTACGGCAATTCCTTACGGGAGTACCAAAAGAAATTACAGAGTCTTCGCGTATTGATGGAGCAAATGAATTTGAAATTTTCTTAAAAGTAATTATGCCAATCTCAAAACCTGCATTAGCATCTGTAGCAATTATGGCATTTATCAGAGCGTGGAATGATTTCCTTGGACCGTTAGTATTCTTGGGAAGTGATAGATTGTATACCTTATCACTTGCGGCATCAATGCTAAAGTCTAATTATGATCCCAACTGGGATTTACTGTTACCGTTAGGGGTTGTGATGGTACTTCCGGTCTTGCTTCTGTTTTTTGTACTTCAGAAGTATTTTATCCAGGGTATAACCATGAGCGGAATCAAAGGATAGGAGGCCGTTATGAAGAAAACAGTCAAAACGGAATTTAGCGAATATAAAAACTCGAGAATGAGAAGGGCTGAAGCAAAAAATGGTATTTTGTTTGTGCTTCCCTGGATTATAGGATTTTTAGGATTCACTCTGTACCCGATATTAAGCTCTTTATATTACTCTTTTTGTGACTATAGCGTTATTAAAGAGCCGGTATTTACGGGAGTAAAAAACTATGTCACCCTTTTTCATGACCAGACGTTTATTAAAGCATGTAAGAATACAGCGTACATGATGTTAATCGGGGTGCCGGTGACCACTTTTTTTGCTGTTGCAGTATCTGTAATTCTTAATAGCAAAAAATTAAGACATACTGGCTGGATGAGAGTTGTGTTCTTTATTCCAACGCTTGTACCTACCGTAGTGGCTTGTCTGCTTTGGATTTGGGTTATGCAGCCAGAAACTGGAGTTGTCAATACGCTATTAGGATATATCGGTATTAAAGGTCCCGGTTGGCTTGCAAGTCCTACATGGGCAAAGCCTGCATTTATCATGATGATGATATGGACCTGTGGAAATGCTATCATAATTTATTTGGCAGGTTTGCAGGATATTTCAGAAACATTGTATGAAGCGGCTGAAATCGATGGGGCAAGTTTTTTTAGGGAGACTATTTCCATTACGCTACCCTTGCTGAAGCCTACCATTTTATATAACATGGTTACTCTTTCAGTGGTTTGCAGAGCCATACATTATGACACAGGGCGGACCCAATAATGCAACAATGTTTTATTCGCTTTATCTGTATCAGAATGCATTCACCTATTTTAAAATGGGATATGCGTCTGCACAGGCATGGATTATGCTGGTTGTAGCATTTGCGATTATTCTTATATTATTTAAGTTCTTAAAATTTGGAGAGTCAAATAATTCATAAATCAGACTGTGAAAGGTGAGTTGGGAGACATATGAAGATTGGCTGCGGAGTGATCAGTAAACAGTATATTCAGGACATTCAGAGATTATACCGGGAACTGGAAATCTGTATGGTTGCGGATGTTCACTCAGATGTAGCAGAAAGGACTGCCCAACAGTATAATATTCTACGGTGGGGAACTCCGGATGAATTGTTGAACGATACAGAGACGGAGCTTATTATAAATCTGACACCGCCCAAGATGCATACAGAAGTAAATCGTAAAATACTGTTGGCAGTATATTGTGAGAAACCGTTTGCTTTGACATTGGAAGAAGCACGGGAAATACAAGAACTGGCAAGAAAAAAAGGTTTGGCAGTGGGATGCGCACCGGATACCTTTTTGGGTAGTTCACTCAGTACTTGCAAGAAATTAATCAATGATGGGTGGATTGGAAAACCCTTATATGTAAATGCCAATATGATGAGTGCAGGAGTGGAAACATGGCATCCAAGACCTGAAGCATTTTATGAAGAAGGTGGAGGACCCTTATATGATATGGCACCATACTATTTATCTGCGTTAGTAAAACTTTTTGGATCTGTCAGGAAAGTGTACGCAAATGCGAAGAAAGGATTTGCTGAAAGAACAGTGTATACCAGTGAACGGTTTGGTTGCAAAATTCCGGTAGAAACACCTACTCATTTCGCAGTGATTGCTGATTTAAAAAATGGGATGCTTGCTAATATGAACTTTAGTTTTGATATTTCCAAAAGTACCATGCCGCACATGGAGATATATGGGACAGATGGAACCTTAGAAGCACCGGATCCTAATATGACCGGAGGGGTTCCGAAGGTATATCGAAGGGAACAAATGCTTGCAGAATGCTTTGGCGGACAGGATCAAAATGACGGAGGCTTTTGCACACTTCCCGAATTATATCAGGATGTGGGCAATTTCGTACGAGGAGCAGGTGTGGTAGATCTTGTTCATAAATTAGATAATAATGAGAAAGAGGATGCACAGCTGGCAGTTCATGTTGTGGATATTATTACAAGCATTATTAAATCTGCAGAAACAGGACTACCTCAAGTGTTAGAGACGGAATATGAAGAAAGGTAATGAGTTATGAGATTGGGGATCTCCACTGCATTGAAACATACAACACCTAAAGAATGGGCAGAAAAAATGGAACTGTTGGGATGCAAAGCTGTCGTTTTTCCTGTTGACTGTACTGCATCAGATCTATTAGTTGCAGATTACATGAATGAAGCAAAAAAACATGATCTGTTGATCGCAGAGGTGGGAATCTGGAAAAATGTTTTTGCTGTCAATCCAAAAGAAAGAGAAGAAGCTCGGGAATATGCACGAAGGCAGCTAAGGCTTGCAGATGAAATCGGTGCGGTCTGCTGTGTCAACGTTGCTGGAACCTTTGGCGGACCGATTTGGGATGGAGGATATCCTGAAAACTTTTCTACGGAAGCATGGAGTGAACTGGTCAGTTATACAAAAAAACTGATTGATGAGGTACGACCTCATCGGGTCAAATATAGTATTGAACCCATGCCATGGATGTATCCAACCGGCCCGGATGAGTATTTAAGATTAGAGAAGGATATAAATAGAGAAGAATTTGGGATTCATTTTGATTTTGTCAATATGATTAATTCCCCACAGCGATATTTTCACATCAATGAATTTATGCAAGAGTGTTTTGACAAGATTGGGGATCGAATATTGAGTTGTCACCTAAAGGATATAAGACTTAAAAGAGAATTGACTTTTCAATTGGAAGAAACCAACTGTGGAAATGGCATATTGGATATTGAACAATTAATTCAACATCTTCAGAACTATAATCACGATATGCCAGTAATTATTGAACATCTAGACACAGACGAAGAGTACTTAAAAAGTCTAACCTATGTGAAGAAACGATTACAAGATGCAAATGTAGTGTTTTAGGAGGATAAAAATGAAGATTGTGATTGTCGGAGCCGGGAGAGGTCTGGGACATGTATTGGCACAAATGTTGGCGGAAAAAGGTCATACTGTTGTCGCAGGGCTTAGAAGATTGGATGACACTATCTCTGAAAGAGAGAATCTAATTTATCTGCAGATGGATGCTACAGATGAAGGACAGATAAGGGATGCAGTACAATGGACAAAGCATCATGTGGGGGAAATAGATGCGGTTGTATACGTAGCAGGTATTTTACTTCAATCTGATCGCACAGAGACTCTGCTGACAGAAAGCTTAGATGATATTCGGAAACAGATAGAAGTAAATGCGCTTGGATTGATCACGGTATTTAGAGATTTTTTACCTGTTATCAAAAAGTCAGGATTGTTTATTGGAGTAACATCAGAAGGAGGCAGCTTTGCGAATGAAGGTAGCTTGTTCCCGGCATATGGGGTTTCTAAGACAACTGCCAATAAAATCATTCAGACATTGCGGGTGACAGTTGGCGAAAGCATAAATGTATATGCCGTGCACCCTGGGAGAATGAATACAGATATGGGAAGAACTACAGCACAGATAGAACCTGAAGAAGCTGCTATCGGATTTTGCAATATTCTTGAAGGAACAACGCATATAGAAAAGGATCAATGGTTTATTGATTATCGTGGTAATGCAATGCCTTTATAAATGGATGACAATATACGAGGAGGAAAGAATATGTCAATTGGAACAAAAAAGCTTGTACACATCGCATTTGTGGTGAGGGATCTTGACAAGGTAGTAGATGCTTGGACAAAAATACTTGGTATTGAAAGACCAAGAATATGGAATATACCGGGACCTGATGTTGCTCCGGTATTAACGAATGGACATCCGGAGATTTATACAAATTGCAGAATTAGTGTAATTCAATTGGAAAATGTTACTTTGGAGCTTACTCAGCCAGGAGATGAACCCAGCCCATGGAAGACATTCTTGGAAAAGCATGGGGAGGGAATGATGCATATGGCATTCCTGACTCCGGATGAGGAAGAGGCGTTCCGCACAATCAAGGAAGCATGCGGAACAGATGGATATTATCATATAGGTTATTATCCCGATCAGAGTTATTCATTTGTTGACACTTTTGACAGCTTAAAAACAGAGCTGAATATTAAGGTGGACAGAGACAACAGTGAAGTAATGAATAAAATTCGGGCCCAAATAACAAAAAACAATTAAGGAGGATAAGCTAGAAATGGATGTTAAGAAAATTGTCAGTCAGTCTAAATTTGCACAAGTAGGATTTGTGGTAAACGATATTGAGAAAGCAAAAAAGCAGTTTGCTTTGTTGTTTGGATGTGAAATACCCCCTACATGTGATTGCGGCACATTTGATGTGACACAGACACAGATTTATGGGAAACCGGCACCGGATGCGGCATGCGTCATGGCATTTTTTGATATGACCCCTGGTGTTCAGCTGGAATTGATTCAGCCCAATGAAGAACCTTCTGTATGGAGGGATTACCTTAATACCTATGGAGAAGGAATCCATCACATTGCATTCCAAGTGGATGATGCAGACGAAGTAGCTAAACGTTTGCAGGAGGAGATGGGTGCTACCTTTGAGCAGGAGGGCAATTACGGTGATGGAAGCGGAAAATATATTTATTTACTCTGCGAAGAAACGTTAAAATGTAGATTGGAATTATTACAGAGTTTTAATAAGTAATCAATTAGTTTGTTTTGTCCCTATTAATGAGTGTTTGTTAAGTATTGTTGTGTATGTGAGATCTTGTGCAGTGTCATTTCTGCACAAGATTTTGCTTTTTAAATGTATTTATGGAATTATGAATAAAACAGGTAGTCTCGAAAAATTCAATGTAGGTTCACTGAAATTGCGGATTTTACATATATGATGTATGATTATTAACAGAACATAAAAGATACATTTAAAGGAGTGAGTTTGTAAAATAAGAATTGCAAAAGTGAGAAGAGGATACCACAAATCATTGTTTTGATGATTCGGTGGTATCCTCTTTGTGGATTTCAGAATTTGTTTCTCAGCTTTCGGTATTCTCTCGGTGAATATCCTTTCAGCTTGTGAAAAAGCCGACTGAAATATAGCTGGTTATCATATCCGACGATTTTAGAGATTTCATTGATGGAATAGGTTGTTGCATCAAGTAGCATCTGAGCATTGTTGATCCGGGTTTCTACGATGAATTGCATTGGTGTGGAACCGGTGTATTTTTTGAAATTCCGGATAAACCAGCTGACACTCATTCCTCGTGAGGCTGCGTAATCCTCTATGTTGATGTTCTGATTATAATTTTCGCTGAAATAGGTCACTGCAGTGTTCATTTCCTGATCCAGGTATTCGCTTTTCAGAATATGTTCCCGTGTCAGTTCTCGGTGGAAATTGATTAGCAGATGACGAAGCAGAAGAACAAGCATTTCCTCATAGTCGTTTTGACAGTGTTGAAGCTCTATGATAATACTCTTGAAAATCCGTTCATATTCCATAGATGTGCCGATTTGGAAAACTCGTTCTTTATCCGGAAATCCATACTGACGCAAGATATTTTTTACATTGCTACCTGTAAAATGAATCCAGTATACTTCTGTCTTATCTTCTCCATAATATTCATATTTCTGAAGTTCTTTCGGTCTGTACAGTACAATATTACCGGCGGGAACAATCGTTTCGTTATCTACATTGTCAAAATGAAAATGCCCACAACCAGCAGTGATATAGATGATCTGATAATCCAGGCGTCCCTTTGGACGGTAGGTTGGCAATTTTGGATAGCTGGAAAGGCGATAAGTGCCACAGCTTCCTACAATCAGTGGACGACTTTTGTTTTTGAAATCCATGTGGGAGTGATTCAGATAACCAGTATTCATATACATAGAGCAGCACCTCTTTTCACACTTTTTATTATTGTATCATTTAGTGCATATTTTATCCAATCAAATTCATAGACATATTTTGCAGAATAAGATAAGCTATATATAACATAACAAAGGAATGCAAGCATATAAGTAAAGTATTAAGGTTTATTTTAAAAAAGCAAAAAACAAAAAAGTATATGTATTGAAGGAGAGCTATTTATGATTGTACCACGTTATTATGAAAACTTAAACGTACTGCACGAAAACACAATGCCAGCCAGAGCCTATTATATTCCGGCATCCAAAAGAATGGATAACTTGGTGGAACACAGAGAAGAATCAGATCGTATGCAGTTATTGAATGGAACTTGGAAATTCCAGTATTTTAACAGCATCTATGACATTCAGGATTCTTTTTTTGAGAAGAATTATGATACAGAAAATTTTGATGAGATTCAGGTTCCAAGTGTATGGCAGATGGCAGGATATGATACACACCAGTATACAAACATCCGGTATCCGTTTCCGTTTGATCCACCATATGTGCCACAGGATATTCCGTGTGGAGCTTATGTACATAATTTTGAGTACAGCAGAGATGAGAAAGCATCAAAAGCTTTTTTGAACTTTGAAGGAGTAGACAGCTGCTTTTATGTATGGATCAATGGCTCTTACATAGGATACAGCCAGGTTTCACATATGACCAGTGAGTTTGATGTTACCGATGTACTTCAGGATGGAACGAATACGGTGGCAGTGTTGGTAATGAAATGGTGTGATGGTTCCTATTTGGAAGATCAGGACAAATTCCGTATGAGTGGTATTT
>ERZ836877.6624-NODE-6624-length-10247-cov-3.645997_pt1 | contig 10247 bp, 9 predicted proteins | sample MGYA00519469_ERZ836877 | MGnify/ENA primary metagenome ERZ836877 (study PRJEB31850, sample SAMEA3708809) | human gut metagenome | biome: human gut; feature: human-associated habitat; material: faeces | place: China | collected 2014 ... | reverse complement strand
TTGTGTCATAGGATGAAGTTTCCTATGACATAAAAAAGCGGAATGTATGTTTTTCCACACACATTCCGCTTTTTTCTTGCTGTCTGCCTTATTCTGCAGAAGGCAATGCATTAGGATCTACCGCACGGTACTCGCCTGCAGGGATGGTATCCTCCAGAAGCCAGTCTGCTTTCTCAGTTTTCTTACTGTCCTCAGAAACCATCACATAAATATTGTATTTGCTTAAATATCCGCCATAAGACTCATCAGAAGATGGGGCATAATCCGGATTCTGGTCTGCGATCAGGTCATTTAATCCCTTTACCACATTTGTTGCGAACTCTGCTGCTTCTTCATTAGAAACCTCTTCGTTGGTCAGAATAAAGAATTTTACTGTATTCTCATCCTCAAAGAAGCTTGCGCTGACAGACTCCACGAATGGATATGCATCAGAATCATCGTACTTATCCTGGAAATCCTCCCATAACTGTCCCCATACGATTCCATCCTCACCAGCCAGTTCTACATCAGATGGTGCCTCCGGGGAAATAATGGTGCTTTTTGTACAACCGCAAAGGCAGCAAACTGCAGCCAGAATCACAGCAAAACGTTTTGTCCATTTCATAGTTCAAATCCTCCTCTTTTCATCAACCTCTGTATTATATAAGAAAACATTTTATTTTTGTAGTGGTTTTTCCAAAATGTCAGAAAATCTTCATACTTTTTTCTTGCATTTTCCAGTTTTAAGTGCTACTATGTTCAATATGAAATGATTTTTTATATTTTTGAACATTCAATTTTGTTTAGGAGGCATTACACATGGATCACAACAACTCATCATCCCACTTACACAGACAACTGGACTGGGTCACCACCCTGATTCCCTTTGGGGCGATTCTGGTACTGTGTCTGCTCTTTCTCCTGGCGCCGGAACAATCCGGTCAGGTACTCTCCTCCATCCGTTTCTTTTTAGGAGACGAACTGGGCAGCTACTATCTGCTGATCGGCCTGGGAGTGTTCCTCTGCTCCCTCTATATCGCATTTTCCCCTTATGGACAGATTCGTCTGGGTGACCGGGAAAAACCTCAGTATTCCTCTTTTCAATGGGGTTCTATGATGTTTACTGCCGGACTGGCTGCCGATATTTTATTCTACTCTCTTTGTGAATGGATTTTGTATGCAGGCGAAGACCGGATCAGCCAGATGGGCAGCATCCAGGACTGGGCTTCCACCTATCCGCTGTTCCACTGGGGTCCGATCCCGTGGAGCTTCTATCTGGTATTGGCCTCTGCTTTCGGCTTCATGCTCCATGTCCGCAAATGTGACAAACAGAAATACTCTGAAGCCTGCCGTCCTCTCCTTGGACGCCGTGTGGATGGCTTCTGGGGAAAACTGATCGACCTGCTGGCAGTCTTTGCCCTGCTTGCAGGAACTGCTACTACCTTTTCCCTGGCAACGCCACTGCTCTCCATGGCCATCAGCCACGTATTCCACATCCCGGCTTCTAATCTGTTGACCATCGGGCTGTTGGCCATCATCGGCATCACCTACACCATCGCCGTGTATTTTGGCATGAAAGGCGTGTCAAAGCTGGCTTCTTCCTGCACGTACCTGTTCTTTGCCCTGTTGCTTTACGTGCTGATCGGTGGTGGAAAAGCCCGCTACACCATTGAGACCGGCATCACCGCCATCGGCAACCTGACCCAGAATTTTATCGGTCTGTGTACCTGGACTGATGCCCTCCGCACCTCCTCCTTTCCACAGACCTGGACCATTTTTTACTGGGCTTACTGGATGGTGTGGTGCGTGGCAACTCCATTTTTCATCGGTTCCATCAGCGGTGGCCGGACCATCCGGCAGACCATCCTGGGCGGCTACTTCTGGGGGCTGGCCGGCACCTTCACCTCCTTTATCATCCTGGGAAACTACGGCTTAAACCTTCAGATGACCGGGAAAATGGATCTGATCGCCTTATACCAGGCATCCGGTGATCTCTACGAGACCATCATCACCATTTTAGGAACACTGCCTCTGGCTAAAGCCGGGCTGATCCTCTTAGCGTTGACCATGATCGCTTTTTATGCCACCTCCTTCGACGCTTTAACCATGGTAGCTGCCTCTTATTCCTATAAGACCCTGCCATCCGGTAAAGAACCTCATCGGAATGTGAAGCTGTTCTGGGCGATCCTGCTGATGCTGCTGCCCATCGCCCTGATCTTCTCCGATAATTCCATGGCAAATCTGCAGACCGTATCCATCATCGCTGCATTTCCGATCGGGATCATCATTCTGCTGATCATCGGAAGCTTCTTTAAAGATGCGAAGGCTTATCTGAAAGAACATGGAGCTCCTGGTGCCAAAAGGTAATGGAATTTTTCACAAAAAAGACTGAAATGAAAGAGTTTTTATTTTCTTTCATTTCAGTCTTTTTATTACACACAGTCTTTTTATTACACAATGTTTCCTTTTTTATGTGGTCACATCAACGCCCTGATCCGCGTTTTTCTTTTCTACTCATAAATCGGATACTTCTCACAGATCTTGGTTACTTCACCTCTGATATAATCCGCCTTGTTCTCAAAATCTGTAGCAGCCAGCCAGATGCACTCTGCGATCTTATCCATATCTGCTTCCTTTAAACCTCTGGAAGTAACTGCCGGTGTACCGATACGAACACCGGAGGTGACAAATGGGCTTCTCGGATCGTTTGGTACCGTGTTCTTGTTCAGGGTAATATAAACGGCATCACAACGGTTCTGAAGCTCTTTACCGGATACATCCATGCCTCTTAAGTCTGCTAACATCAGATGGTTGTCTGTACCGCCAGTCAGCAGCTTAAAGCCCTGTTTCTGAAGGGCTGCAGCCAATGCCTGGGCATTCTTGATGATCTGCTGCTGATATTCCTTAAAATCTGGCTTTAATGCCTCACCAAAACATACAGCCTTTGCCGCAATAATATGCTCTAACGGACCGCCCTGGGTTCCCGGGAAGATCGCCTTGTTGAAATTAAACTTCTCAGCAGCCTCTTTATTGGCTAAGATCAGACCGCCTCTTGGTCCTCTTAAGGTCTTGTGAGTCGTGGTAGTCACCACATCTGCATACGGAATCGGGCTTGGATGAAGTCCTGCTGCCACCAGACCTGCAATATGTGCCATATCAACCATCAGGTAAGCGCCGCATTTATCTGCGATCTCACGGAACCGCTTAAAATCAATGACTCTGGCATAAGCGCTGGCTCCTGCCACGATCAGCTTCGGCTTATTCTCCATCGCCAGCTTCTCAACCTCATCATAATCGATATAGCCCTCATCATTGACACCATAAGGTACAATGTGGAAATATTTTCCGGAGAAGTTCACTGGTGAACCGTGGGTTAAATGTCCGCCACAGTCCAGGCTCATGCCCATAACGGTATCTCCTGCCTCCAGCATCGCCATAAATACCGCCATATTGGCCTGTGCGCCGGAATGTGGCTGTACATTGGCATAATCACAGCCAAACAGCTTCTTCGCCCGCTCAATGGCAATGGTCTCTACCACATCGATGTACTCACAGCCGCCATAGTAGCGCTTCCCGGAATATCCTTCTGCGTACTTATTGGTCAATACCGTTCCCATGGCCATCATCACTGGTTCTGAGACAATATTCTCTGAAGCGATCAGCTCCAGATTACGTCTCTGGCGTGCTGCCTCATCCTTAATGGCTGCACCGACTTCAGGGTCATACTTCTCAATAAAATCCATTACCTCATTTACCATAGTGCCATCTCCCTTTTCCATATTGTAAAACTTGTAATTATTCGTGATTATATCTGTTTCCTTTTTTCTTGTCAAGCATTAAAGCGGCTAAGTGTTTATTTTTTGAAAATTTATACAAAACGATATTCTTTCACGACCATCTGAATGGTACGATTTCCATTGTACTCATTAATTCCCGGATAATAGATGGCGTCCATCTGTCGGCTGCCGCCCATTTCCTCTAAAAATGCGTCCCCATCCGTAAATACCATCGCTTCTACCGGGGTTCCATCCGGCGTTATCAGGGATAATTTCACGGCATTCCGGTTTTTTCCCAGCACTCTGGCATTCCGTATCCGAAGATCTTTCTGTGCAAACTGCGGCTTTTCATTGCCCTGTCCAAATGGCTCTAACAATTCCAGTTCCTGCACCAGTTCTTCCGTCACATAGCTCATGGGCATGGGGACGTCGATCCAGATCCTCGGAACAAAGTCTTCCTCTGTCAGCGCTGCCCGACGGTTTAACTCCAGGCGGAACTGCTCCACATTGGCTTCCGGAAGAGAGAGCCCGGCTGCCATGGGATGACCACCAAATTTGCTGAGCAGCCCTTTTACCTCCACCAATGCCTCAAACATATGATAACCTTCGATGGATCGACCAGAACCTTTGACACCGTCTTCTGCACGGGTCAGCACAAAGGATGGTTTATGATATTTTTCACGGAGCCGTCCGGCAATGATCCCCGCCAGGGACTCGTGACAATCCGGCAAAAATACTACCAGTACCTTATCATCCATGTACTTTGCTTCCACCTGCTCTGCCGCCTGCACCAGTCCGTCTGCTGTCATATCTTTTCGCTGGTCATTTAAATCTTTCAATTCCTGCGCCAGTTCATCCGCCAGTTGTTCATCCTCGCACAAAAGCAGTCTGAGCGCCAGCTTTGCCGTCTGGAGCCGCCCTCCCGCATTGAGACACGGACCGATGACAAAACCGATGTGGTAAGCACTCAACGCCGTAATATCCAGGTTGTTTTTCTCCACCAGCTTGCGAAGTCCCACACTCTTCGTCTGCGCTGCCCGCCGCAGCCCTTCTTTCACCACGATCCGGTTCTCATCCTGCAGCTTCATCACATCGCCCACCGTGGCAATGGCTGCAAATTCAATCATCGCCAGCCATTCTTCCTGGTCAATACCAGCTTTCTCATAAAGGATCTGGATCAGCTTATAAGCCACCATACCGCCACAGATTTCTTTCCACGGATAGGTATCCGCCGACTGCTTCGGATTGACGATGGCATCTGCCTCCGGCAATACATCTTCTTCTCCCACTTTGGCAATATCGTGATGATCCGTCACGATCACCGTCATGCCCAGTTCCCGGGCGCGCTTCATTTGATCGATGGCAGAAATTCCATTATCACAGGTCAGGATCGTATCTATGTTATCTTCAGCAGCCGCCTCCACGATCTGGATATTGATCCCATATCCGTCCTTGATCCGGTCCGGAATCTCATAATCCACTGCCGCTCCCAGTCGTTTTAACCCCTTATATAGCAGATAAGTGGAACATACGCCATCAATATCGTAATCACCCACGATCCGGATCCGTTTTCCCTGTCGTATCTTCTCCAGCAGCAGATCCGCCGCCAGATCCGCATCCTTTAATCTATGAGGCGAATATAGATCCTTCCACGTTCCTCTCAGGTACTTTTCAATGTTCTCATCCCCACACACATCCCGGTTCCGGATAATCCTGGCGATCACCGGACTGATATGGAAATGAGTTCCAATACCGTTAAAATCTGCCTTCTTTGCGTAGAGCATCCATTTTGCTGTCGTCATGTATTTTGTATCCCTCCACTTGGTCATATCTATTCTGTATTTTTTGCTGTATTTTTTGACCCTGACCGATTTTTCTTGCAGGCAGCCCTGACGATGCCCCCTCTCATTCCATCACGGTTACCTGGTTTTCATATGTTTTCAGCAGATTTCTCCGCTCCTTATAATCCGGGATCTGGCTCTCCACAATCTTCCAGAACCGGTCCGAATGGTTCATCTCCAGCCGGTGCGCCAGCTCATGGACCACCACATAGTCCTGCAGCGGCTCAGGCGTTAAGATCAGCGTCCAGTTAAAGTTCAGATTCCCCTTGCTGCTGCAGCTCCCCCACCGGGTAGCCTGCTGACGGATAGAAATCGTCCCATAGGTCACTCCCATTTTTGCCGCCCAAAAGCGTACTTTCGCCGATAACGTCATCCTGGCCAGAGATTTCGCCTTCCAGACCTGTTCTGACGTCATCACAGGACGTTTTGTCAATCGCCGCTTCAACTGTTCCAGATTCTCTCCGATCCACTGTCGATGCTCATCCACAAACATCTGGATCTGTTCTTGGGTCGTAGAAAATGGGCAGTGCACCACCACCTGTCCTTCTCTGGTTATCTGTAAAGAAAGGGTTCTTCTGCTGGATCGTTTGATCTGTATCTCTATTTCATTCATACTGCTGTTTTTGATGCTTCCTTTCCTGTGCCCCATGTTCCGGTGCTCTGTCATGCACCATGTCTGCTTTCGTTGCAATCGCCCCTCTATCATACCAAAAAGAGGCGGACTGTTTCAATACTTACAGCCGCCTCTTTTACAAGTCTTAGATATCAAATTTCCCTTCGGTCTCTTCTTCTTCGAAATATTCCCGATACTCCACGTCAATCTGATGCCGCATCCGTTTCATGCTGAAATACAGATGATCCTTCAGCGCCATCTCCATCCCGGCAATATCCTTTTTCTCCAGAAGTTCGATCATATGCTCATGCTCCTGGATGATCCGTGTGAAATCTGTCTCTGTCACGAAATCCAGCATCCGGAAGCGTGTATAATGAAGCTGCTGCTCCTGCAAAAGATCCCAAAGCTTCTTCTTCTTGGTTGCCTCAAACCAGATGGCATGCATCTGGGCATCCAAACGATAAAACTGCTCCGGCTTAAAATCCGGCGTCTGGATCAATGCCTTCTGCTTGCGCAGCATATAGTAGATGTCTTCCATCATTAACGGTGTCGCGATCCTGGAAAAATCCCGGATCACCATGGTTTCCACTGCCACCCGCATGTAGATCATCTGCTTGATATTGCTTAAACTAAGCAGCGTAACATAAATTCCCCGGTAAGGAACCGTGATCACAAAGCCCTGCTCCTGCAAAAGTCTCAAGGCATCACGCACCGGAGTTCTGGATACGGAAAACCGCTCACAGATCTCCGTCTCTTTGATCAGCTGGCCAGGCTTCAATTCCAGGTCCAGAATCTCTTTTTTCAGAACCTGATAGACCATCTCTTCCCGGTTCTTATAAGTTACTTCCTCCATGATATGGATCTCCTTTCCAGAATCTTTCTGTAACTGCTCAGTCCCCTTCACAGTTTTTACTTCATCTCTGTTGGAAGCATCGTATCCATATCATCAAATGCCAGGTTCTCGCCGCCCATTGCCCAGATAAAGGTATAGTTGGAAGTACCAGCGCCGGAATGAATACTCCAGGATGGGCTGATCACTGCCTCTTCATTCTTCATGACAATGGTACGCACCTCTGTCGGCTCACCCATCAGATGGAATACCACATTGTCCTTCGGAATATTAAAATACATATAAACCTCCATACGACGCTCATGGGTATGGCTTGGCATCGTATTCCAGATATTGCCCTCATCCAGGACTGTCATACCCATAGAAAGCTGACAGGTCTGTAATACATCTGGGTGAATAAACTGATTGATGGTTCTCTTATTGGCAGTCTTCTGATCACCGATATTTCTCTTAGCAGCATCTTTGATGGAAATAAAGGTAGTCTTATAAGATGTATGTGCCGGTGCGCTCACCATATAGAATTTTGCCGGATTCTCTGGATCATCACTGGAAAATAATACCTTTTTCGTTCCCTTTGTGATATACAGACAGTCCTTGTAGCCCATGGCAAATGTCTCGTCATCCGCCTGGATCTTACCTGGACCTCCAATATTGAAGATACCGATCTCACGGCGCTCCAGGAAATAATCCGTACCAAAATTCTTCCAGCAGTCAATTCCCTTGTCAATAGAAACAGTCTCTGTTGTTGGCATACATCCCATAGTTACCATACGGTCTACATGAGAGTATACGGCATGTACCTCGTTTGGTGCGTACAGATCTGTGATCAGAAATTCATTTCTCAGTTCCTCTGTCGTGTAGCGTTTTACGTCCTTCTGGTTTGCAGAATAGCGAATATCCATGTTTCATCCTCCTATACATGATACTTTGTATTTTTTGTATACAACCCTATATTCTCCATTATACTCTGCACGTCAGATTCCTGCAATATGCACTTCCCATAAAGTTCCTGAGTGATTTTCGTGGTTTTTCCCAATGGGGAAAGATTCATATCAAAACACAATAAAAAAGGCACTCTCCAAAGAGAATGCCTTTTTACATACGTGCGCGAGAAGATTCGAACTCCCGACACCTTGGTCCGTAGCCAAGTGCTCTATCCAGCTGAGCTACGCACACATATTCGTTTGTGTTGTAACTCATCGCTACAACGATAGTTATTATAGCTCAGCATGTTAAATTTGTCAACAATTATTTTAAAATATTTTTTACTTTTTTATTTTTATCTCAGATTTCTTTTAATCCCTTATTTTGTGAACCTTCAGACCCTTTCTGAACCCCTACGCTTCTTCATCCTCTGCCCAAGCAAGCGCACACTTAACTGCCCGTTTCCAGCCACGGATCCGTTTCTTTCTGCCATCCTCTTCCATCTCAGGGTAGAATCGTTTATCCACTCTCCAGTTCTGGCTGATCTCTTCCCGGTCTTTCCAATAACCGACTGCCAGTCCGGCCAGATAAGCCACGCCAAGAGCAGTAGTCTCAATACACTGTGGCCGGATCACCTCCGTATTTAAAATATCCGACTGGAACTGCATCAGGAAATTATTAGCGGAGGCGCCACCGTCTACCTTCAACGTATGTAAGGTAATGCCGGAATCCTTCTGCATGGCCTCCAGAACGTCGTAAACCTGATAAGCCAGGGATTCCACAGTCGCACGAATAAAATGTTCCTTGCTGGTTCCTCTGGTCAGTCCTACGATGGTTCCGCGGACATACTGATTCCAATATGGCGCTCCCATTCCCGCAAATGCAGGAACCATATAAACTCCCGCTGTATCATTCACCGCCGTACAATATTCTTCCGACTGCGGTGCAGATTTTAACATACGCATCTCATCACGAAGCCACTGAATAGACGCTCCTGCCACAAACACACTGCCCTCCAGCGCATACTCTACCCTACCGTCATAGCCCACCGCAATGGTTGTCAAAAGACCATTTTCCGACTGCACCGCATGATTTCCCGTATTCATCAGCATAAAGCAGCCGGTACCATATGTATTCTTCACATCTCCCGGCTGGAAACAGCATTGGCCAAATAACGCTGCCTGTTGGTCTCCAGCAATGCCAGCGATCGGAACACTGTGCCCTAGCACTTCTTTGGAAGTATAACCATAAATGCAGCTGGATGGCTTTACCTCCGGAAGCATACACTCTGGAATATCAAAATACGCCAGCAGCTCCTTATCCCAGCACAATTTCCGGATATCATACAACATGGTTCGTGAAGCATTGGTATAATCTGTCACATGGACCTGTCCTTTGGTCAAATTCCAGATCAGCCAGGTATCCACAGTTCCAAATAAAAGCTCGCCTCTCTTAGCCCGCTCTCTGGCTCCTTCCACGTGATCCAGTATCCAGGCAATCTTGCTTCCAGAAAAATACGCATCTGGAATTAATCCGGTCCGATCCCGCACCAGATCCTCCAATCCGTCTTTCTTTAACTTCTCGATCCTGTCCGCTGTTCTACGGCACTGCCACACGATCGCATTGTAAATAGGCCGCCCCGTTTCTTTATCCCAGACAATCGTTGTCTCACGCTGGTTGGTAATACCAATAGCAGCCACATCGGATAAGTCTACTCCAATTCCACCAGCTGCTTCTACCAACACTCCCAGCTGTGTTGACCAGATTTCTAACGGATCATGCTCCACCCAGCCTGGCTGCGGATAATGCTGGGTAAACTCTCTCTGAGCCACACTGCAGATCTCACCCTCTTGATTAAATAAAATACAACGGGAACTGGTTGTTCCCTGATCTAACGCAATGACATACTTCCCCATATAACATTCTTCCCCTTTCTCAAAAATACCTGACATAACTTCTGCCCTTTCTGCTTCGCCAACACCAGAATCCCATATACTTATGGGCTTTGGGGCAATTGTGCATGTAACCAAAAGAAAGCAGGACAAATACACCCCCTGTATCTAGTCCTGCTTTCTCCAGTCTCATAAGCATTCACGTGTCTATACAATTTAACATCAATAACATAAATCCATGGTAACATATTCTTTTGCTGATTGCAACCAGAAGCGATTGAATTCGAAAATTGTGAAAATGAAAAAGAATCCTGCTCGCAGGATTCTCCGCCTGCGGCGGGTCGCTTTAGCGACATTCTTCCACTCCGCCGC
>ERZ836877.6620-NODE-6620-length-10250-cov-13.733987_pt1 | contig 10250 bp, 10 predicted proteins | sample MGYA00519469_ERZ836877 | MGnify/ENA primary metagenome ERZ836877 (study PRJEB31850, sample SAMEA3708809) | human gut metagenome | biome: human gut; feature: human-associated habitat; material: faeces | place: China | collected 2014 ... | reverse complement strand
TGGTACGCCGTGAGGGATTCGAACCCCCGGCCTTCTGGTCCGTAGGTTGTCTCAAGGGCAAATCGGAGTCATTTCGGCTCTGATTTGTGTTTTTTGCCACCGTTCGCTCGGCGGATTTTCCATTGTTTCCGTCCAGCCCTGCCCGTCCTAATTCTATTCTGGGTCAAAAGTGGGTCAGAGGCGGTAATATCCGGAGGGACTGGCGAACTGCAACCTTGCGCCACAGTCCACACTATCTATCCTCATACCACAAATGGCGTAAAGGCCAGCGTTTCGTGGGTGTATTTGTCCATCACGGCAGTTGCTTCGGCCTCGGTGACAGAGTGAAAGTCACCACTGTTGACATACTGATCCGTTGTGACGGAGTAGCGCCATGGTGAGCCGCCGGAACCGCCATCCAGATACAGCAACGTTTCCAGATGCTGTAACTCGCCGCTGGTATAGCGGTAGTAAGAGTAACTGTTGTTTTGAGAATCTGGTTCAGCAGATTGTTTTCGGATAGCTCATCGTATTCACAGGTCAATACTCGCCTTCTTGATAGGCGGTTCTGAATGGTCCCCGGCATATCAATCTTGCCACGGACTACCGCAACATCCTCTTTGCGGTTCAAATACTCCCGATACAGTCCCTCTTTCAACTGTCTGCTGATGCCCTTTGCCAGAATCGCAGCGAAGAGGTTATGTATGTTTTCGAACTCTTCGGTAGCAACATCCTCATAGCCGCCCTGATTCAAAGTCGTGAAGGCATACGAAAGCATATAATATATGTTTTTTATGAAGATGCTCTTATCCTTGATCATTGAAACACACCCTGCAAAATATTCTCCCAACGCTGGAGTTTGTTTGCGTCATCGAACCAGTACTCGCTGAGCATCGGCAGAATAATGTCATCCGGGAAGACGTATGGTGCTGTGATAATCGGCAGAACAGTTTCACGGACAGAGGGATGAATCATGTCATGCGCATCCAACCATATCAGCCATTCAATATTGGGTCGTGAATAACTACTGCCGGTCCTTCTCGGAGTAAAGCTACGAATGCCGTGCTTTTCATCCAGTGTACCCGCTCGACCGTCAATCCATCCGAAACAGAGTGCCTCTTCCACAGCATCGTTATAGGAGACCGATGGTTCTTCAGAATCTTTTGTCGGAAACACAAAACAGATCTCATCTTTTGACTCGAACTTCTCCGAGAGCCACTTTCGCCATTCGCTCCGGTCGCTTGTATAAAAAGTCTCTTTCATTATTTCTCGTTTCCGTCATGACTCTGACGGGTGCATTTTACGGATTCACGCGTTTTCCCATTCATCAGAATACATATAATACAGACCGTCCAGACTGTCTCTGATTTGCTGAAACCATTCAGCCAGCTTCTCAATATCGACAACTACATTTTCCGGGTCACTGATATAGAAATGTGACTCTCCATCTACGCTAAAAGGATACCTGGCAAAATCAATGTTTATAACAGGCCGACCTTTATCGTCAGTGGTTTTTATCTTTGCGTATAGTGCGTCGATATAATCCGTGACTGGCTGGAGTACTTTCTCAAGTCCAGCTGTTTTAGTTTCTTTTTTCTTTATACGGCTCACCATTGTCTGCTTCAACTGAGCAATATCATGCGTCGTTATTTTCGAACGTGCCTCTCCAAGCAAATCTTCCACCAACCAGATCACCGCTTTTGTCGTGAGCTCGATATACTGGTCAATGCAATACATAATCGGCATTATCAAAGCATCCGCTTTTTTATCACTGTTGTTTTCTAAAATTGAGTTCATTAACTGCTCGGCACCGGTAGCAAAATCATCACCCAGTACACACAGGTTACCAATCTGGTCATTGTGATCAGTACGCCAGTTTAAATATGCATTTTTCCGGATATCGCTGTTATATGAAAACAGATCTCTCATTTAAACACACTCCTTATCCCAAAAGATCCCACAGCTGCTCTCAGTCTTTATATAAGATTGTCGGCAGCAGTTCCAGAAAATACTGACCGATCTTTTCCACATCATAGTTATTTGCCTCGCAGATGAACCGCAGCCCATCCGGAGTGAGCAGCCGGCCATTACTCCGTTCATGACAGAGCTTCTGATAGTCCTGAATCTGCTGCTTAGTCAATGTGGTTTTCATATTCCTGCATCCCCATTTTCTCAGTCAGATCACCGAAGCTTTTGTCAAACTGTGCCTGGGAAATGGCACCGTGCTCCAGGAAATCCTCCAGCATTTTCTTTTGTTTCAGATATAGCTGCACACGCTTTTCTTCCGGTGACAGCTTGTCCCATTCCTCCAGTTCCAAAACGGTCCCCTCATTACATACTATGTACTTCAGTAATCAGCTTTCGGCATTCTCCTTGAAGTCGTTCCATTTCACGACAAGCACTGCTTCTGTTATTTCTGGATTCACGAATTTCTCTTATGTTGCTATCAACACTTGAAAGCGACGGCTCCAGCGCATGAATGACATTGTTCTGAATAAATGTCTTACCATAACTTTCAAGCTCATTTGCAGCAGTATTAAACTGACTTCGAATATTCTGCCGGTTGCTTTTCAATTCAGCAGAAAGTACCTCGGCGTCATGATCGGACTTGATTTGCATAAATACAGAAAAGCCAACTCCCAATACTCCGAGCACTCTGCCTCCAATAGCAACACCCTTCGTAATTTTCACAGCCTGCCAAGGTTTAAATTTAAAGCCCACCGAATGTCCAGCTTTCAGCACTATGTCATGAACAGCACTTCCGGAAAAGTTGGAAAGCTTCATACCACCTTGTACACCTGCCTTATAGGCTTTATCGACCACTGCTTGACCGGCTTTCTGCAGCCCTGGGCCGGCTCCTCCGATTATCTTCTGAATATTCTCCGGAAGAGCATTAAATTTGCCGCTAAGACGGGTTTTCAGCTGATTTGTAAATTCAGAGTCTTCAATCAGATCAAGTGCCTGGCCCATTTCTGTCAAACGGGTCTCGATCAGCTGAATTGCGTCCTGCTGACATTTTTCCGTAATTGCGTCTGCTTTTCTGACATTCTCCGCAAGTTTCTCTTCAACTTCAGACTGGCTGCATCCTTCTACGAGCAGATCCGCAGCCTCCAGTCCTATACCACGCACCTCAGAAGCCGCCGTGGTGAATATGTCTTTTACTTCTTGCTGTATCTGATTGCGCGAAGAAAACAGTACATGACGCTGCTGCATATAGTTTTCCTCAAGGGCATCTATGTCCGTATCATTTGATTTTGGCTCCAGATCATGTACGGCTTTTTCCAGTGCATCTTCCAGTACATAAAGCCCTGTGGTCAACTTAGCCGGTATTTTTTTCTCAGTAACAAAACTGTTCAAGGTTTCAACGAATTCAGCATAACCGCTACGTTCATACAACTCGTCGGCAATCTCCGGATCATCTTCTCGCTCTTTCAAGCTATCCAGGTATGATTCGGCGTCAAGGAAACATAGATTCAGTTGTTCCGGTGTATAAGGCGTCAACACTTTCCTAAGATCCTCGCGAATGACATTCTGCTGTATCTCGGTGTTTCCATCTGACGCCCTGTCCATTTTGTTTACAACAAGGATCATTTCACCGGCTTTGTCTTTATCAATAGCCAGTTTTCTGAAATGTTCAGCAAGATATGAATCAAACAGCTCATTTGTGACCACAAACACCAGCATATCGGCTGAGGATATTGCGCTGTATGATATTTCATCATGGTCCGGGCGAAGTTCTGTGTGAATGCCGGGAGTATCAACAACCTCAAGGCCATTCCAATCATATGAATGCGCTTTTTGTGTTGTGATCCCTGCGCCAATGGCAATATCATTTCGTCCGGTAAGCATTTTCAGAATCGAAGATTTTCCAGCGCTATACTGGCCGGCAAACACTAATTTTATATTACCGGTATCCTCATTCTCATTTATACGTATATCCAAACCTGCGGCATTAAACGCCTTAATTGCTCTGTTCCTTAATTCCAATGCTTTCTGCGTGTATTCTGCTATTTTTAACATATCATCCACCTCATTGATCTGTAATTACAATCCGAGCAAACTGCTGCGCAAGCCTTATTCTGGTGAGAATATACGGAGGAAGACCATCCATCGGAATATGAGCTACGCCAATTTTCTCTTCGATGCTTATTTTATTTCTATCAACTGTTTTCCCAAGGACTCTCGATATTAACGTTCTCTTGTTGTCCGTGCCGTAAACAAAGGCGATGTTTTCCGACATCATTCGGTTCAGCTGTTCTTTCTGTTCATCCGGAAAATACGAACCGTCATTGAGCATAAAAACCACCGAATTACCTGGTACTCTTGCTGTTTCTACAATATGATATTCCAGACCTTCAGCACCTATCATTTTTATCGCCTCATTTACGATCTGTGAATTCAACTCCAGAAGATGGTCATCGAGTTTCCAGGCAAGCTCTTTCTGGGTGTCAGCAAGTCTGAATACAACAGAATTCATTCTATCCAGTTCTTTCAGAAGACTTTCGACTCGAACATCTATCAAAGAATCAAAGTTTTTCAGCATCTGCTTTTCCAGTGAGCTGCAAATGGTATCAACGTTCTTTCTTAAGCTGCTTTCAAGCCTCATACGAGCTTCCTGTTCTTTTTTATCTCTACTTTTGAATATCAAAGAGCCAAGAACTCCTACCGCTGATACCCCAAGCGCGATCCAGCCAAGCGGGCCTGCAGCCGCCGCACCAAACGCGCCGGCAAAGATCGCCGAAATAGATAATCCACCACCAATAATTGTTGCGGACCAGTCCCACAGCTTTTTGCCATCGATGATTCGGTTCATACGTAAAGTCCGGTCGCCGGAAAATGAAGCAGAAAAAAGCAGTTCCTGTGAAATTTCCCTGGACACTTCTTTTATCTTGTCATTGCACGTTTCTTCCAGCTCGGTTAAAAGGGTCTGACAATTGTCTTGAATTCCTTTTTCCTGCAGTAATCTGTTCCAAGCTTTATCCGCATTTTTATCATCAAAATGTTCCTCAGCAAACGCAGCAATTTCTCCATTCAGTTGACTTTTCAGATTAATTAGCAACGATCGGATTCGGTTTTTCCCTGTTGCTTTGAAACCATCTTTCCAGACGGCGAGCTGGCGTTTCTTGGATAATACAATTCGGCCTTGTGCACTGTTCAACAGACTCTGATTGAGTAAATTCTCCATTGATACAAGCATGGGATTGGTAATAATATCAATGAAAGTCTTTACGCGATAAAAGCAGCCTCTTTCTCGAACCTGTTCAACTATTTTCTTTTTTAGAAAACCTATTCTGCTTACTTTATGTAATGTATCCTTAACCTGTGGATCCTCAGTATTTTGTGACATGAACGCCGATTTAAGATGGACATAAACAAACGGAACATAGCCCCAGTCCTGTCCCAATTGTTTTGAATATGACATGAACTGTTTTCGTATTTCGTTGAGCCGCTCCATGTCAAATCTTTTCTCAATATCTCGAGTAAGGAGTTTGATGCTTTTTCCTTCTGGAGCTGAGGCCTTGACATTCATTATGCATATAACAGGTTTACCAAGGTCCATTATTCTTCCAAAGCATTCCGCTTCTGCTGCCTGTGGAGCATCATCCGTAATAAGGAATAGAATGAGATCTGCTTTTTTAGCCGCCTCAAAAGCAATTTGCTCATCATCTTCACCTTCAAAAGCTCCTATGCCAGGAACGTCAGTAATTTCCAGCCCATTCCAGTTATATTGTCGGACATCTCTTGTAGTTCTCTGTGCACCGTTCCCAATAGATAATCCGTCTCCGTTTGTGAGAATTTCCATCAACGTTGATTTTCCGGCCATTGTGCGGCCGAATAATGTCACAGAGAACTTAGACAGATTTTCTCTCAGGTTTTCAAGATCTTCCTTAAATGCGAACGAAAGATTATTGAATGCGGATTCGATATCAATCAGCTGCTGCGAAAGGAGATCTGTAGCACTTGAAACATAACACGGCGAACTGTTGAAATCAATCAAGGTTTCATTTATCCTGCTTGCGGCATTTGAAAGGGTTGTTTTCAGATTTTCATGCTGTGAAGAAGCTATTTTATATCCGACAGAAGCATAACTCTGGCATTCTTTCAGAATTTCGGTTAAATCATATGTATCCAATAATAGCACCGTTCCTTTTTCTGGCAAACGTTCATGGGCAAAACCTTGTCCCATTTTTGAATAGTAATGTAACTATGGGAGATGGTTAGAACACCCATTACAGCAAGCTTTTTTCAAAAATCATATCGTTGTGATATTCCAGAAACTCACGCGCCGGAAGGAACTTCTCCGGAAGTGTGATTTTTTGTTTATCACACGAAAGGAGCCATTCTGTTTCCGAATCCGGTCCAGTTTTTTTCAGCTCCTTTGAAACCCGTACAGTATAATCCGGAAGAACAGTAATCAAGCCACGATCAAACGCTTTATCATGAAGCGCATTTAGGCAGAGGCCGTTGCACGGGTTTGTCCGTTCCGTCTTCGGATCGCTAACGGCCCAGGGCTTGATATGACTGGCAACCAGCAGTGCCGGCACAGCCATCCCCGTAATGCAGCACCTCTGGAGATAAGAACTGAGCACAGCTTCCCGGAAAAACTGCTGATTCATTCTCTGCTTCGTTTCTGTGATATTGTCCAGACCCTCTGGAAGCTCCTCAATCTGCGCTTCTTCTGACTGGGCTGTTTTCAGATACTCAGCTTCTATTTTTCTGGCGCGAACGGCAAGTTCCTCCCAGTTATCAAGGAACTCTTTCACTACCTGCTCATCCAGTTTGCTGGCGTTGCTCATGCCTACAACATTCCGGCTCTGAAGGGATGGATCGAAATGTCCGAGGTTCCCCATTTTTAGCGATACCGAGCTCGGTGTTCTTCCAATCAGTTTCGCAATCTCTATAATCCTCGGATTGCGGTGGTCAATCTTTCCAAACGGGATCTGACAGTAGTAATAGAAAGCAAGGATCGTCTCGTCCTCGGATCACTTTTTTCTGTATTTGGTTTCAGTGTCCATCCTGCCACCTCCAATATTTCTGGTTACTTCCCGTAATTCTTAGGGAAATAGTCCTTCCCAAGCTGCCAGATGTATTTATCGATCTGTTTCAGATCATATTCCTGGAGCCCGTAAAACTCCCGGAACTGAATCAGTAATTCTTTGAAACGGGCATAGTCTTTTAGTTCCTCGTTCTTGAATTCTGCAAACCCATCCTGGTCTCTATAGTGACGGAGTACCCTGTCAACGTAGCTGTCATAAATCGGATATTCCAGCGGATTATGATGGCTGCAGTATTTTGTAGCAAACGAATAAAAATTCTTTTCAACGCCATTGATGGTCAGATGCTGGATATCACCGACCAGCGTCGTATCCCCGGCTTTGAGGCGTTCGTCTATATGCAAGGACTGAATGTGCTTTGCCACCGGAAAAATCGAGAAGATATTCGTACTGTAGAAATCGTTCAATGTTGAAGCCTTCAGAAGAATATCCGTAACATCCTCGTTTCCGGGTGCCAGTTTGAAGAACAGCCGGTTAAGAGCGTCTTCCTGCAGATGATTGTTTTCAAGTGAATCCCACAGATCCAGGTAATGCTTAACCTGCGCAGGCGATGGTTTCGGAACAGAAGAATCCGTGTTTGTCATCCGCTTTTCCGGAACTGCCGCCGGAGCGATTTCAGCCGGTTTTATGTTCAGGAACGAGCGGAACAACCTCAAATGAAACATATATCCGCTGATATTTCTGCGCGGATTCACACTTGATTTTTTGGCCAGGATCCCAAGCAGTATGTTTTCTGCCGTTTTGTCATCTGCTTCGACCGCCTGCCAGAAAAGCCCCCTGCTTCCGTTTCGCCAGATATAAAACGCATCGGTCCGGGAAGTGTTAACGGTCGCCTCCCGGTACTTCTGTTTTATCAAGCAGTTTCCATATTCATCCCGCAGCTGTTCAAGCGGGAGTTTTTTATATTCTTCAATATTCATAGCAGTACCCAATAATCAGAAGTCCGCTGAGCGGGATTCCCAGGCGCCCGCTGGCGTACAGGGAATCGAAGAATGTGCACACCTTCGAGAAGTCGTCCACACCACGGTATTCGTTCCGCACGGCAATGCAGAGCTTATCCACATCGCTCATCGTATAGGCCTCAAAGAAGTCCTTGAGGAACTGGTATTCAGCTTCGTCCAAGTCCCGGACGAAAGGTTAAGTTCTTTCCGAAATAAGGACTTCTTGATGTCGCGGTCAATAAGTAACACCCATAATTTTTTATAGCTTATTCCCGTGATATATACTCCTTTACTCACCTGCTAATCATAACTTTCATTATACACGAATGCTTCTTTGAATGCAATTATCTCGCGCAAGCTTACAAAAAAGGAGCAAGTTCTTGAAGGTTTTGATTAAAAACATAATACATATTGTTTTGTATTTTTGTATTTCAATTGCATGCTTGAGCATAGAAGCAAATTATGCTATACTTAATTCAGCGTTTGCAGAATCTTATCAAGCAAAATGTGAATACAAAGTTTCGATTTTATATTAGGGATGAGCAAAACTCTGATTTGTTCGCAGCAGCATACAATATATAGATGCTGCAACAATTTGCAATTCAATATATTGTTTCGCAATTTTGTAAAACTTGCGTTTTGCTCATCTCTATTTTATATTTCAACAGAGGTGTAGTCTGTGGCTGTTAGTTATAAAAAACTTTGGAAACTATTGATTGACCGTGATATGAGGAAGATAGACTTATGTGTTGCGGCGGGAATTAGCCATGCATCAATGGCAAAACTCGGAAAGAATGAAAACGTCACTACAGATGTGTTAGTAAAGATTTGCACAGCACTACAATGTGATATTGGCGACATTATGGAGATTACAGATAGCTCTAATAACTGAAGGGTGGAGGCAAACGAGCAGTGGATAGCCGCTTTGACAAGCGGTCGTCCAGCGTTTCGAGAACACGCAAAGCGCACCGAGGGTAGTGATACCACCCACGCCTCGTACGCTCAGAAAGTACTGCGCACAGAGTGAAAAAACAGCAACATCACCAAGTTGCAAACAGATCACGCAGCCCAGCGGGGCCGCGACGCCTCGGAACAGCGACGCGCATAAGCGCATCGCTGTCCCGAAGGCTCTCTGCGTTCTTTGGGAGCACCCACGACCAAGCCCCAAAAGCGGCAAAGTTTGCCGTTTTAAACCCCGGCCACGCAGGGTTTCCGAAACGTGTGGAACGCTCCGAGGGTAGTGATACCACCCCCATCCGAAATGCCCCCTGTTTCGCCGTGTGAGCCGTTGTGTGCCATCTTTATCCGAAAGGCGAGTGTGTACCCGCTTTCGCCTGTGAAAGCAAACGTGGGCCATTTGTGCGAGAAGTTGAAAATCGGAATAAGAAGCGGTTTGAAACAGCGTTGTGGCGGTAACTTTTTGGCGATAGTTGCGGAAGTGTCTATTGGCGAAAAATCGAACTTTACAGGAAGGTTTTTTGAGTGGCGAAGGCCGTTCGATTTTAGCACAAGATAAAGGGCCGCAGTCGCAAGCGCCCGCGGCCCGCCCACAAAGCCCCGCAGTGCGGGGCTTTCCGAGGTTTTGAAACCGCAGTCTAAGGTGCACCTTGGCGGGCGTTTTCGCGGTCTTGGGTGAACGTTGGACACGGCAAATGCCTGTGGCAACAGACTTTTCAAGGTGGACGTTTCGCAGGCGGTTGAGGAATCCGCTGTTTTCAACCACACGAAAAAGTGCTTTCAGCGCAGCGGCAATTTTAGGAGGAAAACGTGCATATTTTGCGCCGTAGTAGTCAATAAAAAAGGGTTTCTCAGCCGTTCAAAAATCGCACCGCTGTAACCAAAGAAGAACGCCTCCGGCAGCGCAAAAATTGCGCCGCAATAGTCAAAGATAAGGCGGCGCGGCTCCGAGGTGCAAATGATAACTTTCTGATAACGATTCCTCTTTTCAGTAGATTTGTTCCCTTGGTTACGGTATTGTTCGTTGCGAAAGGGGCTGATACCATGCCAAAGCGACGAGCAAACGGCGAGGGGAACATCCGAAAGCGTAAGGACGGTCGATGGGAGGGCCGGTACACAGTCGGTCACGATCCGGAAACTGGCAAGGCCATCATCAAGAACGTTCTTGGCAAGACGCAGGCCGAAGTCAAGGAAAAGCTGAAAAAGGCAATCGAGGAAAACGTCGGCATCGACTACGGACGGGCCAAGACCTACACCGTGGGCAGTTGGCTGGAGGTCTGGATGGAAAACTACGCAAAAATCAAGCTGCGCCCATCGA
>ERZ836877.6613-NODE-6613-length-10257-cov-4.570672_pt1 | contig 10257 bp, 9 predicted proteins | sample MGYA00519469_ERZ836877 | MGnify/ENA primary metagenome ERZ836877 (study PRJEB31850, sample SAMEA3708809) | human gut metagenome | biome: human gut; feature: human-associated habitat; material: faeces | place: China | collected 2014 ... | reverse complement strand
TTTCGTAAGTCCCGGCACGCTTGTGAAGCAGGTACCCTGGTCCACCGCATACGGCAGCAAGAACCGCATCGCGGTGCTTTATGCCGTGGGCGAGATAAACGACGTGAGTCAGGATGGAATCAACTACCATAATCTCGTGCCTATCATTACAGAGCTGGCAGATGACGACAATGTCAAGGGTATGGTACTCCGTGTCAACTCGCCCGGCGGTTCGGCCTTCGGCAGCGACCAGATAGGCGAGGCTCTTGATTATTTCCAGTCAAAGGGTAAGCCCCTGGCCGTATCTATGGGCGCCTACGCCGCGTCGGGAGGTTACTGGATCTCGGCATGTGCGGACAAAATCTTCGCGAACCCGCTGACCATAACCGGTTCGATAGGCATATTCGGCCTGATTCCCAACGTCAAGGGTCTGGCCGATAAGCTGGGCGTCAATCCGCAGACCGTATCCACCAATCCCAACGCGCAGTTCCCGAGTCTGACCGAAAGTATGACTGACGAGATGAAGGGTGTGATGCAGCAGTATGTGAACCGTGGCTACGAGGATTTCGTGGGGCGGGTTGCCAAGGGTCGCAAGATGAGCGTTCCGGCCGTGAAGCGTATAGCCGAGGGTCGCGTATGGGATGCCGTCTCGGCAAAGCGCATAGGTCTGGTAGACTCCATAGGCAGTCTGAACGACGCCATAGAATGGGTGGCTTCAAAGGCTAAGATACTGGACAAATACAACGTGGCCGCTTATCCCGAGTACAAACCGTCGTTCTGGGACATGCTGCCCTCCAACCTGTCGTCGATGACGGCAATGCGTCAGATGCTCGAGCCTAAGCCCGAGGAGATGATGATAATGAAGATGCGCGAGCTGCTTCGCCGCGAACGGATTCAGGCGCGTATGGCCGACATCAAGATTGAATTCACAGGCAAGTAACCAATATAAGTAACCACAAGTTGAACTAAACCCGGAAACACACACGATGCCGTCACGCAATCAGATCATATCATGGCTTTTGAAACCCGTATCATGGTTGTACGGGTGCGTGATGGGTGTGCGCAACTGGATGTTCGACAACAAGTTGCTGCCTGTAGTGGAATACGACGTGCCGGTGGTGAGCGTGGGCAATATCACGGTGGGAGGTACCGGCAAGACGCCGCATGTAGAGTATATCATCAACGAGCTGTGCATGACATACAACATTGCCGTCCTGTCGCGAGGTTACAAGCGTAAGACCAAGGGCTTCCTGCTGGCCAATTCCACCAGCACGCCCGACAGCGTGGGCGACGAGCCGTTGCAGATATACCACAAGTTCGGCAACCAGGTCAAGGTGGCCGTCTGCGAGAACCGCAGGCACGGAATCTCGGAACTGCTGCGTCAGTTCCCGGACATACAGCTGATACTGCTTGACGACGCGTTCCAGCACCGGTTTGTCAAGCCGAAGGTGTCGATACTTCTGTCGGACTATAACCGGCCCATCTACCGTGACCATCTGCTGCCGTTGGGACGCCTCCGCGAAAACTGGAAGCAGGTGGAACGCGCCGACATGGTGGTGGTGACCAAATGCCCCGCACAGGTATCGCCCATCGACGTGCGTCTGATATGCAAGGAGTTAGGCGGTGACCATGCAACCAAAGGCCTGAATCCGAGACCTTACCAGAGTCTGTTTTTCTCGCAGGTGGTTTATGGCGGGCTGCTGCCGGTGTTCCCGGACGACAAGCCGTATCATGTCACTTTGGGCAGCCTCACGGAGCGGGACACGGTACTGTTGCTGACGGGGATAGCCAATCCACGCGGATTCGTCCGGTATTTCAGAAACTATCCCTTCAAGGTCGTGGTGTGTCATTATCCCGACCATCATGATTTCCAGCGCAAGGACATAGAGAACATCAAGAAGAAGTTCGATTCTCTTACCGGCGAGCGCAAGATGATAGTCACCACCGAAAAGGATGCGGTCAGACTGGCATATAACCCGTATGTGCCAACAAAATTGAAGCCTCTGACGTTTTACCTACCGATAGCGGTGCAAATGATGCCCAAGCAGGACGGCAGCGACTTCATACGCGACCTGAAGGCACGCATTGAAGCATAAAGTACGGAATAACCGAATATCGGAATAATAGAATTTAGACATACTAATTTAGACATATTAATAGGGCAGCGATGTCCACATCATAAATCAATACGATGGAAAAGACATATTTGGAAAAAATCAGCGAGACCGCGGAATATATCCGCGCAGAAGTAGGTGAGCTTCCCGCAATCGGAGTGATCCTCGGCACGGGACTTGGCGACCTGGTGAACTATATAGAGATAAAGAAGGAGATAGATTACCACACCATTCCCAACATGCCGGTATCTACGGTGGAGGGACACAGCGGCAAACTCATATTCGGTAACCTCGGCGACAAATACATCGTGGCCATGCAGGGTCGTTTCCACTACTACGAGGGCTACGACATGAAGGAAGTTACCTTCCCCGTGCGTGTCATGAAGGCTCTGGGCGTAGAGACTCTGTTTGTCAGCAACGCATCGGGCGGCATGAACAAGGAGTTCAAGGTGGGCGACGTAATGGTGATTACCGACCACATCAACCTGTTCCCCGAGAATCCGCTGCGTGGCAAGAACTACAATGAGCTTGGCCCGCGTTTCCCTGCCATGACAGAGGCTTACAATACCGCACTGATAGACATGGCCGACGCTATCGCAGCCGAAGACAACATCCGGCTGATGCACGGCGTGTATGTAGGTACACCCGGCCCGACATTCGAGACACCCGCAGAGTATGAATACTTCCGCGTAATCGGTGGCGATGCAGTGGGTATGTCAACGGTGCCTGAAGTGATTGTGGCCAACCATGCCGGCATGAAGGTGTTCGGCGTGTCGGTAATCACCGACCTGGGCGGCAAGGATATCCGCGAGGTGCCTACCCACGAGGAGGTGCAGAAGGCAGCCGTAAAGGCTCAGCCCGTGATGACGCACATCATTCAGAAGATGCTGGAGCGTCTGTAATATAGAGTATAACTTCATATCGTAAAGATATGTGACAGTCAATTTCTTACACATAACATAATGAGTAAAGAAAGAGAGATAGCTGAGGTCGGTGAGTTTGGGCTCATCGACCTTTTGACAAAGGATTTTCCGCTGCGCAACGAGTCGAGCCGCAAGGGCGTGGGCGATGATGCGGCAGTGCTGTCCTACGGTGACAAGGAAGTGCTGGTCACGACTGACCTGCTGCTGGAAGGCATACATTTCGACCTGCGTTATGTGCCGCTTAAGCACCTCGGTTACAAGGCCGCGATAGTGAATTTCAGCGACATCTACGCCATGATGGGCACACCGAAGCAGATTGTAGTGAGCCTCGGCGTGTCGAGCCGTTTCACCGTGGACCATATCGAGGAACTGTATTCCGGCATACGCCTGGCCTGTGACCTGTATGGCGTGGATCTGGTCGGAGGCGACACATCCGCATCCGTAACCGGTCTGGTGATAAGCGTGACCTGCATAGGCGAGGGAAAGAAAGACGAGATAGTGTACCGCGACGGCGCCAAGCCCACCGACCTGATATGTGTCAGCGGCGATCTCGGCGCGGCCTATATGGGACTGCAGTTGCTGGAACGCGAGAACCGCGTCGCAGCCGAGCGCAAGACGCAGGAGCCGTTTCAGCCGGATTTCGCAGGTAAGGAATACATTCTGGAGCGCCAGCTTAAGCCCGAGGCCCGCAAGGACATTGTGCAGATGCTGAAGGACAAGGGCATTCATCCCACGTCCATGATGGATGTCAGCGACGGTCTGTCGTCCGAACTGCTGCATATATGTAAGGCGTCGGGTGTCGGTTGCCGTGTATATGAGGACCGTATTCCCATCGACTATCAGACAGCATGCATGGCCGAAGAATTCAACATGAATATGGTTACTGCGGCCATGAACGGCGGTGAGGATTACGAACTGTTGTTCACGGTGCCACTGACCGACAACGAGAAAGTCGAGAAACTTGAGGGCGTGAAGGTGATAGGTTACGTCACCGATAAGGACCTCGGTGCGGCCATGATAACACGTGACGGTCAGGAGATGCCGATACGCGCCCAGGGCTGGAATGCCTTCACAAAATAAGCAAATACGATATCCGAAGTGAAGAACAAGGGACTGGAATATATCAACAAGCGATTGCCGGCGGAGTGGGAACGCTGTGGTCGGATACTTATGTCGTGGCCGCATATCGATACCGATTGGGCCGATGTGATAGAGGAGGCGCGTGAGCAGTTTGCACGCCTCACGGCTGCGTTCGTATCGAACGGCGACAAGGTGCTGATGCTTACGGCCAATCAGCAGGAGACCATGACGTTTCTATTGAAATGGTTTGATCGGAACGGTTTCGATGTAAAATTGCTGGACAATGTGGAATGCCTGTATTATGTCTGCAACGACACGTGGACACGCGATTACGGTCCCTTGTCGGTCATTAACGATGACAACGGTGAGGTGCTCACTCTGGATTTCGGCTTTAACGCATGGGGCCTGAAGTTTGCCGCCGGCAGGGACAATCAGGCCACGGCCTTCATGGCACAGCATGATGTAATTCCGCAGGAAGGGTATGTTGACTGCCGCGACTTCATCCTTGAAGGAGGATCGGTGGAGACAGACGGAAAGGGCACGTTGCTCACCACGTCGGAATGCCTGCTGAATCTCAACCGTAATCCGACATACTCGCGAAGCGAGATAGAAGACATACTACGCAAGCGTCTCGGCTTCACAAGGTTCCTGTGGCTGGAGTACGGTCATATCGAGGGTGACGACACCGATTCGCATATAGACACATTAGCGCGACTTGCCCCGGGAGAAGTGATATATTATTGCGGCCCCGGAGAGGAAATGAACGAGTCGTTGGTAAAAATGCGTGATGAACTGAAGGCATTGCGTACTGCCGACGGACAGCCTTATCATCTTGTGGAACTGCCATTACCCGACGCCATATATGATGAGGATGGTAATCGTCTGGCAGCTACATACGCCAATTATCTGGTGACGGAGAAAGCCGTGTATGTACCGGTATATAAACAGCCGCTTAAGGACGAGATGGCGGTAATGATGTTGTCGGTGGCATATCACGACCGCAAGATAGTGCCGGTGGACTGCACTACGTTGATAAAACAGGGAGGATCGCTGCACTGCAGCACAATGCAATTGTTATGACGACAAACAGAAAGATTAAAGTAGGAATAGTACAGCATTCGTTCACAGCCGATGTGGAGTCCAACCGCGCAAGGAATCTGACGGCCATAGAGAGTCTTGCCTCGGAGGGGGCACAGCTGATAGTGCTGTCCGAACTGCACGACTCGCTGTATTTCTGCCAGACGGAGGATGTTGAGAACTTCGCGCTGGCCGAGGAGATTCCCAGCGACTTCACCGAGTTTTACGCCAACGCCGCCATGACCAACAACGTCGTGCTGGTGACGAGTGTGTTCGAACGTCGCGCTCCCGGACTGTATCATAACACGGCATTGGTGTTCGACACCAACGGCGAAATGGCCGGCAAGTATCGCAAGATGCATATACCCGACGACCCCGGTTTCTACGAGAAATTCTATTTCGCGCCAGGAGACCTCGGTTTTGAGCCGATCCAAACATCATTGGGACGTCTCGGCGTATCGGTTTGCTGGGACCAGTGGTATCCCGAGGCCGCGCGCCTTATGGCCATGCGTGGAGCGGAGATGCTGATTTATCCCACGGCGATAGGTTGGAATCCCGATGACACCGAAGATGAGAAAGCGCGTCAGCGCGAGGCGTGGATCACAGTTCAGCGCGGTCATGCCGTCGCAAACGGACTGCCGGTTGTGTCGGTGAACCGCAACGGATTCGAGGAGGACCCGTCGGGCCAGACATCGGGCATTGACTTCTGGGGCAGCAGTTTCGTGGCCGGTCCGCAGGGCGAGATACTGTTTATGGCACCCGACAACGAAGCCTGCGAACACGTGGTGGATGTGGACATGCAGCGCTGTGAGAACGTGCGCCAGTGGTGGCCCTTCTTCCGTGACCGCCGCATCGACCATTACGGCCCGCTGACCCGGCGATGGCTGACTGATTAGTTTAAAAAGTTAAGAAAGTTAAAAAAGTTAAGACAATAGTGGCGACATAGGTGTGTCAGCACATTTATCTTAACTTTTCAACTTTATCAACTTTATCAACTTTATCAACTATTTCCGGTATCCGGCGAGGATTACGTATAGGATTACCGGGACACCGACAATCGGGGTGAGGGCATTGAGGGGGATGACGTTGCTTTGCGGCATCACGGAGAGACAGTTACATCCCAAGGCTACGATGGCACCTACAAGCATGGTGGCCGGCATAAGCACCCAATGGTTGTCGGTGCGTGTAATCAGACGCGCGATGTGTGGCATAGCCAGTCCTATGAACGAGATCGGGCCGCAGAAAGCAGTCACAACCGCCGTCAGCAGACCGGTGACAATCAGCAGCCATGTCTTGACGCGCTCCACGCGTATGCCTAAGTTCAAAGCGTAATTGTCGCCCAGTAGCAGGATGTTGAGGGGCTTGGCCATCAGCATGGCGCCAAGCAGCCCCATTATGATCAGGATGGACAGCATCGGAAGCTGTTGCAGTGATACCTGTGCGAACGATCCCATTCCCCATATTACATATCCCTGCAGGCTCTGCTCGTTAGTCAGCGATGACAGCAGAGTGACCACCGATGACGTAAGGTATCCAGTCATGATTCCCACAATCAGAAGCATCAGATTGTTGCGGACACGCAGGGAGATCAGAGTCAGTAATCCGGTAATGGCAAGGCTACCGATGGAGGCGGCAACTATTATGGCCGCATAGCCGCCGATGCTCGAACTGCCGATGGATATGGTGCCTCCCAATGCAAGCATGACCAAAGCCACGCCTAAGCTCGCTCCGGAACTGATGCCGAGAATGGAAGGTCCCGCCAACGGATTGCGGAAGGCCGTCTGAAGCATCAGACCGGTTACGGCCAATGCCGCTCCTCCCAACAGTGCTGTCACGGCCTGGGGCATGCGGTTTTCGAATATTATATAGGAAATGATGCTGTCGCGGTCGTTGCCCTTAAGCGCATTCCACACCTCGCAGGCGTCGATGTGCACGGCCCCGAAAAAGAGGTTGCACAGGAACATCGCCGCAACGCACAGAATAAGCAGCGTGAATATTAATTTCTTAGAGAGATTCACTTAAGTTGCTGATAGTAATGTTTATGAATCTTGATTCCTTGCAGCGAGGGATGCAGAATCAGTGCCATGTCGGCCAATATCCACTGCGGATGGAATGCCGCGTCATCGAAAACACCGCTGTATTTAGTGTTAGATCCCCACACGTTGCCATTCTTGAACGCATTGAATCGAGAATAATTCTTATCCTCCGAGCCCCATTGTTTAAGCGTCTTGGGTGTGTCTGAAAAATATCTGACAAACCATACGTCGGCATCCGCAGCCTTGTATATCACCTCCTCGGGTGCGAGTTTCGCACTTCCGGAATCGTTGTAGTCATCGAAAGGATTGTAGCCGGCTGCGTCGCGTATCATAGTGCCGGTAGCCGAGCGAGACGTAGGAACATTCCAGACACCGCTATATGTCCCGTCGAACAATACCTTTGGTAGATTGCTGCACAGAGCAGTCTTGAAGACGATGTCGTTGTATTCCTTTTCGGTCTTAGAGAACAGGCTGTCCGCTTCGGCACCTTTGCCTACCAGACGTCCGTAAAGCTTCATCCATTCCGCACGTCCCAAGGGATAAGGCTCGAGATAATCGGCCGCCTCAAGTACGGGAATGTTCATGTTGGCCAGCTTGCCGTGGGTGTCGCCGTTTTCCATGGGCGACAGTACGATGATGTCGGGACGAAGTTTCATGACGGCCTCGATGTTGGGCTGATAGCTAAGACCGCAGTCCTGTATCGATTTATCCGCAACTCTTTTACGGGCTACGGAGTCGGTGATGTATTCAGAATCGCAGACACCGCCCACCCGGTCAAGCGCCCCTAATTCATGAAGGAGCGAGACGTGTATGTTATAGTAAACCAAAGCATTTTTTACCGGTGTATGGATTACCTTGCGCAACTGCGTGTCGATGCCTTCGGGAACGTCTATGCCCTCGTTCAGCAGAATGTACTGCGCCAGCATCCGGGTAGTATCCCAAGGGTTGCGGATGTCCGCCAACGAATAGCCGTCACCGTCCACGATGGTCAGGTATTCCGCATGGGTCATAATGTCTTTCCCTTGTGCGGATTCACCGGATTTATGGGCGCAGGCGGATACCAGAACGATAATCCCCAGAGTAAATATGCAATGCTTCAGTTTATCAACCATAATTTCAAGAAAGACGCGGAGGATGCGCTGTCGCGAGTATGCCTGCGCACCCTCCGTTAATTATATATTATAAGGTTTCCGTCAATACTTGTCGAAGAAGATGGCTGCCGGGCCTACGCCGATGTCATACTTCTTTACGAACTTGCCGTCAAGCGTGTACTCGTTGACATAGCCGGGAGCGGTGTATGAGGGATATTTGCCGTCCATGATATAGGAGGATATGAACATCTTGCCGCCGATGCGGTCGATGGCGATGTTGTTGGGATAGTCCACCTGCTGGATTCTCCATTCCTGGTTCATGTCCTTTGCGATGTCGTAGTAGCCGTATGTGACCTTGACGTCATCGGTGAAGGGTGCGTTGACGTAGTAGACTTTGTCCTCATCCACAGCCATAATCGATGCTTCGGCAATTTCCTTGAATTCCAGTCCTTCGACCTTGTAGATCTTGGAGGGGATGTCCTGGTAATTACCCTTGGCCAAAAGATAGAGTCCGGTGCTGTTGGCCTGGAATTCAGCGGGGTTCTCAGGCACTGTCATGGTGGCGGTAACTGTGAAGGAGTCGATGTCGATCACGCTGGCCGTAGTACCATAGGTAGGGTAGTTCATACCGTCGGAATTCGGCACATATATCTTATTGTTGTATATACCGATGACTTCGGGGTTGGGGCCTACCTGGACGCTCTTGTCTATCTGCATCGTGGTGGTGTCCAGACGTGCTACATAGCCGTCGTACATGGCCACATATACCTTGCCGCCGTATGCCACCATGGAGCGGGGCTGCGAACCCTGCTTCATCCCTTTGAGGCGCAGACAGCTGATCTCCTTGTTGGTATATTTGTCAAGGATGAAGATGCACTGCGACTCGTATACGCCGATATATAATTTCGATCCGTAGCATACGCCGCACTGGGGTGTGTCGCCCAATGACTTGCCATTGGCAGCCTTGAATATGTTGTTGGCCATCGTGCCGGTGTTATAGTCCAGCGAGTAGAGACCGCCCTCGATGCCTCCGCTGTAGTAATTTCCCTGGTTCAGGAAGTAAGCGCCGGCCGAATACTTGGGCTGGTCGGGGTTGGGCTCGTAGTCGTGCTTGTTGTCGCTGTCGCACGCTGTCAGGGCTGACATGGCCGCCACAACGACGGCAGCCGATAAGAATTGCTTCAACATAATTTTTTAGTGTTTGTTGTAATTGAGTTATTATTATAATATTATAAAGTGAATTTTATTGATGCGCTCCATGACCTGCCGGGCATTGGATAACGTGCCACAATCTCATAGCGAGCGTCGAAGGCATTGATAAGGTCGGCACGCAGCTGAAGTTCGTGGCCGTGAAACCGGAAGGTGTGATATGCCGCGAAGCCGAACTCCATGTATCCGTGCAGGCGCGTGCTCGGGAGATTGTTAGTGGAGGAGTAACGCGCCGAACAGCCGTAGGAATGCGCTACAATCGACACCCAGGGATTCTCCCATGCCACTGAGAACGCGCCGGAATGGACGGGAGTGTAGGGCAACTGCTTGTTCCAGTCCAGCTTGTCGCGCGAGGTCCTGCTGAGAGCCTTCTGCCAGCTGTAGTTGCCGTTGAATATGATGCACTGACGCGCATATACAGGGAATTCGGCGTTAAGCGACAGGTCGATGCCGTAAGCCTCGACGCGGCCAAGGTTGGTCATGGTCCATACGAACATATTGTACGGCACGGCCACGATCTTGTTCTTGATGCGGTTATAGTAGCCGTCCACCGTCACGTTCAGGTTGCTGATCCAGCTCTGCGGTTTCAGGTTATAGGTCAGGCCGGCGTTGAACTGGTCGGTTATTTCGGGACTCAGATTGATAGAGCCGAAATGGTCGAAATACAGCTCGTTGAAAGTCGGCATCCGGAATATACATTTATAGTTTAGGCGTATGAAAAAGTTCTGATTCATCCAGGGCTGGAATG
>ERZ836877.6611-NODE-6611-length-10263-cov-3.747747_pt1 | contig 10263 bp, 7 predicted proteins | sample MGYA00519469_ERZ836877 | MGnify/ENA primary metagenome ERZ836877 (study PRJEB31850, sample SAMEA3708809) | human gut metagenome | biome: human gut; feature: human-associated habitat; material: faeces | place: China | collected 2014 ... | reverse complement strand
AATCAGTCTCAGGATATGCGACCCTATCGGCAACATTTATTATTAAACAAGCTCTTAACCTTTAATATATTATCACATGAAATCAATCATCTGCGGTTTCTGCTGCATGGCAGCCGTCGGCGCAGTCGCCCTCTCGGGGTGCGGCCTTGCCGACAGGGAAAATCCCTTTATGAAACCTTTCGACACTCCCTACGGCATTCCGCCCTTTGAGGAGATTCAGATTTCGGACTACGAACCTGCTTTTGATGCCGGAATCAAGGAAGCGCAGGCTTCAATCGACTCAATCGTGTCTAATCCCGAGGCTCCTACATTCGAGAACACTATTTTGCCTCTCGACTGTCTCAGCCCCACTCTCGAGCGTGTAAGCTCGGTGCTTTTCGCCCTCACCGAGGCTGATTCCTCGCCCGAACTTACCGAGGTTTCCGAAAAGCTGCTCCCCCGCTACTCGGCATTCTCCGACGAGATGATGATGAACGACAAACTGTTCAAACGCATCGAAACTCTTTATAACAATATCGACACCGCGGCACAGCCTCTTGACGAGCGCCGCGCTATCACCGACGCCTACAACCAGTTTGTGCTTCGCGGCGCCCTTCTCTCCGATGACAAGAAGGCTCAGCTCAAGACTGTCAACAATCGTCTGACCGAACTTTATCTCAAGTTCAACAAGAATCTTCTTAAGGCCAACAACACTTTTGAAATTGTTGTTGACAAGAAGGAGGATCTGGCAGGACTGCCCAAGAGCACCATCGACAATTCCGCCGCCGAGGCCAAGTCGCGCGGCAAGGAGGGCAAATGGGTTTTCACTCTCCACGCTCCCAGCCGTCTGGCTGTGCTGCAGCATGCCGACAACCGCGAGCTGCGCGAGAAGATGTGGAAAGGATATACCACAAATGCCACTGCGGCCGACTACGACAACCGTCCGGTCATCAAAGAGATTGTAGCCAACCGTGCCGAAAAGGCCCGTCTGCTCGGGTTCCCCACTTTTGCCGCGCTTATGACTGCCGACAAGATGGCCAAGACCCCCGAAGCCGCCGAGGAACTGCTCATGAAGATTTTCGAGCCTGCCAAGGCTAAGGTCGCTCAGGAAGTTGCCACGATGCAGAAACTCAGCAACGACATGGGCAACACCTTCACAATCGAACCGTGGGACTATTACTATTTCGCCGAGAAAGTGCGTCAGCGCGATTTCTCGCTCAACGAGTCGGAAATCCGTCCCTATTTCGCTGTGGATTCGGTGCGTAAAGGTATTTTCGCCATGGCAAACCGTCTCTATGGACTCACTTTCGAGGAGATGCCCGATGCCCCCAAATATCATCCCGACGTTAAAGTCTACGATGTCAAGGATTCCGAGGGCAAGCATCTTGCTGTGTTCATGACCGACTATTTTACCCGTCCGTCAAAGCGTCAGGGCGCGTGGATGGAGGAACTTAAGACATCATGGGTCAACCCCGACGGTTCGGTTGAACGTCCCATCATCTACAATGTCGGCAACTTCGCTCCTCCCACGGCCGATGCTCCCGCTCTGCTCACCATCGACGACGTGCAGACCATGTTCCACGAATTCGGCCACGCTCTTCACGGCATGCTCTCTCAGGTGCGCCTGAAAAGCCAGAGCGGCACCAAGGTCGACCGCGATTTCGTGGAGTTTCCCTCGCAGTTCCACGAACACTGGGCTTTCAATCCCGAAATGCTGCAGGTTTACGCCCGTCACTACAAAACCGGCGAGGTTATCCCCGATTCACTTGTGACTAAAATCTCCGCCGCAGGCAAGCACAACATGGGCTTCATGACTACCGAACTTGCAGGTGCCGCGCTGCTCGACCTCAACTGGGGCAAAGTGACCTCGGCCGACAGCATCGACGTAGATGCATTCGAAGCTTCCGTTTCCAAAAAACTCGGAATGCCCCGCGAACTGACCTACCGCTACCGTTCGCCCTACTTCAAGCATATCTTCGGCGATGAAGGTTATGCGTCGGGCTACTACACATATCTCTGGGCCGAGGTGTTCGACGCTGATGCTTACGATCTGTTCGCCCGTCAGGGCGCTTTTAATCCCGAACTGGCAGGCCGCATCAAGACTATCCTCAGCAGCGGCAACAGCGAGGATCCGATGAAACTCTACGAGAATTTCTCGGGACGCAAACCTTCGGCCGACGCACTCCTGCGTCAGCGCGGTCTAAAATAACAAGGAATCTTCCACACCGAACAACAGGATCCTAACCACAATACAACTAAGATATGAACCATAATACATCAGGATCAGATCTCCATCAATAAAAGCGGTGCGCCGACAATCGGTGCACCGCTTTTTGTATTAAAACATGGAGTGGAAAAAGAGGGATTGATGCGTCGTATAGGGGGTGAGTATTGAAAAAAGTTTTTAGTCAGATGTGGGGAAATTATATACATAGCGTATTGTTTAAAACGGGGAGAGGCATAGGCGGTCGGGTAAAGAAACCCGGGCGTTTCGTGGTTGAAACAGAAATGTAATTGAAGGGAGTGATGGTTGTAGATAATTTCTCTACAGCGTTTTATAAACAGCTTACGGGGTGTTGTGGAGTATTGGTCAACTTTTTAAAGACAATTGTTCTACAATGTTTAAAAACTGTAAGAACGAGCGATTTGGCTTAACCCTTATTCACATAAGTTAAAGATAAACAGATGATATGGTATTATTTTATTTGGCTGAAAAATATTGTAAATTTGCAATCGAAATACTTTTTTACCACAACATCATTATTTGTTAAAAACATGGACAGTACCAATGTTTCTACTCTGACCGAAGATTGTGGCATTAAGGTCCACGTCGGTTCCCTTATTGGCGAAGAGCTCCGCCGCCAGCGGCGCCCGGCTGCCTGGCTCGCACAGGAAATCTGCTGCGACCGCACGAATGTATACAAGATTCTGCGGAAAGGTTCAATCGACACAGAGTTGCTGTGCCGTATTTCAGTAGCTCTCAGTCACGATTTCTTCGCTGAATTCCAGCATGCCTGCGGATTCACCAAGGCTCCGCGTCGCGACTGAACCACTAATTTTCATTTCCACACATCTTCAAATCCCTCCCCGGGGAAAAGCACTGCATCGGCCGAAAGGAGTTGCCTCCTCCGCGACCGATGCAGTTCGCTTTTTATTGCTTGTCGTTTAGAGCCGCCCATACGGCCCCGAAATTTTTAGGTGCGCGCCCTTAGTATCAGTTACCCAGCTCGGAGAGGAATTTGATGCGCATGAGGCGGATCTCCTCTTCGGGATATTCGCTGCCGAGTTCCTTGATTGCTGCGGCAAGCGAGTCGGTATCCGATTCTTTGAAATACTCGTAGATGTCCTCCTGGTGGTCATCGTCGATTACCTCGTTGACGAAGTAGTCGATGTTGATTTTTGTGCCGGCATAGACGATGGCCTCGATTTCATCGAGCAGTTCGCTGAACTCCATGCATTTCGAGTTTGCCAGCTCGTCGAGGTCGATTTTCCGGTCGATGGCCTGGATGATTGAAATCTTGATGCGGCTCTTGTTGGCCACAGAACGTACACGAAGATCTTCGGGACGCTCGATTTCATTTTCCTCTACGTGGCGCTTGATGACCTTTACAAATTCCTCACCATAGCGTTTGGCTTTGCCTGCGCCCACGCCCGTGATGTTGGCCAGCTCGTCGATGCTGATGGGGTAGGTGGTGGCCATGGCTTCGAGCGAGGGGTCCTGGAAGATGACGTAGGGGGGGAGATTGAGCTGTTTGGCGAGTTTCTTGCGCAGATCCTTGAGAATGGTGTAAAGCTCGGGATCGACAGCGCACGAGGCACCGCTCTTTACCACCACTTCCTCTTCGGTGTCGGCGAAGTCGTTGTCCTCGACAATCTTGAAGGGGGTAGGCTTTTTGAAATATTTCTTACCCTTGTCGGTGAGACGTATTTGTCCGAGATTCTCGATGTCCTGCTCGAGATAGCCCGAGAGAATGGCCTGGCGGATAACCGAGTTGAGAAATTTCCGGTCGGTGCTCTGGCAGCATCCAAACACTTCAAGCTCGTTGTGCTTGTAAGTCTTGACGTCGTTGGTTTCCCTGCCGACGAGGACATCTATTATGTGTTCTGCTTTAAATTTTTCTTTGAGGGCCATGATGGTTTCTATCACGGCTAAAAAATCTTCTTGAGCGTCCACTTTTTTCTTGGGATTTAGACAGTTGTCGCAGTTCCCGCAATTCTCCTTGGGATATTCTTCGCCGAAGTAATGCAGCAGAGTCTTGCGACGGCACACCGATGACTCGGCATAGCCGGCAGTCTCCTGCAGCAGATGTTTGCCGATTTCCTGCTCCGACATCGGTTTGCCCTGAGTGAATTTCTCGAGCTTTTTCAGATCCTTTGCGGAGTAGAATGTGAGGCATGAGCCTTCGCCGCCGTCGCGTCCGGCACGGCCGGTCTCCTGATAGTAGCCTTCGAGCGACTTCGGCATGTCGTAGTGGATGACATACCTCACGTCGGGTTTGTCGATGCCCATGCCGAACGCTATGGTGGCCACAATCACGTCGACCTGTTCGAGCAGGAAGGCGTCCTGGTTGGCGCTGCGGGTCACAGAATCCATGCCTGCGTGATATGGCAGGGCGCGGATGTTGTTTACCTTGAGCAGTTCGGCAAGCTCCTCCACTTTCTTGCGGCTGAGGCAGTATATGATGCCCGATTTGCCTTCACGGGCCTTTATGTAGCGGATTATATCCTTGTCGATGTTGGCATTCTTGGCCCGCACCTCATAATAGAGGTTGGGGCGGTTGAACGACGATTTGAACACCACGGCATCGTTCATGCCGAGGTTTTTCTGAATGTCGTGCTGCACCTTTGGAGTGGCTGTGGCCGTAAGGGCTATAACCGGTCGGGAGTTGATTTCGTTGATTATCGGACGTATACGCCGGTATTCGGGCCGGAAATCATGACCCCACTCCGAGATGCAGTGAGCCTCGTCGACAGCGTAGAATGAAATGGGAACTGTCTTTAAAAAATCAATATTTTCCTCCTTGGTGAGAGATTCCGGAGCTACATACAGCAGTTTGGTCTTGCCGGCGAGGACATCGGCTTTCACCTGCTCCACTGCGGCGCGGTTGAGCGACGAGTTGAGAAAGTGGGCCACGCCGTCGTCAGCCGAAAAATTGCGCAGGGCGTCGACCTGATTTTTCATAAGGGCTATCAGTGGCGAGATCACTATGGCGGTGCCCTCGCTGATCAGCGCCGGCAGCTGGTAGCATAGCGATTTGCCGCCGCCGGTGGGCATGAGCACAAACACGTCGTTGCCCTCCAGAAGCGATAGCATTATCGCCTCCTGGTTGCCTTTGAAATTGTCGAAGCCGAAGTGCTGTTTGAGAGCCTTGGCAAGCTGTTGTTTTGTAGTCATGGAAAGGGATCCTTAAGGTTAGAGAGAAGTGGAGAAAGAGTTCGGGAGAGAAAGCCGCGTCAGGTTCATGCCTCCTTCACAACATCTTTGTTAAGCTCGAAGTGCGACTGCTGCAGCTTGTTTACCACATAGTCGGCTGTCACCTCAAACATGCGGGTGCGTGTGGAGGGGAGCTCAAACATGGCGTCGATCATCACCGTCTCGACGATGGCGCGGAGACCGCGAGCGCCGAGTTTGTACTCGATAGCCTTGTCGACAATCATGTCGAGGGCTTCGGGTGCGAATGTGAGAGCCACGCCGTCCATGGCGAACAGCTTCTCATATTGGCGGGTGATGGCGTTGCGAGGCTCGGTGAGCACACGGCGCAGGGCTGCGCGGTCGAGCGGGTCGAGATGGGTGAGGATGGGCAGTCGGCCGATGATTTCGGGAATCAGGCCAAACGATTTGAGATCCTGCGGAGCCACGTAGGCGAGATAGTTGTCGGCGTCGATGCGATGGCGTTTGCCGTCGGTGGAATAGCCGACCACATGGGTGTTGAGTCGCTGAGCTATCTTGCGCTCGATGCCGTCGAAAGCGCCGCCGCAGATGAAGAGGATATCCTTGGTATCTACAGGAATCATCTTCTGTTCGGGATGCTTGCGGCCACCCTGCGGGGGCACGTTGACAATCGACCCTTCGAGCAGTTTCAGCAGACCCTGCTGCACGCCTTCGCCCGACACGTCGCGGGTGATGGAGGGGTTGTCGCCTTTGCGCGCAATCTTGTCGATCTCGTCGATGAAGACAATGCCCCGCTGTGCTTTCGCCACGTCGTAGTCGGCCACCTGGAGCAGGCGTGTGAGCAGGCTTTCGATATCCTCTCCCACATATCCGGCCTGAGTGAGGACGGTGGCGTCGACGATGGTGAAGGGCACGTCGAGCATGCGTGCTATGGTTTTGGCCAGCAGAGTCTTGCCGGTGCCGGTAGGGCCAACGAGGATGATGTTGCTCTTCTCGATGTCTACGTCATCCATTCCCTCGGTCTTCTCAGACTCTTTCTGGGCCAGACGTTTGTAGTGGTTGTATACGGCCACTGACAGATAGCGTTTGGCGCTGTCCTGTCCGATTACATACTGATCGAGGAATTCGCATATCTCCTTAGGCTTGGGGAGCTTCTTCAGGTCGGGAGCCTTGTCTCCGGGAATGGAGGCGGTAGAACCTCCGCCCGCCACTCCGTGGCGATATTCGCCGAGAAGTTTGGATATCTCGTCGGCACATTCGGCACAGAGAAACACGCCGTTCTCCATGCCCGAAGGTATCATCACTTCGGAACGGGAGCCGGGGCGGCCGCAAAACGAGCATGTGACTTCCTCTTTAGTTCTTTTTGCCATTTTAGAAATTGACGTTGGAGTATAAGATCCTGTTAGTGCTTGGCTTTGGTGAGCACCTGGTCGATCATGCCATAGTCCTTGGCTTCCTGGGCTGTCATCCAGTAGTCGCGGTCGCTGTCGCGCTCAACCTTTTCAAACGGCTGGCCCGAGTGATCGGCGATAATCTGGTAAAGTTCCTTCTTGAGTTTAAGAATCTCGCGGGCAGTGATTTCAATGTCGGAAGCCTGGCCCTGAGCGCCGCCTAAAGGCTGGTGGATCATTACGCGCGAATGGTTAAGGGCGAAACGCTTGCCGGCGGTGCCGCTGACGAGCAGCACGGCGGCCATGGAGGCTGCGATGCCGGTGCAGATAGTCGCCACGTCCGACGATATATACTGCATGGTGTCGTAGATGCCGAGGCCTGCGTAAACCGAGCCGCCGGGCGAGTTGATGTAGATCGATACATCCTTGCCGGGGTCAGACGAATCGAGATAGAGCAGCTGGGCCTGGATCACGTTGGCGGTATAGTCGTTGACTTCGGTGCCGAGGAAGATAATGCGGTCCATCATCAGACGTGAGAACACATCCATCTGGGCCACGTTGAGCTGACGCTCCTCGATGATGGTAGGCGAGATGTAGCTCGAGCGGATGGCTTGGTTCGATGCCGAGACATACTGGTCGAGCGCCAGGGAATTCATTCCGAGATGCTTGTGGGCATAGTTGCGGAAATCGTTATTCATAAGATATAGTTGTGTAAATTATCAAAAATGCGGGGCGTAGAGGGTCGCCCGTGAATCACGTCGGAGGCGGGGTCAGTATTCTCCGAGATTTTGTAATTCAAAGATACGAAATTTTTCAATAACTACAACGATAGTAGACGAAAAATTATGTTTTTCGGCGAGATTTTTATTTTTTTTGTGGCTGAATGAGCACTCCAAAATCAACCGCGACCCGGCTGTTGCCTGATCGCGGTTGTGAATTTTCAGAGTGATGCTCCCTTTGCCGGGAGCCTGACGGAGGATTATTCAGCGCCGACGAGTTTCTTGAATTCGTCGAGTGTCACGGTCTTTTCCTCTACATCGACCAGTGCACGCAGCGCGTTGAACAGCTTCATGTCGGAAGCCTGCTCATGAATCTGGCGGGCGAACTTCTGGTCTTCGAGCATGCGCTTTGCATAGTCGGCGATCACGTCGTCGCTCATGTTCATCATGCCGTACTGGGCAAACTGGCGTGCGGCCACGCCTTTGGCGAAGTTGAGCAGGTCGTCGTTGTCGACTTTGATGTCCTGTTTGCGGGCGATTTCACCTTTGATAAGTTCCCACTTGATAGAGGGGAGCATGGTGTCGTATTCCTTAGCTGCATCCTCGGCGGTGATTTCGCTGTTGCGGGCCTGGAGCCATTTCTTGAGGAATTCGCCGGGAAGCTCGAAGTTGCCGAATTTCTCGACGAGGGCTTTCTGCACGTCGTGGTTGAACTTGTAGTCGCTGTTGGGGGCGAGCTCGCGCGCGATGAGAGCCTTCAGGGCGTCGTTATATTGATCTTCGGTCTTGATGTCGTCCTGATTGAAGACAGCCTTGAAGAATTCCTCGTTGTGTTCGGCGGGTTTGAGCACGATGATTTCGGAGATTGCCATCTCGAAGTCGGAGGTGAGGCCTTCCACTTTCTCCTTGTCAACATTGAGCATGGATGCGAGAGCGACCTTGTTGTCACCTTCGGCTTTGGCGGGGTTGAAGACAACTTTGTCGCCGACTTTCTTGCCGAGGAACTTGTCGGCCTCCTCCTTCGATGCGAAGTGCTGGGGCGAGACAATGCCTGCAACCACCTGGATGGCATCTTCCGATGTCATTACGTTGCCGTCGGCGTCGAGCTGCATGATGGCGCCCTTGACAAGAGCGGTGGCATCGGCCTCTTCACCGGGCTCCTGCGAGCCGAAGCGTGCACGCAGAGCCTTGTCCTGCTCTTCGAGCATCTTGCTGTCAACTTCGATGATGTGGTAGGGCACCTTGATCTCTTTGTTCACCTCGATGTCGAGTTTGGGAGCGATGCCCACCTCGTATTCAAAGGTGTAATCTTTCTGAGTGAGGTTGATTTCCTCCACGGCCTTGGGGAGGGGTTCGCCGAGGATATCGATTTTGTTGTCGCGGAGATAATCCAGTACAGTCTTGAACACTTCGTCGTTGAGTACATGGGCTTTGACGTCGCGGCCGAAAAGGCGGCGGAGATGCTCGATTGATACGTGTCCCTTTCTGAAGCCGGGAATCTGGCGAGTGCGGCCAAGTTCGCGAAGGTCTTTGTCGACCTTCTCTGCGTAGTCTGCTTCAACCACCTGCACCTTGATGATGGCGTCGAGGTCGTTGTTCTTTTCGAGTGTGACTTGCATGTTGTGTATGGGTTATGTAGTAATTTCGTTTAGTTTCAACGTTTCAAGCTGCAAAATTACTGCGAAATATTTTACTTTACAAGCGCAAGGGTCTCAAAAGTGTTAAAAGTGTGTTAATTTTGCTGCAATCGCTTTTCCGTTCTTCTCTCCGGTGTTTTGTATGGTAAAATTTGTTTGCCGCTATAGAAATAAGTTGTAATTTTGCAACAAAGCTTAACACCGATTTTGCTTCAAAGCTTAACACCGATTTTGCAACAAAGCTTAAGATAGATGAATATACTTCAATATAACGATGTGGAGATTCTCCGCAAGGAACTGGTGGTTCTCAAGCATGTGACATTCTCTCTGGAGGAGGGCGAGTTTGCCTACCTCATGGGGCGTGTCGGCAGCGGTAAATCCTCACTGATGAAATCCATCTACGCCGAAATTCCGGTTTCGACCGGACAGGCCGAAGTGATGGGCACGTCGCTCGTGGGCATCCGCCGCAAGCAGATTCCCCTGCTTCGCCGCAACATAGGCATCGTCTTCCAGGATTTCCAGCTGCTGACCGACCGCAGCGTCTACGACAATCTGCGGTTCGTGCTCGACGCCACAGGCTGGCGCGACCGTGTGGAAATCGACGACCGCATCGACCAGGTGCTCCACCAGGTGGGCATGCAGAACAAGAGCTACAAGATGCCTCATGAACTCTCGGGTGGCGAGCAGCAGCGCATTGTTATCGCGCGTGCCCTGCTCAACCGTCCCAAGCTGATTCTGGCCGACGAACCTACCGGTAACCTCGATGCGCGTAACGCCGACAGCATCTTCCAGTTGCTTGGGGAATTGAATCGCTTGCAGGGCACCGCCTTCCTGGTGGTTACTCACGACCTGCAACTGGCGAAACGTATGAGCCGCCAACTGGAAATGCGTGATGGACGTCTGACGGCGGAACTGAGCCTGATGGGGGCGGAGTAATGGCGATGCCTTTATCGTTATTGATTGGCCTGCGTTTTAGTCGCGGACGGCGGCGCGGCGGCATGGTGTCGCTAATCTCTGTTATTTCTACCATTGGCATTGCCCTCGGCGTGGCGGTATTGATCGTCGGCTTAAGCGCGATGAACGGCTTTGAACGCGAACTGAATAACCGCATTCTGGCGGTGGTGCCGCATGGTGAAATCGAAGCG
>ERZ836877.6602-NODE-6602-length-10274-cov-2.930717_pt1 | contig 10274 bp, 9 predicted proteins | sample MGYA00519469_ERZ836877 | MGnify/ENA primary metagenome ERZ836877 (study PRJEB31850, sample SAMEA3708809) | human gut metagenome | biome: human gut; feature: human-associated habitat; material: faeces | place: China | collected 2014 ... | reverse complement strand
AACCCGTGTTACCGCCGTGAAAGGGCGATGTCTTAACCGCTTGACCAAGGAGCCGGATTCGGTCTCGCGCTTCTGCGAACCGACATCAAATATACTACCATACTTTTCTTTACAATGCAAGTATTTTTTTGAAATAATTTTTATATTTTTTCAAGTTCTGCATTTTCATTGACAAAACAAGAAAAACATGGGAAAATAGGAAAGCGGACGACTTATACAAATCCGCAAAACAAAACATTTATATGGAGGTTGAAAATGAAAACAAAAGCAAATGTATGCAAGCACATTTTTACAATATGCGCCTTGTTCTTTTGTATGTTTGTGCTTTCTCCCGCAGTTGTACAGGCTGCCGAAGTCACATCAACGATTTCCGTTGACCGTGCGGCCGGAAAAAGCACTTACACCTTAAAAGGACTTGAGCCGGACAAAACTTCATCGTTCTCCCTGATTGTGGAACGAAAGAGCGACAGCAAAGAAGTTCTGAAAAAAGAGATTTCTCTGACACAGACAAATTGTGTCAACGGAACATACACCGGAGAGATCTCACTGGAAGCATTGAACAATGAATATTCCGTTTTTACCGCAAAGGCAAAAATCGGAGATCAGACAGTTGCTCTCGGGGAAGTGGATTATTCCATTCATGACACGCATTTTGCCGTTAAAATAGACGGAACATCGAGTGCCCTTTCCCGCACCGTGACCATCAGCAATACCGATGCGGCAGATCCGGTTTTGATCCCGGGCGCAAGCAAATCCATCTATGTAGCTGCATGGCCGGAAGGAAGCGACGAATCGGCGGCTTCTGTCATTTTGGCCAAAACAGCTTATACCGAAGGCGGCATGACAGCGACAGCATCCCTTGCAGCTACGGCAAATACATATGGAAACTGGAATGCAAAACTTGTTTTCGAAGCAGCCAACGGCACAACGACAACACTGGCAAAGACGACTTACAGCGTCGAGCCAACCTGGACTTCTTTCGAAGTGACAAAAACTACTGCCCTTGAGAAAAAACAGAAATTCGGCATTACCCTTACGGGCCTTAAAAATGTATATGGCGTAAGCAAGGTAAAATACCGCGTTTACAACAGCCAGGGAAAGAAAGTGGCTGCTGTTACCGCCACATCGAAAAAATCCGGAAAAGTTTATTATGCCGAAGTTTCACTGAAAAAACTGAAATACAAATTTGACAATTATACGATCAAAGCAACGATCACGGATGTAAAAGGAAAAGCTGTTCTTCTCAATGCACCGGCTGTTGCTGACATTATGGTGCAGAACGGTACCCTTTCCGTCACCAAAAAGAGCAATGCTAAATGTACGTATTCCTTGAAAAATGTATACGTTCCGGGAAATATCAAAAAACTGCAATTTGTCCTTTATAAAATGAATGGTTCCAAATCCAAAAAACAGGGTGTTTACGAAATGAAGCCAAAAGCAGGCAAGAAAAATATTTCCATTAAGGTTGCAAACGAAGATAAAGGAAAATTCAAATTGGTCGTTTACGCATACACTGCCTGGGGTAAAAAAGTATATCTGAACGAAGAGACCTATCGTCTTCGCAAAAAAGACCTTGGTAAAAACGGCTGGTTCTACGAAAAGTATAACGGCAAAAAATACAAGTTCTACTATGTAAATAACGTAAAACAAACGGACTTGACAAAAATCCTGAAATTGGAAAAGAGCAGCTCAAGCAATACAAACAAATTTTATATTGAGATTAACCGCGCAGCCAGCGCCGTAACGATCTATTATTACAATGACAAAACCGGCAAATATGACATTCCGGTTAAGACATGTTCGGTTTCCGTCGGAGCAGATACTTGGACAAATGCCGGAACAAGCGGACTGCATGAGCATTCTTCCTACACTCCATTGGGAACTTACACCATCTGTACCAACGGACAGTCCGTAAAATACACATTGAAACCGATGCACGAGCCTGACGGAAGTACGGTTTATGCTCGCTGGGCTACCCATTTTGTAGGAAATGTATATTTCCATTCAATCGCAGTCGGCACACAGTCACACTATGCACTCCCTGCAAGTACTTACAACCGCCTTGGTTCCCCGGCTTCCGCAGGATGTATCCGAATGACCGTTGCCGATGCTAAGTGGATTTACGATTACACATCCACAGGAAATACCGTCAAAGTAAACAAGGGTAATTCCAAGAAACCGGGTCCTCTCGGAAAAGCACCGACGATCACATCCAATGTAAACTATGACCCTACCGACCCTGCCGTACCGGATTCCCGCAAAAAAGCAGATTATAAAGCAAAGAGAATCAGCGGCTACATGACGAAAAAAGGTGTCAAAGTAGGTTATTAATCCGAAATTAAAAGAAGCAAGGTAAACTCCTCCGAGTTGCTTGCTTCTTTTTTTATGTCATATTATCGAAATTCTACCACTTCTTCCCAATCTTTCCGCGGTCTCGCCGACGGACTTTCCGCCGCATAACCGAGCGACACCGCCCCGGCAAGCTGATCTTCGGTCTTCAGATATTCCACGATTTCCGTATAAGCAAAACAAGTATTTCCAATCCATAACGATCCCAATCCCAGTTCTGTCGCACGCAGCAGCATATTTTGAATCGACGCCCCGATTGACAGTGAATCGCAGATTTCAGACAACCGCTTGTCCGTCTTAATCTCCTCAAACGGCGATTTGGCATTGGTATTTAACACAACGATAAGAACCGGCGCCTGCCGCATGATACGCAGTGTATGAAACGCACTCGGAAGTCCGTGACGCGACTCCGGCAATAAGGCTTCTCCGTGTTTTTCGCGGTTCAGTCCCTTTTCCATCTCATCCAATAATTTTTCCTTTTCTTCGCTCTGATACACAAGATATTTCCACGGCTGTCTGTTTTTCCCGGATGGAGCAAGGAGCGCTGCCCGCAACACTTCTTCAATCTTCTCCCGTTCCACCTCTTGATCCGTATATTTACGTATACTTCTTCTCTGTTCGATGCCTTCTGTTACTGTCATAACTGCCTCTCTTTCTTCCTGTATTTTCTTCTTATAACAATCGTCTTAATTCACAATTTTTTCCAAGGTCATTCCAGAAATCCTTCAATGGTGTCTTTCGAATCCGTCCGATAATACTTGCATTCATCGCGCCGTGGCCTACGATCAGCACATTTTTTTCTTCCTTCATCAAGGGCTCGATCACTTCTTCCAGAAATTCACCTGTCCTTGCAAACAACTCTTGCAGACTTTCGCCGTCTTTCACCGGTTCATAATGTTCCGGATCATCAAACAGCTCATTGATCGGGCAGTCCGGGATCTGAAAACTATTTTCAATTCCTTCATACACACCGAAACTCATCTCAATCAACCGCGGATCCGCTATAATCGGCGTGTGCGTTCCCTTCAAAAAAATCTCCGCTGTCTCTTTTGCACGTACAAGCGGCGAGCAGTAACAGACATCAAATACAGGTCCATCGTACTCTTCTCTGGCTTTCTCCGCCATCTGTCTGCCTTCCTCATTGAGCGGAATATCCGCATGTCCCTGCAATTTGTGCTTTGCATTCCAATCCGTCTTCCCATGACGCATAATGTATAGCATATTCGTTCTCCTTTGTTTAATATTTTGCACCTTCACACCCTCCGTACCATCCCTGTCTCCCGGTCCAATACAAGCAGCAATGTACGGAGTTTCATATTTCATTGATTACAGATGTTCGGACCGGATGTGTTGATTTTCTATCTGAATATGATTTGACAGCATTGTTCAGCAATCTGTTAGATAACGCTGTTGATGCTGCCAAAAACATACCAAATTCATTTATTGAATTAAATATTTCCGCTCACAACCATGACAGTATCGTTATTTCCATGGTCAACTCATGTAAAAAAGATCCTTTTACCCGAAGCCACCGTTTAACATCAACCAAAAAGGATAAACAAAATCATGGCTATGGCATGAAAAGCATCGAACGTGTTATTAAAAAATATAATGGTTACTCTCGCTTTTATTTTAACCAAGAGAGTTGCACATTCCATGCTGTTATTATTTTGAGTTTTAATTCTATATAATTACATAAGTATCTTTTTAAATCTATTTTTCTGTTTCACACCTGCCTTAATCACTACTTTCCTATTCACACCGGCAAATGCTTTTGCTCCCACATTTTTCTTTGTCAAACTCTTTGTCTTAAGAGTGATTTTTTTCAAGTTCTTACAACCGCTAAATGCCTCGCGCCCTATGGTTTTTACATATTTTCCAATCGTAAGTTTTCGAAGTGATTTGTCATTTTTAAAGGCTCTTGCACCTATGGAAACGACCTTGTATTTTACGCCCTGTATTTTTACATAATTTGGAATAACAACAGCACTTGTCTTGGAGTAATGTTTTACCAATTTCACTCTTTTTCCCGATAAAATTTTATAGATATTTCCCTTCTCAACATGACCATTATCTGCCATGGCAGAACCAGAAGAGGAAGGATTTTGTGTCGTGTCATTGACTGGCTCATTTATCGGTGTCGGCGTATTGTCCGTTACCTTCGTTGTATCTTGATTCGGCGTATTGGTTGGTGGTATATTTGTCGGTGACGGAGACGTCATTGACGCGATATCCGGCGTCTTAACCGGTGTTGTATCCGGCGTACTCGTCGACGTTGGCGGCACTGTTGGAACCGGCGTCGTTACCGAAGTATCTAATTTGGGAATCGCTTCTGTTTTTGTCGTTCCACATTCTGTACAGATGAATGTCCGAACGCCATCCGTCTCTGTCGTCGGAGCGACACTGATTGTTCCATTGTCCCATATATGCCCGGTAGGGTCTGTATAATTTGATATTTCCCTATAATCGCATAACATACATTGCAAGATCTCATACCCCTGCTCTGTGCAAGTCGCATGCACATACGAGCAGGCAAAATTATCCTGGTATCCTAGATCTTCCACATAACCGTTGGAATATTGATTGTAACTCATATGCGGATGTTCTGCTTTTTTTCCATCCGAAACGGTACGGCTTACGGACTGCAGATAGTTATTATAGGCATAGCCCTGAACGTCTTTGTACTCGACATACATCCAGTTGCCAACTGCTTTTTCCGGATACGTACGGCACACTGCCCCTTCCGGAATTTCACCAAGACTGACTGCCCCATTATTTGTTGACTTGGCGGAATCATTAATGGAAAGGGAACCATCTGTATTAATCGCCGCTGCATAAGTTTCTCCCGGTGTCGATGAACTGCTATTAGAATCAAAATGAATCACATACGTTTTGATATCACTATAATCTTCCTTGGCATAGTTAATTCCTTTGCAGGCACGTGACGCAGTTGCCCGTCGATTAAAACTGTTGCCATTATGCGAATACGCATATACATTACCATTGGCGTCAATCTGGCTTACTAAAGTAGCATGAAGGTAAATATCATGTTTGGCACAATATGTAATAATGGCATCTCCTACCGAAATCTTGCCTACATTGGAACCTGTATTTTTTATGTAACGATCTCCACCGGATGTTGTCTGCGTTGACAGCTCAATCTCCGAAGCGGTTCCGATTTTGGAAAGGGTATTATAAAGATTCCGCACCACTTTCAAATTGGATGGCGTGATGGAAAGTCCACCGGCCCTCAGACATTCAGCCACAAATTCCGCACAAATCCAGTTATTCGGACAATTTGCTGTATACTCCGTATGATTCGCTGCACAATGACTTCTCGCAAACTCTACTGCCGCAGAACCGGAATACGAATATGCTTTCGTCTCCTGCACCGGCACAATAACCAGCGATACGACCAATAATAAGCGAATAATAGTCGTAAAAATAGATTGCTTTTTCATATGAAATCTCCTCGTATTTTCTATATTTTTCTTTGGTTTCCTATGCTTTTCATCTTATCTTATAACACTCATGCTGTCAACTGTTCTTTTTTACACCCTTAACTAAATCCACAACAATTTTACTCTAACAACGTTTCTTTAATTTTGCTTCTCCTACAATCTCACGATTGTTAAATATCACCATTTTCTCTGCCCGTTCCCACGGATCTTTTCCATTTTTGTCCTTTGTCCAAAATTTATCCGTGACCGCAAGGTGCACTTTGGCTCCTGTCCAAAAAAATCCAAACTTTTTCCGGATTCGAACGAGCATTGTCTGGCTTACCGGTTTTCCTTCTTTATCCACAAAGCAAACCGGAAAAATCATGTTGTTTACTAAACGCAATCGTGGAAGACCTATTCCTCCCTTCCGTAGTGTATACCACTTCACCGTTGCTCTTCCTAATAGTGGTTCCGAGGCACATTTGCGTTCACCCTTTTTGAAGACAGGGTAGTAGTTGTGGGTTAATATGACTACTATTCCTGCTGGTATTCCCAGCGAACCACCTTCATGATATGTCGGCCGCCTTCCACGGCACATAAGGGCTAAGAAGAATAACATACCAACAAAAATAAATATTCCTACCTCTAAAGAGCAGCAATACTTTATGCGAATAAGGCATGCATTAGGATCATTATGTTCTTCCCATATTTTACCGCACCAAGGGCATTTCATTTCTTCAATTTTTTTTAACCACAACATAATTTTTGCTCCTTTTAAGACAAATAATCATCATGTCCAAATTCTCCACCCATTTCGCACCATAAAGGCTCTTGCAGTTTTCTCATAACAAATAATGCCTTGCTTTGCTTAATTTCTGATTCAATTTTCGGATTTTTCACACCACGCTGCACACAAATATCGTATACATCATCGTCTAATCTGACTGTATCATCATAAAAGTTTCTGGCTATTTCAATTGTTTCGATTCCTTTCAAAAGGCCTTTACATAAAATTTTATAACTTCTCGCCTTTGCATGTTTTTCAAGATACTCCAGTCCAAGTTTAACTGTTTCTTCTCCACTTGCTCTTGCCTTTTCAAGACTATCATAGTTACTCCATTCAGTTCCTAATGTAATTGCAGTCCACATCAGACCAAATTCAGGACAAAACCATGCTAGCCCCTTACCAATCAATGTTGCATACATACCATCATATATTGGTAAATTAACCAAATCAACCTTACTATGCGTTATATAAACCGCACCTCTTACCGCATATTTTTTACCTACGCAGTCTCCGCTGAAATCAGAATAAGAATACATATTCTTATATCGATCTTTTCTTCGAATCTTACGCATTTTATTCAATAGCAGTTTTTCGTTTCGGCTCATATTTTCGTATTTATTCCCATAACGCCGGTCTCTCGCTAATGCATAATATGTAACCATAGCTGACAAACAGTACATTTTTTGTTTGTCTCCCACTGTCAAAATATCCTTATCTTCCATTTCAGGAGATTTAATCTGATAACCGCATTTTTTGCATTTGCAATAACCGGAATCCTGTTGTTCATATTTATGGAAGGTTGCCTTTTCCGGATGTGCACCTCCGCAATAGCCATGCCACGGATATGGGTCATATTTGTCCGAAATTGTGTCATTATCACTGTCTTTTCTCGTCGGATCGCTATGTAAAAGAAAATATCTCACTTTCTTTTTCTTTCCAAGCTGGATTGTCCGATTTTGATATTTCATCTTTCCTGATTCAATCTCATAATTAAATCCATACTCCTCTCCGTCTGACAATAATAATATTCTCCGCCTGTTGCCTCAGCATATTTTTTTAAATTTGCACCAGCATCTTCACTTCCTACATTGATTGTGTATATATGAATATTGCTATCATTTGCACTTTTCACAACGTCTTCTTCATATTTTGCCTGTCCGTCACTTAACAGCAAAATCACCTTGTTCGCATTCTTTCCTTTTTTTAATTGCGAGATAGATTTCTTAAGTCCATTTTCAATATCTGTTCCGTTTTTATCTGTTATTGCTAGATTCGAAACCGCTTTCTTCAATTGTGCTTTTGTCGTACCTAGCGAAGATATAACCGTTGCACTTCCACCGAACGAAATCAAAGCACCTTTATCTTTGCTGGTCTGCTCATCAACAAACGATGTCAATGCTTTTTTTGCTGTCGCAAGTCGATTTTCTGCCGCCATGCTTTTCGAAGTATCAACCGCATACGCAAAATCAAAATATGCATTTTTTCCTCTGTAATCGAGTTCCTTTGACCATGTTTCATACCATATTTTCCGGTCTACTAACATATATTTTGAAAAATGCGGGGTCGTGAGAGTTACTACTCCATTCTCTTTATCGACTTCCACATTTTCCTGCAATTCATACCATTGGTTTTCTTCATCATACCAAAGAACTCCAAGATCATCCTCCTGAGTATTCCCAAGCTTTGCTTTGTCATAATAAAAGCGAATTTTTGCTTCAGAAAACTCAACTTTGCTTGTAATTTCTACCGGTACTCCTACCAAGCCTTCTACTTCTGAACTCAGTACATCAAGTCCATAAATATTATCAATTTCTACTTTATCCTTTATAGAACCGATCGTTTCCAATGATACACTAACTTGCTTTACTTTCTCATCTCCACCGGTTACATTTTCTGTAAGTGTTTGTTCTACCTTTTCATCCGGATCAAGAATTCCATTATCATTGCTGTCCTTCTTCAAGGGATTGAATCCTATCAAAACCTCTTCGCCATCTAAAAGAGTATCTTCATCTGTATCTTCTTTTACCGGATCAGTATGGTATTTTTTCACTTCTTCATAGTCGGAGAGACCGTCTTCATCACTATCCGCTTCCCAAGGATCTGTTCCATTCTCAAACTCTTCAAGATTGTTTAGTTTGTCACCGTCAAAATCCTCCTGCGCATCGCTCACACCATTTCCATCGGTATCTTTCAGAATAGGTGAAGTTTCCAATTCACAATATTCATAGGCATCTGGGAGACCGTCTCCATCAGTATCTTCATTCTCATAATCAGAGCCTATCTCCAATTCGGCTAAGTTAGTAAGACCATCTTCATCTGAGTCTGCTGATAAAAACTCCTCATAAGAAATATGTCTCATTACTGCTTTGGATATGCCATCTCCCTTTTTTCCACCATTTCCCATAATACCAATTGTTAAACTTTCTCCACTTTTTATATTAGCATTATGTCCATCATTTTGCAAATGATATCGATTTCCTTCCTTCTTCAACTGTTTGGCACACCAATATGCTGTTATATTTCGATCAAAAGAAAAAATGAGTTCCCAGTCTTCAATCGTCGTATCTCCCACATTTTTAATGGTTATTTCTCCCGTGAATCCAGTTCCCCAATCGCTATTTTCTTTATACGAAACCGTATATTGCTCATCTTTCAAACGTGTAACAAAATTCATCATTTGATAATTTCCCGGATTTTGAAAACTCGTTTCATAACTGGCTGTAAATCCAAAACTTCTTGTCTGCTCCGGTTCAATATCCTGATTCCATTTACAATTATCTACTATAAAGTTTCCATCTTTCTGAGTTACAATCTGTCCATTCCAGATATTTTCAATCTTGAAATCCGCCTGGAAAAAAGAGCCCAATTATGAATCGTCTTTTTTCCTGTATTTTTAATTTGTATCTCTGCATTAAAATGCTTATCCCATTCTGAAGTGATCCGAAACGTCGCATCGTATCCCTCCAATTTATCGGTTGCTTCCTTGGCATAATTATCCTGTGCCTTTATCATTGTTGTATTTGTTCCTAAATTTGCTACATTTCCTATTAACAATGCTATTGCTAATAAAATTGACATAATTTTCTGTTTCATTTTTTCCTCCTGATCTATTAACGTTATTTTTTCACTGATACGTTTGAGTACCAAATGTAATAATTGTGGATTTAGTTGTCAAGGTGCAATAGGGAATGTTTTCCATTTCCCTTTTTTATTATATCTAATTCTTTGTACTAAGTCTAATTAGATTTTGTTATATGTTTTATAACTTTGAAGTTATAGTTATTTTTTTGCGCATCTTACCTCTGTAATGACCTCTTTCCCCTATTTCAGTGGTGCTAGCTCCTGCCTCGCATCAGCATCTCACCCCTGTAGCAACTTATTTTCCCCACTTTCCGGGGTGTCATCCCATGCCTCACATCGGCATCTCACCTCTGCATTCTTCTCTTTCCCCTATTTCCGGGGTGCCTTCCTTGACTTCGGGGCGGCGACTCACCTCGGGGCGACTTGCTTCCCCCGCCTTCCGGGGTACCAGAACCAGCCTCGCATGCGCATCTCACCACGCAAACATCTCCTCCCCCACTTTCCGGGGTGCTCCCCTCCGCCATACGGATCTTTGGCATCTTTCCCTGCGGAACTATTTCTGCGGAGCAGAGGATGCGTGGAATTTCCCGAGAAGAAGGTGATGTGGAGTGCAAAAC
>ERZ836877.6596-NODE-6596-length-10282-cov-3.425149_pt1 | contig 10282 bp, 9 predicted proteins | sample MGYA00519469_ERZ836877 | MGnify/ENA primary metagenome ERZ836877 (study PRJEB31850, sample SAMEA3708809) | human gut metagenome | biome: human gut; feature: human-associated habitat; material: faeces | place: China | collected 2014 ... | reverse complement strand
CGATGTCGAGGCTGTTGTCTGATTCGAGCCGGGCGACGTCATAGCGGTCGACAAACTTCTTGGCAAGGCCAAAATTGAGAACTTTCAGGTCAGTGTCGCCGAGAGCCGAGGCAATGCGCTGACCGAAGCCGCCTTCGAGCGAGCCGTCTTCGATAGTCACCACGACGCTGTGGCCGTCCTTCAGAGACGCGAGCATTTCACGGTCTACACCCGAGACAAAACGCGGATTGATAAGAGTGGCGTCGATGCCTGCTCCGGCGAGCGCCGACACGAACTGACGGCCTTTGACGAGGAAGTCACCGACACCGATGACCGCGACACGGCTGCCGCGTTTGAGCATCTTGAAGCGATTGAGGTCAGAGTAATCCGTATCGACGTCATAGTCGGCGTGTTCGTATGAATAGGTCGGGACTCTCACGGTCACCTTGTATTTGTCCTGCGCGATGCCCCAGTCGAGCATGGCTTTTAGCTCCTCGGCGTTGGCGGGTGCAAGGTAGACGATGTCGGGTATGGATGTTATCATCGGTATATCCCAGAAGCCGAGATGTGTCATGTCGGGTATGCCTCTGACACCTGTGGCCGTGACAGGCATGAGCGCAGGCGAATGATCCATGGCCCAGTCTTCAAGCAGCTGGTCGTAGGCGCGCTGAAGGAAAGTCGCCACAACAGGATAGATTACCTTGACACCGCCGCGGGCTGCGCCGGCCATGACAGACACACCCGTCTGTTCGGCTATAGCCACGTCGATATAACGGTCGCCGAGGAGACGGCGTTCATCGGGGCCGAGGCCGAAGCTGTCGGGCGTAGCCGACGATATGACAAGCAGACGCGAATCAGCGGCGGCTTTGCCCATGATGAAATCCCGGAGTATGGTGTCGTTGTCGGGGGCGTCACTGTTGTTGAGCGGAAGACCCGAAGCGATGTCGAACGGAACGCTCCAGTGGAATGCCTCCCGGTCACGCTCGGCGGGAACATAGCCGAGACCCTTCTGCGTGTTGATATGCACCACGACAGGACGTGATGTGCCTTTGACACTCTTGAAAGCCTCAATCAGCGACGAGATGTCGTTGCCGTTGCGCACATAGACATAGTCGTAGCCGAACGCCTTGAAGATATTATTGTCAGATGTGCCGTTGGTCTCGCGCAGCTGCCGCAGGTTGTCGTAAATGCCTCCGTGGTTTTCGGCGATAGCCATCTGATTGTCGTTGATGACGACAATAAGTCCCTGGCCGAGAGCCGCACCGGCGTCAAGTCCTTCGAACGCCTCACCTCCGCTGAGTGATCCGTCACCGACAAAAGCCACGATATCATGCCTGTCGCCACGGAGCTGACGCGCTTTGGCAAGACCGACACACAGGCTGATTGCCGGCGAAGTGTGGCCGGCATAGAATATATCATACTCGGGACTTTCCGTCGGGTCGGTATACTCGCCGATGCTGCCATAGCATGCCGGATCTATGAATCCGTTGACGCGTCCCGTAAGCATCTTGTGGGCGAAATCCTGATGCGATACATCGAAGACGATGCTGTCTACCGGAGCGTCGAATACATAGTGCAGGGCTATCACTGCCTCGATGTCGCCGAGGTTGGGACTGACGTGGCCGCTGACGGCGGCACACCGCCCGAGCACGGCCTGACGCATCTCGGCGGCAATTGATTTGAGTTCGTCGACAGTAAGATTCTTTATATCACGTGGCGATTTTATATCCTTTAATTTCATAATTGTCATTCTTTGTAAGTTCTGGCTATACAACACCCCCGCGACACCATAAGTTATCACGGCATCAGGTCTATTAAATATTTTTTGCTTTTCCCGACTCTGTTGCATATCTTTGCCGGTGAATTAATGCTACACATATGAAACAAATTAAATCTATCATCGCGACCGGTATTATGTTGCTTGCAGCGACACCGGCATTCGCGCAGATGACACCCGACTGGATCAACCACGCCACCTACGCGGCTGCCAACGCCGAGGCCATCAAAGCTGAGAAACACCCCGTTGCCGTTTTCATGGGCAATTCGATCACCGACATCTGGGCTCAGCGCCGTCCCGAATTCTTCGCAGCCAACAACTACGTCGGACGCGGTGTGTCGGGTCAGGTGACGACACAGATGCTCGGACGCTTCCGTTCTGACGTCGTCGACCTCAAGCCCGAAGTCGTCGTCATCCTCGCCGGCATCAACGACATAGCCCGCAACAACGGCGAAATCGAGCTCAAGCATATCGTCGACAACATCGCCTCGATGACCGACATAGCGCGCTGGCACGGCATCAAACCCATCGTCTGCTCGGTCCTCCCCGCCGCAGGCATCGACTGGCGCCCCGAAGTTCCCGACACCCCCGGCCAAGTCATCGCCCTCAACAAGTTGCTCAAAAAATACTGCGAGGACAACAACATCATGTATGTCGACTACTACAGCCCGATGGTTGTCGAAGGCGGCGCGCTGAATCCAAACTACGGCTTCGACTACGTCCACCCCAGCAACGAGGGCTACGAAGTGATGGAGCCCATCATCGTCAAAGCCGTCAATCAGGCGTTAAATTATTAGTATACAACTACATTGCTGCGCCTGATTGTTAACACCCGGATGCAAAAGGTGAAATTATGGCAACAACTGTTAATAATTCAGAAAATTATTAGATAAATCCTAATTATTACATTACCTTTGTAAAATTAAGTCTGCTCAAAGCGCTCACCATAAATCAACCGCACTACCTTAAACCGCAAAAACAATCAACACCAAACAAATAAATCAATTAACCCAAATCATCACCTTATGAAAAAGCATTTCTTCTTAGCAGTGGCCCTCATGGCCATCGGTGGGGTCGCAGGCGCTCAGGTACAGAGCGACGGTGCACCCGTGAAGTTGCTGTCGACCCCCGGCGGTCTCATGGCGCCGGTATGGTCGCCCGACGGCTCTAAAATCGCAGTGACGACCGACAATTACACGGGCATCCTCGTCGCCAACGCCGACGGCACAGCCCTGCGTCAGCTCACCCGCGAGGCCGGCACAGGCTATAACATGACCTGGACCGAAGACGGTGCTGCCATCATCAGCCGCAACAACATCATCGAGAACGGCCGTGTATTCCACGAAATCAAATCGTTCGACGTCAACCGCGGCACATCGAAAGTGCTCATGGCCAAAAGCCGCGAGGCCGTTTCGCCCCGTCTCAAAGCACGCTCGGGCGCCACTGACATCTACTCGGTGATGCTCGCCCGTCCGACCAAGGCAGCCAAAGAAATCAAGGCTCTCAACGAGTTCGCCGGCAAGACCGTCATCAATCCTGCCCTCTCGCCTGACGGCAGCAAAATCGCATTCCAGATTCCCGGCAAGGGCATGTGGCTTATCAACGCCGACGGCAGCGGTCTACGTTCGCTCGGCAAAGGCTCTCACGCCTCATGGCTTCCCGACAGCAAGACCCTCGTCTACACTGTCGTCGAGGACAACGGCGAGAGATTCACAGCCTCAGAACTCAAATCAGTCGACACCGCCAGCGGCAAGACCTCAGTCATCACCCGCCGCGCCGACATGATACCGATGACTCCGTCTGTATCTCCTGACGGCCGCAAAGTCGCATTCGAGAACGCTGCCGACGCAGCCATCTATGTTGTCAACCTCAAATAACTGCGCCCAATGAAAACGTCAATCACAAATATAGCCAAAGCCACACTTATCGCAGCAACGGCTTTGATGGCCGCTCCGGCAGTCAGCGCCCAGGACGGCGACGCCACACAGAAAATAGCATGGGGCGATTTCAAGCTCTATATCGACCCCGGTCACTCAGGCCGTGAAAACGGCGGTCTCTGGGGCTACTCCGAAGCCGAAAAGACTCTCCGCGTCGCCCTCGGCATCGAAAACATGCTCAAGACCTACACCGACATAGCCGACGAGAACGTCAAGCTCTGCCGCTACGACGACAACACCACCGTCAGTCTCGAGGAGCGCTCTGACGAAGCCAACGCCTATGGCGCCGACTTCTTCTACTGCATCCACTCCGACGCATCGTCTGATCCCGCCACACCCAACGAAATCCTGCTTCTCTTCGGCGGCTGGCGCAACGAAGGCGTCGACATCGAGAAAGAGCCCAAGGGCGGCAAAGCCTTCGGCGACATCCTCGAGCCCAACCTCGCCGGCGCCATGGGCGTCAAGTCACGCGGCAACTGGCATGACCGCTGCTGGTATGACAAAGGCTCTCAGACTCACGAAAACCAGTATCCCTACCTCTCTGTCAACCGCCGCACCAACATGGCGTCGATACTCAGCGAGGCCGGCTACCACACAATCGCCTCTCAGCAGCAGCGCAACATCAACAACGAGTATAAACGCATCGAGGCTCTTGCCGGTTTCCAGACCATAATGCAGTACCGCAACCTCGAGGTTCCCTCGCAGACGATACTCACCGGCGTTGTCAGCAACTCGGAGAACAATCAGCCCCTCAACGGCGCCACAATCAAAGTGCAGGGCACCGAACTTGAATATACCACCGACACATACGAAGGTCTATTCTATAAATATACGAAGAACCCCAACCTCATCCACAACGGCTTCTTCCTCTTCGAAGGCCTTGAGGCAGGCAAAGAGTATACCCTTGAGTTCAGCGCTCCCGGCTTTGAACCCGCTACCAAGAGCGTGACCATCCTCGCCGGCGGCGAAACTTCGGCCGACTATATCACACACTGCGACATAGCCCTGACAAACACGATGCCCGCCATCGTCAGCTCGGTGTCACTCACCGATCTCAGCTCGGTCAACGCCACAGAGCCTATCATCATCACCTTCTCGCGCAACATGATCCGCGAGACTGTCGATCAGGCTCTGACTATCGACAACGACGGTGTCATCACCACCGAATGGATCAATGACTACACACTTCAGGTCAATGTCAACCAGCTCGAAGCTCTCTGGGAGTACACAATCAAAATCGACGGCAGCGTAGCACGCAACAGCCAGACCAACATGCTCCTCGACGGTGACAACGACGGCGTCGAAGGCGGTGACTATACTCTCACATTCACAATGGCCGAGCCCGACACCGAAGCTCCCTACGTCGTGACAACTTATCCCGATGCCGACGGCGAAGCTCTCTACACCCGGCGTCCGCCCGTCCGCATCGAATTCAACGAAGCTATTGTCTGGAACGATGACGAAGACCACACAGGCCTCATCACCGTCAAAGACGCCACAGGCAAAGTATATGAGGGCACAATCACCCACGCTGTCATCGGCGGCGCCTCTGTGCTCCACTTCCTCACCCATGAAGACTACGCCACCGACTGCGCCGTTCTTGTCACAGTCGCCGACGGTCTTACCGACCTTTCGGGCAACGTTGGCACAGGCACAGCCTTCCGCTTCCTCACCGAATATCGCGAAAAGACCTCAAGCACCATTATACACGACCTCAAAGACGAGACCGGTTTCTGGGCTCCCGGCGGCTCAGGCTCGAGCAAGGGCTTCATCAAAGAAGAATGTGCATCGACCAATATCGGCGTATCGCCTTTCTATGGCGTCAACTCGTCGTTCCTCGTTGTCTACAGCTTCGACCCCGACCACGCCGATGAAAACTGGCACATGCGTGTCCACAATCCCGAAGGCGCAGTCAAAGTACGCCGCGACAAGAACGACGGCATCATAACGATGTGGGTCTATGGCGACGGTTCTAACCGCAACACAGGCGTCTATATGCGCATCTTCGAAGACAACGGTCTCGCCTACAAGGCCGACCAGCTCAACGTCAACTTCCGCGGCTGGGGTCTCATGGCATGGGATGTCGACACAGACGAAATCGGTCACTTCACCGGAGCCAACGGTTTCGGCAGCGCATGGTATCTCGACGCAATCTACCTGACACACGAATACACCGATCCCGACGACGAGGATACTCCATTCCAGCCCTGGAGCGGACAGATCGCCTACCACAATCTCGAGTACAGCAAATGGAGCGAAGCTGAACGCAAGGCCAAAGTCACCGACATCGACCTTCCCGACGGCGTCGAGTCTGTCGTAGCCGGCAACCTCACCGTCAAAGTCAGCGGCGACTATGTCAGCGTCATCTCTGACGAAGCAGTCAAAGCAGTCGACATCTACAATGTCGCCGGCGCCAAAGTCGCTTCAGCAGCCGCATCGACAGTTTCTATCGCCTCGCTTCCCGCCGGCGTATACGTCGTAAAGGCCGCAACCGCATCTGACACCAAGACTGTCAAATTCGTGAAATAAACCATAGCTCGCGCCGGCATCCGTCCGGCACTCGCCAACCCGATACCAACGGGGCGACTTCAGCCGAAGCCGCCCCGTTGCCGTTTATAAATGTTTTTGTAATTTTGCTGTTGACAAAAAAAGATAAAGCCATGAGACCAATGAGGAAAGCATCGCGGCAGAAAGAAGCCGACTGGGCGCTCGAAGTTTTCGACCGGGCGCCGTATATCACCGTCAGCATGACCCGTCCCGACGGCACGCCCTACGGCCTGCCGCTGTCACTCGCACGCGACGGCCGCTCGACATTCTACTTCCACTGCGCCGGCGAAGGCGAGAAACTCGACTGTCTCGCTACCAACCCCGTGGTCAGCCTGTCGGCGGTCAGCAAATGCAGCCCGCAATACGAAGAAGAGAAAAACAATTTTACAGAATACTACCACTCGGCCGTCGCCCTCGGCAATGCCGCCGTGGTCAGCGACGACACCGAAAAAATCCACGCGCTACGCCTTATTTGCAGCCGCTTCCTGCCACAATATTTAGATTACTTCGACGAAGCCGTCGCCCGCAGCCTCTCGCGCACGACCGTCGTACGTATCACACTTACAGAACCGCCTGTCGGCAAATGCAAGCCTTAGAAGCTTACACCCGGTCTATGAACCCATGACCGGCACTTTCAGCGGACAACCGCTGATACAACGACCGCATTTAAGGCAATCGGGATGGAGGAAGCCTTCGGCTTCGTTACGGCTCTCGTGGGGCTTGAGCTGCATCGGACACACAGCCGAACATTGCTTGCAACGGGTCGTACACTTCTCGCCCACAAAGATGCGGCGGTAGTTGTCGGGCAGTTTGCCGCTGCGCGGAGTCACCCATGACGAAAGTGTACCCATCGGACAGAACGAACACCACGTACGCGGAGCATAAATAAACGACAGAGTTATGCCTACGACTGTCGTGACAAGTATTATTATCCAGAACACCCTTCCCATGGCATTCCAGTCGCCCCACGCACGATACATCTGCACACCGAACATCGTGAATATAAACATCACCATAAATATGCGGAAACCCTTTGTGCGGACAAAGGCCGGTATCGGTCTGTGCGGCGAATATTTCGCCAGCACTCGGTCATAGAAATTACCTCGCGGACAGGCGTTGCCGCACCACCATCGTCCCCGGCGCACGGCAAAAGCCACGGGCGCTATCATGCAGATTATTGCCAGAAATCCGACTACAGGATAGAAAAAACCTATGACGAGATATGCCAGCAATATCCAGTATAATGAATAACCTTTATGCGGGATAGATCTGAAAAACTGTTTATTTGCCATGAGATTGCGTATTCATTGATTTGTGCATACAAAGCTACGCAATCACCGCGATAGACACAAACGATAATATAGATATATCAATCGATTTTATCAATCACAGCACTATCGAAAATTTTTCAAGCCTTTTGTTGACCATCGCAGGCGGAATAATTGTCCTTATCGCATCGGCGAGTATATTGAGCAGTCGCTCGCGCACAAAATTGCGATGCACCACAAAAGCAATCTCCCGTGTCGGCTCGGGATTTGTGAGAGCGCGCACATTTGCCTGCTGACATTCAGTCAACAACGGCACATGAAGCTCAGGGATGATGGCATAGCCGCCGTTACGGTCGACAATCTTTATCAGAGTCTCGACACTGCCGGCCTCATAGACAGCCTGACGTTCGCCTCTATAATTGCAGAAAGGAAAAACGCCGCGGTTGGGACAATAGCCCTCGCGAAGCACCCATACGCTTTCTACGGGAAGACAGCCGGTCTGCAATTCCCTTTGGTCATAGATGGACTCTCCCGGCGAGACATACGCCATAAGCCGCTCCCGATAGACAGGTATCTCCAGCAGACTGTCGTTGTCAACCGGTATCGCCAATAAAGCTATGTCGAGTTCACCGCGCTCAAGCTGCGATATAAGAGCCGGAGTCCGCGCCTCCTCGACATGCAGTTCTATATCGGGATGATTCCGCGACAGATATTTCAGCATTTCAGGCAACAGATATGGAGCCACCGTTGATGTTATGCCAAGCGATACACGCCCGACAGCCTCACCTTTCCGCGTAGATACCAGCTCTTTTATCTGCGCCGCATTGAAAAGCAGCTGTCTGGCCCTCTCAAGTATTTCCTCGCCGACAGCAGTCGGACTTACCGGATGGCAGCTGCGGTCAAATATGGCGACATCAAGCTCAAGCTCGAGTTTCTGGACCAACGACGAGAGAGTTGACTGCGATACACCGCACGAATCGGCGGCTTTTGCAAAATGACGGTATTTGTCTACCGCCACGATATATTCCATTTGCTGAAGTGTCATGACAGAAACGTGTTCGGTTTTTTCGATGCGAAGATAGATAAAATCTGTTTTGCAGAACAGATTTATTCGGCTAATTTTGTAAAAAAAAATAATGATTATGATACAAGTAGATAAAAATATCTGTCCTCACAACCATGTCTGTCCCCTTATAAAGACTTGTCCGGTGGGTGCCATCACTCAGGATGCAGAAGGTTTTCCCGTCATAGATTATACCCTCTGCATCGAGTGCGGCAAGTGCGTCCGCAAATGCCCCAAATCAGCGATGAAACATATCGAAGAGTAATCGCGCCTTCGACGTCTGCTTTATACATAAAAAAGATGGCAGAATAATTTGTCTGCCATCTCGAAACAGTTATCCCCAAATTACAATCACCATTTTACCGGCTCGCTCATGATGTTGCCGTCGGCGGCGTCATCGGCAGTAAATGTGTTGCCGCGATACTGTACACAAAGCATTGCGAGGGGCTCGGTGCCGTTATTGCGCACTGATCTTTTTCCGTCGGGGGCGACGCGGACTACTGTGCCTTCTTCGACGGGAAAGACATCGCCGTCTACTTGAAATTCGCCTTTGCCCGAGAGGAAAAAGTAAAGTTCCTCGTGATTTTTATGGGTATGGAGAAAGCCGGTCTCCTGACCCGGAGCAAAAACCTGAAATGAAAATTCGCCCCCGGTCGCGGCGAGTGTCTGACCGCCGAATACTTTGCCGGGAATCGTGATTTCCGGACCGAGGTTGAGTACATAATCCTTGATGTCGGCGAGTCTGCCGAAATTTGCGGCACTGAAGTTTGCACCGCTTTCGATTGTCTGAATCTGTTTCATTTTATCTGTCATTTGGTTTTACGATGCAAAATTACAATGCAAACACAGGCGTGTCAAGAAGTTACTTTTAAGTACAATAGTAACCTTTCTGTCACTTTTGCTGTATTGCAGGGTCTTATGATTTCGTTTTTTTGAAAAAATTTCATCAGCCTTGTGTATACACCGATTTGTCAGTAACTTTGCAAAATAAAGCGTTAATCTATTATGAAAAAAGAAAAATCAGACCTGATTACAGAGATATGTCCGATACGCAACGTGGTGTCGCGCTTCGGCGACAAATGGTCTCTGCTGGTACTGCTTGTCATCGACAGAGGAGGCGTGATAAGATTCAATGAACTCGGGCGCATGATACCCGACATCTCTACGCGGGTGCTCTCGACAACCCTCAAAACCCTCGAAGCCGACGGCCTCATAGACCGCAAGGTGTATGCCCAGGTGCCCCCTAAAGTCGAGTATTCTCTCACTGAGACAGGCAAATCACTAATACCGCTGCTGATGAAGCTCACAGAGTGGGCACAGACCAATATGAAGAAGGTGATGGAACACCGGTCTGAGTATGAAACACGACAGACCGCACAGTTTTAAAGTTATTGTGCAAAAGTTTGGTGAAATTGATAAGTTGATTTAACTTTGCGAGCATCCGAAGTGTTTTACTTACACGTTTCAACTGATTCATCACCATTGTCTACCGATTTGAACATGACAGAATATAAGATACCGCTGCGCAGCAGTCTCAGTCTCAACGGCCGGCGTATGGCCGGAGCCAGAGCATTATGGCGCGCCAACGGCATGACTGACACCCAGATGAACCGTCCGGTCATAGCCGTTGTAAATTCATATACCGGCTTTGTGCCCGGGCATACCCATCTGGCCGAGGCCGGAGAGATTGTCAGAAAAGAAATAGAGCGGC
>ERZ836877.6588-NODE-6588-length-10295-cov-3.843555_pt1 | contig 10295 bp, 9 predicted proteins | sample MGYA00519469_ERZ836877 | MGnify/ENA primary metagenome ERZ836877 (study PRJEB31850, sample SAMEA3708809) | human gut metagenome | biome: human gut; feature: human-associated habitat; material: faeces | place: China | collected 2014 ... | reverse complement strand
GAAAGCACCTTTACATTCCAATATGTTTCTATTAATACGGTTCCATGACGGTCAAATGTCATGGAACTTTTTCTACTTTACATTCCAATATGTTTCTATTAATACGCGTTATCCTTAAATCTATAAAACCAACAAGTATCCTTTACATTCCAATATGTTTCTATTAATACACAAACGAGCTGGGGGATAACCTCTCAGAGTATTCCTTTACATTCCAATATGTTTCTATTAATACAAAGGAGACAATTATGGCTTGTTATCATCCTCTTCGCTTTACATTCCAATATGTTTCTATTAATACCCTGTGGCGTAAGTCCGTGATTCCGAGCCAGAACTAACTTTACATTCCAATATGTTTCTATTAATACCGAGATCGGAGAAGATCCGGACGAATCACATATTCCTTTACATTTCAATATGTTTCTATTAATACCTATAGTAGTAACAAGAGTTCGTCTGCTTCTCGTTACTTTACATTCCAATATGTTTCTATTAATACGTCCTGGATGCCGGACTTTATGCAGGGATTAGCTAACTTTACATTCCAATATGTTTCTATTAATACCAGGATCCCCTTATAAGATTGGCAATGTGATCCTACTTTACATTCCAATATGTTTCTATTAATACCAGAAGTGTATACAACCATATACTCGGCGGTATCTCGTCTTTACATTCCAATATGTTTCTATTAATACAGAGACAGAAGTAGCGGATAAGATAACGGCCATTCCTTTACATTCCAATATGTTTCTATTAATATTAAATATTGGTATTCGCTTACACTCAACAAATTGCTTTACATTCCAATATGTTTCTATTAATATTCCTGTTCTGTCTGCTGGTGGTTCTGGTGCTCAAACCTTTACATTCCAATATGTTTCTATTAATATTCTTATGAAATGTTATTTGAAGAAGAAACAAAATCTCTTTACATTCCAATATGTTTCTATTAATATCAAGACTACCCGTCGTGGTCAAAATTTCAGTTTGCTCTTTACATTCCAATATGTTTCTATTAATATGTAACTGGTCTGAGTGACACCACCAGTTATCCGTACTTTACATTCCAATATGTTTCTATTAATATCCTTTTTCGAGCCTGTCCCGGTGCAATCTAACCCCTTTACATTCCAATATGTTTCTATTAATATATGTGCTTGTCTTAATGTTTCACGTGATACATAGAACTTTACATTCCAATATGTTTCTATTAATATCCGCTCCTCTGAACCACCGACTAATTCTTCCATATTATACCATATTTTGTCGACCATGGTATTTTTTTATCTTTTTATTTATTTCGATATAACACGGTTCACCGGAAGCACTATTTTGCTTATGTTTTTCACGTTTGTCGACCTCTCGTAATTTTATCTCTATCTCAGGTCGACAATCACAAGATGAAACTGGTCAGGTCATCTTTTCTGCCCCAGAATTCCTTGTCCATCCATTTTTCCTGACGTGATTTGAAGAGAATAACAGAATCCAACTCCGGATCGATATACTGTTTCAGTTCCCGCTGCAGGCTTGCCAGCTGCGCTCTGCTTATCTCCCCTTCAAATACAGAGTTCTGGATGTGTGTTAAATATCTTTTACATGTCTTGAATATTTTTGACCATCGCTTAGTTCCATGGTCTTCCTGACTTACATCATATACTAATACGATATACATACTTCACCACCATATTCGAAATCCCTCATACTCTTTTTCGTCAATCAGATGCTTAATTAATTTATATGCTTCCAGACGAATCAGGTACTGATAGGAGACCTGTCTTCCCAGTTCTTTATGCATCACCGTTTTCTTGAGCCGACTTTCCAGTTCCGACACGATAAGTTTGGAGGCATCTTTTTTCAGATGAAGAAAATTCAGTTCTTTCGTAAAACTGTTTTCCGTGATCTGATTCCGATTCAACAGGGAAAAAATCAGCCGGTCACCAATCAGTGGCTTAAACACTTCTGCAAGATCAAGACTTAAAGAAAATCTTCTCTCCCCCGGTTCATGCAGGTAACTAATGGTGGGATTTAGCTGAGTACGGTAGAGTTCTCCCAGCACCTTGGTATAGATCAGCGTATTTACGAAAGAGATCAATGAATTGATCATATTATCCGGGGGATGCATCACACGCTTTTCAAACGATATTTCCTGATTAATGATAATATTCCACGCAGCATAATATTGTTTTCGGATATTACCTTCCACACCCATCAACGATTCGATTGTAGTCGTACTGCCAATCTGTTTTCGAAACGAATCCACTTCTTTCATATAAACAGAAACATCTTTCCCTCTTCCATTATAATATCTGAGATTACGATAAATATTATCCGCCGCAGCCTCGATAAATTTCCTCGCCAACACAATCCTTTTCTCATAATCCGTGTAATGTTCAACCTGTCTTACCAGCAATCTCCCTGCCAGCAATGTTTCCCTCGGATAATAACTTCCCGTATAAAAATTATAGTAATTGAAAAAATGCATCGGAATCCCATATTGTGAAATATAATTGATAAAAGCTGTATTGAAAGACATTTCCGACATCACATAAATATCAGAAATCCGTTCAACCGGTATATCTCTCTTTTCTCCATCGCGATTCGTAAACTGAAGTGTGTTATCTTTTCGTTTTAAGTCCCCGTTATTATAAACATAAAAACTTTGTTTCATATCACTCACCTCGTATTATATAAAGCACAAATCATAATACGCACATTTCTTGCATATTTTCTTATTACAATCATCCGGTGGTATATTCCTTTTTTTTATCTGTGTAATTTCACAGATGATTTTTTCTATTTCCCCGCAGTCTTCATCTGTAAGCTCCACACTCATTGTCTTTTTTAATAATGGGTAATCGATTTTTCCTTTCATTCCGGTCACACCACGCTGCTGCAGGTAATACAGATAGTATTTCATCTGCCAAATCCCTGCTTCTTCTACAGACTTACTCTTTTTCACCTCATGCAGCTCTCCGAATTCTTTCATAAAATCAATGTTGATTATCTGATCAATAGAAATGTGTTTGTCATTCTTTTTGTAACTGCTCTCGTCCAACAGTTTTCCGAGTAACACATCTTCGTTCTCCGTCTCCATTGTGATTTCATGACAGAAGTACCAGAGTTTTCGTTTGCAGACGAAGTAATAATATACCATCATACCAGTTATATTTTCTTTCACGTCGTACCTCCTATAAAAAGATACTATCTGCCTTCTCTCCAAGCAAAAGACCTCGTCCTTGCAGTGTTTCACAATCAAACTCATAAACAAACTGTGTTCGATGGATGTCTGTCGAGCCAATTGCTGCCTTATCTATTCCATCCGGATGTCCAAAACAGGTCCTCAGATTGATTCCCATGGTTAAATCCTGCAACTTTGTCCGAATCTCCTGCTTTCTCTCTTTTGATAGATATCTGTCTTCTACTTCTTCAAACAGTTCTTGATTTTCTTCATAGATGGTATCCGGAATGACCGTAATGCTCTTGATATCGCGCACCTTCGCTTCCGATAGAGTATATTCCGCCGGATGGATCTCCGAGAATTTATCCATACAGTCTTGAATTTTCCTGTAATATTCTGTATTCCGTATCGCTTCTGTCCGATACACTTCATTCATATATTTCGTCTTCTGTTTTTCTGAAAAAAGGATATCTTCATACTTTTTCAGTTTTTCCAGCGATCGCTGATACAAGTTCTCCTCGTAAATACTTCCGCTTCCATTTTTGTTATCATATACAAAAATATTGGAAAGTTCAGGAATCCTTCTTCCCTTCCGGTTACATCTTCCCATACGCTGCAACAAGCTGTCTGCTGTACACATTTCCGTGTGCAGAATATCAAAATCGATATCCAGACTGGCTTCAACGATCTGCGTGGTGACCCAGATCCCCGCTTCATCCGATTCTGAAAACTCCATAATCTTTTGTTCCAGTAAATTACGGTCTCTGCGAATAAAACGGGAATGTAACAGCCACACAGAATCGTTCCTTTCCCGCAGTTTTTCATAAACCTCCTGCGCCCTGGAAACGGTATTACAAATCACCAGTACTTTTTTGGTTTTCCCCTGCTTTGCAATCTCTTCCAGATACATTTCCGAATACTGGATGCTTACCTTATGACGAATGAGAATACCCGGATCTTCTGTAAAGTCTGCAAACAAACAATGATCTGCCAATCCGTATTGCTCCATAAAATCTTTCAGTACAGGTGGAAAAGTTGCCGTAATAATCGCATATCTGCCGCCCATTTGCTGGATGGTTTTCAGACCGTATAAGATCGTAGCAATACTTCTTGGATCATAAGACTGTATTTCATCTATGATCAGCTTGGAATACTTCAAAGTTGCTGCAAAGATCTCTGTCCCCAGCGCCCTGTAAACAAACGTAAACAACTGGTCAATCGTACACACAGTAACAGGATTCGCTAACAACTTTGCCTGTTCCTGTTTTTCCCAGGCAGATCCCGGATTTTCTTTCAGATACATCGCCATGCTGTCCGAATGCAGAATCGCCGCATGTTCATAACCATATCCGCTTTTTATTCTGGAATAAATTGCATTGGAAGAAACTTTCAAAGGCAGCGTATAAAATCCTTTCTCCCCGTCAAGCCATAACAAAGCGGCTTCTGTCTTTCCGGATCCGGTAGGTGCAATAACAACAAGGTTATCATCTGTATGCTCTTTCATGAACTGTTGGGCAGACCGTAAATCCTTTCCTTCCAGAAAACTCTCCACTTCTTTTTTCAACCTTTTTTCCCTGATATCACACGCCAGTTCCGCACTCTCATATCCGGCACTGACCGTATAATCAAACTTATTCAGCAATCCTTTTATGAGAAGATATTCATTCCAGACTGCAGGATCACATAGGAACTTCCCACTATATCCGTTATTGTGAAACAGAAGATGGTTCAAGTTGCTACAGTACAGTTTTGTTCTGGTCTGTCCAAGATAATCACTGATCTCTTCCAGATAATATTTCTTTCCATATGTACGAAGCTCCGAACTGTCTTCCTGGTCTTTTCTCGTATGGTGATGATAGACTGCCGTGGCAAAAGCCCCAAAATCATCTTTCGTAAAACTATCGTCCATTGCAAAGAATTCGTTTTGTGACAGAGTAACTGCGCTAAGGTGTCCATGAGGGATCTGACTGATAGATTTCACATTTAACTTCCGTTCTCCGGCAAGTTCTGGATTTATCATTGCCTGAAAGACCAGATTCGCCTTCCCCCAATCATGAATGCAGCAGGCTTCTATGACCAGCCGTTTCTCTTTTTCAGAAAAATACCGGCCATATTCTTCAAAAAACGCTTCAGCACACCGCACAATATCTTCCTGATGGCTATTCAGTGTTTTTTGTTCTTCTTCCGGTTCTTTTATCTGTTTCCCCCGCTCTTTATCGGATAATCCCTTTTTCTTCGATTTTGCATAGTATTTCATTCCCACGCCTTTCTGACCTTCTTTAACAGAACACTAACGCTGCATCTTCCTCGAAATCGTCCACGTAGGCACCCTGCCCCAGTGTATTTTCTGCAGGATAATAAAAAGCATTGACTCTTCCATTTTCCTTTTTCCACCGCCGCAGACCCTGTTTGGTAATCTCATATTCCTTTGTCAGATGGTATACCGTCATACGACTTTTCTCAATCCCCAGTGTCTCTGCCATCGCTACCGGTATGTACATATCCCGCTTGAGATCTACTTCCTCTTCCTGATGAATTTTCACAATGTCAACCCGTTCGATATCCAGGAGATCCTCATATCTTCCCAGGGATAAATACCTGCCCGGATATAGAAGAGATTGATATACATGTGCAAAATCTTCCTCTGCCGGAATAATATGAATCACCATGTGATTATCACAGACCAGTTCTACATTCGCGATCCCCTTAAACACACCATATTTTCCATCCACACACAGCTGATGTCTTCCCTCTTCATACTTCGTACCAGAAGAAAAGGAATATCTGGTATACAGTTCCGACACCATTCCGCTGTTTGTTCCCTGAATACACAGTTTCATCGGATGAAATTCCTGGTATCCGCAGGCCGCATGGATCATTCCAAGCACCGTAGAATACGGAGGAAGCGGGAATGTCTCTTTTATGATAAAGCTGCTCGGTTTTCGATAATTTACCAGGTTCTGAAAACACTGAACTCTAATTGCTTTCTCCATAATACTGTTCCACTTCCTCTTTTAAATGCCTGAATGCTGCACCTACGGATTCTCCGGATAATTTTCCCCGGATCTCATTTTCATTGTCAAAAGTTCCTGTTACGACACCGGTAAATGTGTGGGTACGAATCGCGTCATCCTCTAACAGTTCTGCCAGAGTTTCTACATTGATCTGATCATTTTCTATCCGGATCCTGTTTTCAAAGAATGGATTTCTCCGTTCATATCTGCCACCGATCACAAACAACGGACTCAGATTTTCCCTTCTGCCTTTGATATCCCGATACAAATACTGCACGGTATCCAGAAGTGTTTTCACACGATTTGCTTTTTCTTCTCCTGTGATCTGCACTTCTCCGTCAATCCCTACCCGGTCCAGATCGACCGTTATGGTATAAGTATAAAATGACCGCTGAATTTCGCTCTGTGCAATTCCATTCTCCAGCTTTCCTCTTGCTGCCAGTCCCATGTTAGTTAAGAACTCCAGATTACCCAAAAACGGCTCCAGTGCAATAGCATTACTCAGTCTCACTACAGCGCTTCTTGTAGACGCTCCGCCTTTCTGATCGCCATCCTTTGCCGCTGTCTTCATATAGCCGAACAGATCGATTTCCGGATATTCCGCAATCGTTGCAGACGGTGCAAACTGAACCACACCGCTTTTTCCGTCCACCGGAGTCTGATCCCAGTTTGCCTGCCGGACAATGTTATAACGCATCGCCTGCCTGGAAATATACGAATACTGCTCGTGGTTTCCTCTTGACATTTTCTTTAATGTAGAAATATTTCCGATTCCCTCTCCGTAATTGGCACTTTCCGCAAGAAAAACCATAGTTACTGTCAATCCTTCTCTTCTCATTGTTCTACCTCTTTCTTTCCTTCATAACATCCAATCAGTCCTAAAACAAATGCGTATCCATACTCCGAAAATTTTTCTTTGTCCTGTAACATCCGAATCATTCCATTCGGTATCAGGAGTTTTTCCGATCCATAGGAACTGTACAGTCTCGCAACGATATCCATAAATTTCTCTGTATTTTTTACCGACAGCGCATTAAGCAGCTGATACTCGATACCACGCAGACTATCTCCGGTCGTGTCTTTTTTGCGGTCATGATCGCTTTTCGTAATTCCGAACCGCTCTTTTTCATACTGATGCAATACATAAGAACCTCCTTCTCTTCTTCTTTTTTGTAACTGATCTCTGTTCCCTTCTGAATCTCATATACCCAATGTATATGAAAGTTTGATGCAGCATTCCCTGCAATGGCTTCTCTCAGCAGGGAATCTAACAAAATATACTGATTCTGATGGCCCAACAGGTTCATAACAGCCTGTTCATGCACATTTACAAAATCATTTCTGATCTTTGTGAACGGATACTGACCAAGATTTTTCAATGCTTTTTCTACATCTTCCCTTTTCAGGATATTCAGTATATCCTTGTTGATAATAGAAAGTTTATATCTGTCCTTATCCCCGGTTCCACGCAGGATCACCTGAATATTGGAAAGTTCCTGTCTTTTCTCATTCAATATGATATTCAGAGTTTCCGCAAACCACTGGGAATATCTCTGATTCTCTTCTTTTTCTCCTTCCAGACTGCTTTTCCTGTTTTTGGAATTTGCTGCCAGCAGAGTGAACATATCACTGTTATTATTGACAAACACAAATTTATTGGCAAACAGTCGGAACCCAAGCGGACTTGCTGCATACAGAAACGTACAGACCGGACACAGGAACGCATCCACATTACAATTCCAGAACGCAGACCGTTTTCTTGTAAAATCGTCCCCGACTTCCTTCATAAATGCGATGGACACTTTCTCTTTTGTGGTTACAGGTTCTCCACAGTCAATACACAGATCCTTTGCTTTTGTATGATCTGTCATAAAGTATTTTCGGAATGGTTCTGAAAAATCTTTTTCAAACTGTTCCCTCATATCTTTTTTTGCATTCGAGCGAAGCAGAAAACTTTTTCCATCCCAGAAACGATTGATATAGTTGTAGACTACACTTTTCATAATAAACGTCTCTTTGCATTTCTCCTGCTCCAGAAACACCTGTAATTTCGAAAGCCTTTCCAGTAATTCTTCCGCTGTCATTTTATCAATCAGTTTTTCTTTTTTCAGTGTTATATAAACTTCCGGATGTTCGATCTGATCTTTGATATTTTCAAAGCCGGCCTGGTAACTGTTCGAGAGCAGTTTGTCATTGATAAATTTCAAATCATCCTTTTCGTTCTTTCCCGGATTCCATTTTTCATTCTGAATTTTCCCGATACAGCACTTGATTTTCTCCATTACGCCCTGGTAAACAGTAAACCTTCCAAAATTTTGCACACATGCCTGGAAATACAGACTGGTCCAGTCCGCATTTTGAATAAATTCGCAGTTCAGCCACATCTCCTGACCGTCTTCCGATATGCCAAAGTCAACACCTTCCTGCGCCTTTGCGCAGTCCAGTATATATTTCATCCCGACGATTCCGGCGTTTTTCAGAAAATCACCTGTCGTAATTGCATATTTTTCCATAAAATATCACCTCTCTCTACCAGACGATTTCCCATTTCCCATGGCCTTCCGATCTGCGGCTTCCAAGTCCTGCAGAGTACAGGAAATCTAAAAGCCGGGGCGTTCCCTGTAGTTTGTATATCCCAATACTGGCATTTGTTGGTCTTCCCCATACTTTCGCAACAATCTTTTTTCCTTTCACCGGAACAATCGAAAAACAATCCACATCTTCGTCCCATCCGATCTTGTTCAAGAAGAACTTCAGATTGTCTTTTAATGTATCCGAAAGCTCAGGATCCTCACAGGTATAATAGGTATCCGTATTATTTTCCGGATCATGTTTTCTTGCCAGTAAGGAACTCTGCATTTTTATGATAAGCTCCGATTCTTTAATCTCCGGAATCTTTTTTGCTTTCACTTCACGCAGTTTCATCGAGTTTCCTCCCATGGGATACTCTATATTCCGCATTAACTGAAATGCATTAAAGAATTCAAATAGTTCTCCCATGTCCGCATCGGAAAATGTTACCATAAACCGATTTTCTTTCAGATAAATCTTGTCTGCTGCGAATCGTGCTCCCGGCAGATAGCATGACCAGCAATATGTTTTCATGACGGATTGCTTTTTTGTATAAAGTTTTTCGAAAAGTTCCGGAGAATATTTTTCTACAGATGCCTTTAAAAAACTTAGTAACAAACGATCCACCTCTGCCGGGATTTCCGGTTCTTCTAACAGAAACTCTAATTTTAGCTCTGTCATATCAATCCCTCCTTCTGATCCCACTATAACATTTTTTTAAAAACTATTTCAATGGATTAATTTAATTTTGTATTTATTTTTCTCATTTACTTTTCGCCTGTATTTCATTATAATATTTTACGTACATTTTGGAATGTAAATTTGAAGCAGTTTTTAACACCTGCAAAATACCTTTAATAGTCCCATATTGGAATATTTTTTTCATTGCTTTCCCAATACATCTCAAAAAGCAATACATAAAAAGTGCGTAAGCCCCGGATTGTTCTCACCAAGCTTACGCACTTTTTATATCATCTATAATCAATAGTATATCATTTTCCTTCATCCATCGCTTTGCACTCACGCTCGCGGGCTTCCCATGGCTCATATGGTTGTTTCAGTTCTGCGATCAGATCCCGGCCGTGTTTCTTCAGATAAGAGATACGGATCAGAATATAGATCACAAACAGTACAATTGCACCAAGGATCATCAGCCATACGGTCATTCCCAGCGTACTGATCATCGCATATGCCAGATAGGCTGCGACTACAAACGCAAAGGCTGACAGTGCATATACCAGACCGATGGCCATCTTGAAGGTAGAATGATTGCAGGCATGCGGATATTTCTTTTTCAGGAAGAACGGTACCAGACAAAGAGCGATATCCGACAGTGCATTGACGAAAGAAAATACAGTCATTAACACTCCAAAACTGGATCCGGTCGCCACACAGCAGATAGAAAAGAGCATAACGAAGCAAAGAATCACCGGTGATACTCCATTCTTATTTTTCTTTCCGACAAAAGCCGGAAACAGATCATTATCTGCCGCCGCCTGAATCTGGGCGCAGGTCAACATAATAACCGG
>ERZ836877.6586-NODE-6586-length-10296-cov-3.161508_pt1 | contig 10296 bp, 11 predicted proteins | sample MGYA00519469_ERZ836877 | MGnify/ENA primary metagenome ERZ836877 (study PRJEB31850, sample SAMEA3708809) | human gut metagenome | biome: human gut; feature: human-associated habitat; material: faeces | place: China | collected 2014 ... | reverse complement strand
CGGGAATTTCAGTATGCCGTCGCCGAAGGTGCTTCCCTCAACTATGTTTTCCGAGGGGGTGTTCTCGTTCGGCCAGAGTTTCACGCCGGTCTTGGTGTCATATACCGAGCACATCACGGCTATGAATGTGTCGTTCCCTGAGCCGTTGCTGCGCCATGTCAGGGGCTGCGGCATCATATATTTCGGGCCGCCGAGCTTTGAACCTGTATCGCTCATGTCGGTGGGGGTGGTAGTGAGCAGTATCACTTCGTCCTTGTCTCTTGACACATGCAGTACGTAGCCCACAGGTGTATTCTGGTCAGACCAGGTTCCGATATTCTCCGCAGTAGCTGCGCCGGTTGTGGACGCGGAGGGGAATGTAAAGTTGCCTTTGGTCATCAGGTTGTGCATCACCACGTTTGTTACCCTTACCGACAGGTTGGCGTTTGAGGAACTCATCTTCACTGTCACTTTTGCGAGCGCATGGCGGAAGTTGAACACTACCTGGGCGTTCGGTGCTCCCGAGTTCCCTTTAAGATCAGGGCTCACTGAATAGATTATGTCTTCCGTACCGGGATAGCTGTCATAGGCCACCGGTTTTAGCGGCCCGTTTTCACCTACCCACGATGCCGGTGCGAATGCATAAAAGTCCACGGTCTCTTTTGCCGGCCAGTATTGTAGCGGGGAGTAGGTCCATGAGTTGTTGCTGGTCTTGGTTACACTGACGTTGTCCATGAACAGTGTCGGTGTGGCAGAGGTTCCCGTATATGCGTATACGTTGAAGGCGGTCAGGTTATTCGTTGTGATATCGCCTGCGCGCGACAGTTCCGTATTGGCCGTGAAACGTATCGCGTTGTCATTGGCGGATGCCTGTGGGTTGGGTTCGTCGCTGTCAGAGCATGATGTCAACAGTATAGCGCCTATGCCGAGGCTGATTGACAGGATTTGGTTGAATCTGTTCATATTTTTGTAAGTTTAGAAATTCAAAATAGTTCATGTGGTTGTCCCTACGGTTGTGTGTCTATGGCTCAGGTATGTTCATGGCAAAGCTGTACCGATATCTATCTCTATGGTCTGCCATCCGTCCACCCCGACATCAATTCCGACATCTCCTCCAGGAGTGTCGGGTGTGTCGCCTGCGGGTATCTCTACACCGGTGATTATAATAAAAACATTGTGTGGATTGATACTGTTTACAACCTGATCCGTAACGTCGAAACTTTTTGCGATATGTTTGCCGTCTGTGCGTTCCACATTCAATGTCAGTGTCACCGACGGTGAATGCCCGGTGTCTGTGCCGAGTACGGTGGTGCATCCGGAGAGTGCGTCGCCGTCAGGCAGTTTCCTGCTGTCAAGGGCGAATGCCGTCGCCACCGGTTCACCACCCGGAGTGTCGTATGCAACCCGCAGCGCCGATGCCACCCCCTTAATGCAGGCGCTGGCGGTGCGTATGTTTTCCGCACCCTCGCACCGGCGGAAGATCACGTTGTACACGCAACTGAGAGAGTCGGGATGACAGCGTAACAGGCCCTGGCTGCATTCTTTCATGGTTCCTTCCGGAGTGGTGTATATGATGCCGCACGGGGTGATTTCCACATGGTCAACCGTTCCCCCATACAGCATTCCTGTGGGGCGCATAAGGCCGGTTTCCTGGTTCTTGCGGGTATTGGCGGTGAAATTGCCGTATGCGTCCTCCCCGCTGAACATCACTCCGGGCAGGTCGTTGTTGACTGCCAGAAACCGGTATTCACCCTGAGGAATCTCCACGTTGCCACCTTCCCGTCCGGCTATGTCGAAACGCCATATGCGTGTGCCTTCTCCTGCCGGGAAAAAATACAGTGTCATGCCGTCGGGAGCGGCCTCGGGCGCTTTGTCCCACATGAATTTTACCGTCAGCGTATGTGGTTCGTTTCCGGGACACAGTATGTCCTTATGCCTGCATGATGTCTGCAGAGACATCAGCAGGGAGAACATGACGAGTGCTATGACTGTCTGACGGATCATATGGTGCGGTCTGGAATGTTTTTATGTCCGCGTCCAGGAAACCAAACAAGCGTCACTTCAATTCCGGTAAGTCCCATATAACGGTGTGTGGTGTGTTTCAGGCACACATATGTGTCGCATTGCGGATGATATTTTATAAGTTTTCCCGTGGAGTAACCCACACGTGCGCTCACGTCGATGTTGAGGCGTCTGTTCAGTGCCCAGGAGTAGCCGTAGCTTATTCCTGTGCCATAAGTGAAATCAGGAGATTGCCATCCTTTGTCGCCGAATTCAAAATCAAATGTGAGCAAGGATGCGTAAAAACCTATGTGGTGGCCTGTGAGCGCCCGCTCCACTGGTTTTTCCCCGGGCCAGAATCTGAATTCCGCCCATCCGCCGTATATGCGCCAGTAGCGGTGTGAGGCATCATTGCTCCACCAGGCAAATACGCCCTCCAGGCTGGCAGACCATCTTTGTCCCAGACTGACTTCTATTCCAAGATCAGGCGTGAGCAGCGCGTCATGCAGCAGGTTGGTTTTCAGTGCTATCTTCGGCATGCATCTGTCACATTCCGCATATTGCGCGCGGGCGTTGGCCGCCGGCACAAGCATCTGAAGTATCAGAAAGAGGCACAGGACATGCGACCGTTTGATTGTAAGTATATGTGATGTGAGATTATGCATACAGTTGAAATGGTCTGTTATAATTCAACAACCGGATGCGCCTGTATGTTTTCCATCCCTATTGATAACACAGGGGTATAAAAATGAAAAGTGTGTTTCTTCACAGAAACACACCTCCCTCATAACCAAAATTCAAGTATATATGTTCTTTTCGTCTAACAAACGTTCTGTTGTTCTACATTAAAGTCCTTTTTTATTCACATTGCAAAATTAGTGCTTTGATGTATTATATATGACGTATTGCCGGTTAAATTATGTTAATAGCAGGTGTATTTTATGCTAATTTGCAATATGTGAACAGGTTAGTCGTGTCAATATGATTCGGCTTCCGACGGGAAAGAACCGTCCTTCACATCGCTTATATATTGTCCTACGGCCGAGTTGATCGTAGCGGCCAGTTCTGCATACTTGCGCAGGAACTTAGGTTTGAACCCCTCGTTCATTCCGAGCATATCCTGCAGCACAAGCACCTGGCCGTCGCATCCTGCTCCCGCTCCGATTCCTATGGTCGGTATGGTAAGGCGCGAGCTTACCTCCTTGGCGAGTTCCGCGGGCACTTTTTCAAGCACTATCGCGAAGCATCCGATTTCCTGGAGCATCAGAGCGTCCTCAATGAGCCTCTCAGCCTCTTCTTTTGCTTTTGCACGCAGGCCATATCCTCCAAGCTGATTCACCGACTGGGGAGTAAGGCCGAGGTGTCCCATTACCGGTATGCCCGCTCCGATGATCTTTTCTATGGATGAGCGCATCGGTTTGCCTCCCTCAATTTTTACAGCTGCGGCGCCGGTTTCTTTGAGCAAGCGCACCGCACTGCGGAGGGCGGTGAGCTCGTCGCCGTCGCATGTGCCGAACGGCATGTCTACAATTACCATAGCCCTCTCCGTGCCGCGCACCACACATTGGGTGTGGTATATCATCTGGTCGAGAGTGATGGGGAGGGTGGTGGGATATCCAGCCATGACGTTGGCGGCGGAGTCCCCCACGAGTATGAGGTCTATTCCGGCCCGGTCAACGAGCGAGGCCATTGTATAGTCGTATGCGGTGATCATGGCAATTTTCTCGCCTTCACGCTTCATTTTTGCCACTGTAGTGGTGGTTACCTTTTTCAGGTTGTCTACTGTGTTGGTTGACATTGCTTTCTATTTGGATTTGTATTATAAACAAAAGGCTTTTCTCCTTAAAACCGGAGAAGAGCCTTTTTTAATAATATCAGTTTTAACCCTTTTGTTCAGTCGGATGTGGCCTCGCGTTTTATTTCGCAGCCTGCAGACGTGCGCGGTCGAGCAGTTTCTCGATATCGAGATTGTGCTGCTGTCCGTAGAGAGGATATTCGTTCTGGATCTCCTCAAGTACTTTAGCTTCTTCTGCGAAATTGCCCTGCTCGCGGTAAACACGTGCGAGTTTCATGATGAAATAGGGTGTGTACGCGGGATTGTGGTCGCTTACGCTGATGGCTTCCTTGTATGCGCTTACTGCGTCGGCGAGTTTGTCGAGGTTCACAAGGCAGTCACCTTTGAGTGCCAGGGCGCCTGCACCGATGATCTCGTCGCGGGTGGAGTATTTTTCAGCATATTTGAGAGCCTCCTCATATTTGCCGTCGCGGTAGAGAAGGATGGCACTTTCGAGGGCGGCGCGGTTCGCCGGCTCGAAGTTGCCGTTGTCGGCGATGTCCATATACTGTTTGAGGGCCACGGAATCGTTGGAGAGTGCGAGCTGGAGGTCTGCGGATCCTATGTTGTCGTTATGTTTCTGCATTCCGGGATTGCGGAAGAAATAAACATATGCGAGCACTATCACTACTATTGCTACGACCACCAGTGAGCAGATCATGATAATCTTGCGGTTGTCCTGCACCTTCTGGGTCATTGCGGTGAGGGAGTCGTTGAGGCCTTCGATCCCTGTGGTTTCGGGCGCTTCTTGTTCTTTTTTTGACATGGATTTATGTTCGTTATATTTTTTACTATTGGCACAGTGTGAAGAGCGCAGGCGCGTGTACGCTTGCGTTCAGAGCGCAAAGTTAAATAATTGTGCTTAATTGGCAAAATAAATGCCGCCCTAATTGGGCGCTTTTGTGTTGAAATTGTGATGCCGGCATAAAATTCTGTTGCCCGACCGGGGAATATTTGTGCAAGTCGCGGTATTTGATGTATCTTTGTAAGGCATGGAGCCGATGGCTGATCATGGCGGGAGCTTGCCGTGTGACGTAGCGGTTTTTAATGACAGACAATTATGGAAAAAAGAAAGATAGTTTTTGAATATGAAGTGATGTCGTTTTCCGAGCTTGACGAGCAGGATGCCATTCTTGTGCAAAAAGCCAGGGAGGCTACCCGCAGGAGTTATGCACCGTATTCCCGCTTCAGCGTAGGCGCAGCCATACTGTTGTCAAACGGAGTGACGGTCGAGGGGGCGAATCAGGAGAATGTCGCTTACCCGTCGGGCACATGTGCCGAGAGATCGGCCTGTTTCTATGCCCATGCCCGGTATCCTGATGTAACCTTCGAGAAAATCGCGATCACGGCACGCGGCACCGACGGTGAGTTCGTTGTGGATCCAACAGCTCCGTGCGGTGCGTGCCGTCAGGCGCTTCTCGAGTATGAGATGCTTGCCGGGAAACCTGTGCCGGTCTATCTGGCAGGCCGCGACTGCGTGTATCGCGTGCCCTCTGTCGCATCGCTTCTTCCTCTGGCTTTTACGGAGTTCTGAAAGAGATTTTCGGTTTCTCATGAAATTTTTGTAATTTTGTGCCGGTCTCACACTGGCATGCACCAGACCTTTTTCTTTTGTAAAACAACTTTTAGCTTAAAGCAAATTGGATATAGATCCCTTACCGACAATTGTGGGCGCCTTGCAAGGGTGGCTCACGTCATGCGATCTGGCAGGTTTCATAACGGCCTCTGTCAGTACAGCCGATTTCGGCATCCCACAGATAATTTCTATTTCACTGGCCACACTGGCCCTTTTCGTCTCAGGTTTTGTAAGCGGCAGCGAGATAGCCTTTTTCTCTATCACTCCACAGCAGGCGGAGGAACTTGACGAGACGCCGCGCGACGAGGCCATACGGCGTCTGCTTGCGGTGCCTGAGCGTCTGCTCGCCACAATCCTTATCACCAACAATCTGGTGAATGTCACTATCGTGGTGCTCATGAGTTTCGGTCTGTCTGCAGTTTTCGAGCAGATGGAACCGTGGCTCAACTTCCTGCTCCAGACGGTAATACTTACATTCCTCATACTCCTTTTCGGAGAGATACTGCCCAAACTTGTTGCCAACACAAACCCGATGCGATGGGCGCGCGTGGCCACAGGCGGCCTTAATTTCCTGATGAAGCTGTTTTATCCGCTTTCGTCCGTGATGGTTAATTCCACCCGGTTTGTCAACAAGGTTGTCACCAAGCAGGCGCGCAATATCACCGCCGACGAGCTCGGGCAGGCTCTCGAACTGAGTGTGGCCGAGGGGGGACAGGACAGGCAGATGCTCGAGGGGATATTGAAATTCGGCGATACCACTGCTTCGGAGATCATGACACCGCGAGTGGATATCGTCGGCCTCGATTACGACATGACTTTCGCAGAGGTAATGAAGATTGTCATAGACAAGGGATATTCACGTCTGCCTGTATTCGGCACGTCGCAGGACGATATACGCGGTGTGCTTTATGCCCGCGACCTGCTTCCTTATGTGCCTGACAGCTCAGAGAATACCGATTTCGAGTGGCAGACACTGGTGCGCAAGCCATATTTCGTGCCTGAGTCACGTATGATCGACGATCTTCTGGAAGATTTCCGCCGGCTGAAGCTCCACATCGCGATGGTGGTTGACGAGTTCGGCGGAACACAGGGTGTCGTTACACTCGAGGATGTGCTTGAGGAGATCGTGGGCGACATAAACGACGAATATGACGAGGAGGAGAAGACATACCGCCGCCTTCCCGACGACACATACATTTTCGACGGCAAAACGGTGCTTACCGACTTCTTCCGCGTGACCGGTCTTGACGAGGAGGAGTATGCACCTGTGGCGGAGGATTGCGAGACACTCGCCGGCATGCTTCTTGCCATCAAGGGAGATTTTCCGAAAGAGAAGGAACCTCTGGTGTATGGACGTTGCCGCTTCCTGATCCTTGACATGGAGCATCACCGCATCGCCTCTGTGAGGGTGAAGGTGATGTCTGAGGTACAGACCTCCTGATTAAGTTTGCTGCCACTCTGCGCCACGTTATGCTACTCTACAGCGACGACAGGATAAAGGTATATGCGGCTGTTGCGGATACATCCGGTATTTCTCCCGGGCGCCACAACGATCTTGCCATGCAGCGGCATAAAGTCGGTCAGCTGCTTGCCGAGGCATTCCCGGGATGGGATCCGGTTATAAGGCATCTCCCGTCGGGAGCGCCGCAGCTTGAGGGGGTGGCGGGGGAGTGGAGTATATCGGTGACCCATTGCCGCGGTCTGGTGGCTCTGGCCGTCACGCCATATGCCGCCGCGATAGGGATCGACGCCGACATGATCTCGCGCGGCGATCAGCTCAGGCGTGTGGCTCCCCGTTTTCTTTCCCCATCACAACATTTGCAGTGGGGGAGCGGCGACGGGCGTCTGCTCCTCGCATGGAGCATAAAGGAGGCGTTATATAAGGCGGCGGGTATCGCGGGGCTGCCGCTGAGGGATATTCCCCTTCCCGATGCCGATATGTTCTGCCGGTGCGGGAGGGCGCGAGTCACTCTCCGTGGCTCGGAATATGAGGTGATGATCATGCCGGAAATAGAGGGATGTGGGCCGGTTATAGTGGCTCTCGGCGTCGTATAGTATCCCGGCGTGTGAAAAAAATCGGGCGATTTAAGGGCATATTCCGATAAAATGAGTAATTTTGACATCCTTTCCTCCTGTAAATGGAGGATACGATACTGTCAATAACTTAATTCAATACCCAATAGATGAAACGGATATTTCTGCTATCAGTTCTGGCTATGGTTTTCTGTGCGGCTCTTTCGGCTCAGGACAACCAGGCGCAGAAGAAAAAGTATCAGGTGTTTGGTGTAGCGTTCTATAATCTGGAGAACCTCTTCGACACAATCAACAACAACGGAACCTACGACCTGGAATACTCTCCTGCCGGAGCCAAGAAATGGAACGGCTTGAAATACCGCAACAAGATAGAGAACCTCGCGCGTGCCATAGCATCCTTTACCACCCCCACCACTCCCAACGGCCCGGCTTTTATCGGTGTGTCGGAGATCGAGAACCGCTCGGTGCTTGAGGATCTTGTGAAGGCGGTGGATGACCGTCTGCGCTCAGAGGGACGTCAGCCGTGGAATCTACGTATCGTGCATCATGATTCTCCCGACAGGCGAGGCGTGGATGTAGGCGCTCTTTACAACGAGCGTTATTTCAAGTTTATAAACGTTTCAAACACCACCCTCACAATTCCAGACAATCCCAATTTCCGCACCCGCGACCAGATGTGTGTCACAGGCCGCATGGGTTCGGATACGGTAAGCATTATCGTGAACCACTGGCCGTCGCGTCTGGGCGGACAGGAGCAGTCGTCGTATCTGCGCGAGGCTGCGGCTAGTCTGTGCAAGCATATAGCTGACTCCATCTGGAGCCTTCGTTCGAACGAAGGAGTGATCGTGATGGGTGACCTCAATGATGATCCGTTTGACAAATCGTGTGCCAAAGTGCTCGGCGCCTCCAAGAAAGAGAAAGGTGTGGAGCCACACGGGTTCTTCAATCCTTTCTGGTCTCTGCTTGACAAGGGTATAGGCACACTGGCCTACAACAGTGCATGGAACCTGTTTGACCAGATCATCGTGAGCGGCACTCTGCTCGAGCAGAACACCGGAGCTGATACGCTGCATTTCACACGTGCCATGGTCAACAATTTCGACTTCCTCAAGGATACCGAAGGAACGCGCCAGGGATATCCCCGCCGCACATTCGCCTCGGGCATGTACCTCAATGGTTTCTCCGACCACTTCCCTACGGAGATCCTGCTGCGCCGCGAGGTAAAGCCCCGTAAATAAACTGTTTGTGACAGGTTACTTATTAATTTATTGAAGTTGCGATGAGCGACAATAACAATCATCCTCTCGGAGAGGCGCCCTGGTTTCATGTGATATTGTCCACGGGTCTGGGCATAGGTTTTGTACCCGGTGCGCCCGGCACCGCCGGCGCATTCCTCGCTATGGCCATATGGTATGTGCTGTATCTGTTCATTGATGTCACGGCACTGTTTTTTGTGACACTGGCATTGATAGCCATCACTATGGTGGTGGGTGCCTGGACGTCGCGTGTCATGGAACGCTACTGGGGGGAGGATCCGCGCACAGTGGTTATCGACGAGTTTGTGGGCGCATGGATGCCGCTTTTGCTTGCAGCCATCCCGGGACACCGTATCTACACCGCCGTGCTCGCCCTTGTAGGTTTCGCGGCCTTCCGTCTGATCGACATATACAAGCCGCTCGGCTGCCGCCGGATGGAGGCTTTCCCGAACGGATGGGGTGTGATGCTCGACGATCTGCTCGCCGGGTTCTACGCGTTGATAATCGTTGTATTCGTGCAGCTGGCCTACAGCGGCACAGTGGTACTCCCTTTCTGATTCTGAAAAATCAATAACTGAAGGTGCTGATACAAGTTCTGATAACGGCTGCCGGACTGGGCCTGTCCTCGCTGATAGGTTCGGCTATAGGTCTGGCAGTGCGTCGTATTCCACACAAATGGAACGACATTTTTATGGGATTCTGTGCCGGTACCATGCTTGCCGCCGCTATCGTGGGGTTGCTTATCCCCTCTGTGAGCGGGCTTGCCCCGCTGCAGTGGTGGCAGCCTGTAGCCGGTGTAGTGACCGGCGTGGCTCTTATCGGCGCCCTTGACTATGTAACTCCGCATCTTCACCGTCTGTCAGGACTGGAGATGGAGCGGCACCGGGCTTCAGACAGCTCTGTAAACCGGATACTGATGTTTGTGATAGCCATCGCGCTCCATAAACTTCCGGAAGGTATGGCTACCGGTATCGTCTTTGACGAGGACAACATGTCTAACGCCTACGCCGTGGCCATATCAATAGCCCTGCAGAATGTGCCCGAGGGGCTCGTCATAGTCACTCCGCTGCTGATGGTAGGGGTGAGCTATATGCGTGCCACCGTCATAGCGCTTGCCATAGCGTTGCTCGAGATGGCGGGTGTGGGGATCGGCTATATGCTCGGATCTGTATCGGGAATGTTCCTTCCGGCGTTGCTTGCGATGGCAGGGGGTGCCATGCTGTATGTGATAAGCGACGAGATGATCCCCGAGACACATGCCCACGGGTTTCAGAAACCTGCCACGTATGCTCTTGTGGCAGGTGTGCTTGTAACGATACTTCTTACCAGTGTGACAGGTGCGTGACCGGCGGCGTGTGTCGGCGCAGCACTGTCTTATAAACACATATTTACCTCTCTGTCATGGGAAGGATATATCACGCAGTATTGCATGTCTTTTTGTTTCTGATATTTACAGGTGCTCCACATGCTTCCGCGCAGACGCAGCAATGGAGCGATGCCGGTGAGGCTCTCTTTACCGACGGATGGATCTCGCCTCTCTATACCGGAAAGGCCGAATGCTGGGTCAGCTGCAAAAGCCGGTTGAAATGTTAAAAAACACCCCGAGTGTAAATTCA
>ERZ836877.6581-NODE-6581-length-10299-cov-10.442210_pt1 | contig 10299 bp, 9 predicted proteins | sample MGYA00519469_ERZ836877 | MGnify/ENA primary metagenome ERZ836877 (study PRJEB31850, sample SAMEA3708809) | human gut metagenome | biome: human gut; feature: human-associated habitat; material: faeces | place: China | collected 2014 ... | reverse complement strand
TGCATTTGGCAAGTGTTTTTTAGAAAAAAGAACGAATTTTCTTTTTTATTTTCTCTGTTTTGTGGAATTGCGTTTTTTCTGTGCAAGATGCACAATCCCATCCCATTTTACGGGTGGAAAACTCCCCTTCCCCGCTGCCGCAACGGTAGTATGGCCGTTTTCGGGGTTTTTATGCCTATATATAAAGAGAACCCTCCTTCCGCCATCGTCCCACGATGCCAAAAGGAGGGTTTCCTTACTTTTTCTTCAGCTGTTCGGCCAGACCGTCCCGCGGGGTGATGTACACGGTGGTGTACACCTCATACAGCACCATGCCGGGCTTGGCACCGTTGGCCTTCCAGATGTTCTTCACCTCGGTAGTATCCACGGCCACCTTGGCACCGGTGCCCGCCTTGTAGGCGCTGGAGTGGATGACTGCCAGCTCCGCCGCCTCCTGCTTGGTGGTGTCCGGGATATCCTCACCGTGGCTCATGACCACAACGTGGCTGCCGGGCGCTTTCTGCACATGGAACCACAGGTCCTTGCCCCGGGCGGTGTGGAGGGTGAGCTTGTCGTTCTGGGCGTTGTTGCGGCCCACCAGGATCTCGAACCCGTCGCTGGAGGTGAACCGCAGGAAATCCGCAGGCTTCTGGCGCTTGTCGCGCTGCTTGTAGTACTTCAGATAGCCCTGGCTCTTGAGCTCTGCCCGGATCTCGTTGAGAGCAGCTTCGCCGGAGGCGCTTTCCACCTCGTAGAGCACCGTTTCCAGATAGGCGATCTCTTTTTCGCCCTCGGCCAGCAGGTCCACCAGCATCCGGGCGGCGGTCTGCTTCTTCTTGTAGTTTTTAAAGAAGTTCTGGGCGTTCTGGCTGGGAGTGAACCGCAGGTCCAGCGGGATGGTCACCTCTTTGCCCTCATCGTACCAGTTGGGCACCGTGATGCTCTTCATGCCCTTCTGGGCCAGATACAGGTTGGCGGAGAGCAGCTCGCCGTACAGGCGCAGCTTTTCGCTTTTGCCGCTGGCGGCCAGCTCTTCCTGCCGGGCAGCCTGCTTGCGGACGGCACGCTCGTACATGTTGTGCACAGCCTTGTGCAGCTCCTTGCTCTTGGTCCGCAGGCGCTCGGCACGGTCCTTCTCGGCGTAGTAGCCCTCCAGCATCGCGTTGAAGGACGGCCATTCCTTCACCGCGTAGTTTTCGCCGTACTGCTGGGGCCGGAAGAAGGTGAACTCCACCGGCTTGCCGTCCGGGTCGGTCACGCTGCAGGGGCAGCCGCCCTTGTCGTGCAGCTCCTTCAGCTCGTCGATGGCCGCCATCAGGCTGCGCTTTTGCTCCTCGGTCAGCTCATTGGCCAGCAGGTGCTCCCCGTCAAAGGCACGCCAGGCGGCTTCGCGGCAGACCACCGGACCGACCCCGGCCACCGTTTTATTCAGGGCATCCGCCACCGGCAGGTCCCGCTGGCAGGCTGCTGCCACGATGGATGCAGAGCTTACCTGCAGAAAATCCGGCCGGGCCGGTTTGGGCGGCGTGGTGTAGGTCAGGCCCGGCAGCAGCTGCCGGATGTCGCTGTCCTCAAAATCCACCCGTTTGAGGGCGTCGATGATCTTGCCGTTCTGCACCAGCACCAGATTGGAGTAGCGGCCCATGAGCTCGGCGCAGAGGGTGTTGCGCACCAGGTCGCCCATTTCGTTGGTGCACTGGAAGTCGAAGTAGACGATGCGGTCTCCCGGCTCCATGTGCACATCCAGCAGCTTGCCGCCGGTGAGGTGCTTGCGCATCAGCATGCAGAAGGAGGGCGGCGTCTCCGGGTTTTCAAAAGTCTCTTCGGTCAGGCAGACCCGGGCGGAACCGCTGCGGGCTGACAGCAGCAGCGCGTAGGTGTCCGTGCGGGTGCGCAGGGTAATGACCAGCTCATCGCGGGTCGGTTCAAACAGTTTTGCGATCTTGGCGTCGGCCAGAACGGTTTTCAGTTCCCGGGCCGTCAGTTCCAGTGTCGCGGCATCCAATGCCATGTGTGTTACCTCGTTCTTATCATTAAAATGGCCTCCGCGTTCGCTTTGGCCATATTCAGCGGAATGTTCTTTTTTAATTACAATCGGAGCAGCCTGCGGGCTGCTCCGATTGCTTTTTCACGAAAGGGGCCGTTGCGGAAAGCTACAGCCCTCCCTTATTATAAATAAGTATACGGGTCCTTGTTGACTGTGCTCACCAGCACTTCCACGCCGGGCAGAGCGGCACGCAGCTTCTCTGCCACGGCAGCGGTCACCGGGAACTCCGTGGCGTAATGCCCCGCCGCGATCAGCGACAGCCCCAGCCGCTTTGCATCGCAGGCGTGGTGGTGATTTGCCTCGCCGGTCAGCAGGCAGTCCGCGCCCACGGCAAGGGCCTCTTCAAACAGGCTGCCGCCTGCACCGCTGATGACGGCCAGCCGCTGCACCGGTTTGCCGGTGTCGGCAAATTTGACCTGCACCGCCGGGCCGACGTCCGGTGCATTGCAGCGGGCGGCCAGCTCCTGCTGTGCCTTGCGGGCCAGCTGCGGCACCGTGATGGGTTCAATGCTGCCCACCCGGCCGCAGCCCCCGGCAAAGGGCTCCGGGTCCTGCATGCCAAAAATGTCGGCCAGCACCTCGTTGACGCCGCCGGCAGCCGCATCCAGATTGGTGTGCATGCAGATGGCCGAGATGCCCACCCGCACCAGCTGGAACGGCACATCCTGCGGCCCCAGCTTTTTGAGTGGGTCAAAGATGACCGGGTGGTGCGCCACGATGGCTTCGCAGTGCTTCGCGGCAGCCTCTGTCACCACCTCCGGGGTGATGTCCAGCGTGACCAGCACCCGGGTCACTTCCCCGGCGCAGTCCACCAGCAGGCCGGGGTTGTCCCAGCTTTCTGCTAGTTCCAGCGGTGCCAGGGCCTGCATGGCTTCATAAAGCTGCTGTACGGTCGTCATAGTCCGGTCTCCTCTTTCAAAAGTCGGTCGATCTCGTCTGCCAGCGGGGTGCCGTCCGGCACACCAAGGCGCATACGGGGGAGCTTGGCCTTCTGCCAGGCCGCATAGCCCGCGCCCTCCGGCCAGCTGCCGGTGCCGCCCAGCAGACACTCGGGAAAGGTCGGCTCGTGCCGCTCCCCGGTGTACTCGGCTGCCATCACGGCATACCAGCGGCCTGCCGCCTGCACGGGGCGGTCGGCCACAAACGCAAAGCCATGGGTCCACAGCCAGCGGCGCAGTTCACTGTGACGGGTAGCCGGGATCATGATGATCCGCGGCCCACCCACCGTGAACACCCACGGAGCCTTTTCCAGGATCTCCCAGGTGGTCTGGGCCGAGACGCCCGCCAGCACGATGCTGCCCACCTCACCGGCCGACAACACAGAAAGACCGTCGCCGAGCCTCAGCTCAGCGCGGTCTTGACAATTGGCATGTTCCAGCGTCTGCCGGGCTTTGGACAGCGGGCCGGGGCGCAGGTCGGCCCCGATGACCTTGGGGTACCGGCCCGAAGCAGCCAGTACCGCCGTCAGCTTGCCGTGGTCGCAGCCGATGTCCGCCACCGGCTGCCCGGGGCGCACCAGCTCTGCCGCCGCCGCCAGACGCGCATCCAGTGTGGGCAGCACTCAGGCCTTCTTTGCGCCCAGGTGCTCGTTGAGCTTTGCGATCAGCTCATCGCAGTCCACGCCGTGCACCGCGCAGGCCTCTTCGATGCTCTCGCCGCGGGATGCAGGGCAGCCCAGGCAGTGCATGCCGATCTCCATGAAGTAGGGAGCGGTGCTCTGGTCCATGTCCAGAATGTCGCCGATGATGGTGTCACGGGTGACCTGCTTGGGGGCAGCGTTCTCTTCTTTTTTGAGCATATTGAAAATATCAAACATGATGGATTTCCTTTCTTGATCAGGTAATGTACGGCAAAACCTACCGTTCTTCTATACTATACCCCAACTGGCCTGTATTTTGCAAGTATCTGCGGGCAAAATCAGTCCTCCTCCTTGTAATCCTTTTCCAGCGAGAAGCCGCGGCCGCTTACTTCGGTCACATGGCTCACGATCATGAAGCAGGTGGGGTCGATCAGGTGGGCGATTTTTTCCAGCTTGGGCAGCTGCCGGTTGCTGACAACACTCAGCAGCACCTGTTCGCTGTTCCGGCTATAGCCGCCCTCACCGTGCAGGATGGTCACGCCGCGGTCCAGCTGGGAGAAAATGGCTTCCCGGATCTCGTCCGCATGCTGACTGATGATCTTGACCTCGGTACGGGTGGAACCGAAAATGAGCACTTTGTCCAGCACAGCGGTGTACACAATGACCATCACGATGCCATACAGGCACTGCTGCAGCGGGCTGAACGCCGCCTGCACCGCCAGAATGATCAGGTCGAACACCATCATGGTCGCCGACACCGGCAGGTGGAACCACTTGTTGAGCACCAGCGGAGGGATGTCCATGCCGCCGGTGGAGGCACCGGCACGGATGGTGATGCCCAGGGAAATGCCGATGCCAAAACCCGCAAACACGGTGTTCAGCACCAGATCATCGGTGAGCACAAAATCTGCAAACACCCGCTCCCACAGGGCCAGAAACAGCGGGCTGAGGATGGTGCTGGCAATGGTGGTAAGAGCAAAACGGCTGCCCAGCACCACCCAGCCCAGCACCAGCATGCTGATGTTGATGGCAAACAGCACCCCGGACACCGGCAGGCCCAGCACACGGTTGACCCCCAGCGCGATGCCGGTGGCGCCGCCGGTGATCAGCCCGGACGGCAGCAGAAACAGCACGACCGTCAGCGCGTACAGTGCGTTGCCCGCAATGATGGACAGTGAGTTGAAGGCGATCTGCTGCTTATATGAAAGTTGAATCATCTTTCCACCTCTGTTCTTGAATCACTTTCTTTTATCATAACGAAAAACTCCACGTTTATCAAGCTTTTGCCGACAAACGTGGAGAATATTCATCCTTTTTTGATTATTTTGCAGCCGGTTCTTCCTCTTCCAGCAGGCGCAGACCGGCGGTGTCGGTGACCGGCAGCGAGAACACGATGGCCCCCGCCCTGCGGTCGGCCCCGTCCATGATGGCTTTCATGATCCGGTTCTTCTGCGCGGTGCGGCTCACGATGAGCACCAGCTCCTTCTCGTTCACCAGTTCCATGCCCAGAAAGGGAGCTGCCCCTTCCATGCCGGTGCCCTTTGCGTGGATCACGGTGCCGCCGCCGGCACCGGCTGCGCGGGCCGCGTCCATGATGGAGCCGGTGTAGCCCTGGTTTGCGATCACCAGCAGCAGTTCATAGCGGGTATCCTTCAAGGTACTCTCCTCCTTCCAGGTCAGGGTCTGGTGCTCCGTGAGGAACCCAAGGGCCCGTTTTCCGCCGATGCTGCTCAGCGGCACGGTGAATGCAATGCCGGTGCCCGGCACGTCGATGCGCATTTTGCGGCGCAGGTCCCGCTGCACCTCCTGCCAGGTCTGGGCTGTGACCACCGCCAGCAGCACAGCTTTTTCGGTCTTTTCCAGCCCCAGGGTGGAAAGGGTCTCCTGCACCGCCGTGCCGGTGCCCACCGTGCGCAGGGTCACGTTCACACCGTGGGCCTCATACAACTGCAGAAAGGCGTCGGCAGTGCGGCGGTCGGTGATGGTGCTCATCAGAAACAGCGAACTCACAGCGCTTGCCCTCCTTACAGTTCAATGATGTCGTCATCCGGCCAGTCGGCATAGGCTGCCACCCCGGCCAGCGCGGGTTCGGCGGCACGGGCAGCCCTGCGCCGTCCGGTTTTGAGCTGAGCGGCAAGGCCCATCAGCTGCACCGTGATGAGCGGCGTCATGGCCACCATGGCCACCACGCCAAAGGCGTCCGTAACGATGTTGCCGCCCACGGCCACGCAGGCTCCCTGTGCCAGCGGCAGCAGGAAGGTGGCCGTCATGGGGCCAGAGGCCACGCCGCCGGCGTCAAAGGCAATGGCGGTGAACAGCTTGGGCACCACAAAGGAGATGCCGATGGCCACCGCATAGCCCGGGATGAGGAACCACAGGATGGAAATGCCGGTGAGCACCCGCACCATAGCCAGCCCCACCGAAATGGACACACCCGCCGAGAGCGCCATGCCCATGGCCTGGGCCGAGATGGCACCATCGGTCACCTCTTCCACCTGTTTGTTCAGCACATACACCGCCGGCTCTGCCTTGACGATAAAGTAGCCGATGAGCATCCCGATGGGGATGATCACCCAGTGGTAGCTCTGCCCGGTCAGCACCTGCCCCAGATAGTTGCCCGCCGGCATAAAGCCGACGTTCGCACCGGTGAGGAACAGCACCAGCCCCACATAGGTATAGGCGAGGCCCACCGCAATACGGCCCAGCGTGCGTTTGTCCAGCCGCAGGGCCACGGCCTGGAACCCCCCGAACATGACCACGATGGGCAGCAGCGAGGAAGCAATTTCCTTGATGTACTCCGGCAGCCCCTCATGGAACAGCTGCCACAGCTCCACCGAATCGCTCACCTCCGGCAGAACCGGCGGGATGTAGGTGCTGTCGGACGCGCGAAATGCGATGCCGAGGATCAGCACCGCCAGAATGGGGCCCACCGAGCACAGTGCCACCAGACCAAAGCTGTCGTCCGCCGCATGGCGGTCGCCGCGGATCGCCGACACGCCCACGCCCAGCGCCATGATAAAAGGTACCGTCATGGGGCCGGTGGTCACACCGCCGGAGTCAAAGGCCACGGCCAGAAACTCCCGGGGCACAAAGGCGGCCAGCACGAACACAAGGCCGTAGAACGCCACCAGCAGCGGCGGCAGCGCCACGCCCAGCAGCATGCGCAGGAACGCGACGGTGAGGAACAGGCCCACGCCCGCCGCCACCGAGAAGATCAGGGTCTGGTTGGGGATGGAGGGCACCTGATTGGCCAGCACCTGCAGGTCCGGCTCCGAAATGGTGATGAGGAACCCCAGCAGAAAGCCGACGCCCAGGATCACCGGCAGTTTGCGGCTCCGGGTGAGCACAGCACCCACACGCTCGCCCATGGGGGTCATGCTCATTTCTGCGCCCAGTGTAAAGAACATGATGCCCACCACGATGAGCACCGCACCCAGCAGAAAGCACAGCAGGATGCTGGGCGACACCGGCGCAATGGTAAAGCACAGCACCAGCACAATGGCCACAATGGGCAGCACGGCCTGCAGGGCTTCCAACAGTTTTTCCCGCAGTTTGGGGAGAGATGCTTTTAAAATCGCGTCCACCGCCTTTCCGTTCTGTACATTTTTGTGCAACGTATATAAAAAGTATACAAAGCAACTGCCGCCCCGTCAACCGACGGGGCGGCAAAGATACAGATAATTTACAATTCCTGCTTGGCCAGCACGTCAGAGGTGGGGGTCTGGAACACCGGGATGTCTGCATAAGGGTCGGCGGCATCATCGACCGGCAGGCTCTTCATGTAGGCGTCCATGGACTCAGCCACCTTCTTGGCCACAGCCACAGCCTCGACCACAGTGCGGGCACCCATCACGGCGTCGCCGCCGGCAAACACGCCCTCGCGGGTGGTGCTGCCGTCCTCACTGACGGTGAGCAGCCCCTTCTGGTTGGTCTCGATGCCGGTGGTGGTCTTGACAAGGTTGCTCTCGGAGCCCTGGCTCACCGACACGATGACGCCGGTGTGGGGGTAGAAGATCTCGCTTCCCTCCACCTGGGTAAACTTGCCGTCCTCGCCCTTGACGGTGTCGCGGCAGATGAGGCCGTTTTCCCGGATCTCCACAGGAGCCTTGCAGAAGCGGAAGCCCACGCCTTCCAGCTTGGCATAGCTCACCTCATATTCGGAGGCGCTGATGCAGCTCTCGTCGCGGCGGGCGTAGCAGGTCACATGACGGGCGCCGTTGCGGATGGCGGTGCGGGCGCAGTCCATGGCCGAGTTTCCCACGCCGATGACCGCAATGTCATCGCCCAGACGGAAGGCCTTGGAGTTGGCCAGATAGTCGATGCCAAAGGCCACGTTGCCCAGGCTCTCGCCCTTGATGTGCATGGCGTTGGCCTTCCACAGACCGGCACCGATGAACACGCTCTTGTAGCCGTCGCGGAACAGGTCGTCGATGGTGATGGTCTTGCCGATGGTGGTGTTGGGCCGTACCTTGATGCCCTTGAGTTCCAGATGGCGGTACTGGAAATCATCCAGCACACTGTCCGGCAGGCGGTAGTTGGGGATGCCGTAGCGCATCACGCCGCCGATCTTGTCGCGGGCGTCAAAGATGGTCACATCGTAGCCCCAGCGTGCCAGCAGCACCGCAATGGTCAGGCCCGCCGGGCCGGAGCCAACGACTGCCGCCTTCATGCCGTTTTTGGGGGCAGGGCCGGCGGTCATTTTGTTGGCGTAGGTCGTGGAAATGTAGTCCTCAATAATGGAGAAGTGCACCGGGTCGTGGCTGGGCATCCGGTTGCGCACGCAGTGGCCCTCGCACTGGTTCTCGTGGTTGCACACCAGACTGCACACGGTGGTGAGGGGGTTGTTTTCAAACAGCATCTGGCCTGCGGCGTCCATCTGGTTTGCCTTGAGCAGACGGATCACCTCGGGGATGTTGGTGTGGATGGGGCAGCCCTGCTGACACAGCGGCTTTTTGCAGCCGAGGCAGCGGTTGGCTTCGTCCAGAACATGAAGTGCCATGCGTTCCTCCTTGGATCGGCGGGGCCGATCTTCCTTCTTCTTCTCACATGTTGTATCCAACATTGCATCGCTTTAATGATACACCCAATACGGCACGGTTACAAGAGCGGAATTGCTGATTTTTTGCCAGAATTTTTTGTCAATTCGTCAAAAAGATATTTTTTTGACGATATATTCCGCCCATCGGGGCCGGGTTTGCCCGGCACAGGGCCCCAAAGTCGCTGGCCGCTGCCTGTGCCGCCGCCATCCGGGCACCGTCGGGGCCGGTCTGGGCCAGCTTTGCCAACGAGTGAGACACCGGAAGGGACACCTGCCCCAGCAGCGGCAGGGCGTCCTTCCGTGCTCCCAGCAGGTGCAGCGCCGGCGGCAGAGCCGGTACCGTGTCGGCCGTATAGCCCAATGCAGCATCCATGGCAAGGCGGCGCATCCGGGCCCGGGGGTAGCGCACCGTGGTCAGGGCATCCAGCAGCTGCGGCAGGGTGGTGCTTTGCCGCACCGCGTGTTCCAACCGGTGTTCCAGCCCTTCGGACACTCCGCGCACCGCTGCAAAAGGCTCCGGCTTTGCGCAGGCTGCCCGCAGCAGGGCCAGCTCACACCGGCCTGCCGCGTCGAAATCCGTATACGTGCCGTCATTTTCCGCCGTTTTATACAGTTCAAACGTCTTTTCCGGCACAAATGGGGCCACGGCCTCGGCTCCACCCTCGGCCCAGAGAGCCCGCAGAGCGCTGGCACTGGCAAATTGCGCGTGACCGCTTTCTTCCAGCGTCTGCCCGTGGTTGGCCCCCCTGCGGGGCAGCGGCACCGGGGTCATGCCTGCCCGCTGCTCCAGGATGGCGCGGCAGTACTCCACGGCCAGGTTGTTGTTCGGCTGGCTCAGCAGCGCCGCCATGGCAGGGTCGGCCCCCACGGCCTGCACTGCCGCCTGCCGGGCTGCCGCAAAGCTGCGCGCCCCGGCGGCCAGCTGCTGCTTCAGTGCCGCGCGGTAGGCCGCACTGTTCAGCACCCGGGCGGTTTCCAGCAGCAGGGCAGCGTCCGGGGTCTCGGCCCCGAACACCAGGGCGTCGCACCCGGTGGCCGCCAGCAGATGCACCCCGGCCCGTGCAAAGGCCTCCGCCCCCGCGCAGGCCCAGGGGGCCGGCAAGGCAAACACGAGGTCGGCCCCGCACTCCAGCGCGGCGCGCACCCGCACGCTTTCCGGCAGCAGCGGCAGTGCTCCCCGCTGGGTCAGCCCGCAGCTCATGGCCACCGCCACACGCTGCGCCCCCAGCGCCCGCGCCTGCGCCAGCTGCCAGGCGTGCCCGTTGTGGAAGGGGTCGTACTCGGCAATGATGCCTGCAAATCTCATGACAATGCTCCTTTCCGGGCAAAAAGGGCCTCTCTCCGCCCCGGAAGATTGTTAAATTTATATCGCATATACAGAAAAGCCACGGGTTTTTCTGCATTTGTAGGCAGGGTGTACAAAAACCTTGTACACAAGTTTTACCGCTTTGCCCGGTCTGCGGCTTGAAAAGGCGTTGTTCCTATTATATAATAAACACAGGAATCTGTAAAATTCTGTCCGCAGATTTCCAAAAAACGGCGGGCAGAGCAAAAACATACAGGAGGCAACACAGATGAAAGTTCTGGTTATTAACTGCGGTTCTTCTTCCCTGAAGTATCAGCTGATCGATATGGACGGCGAGAAGGTGCTGTGCA
>ERZ836877.6579-NODE-6579-length-10302-cov-3.046745_pt1 | contig 10302 bp, 7 predicted proteins | sample MGYA00519469_ERZ836877 | MGnify/ENA primary metagenome ERZ836877 (study PRJEB31850, sample SAMEA3708809) | human gut metagenome | biome: human gut; feature: human-associated habitat; material: faeces | place: China | collected 2014 ... | reverse complement strand
CAGCTGCTGATACTCCCTCTTGAATAGCATCTACTACTATTTTTCCATGATAATGTTTTCCTAAGGCTTCATTAGTAGCATCTTCTTTTATCCATAGTTTTAAAGTGAAAGTCTTAGACTCTCCTGCTTTTAAACTTCCAGATATTATTGTTGAATCTATTGAATCACTTAATAATTTTATATTAGTACCATCTATATTATATTTTATAAAGCCTTTATCTAGTTGTTTATCACTACAATTATCTTGGGTAATCATATCTTTATCATCTTGAAGTGATACAGTATACTCTGCTGTTAGACTTCCCGTATTAGTAATTGTAAAAGTATTACCTGTTTGAGCAAGTCCATCACTATCTGATGTTGGTAACGCTCCATTTAATCCGATAGTAGATGATGAGTCAGCATCAAAACTGATATTTAAAGTTCCTGATTTAACCACATTATATTCAGCAGACTTTGATGATACTGTAAACATGGCAAATGTGCTACCAATTGATAATAAAGTTACTCCAAAGATAGATAGTAAGGTAAGCATCAATTGTCTTTTTCCCATTTTAGTAAGGGCTATTTCCCGGTAATCATTATTTCTTACTCTAGCTTGCTCTTTAAATTCTTTTCTCTTTTTTCTATATTTGAATTCTGCCAATTTTATCACCTATCTTTTTAATCTAGTTAAAGTATAGCAAATTTTTTTAATTTATACTAGTACTTTTTAAAAGAAAAAAGCAGTCATTTATTTAGACTGTTTCATCTCTTTCATTGCTTCTTTTCGTGAAAAACTTTGTTTTCCTCTCTTATCTAGTCCTAAAGCTTTTACTAAAATTGTATCTCCAACACTTACTACATCTTCACACTTATTGACACGTGCTGTATCTAATTGTGAGATGTGAACAAATCCTTCACAGCCTGGCCATAATTCAATAACACAACCAAATTCTTCGACCTTTAGTACTTTAACAGAGTAAATCTTTCCTTGTTCAACTTCACGAGCGACATTTACAATCATTTCTTTAGTTTTATCAATAACATCTTTATCAGTATGATAAATAATTACTCTACCATCATCTTCTAAGTCTACTTTAACTGCTCCAATACTATTTACATCATTAACATTACTTGCTTCACAAATAATCTTAGTAATCATTTCTCCACCCTTACCGATAACGTCTCTTATCTTATTAGGTGAGATATAAAATACCTCTGTTTTAGGTGCATATTTAGAAACTTCTTTTCTTGGTTCTTTAATAGTATCTGTTATAACACCTAAAATTTGATGTCTTGCTTTTTTAGCTTGAGCTAAAGCTTGCTTTAGAATATCTTTAGTAACACCTTTAATCTTGATATCCATTTGTAAAGCACAAATACCTTCTTCGGTTCCTGCTACTTTAAAGTCCATATCACCTAAATGGTCTTCCATACCAGCAATATCTGTTAAAATAATATAATCATCATCATGAGTGATTAATCCCATAGCAATACCTGCAACTGGTGCTTTAATAGGAACACCTGCTGCCATTAAACTCATGCATCCTGCACAAATAGATGCTTGTGAACTACTTCCATTACTTTCTAGTATTTCAGATACTACTCTTATGGTATAAGGAAATTCTTCTTCACTAGGAATAACTTGTAATAATGCTCGCTCACCTAGTGCTCCATGACCAATCTCACGTCTACCTGGTGCTCCATATCTTCCAGTCTCTCCTACTGAAAACTGTGGAAAGTTATAGTGTAACATAAATCTTTTTTCATCTTCTAATGATAAGCCATCTAAGATTTGATGTTCTCCTAAAGCTCCTAGAGTAGTTACTGATAAACTTTGGGTTTCTCCTCTAGTAAACAATGCAGACCCATGTGTTCTTGGTAATAAATCAATAGATGCACTAAGCGGTCTTATTTCATCAAAACCTCTTCCATCACTTCTTAACTTTTCTTTAACTATTATCTTTCTAAATAAGTTATATTCTGTATCACTAATTATTTTACTTACTTTATATAATAAGATATCAATATCTTCTACCTCTTTATTTTCTTCCTTATATTTAGTTAAAATATTCTCTTTAATTTCATCTAATCTTTGATATCTTTCTTGTTTGGCTTTTATTCTTAAAGCTTCATCTATATCTTTAGAACAAAGACTTTCTACTTCACTTCTTAACTCATCTTCAATTTCTATTTTTTCATATTCCATTTCTTTAATATCATAATTACTTAAAATATCTAATTGGAATTTACAAAGTTTCTTTATCTCTTCATGAGCTAACATTAAAGCATCTAGCATAGTATCTTCATCCAACTCTTTACTACCAGCTTCTACCATTGTAATAGCATCAATTGTACCAGCTACTGTAAGGTCTAATTTGCTATTTGCTAATTCTTCTTGAGTTGGATTAACTACAAACTGATCATTTATATAACCAATCTTTACTCCTGCTACTGGTCCTAAAAAAGGAGCTCCTGTTAACATAGTAGCAAGACTCGATCCAAACATAGCAGCAAGTTCTGGTGAACAATCTTGATCTACTGATAATACTGTATTAATGATTTGTACTTCATGTTTAAAATCTTCCTTAAATAAAGGACGTATTGGTCTATCAATCATTCTAGCAGCAAGAGTTGCCGCATCAGTTGGTCTTCCTTCTCTTTTAATAAAGCCCCCAGGAATCTTTCCTACTGAATAAAGTTTTTCTTGATAGTTAACTGTTAATGGGAAAAAGTCACTTAATAAGTTAGCTGTTTTTCCTACTACTACTGCCGTAAGTATCACTGTATCATTATAACGAACTAAAACAGAACCAGTCGCTTGTTTGGCAAGTTCTCCTTGTTCTACTACAATTTTTCTACCATGGAAATCAAGTTCAAATACTTTTTTCATACATACCTCTTTTCTATCTATAGAAAAAGAAACACTAGTATTTAGTGTTACTTTCTAAGTCCTAATTTTTTAACAACTTCACGATACTTTGCTACATCAGTCTTAGCTAAATACTTAAGTAGACTACGACGTTGTCCAACTTTCATTAAAAGACCACGATTTGAATGATAATCATGTTTATGTTCTTTTAAATGAGCTGTTAACTTTTCTATTTCTTTTGTTAAAATAGCGATTTGTACTTCAGTTGAACCAGTATCTTTTTCATCTCTTGCAAATTCTTTGATGATTTGTTGTTTTTCCATCTTTGTTAAAGCCATTACTAACACTTCCTTTCTTTAATAAATCCACCATATTCTAATAAAAAGTAGTAGGAAGAACTGCTTAATACGAGAACAGGTAACTGTACATACTATACTATAGAAATGGCTTTTTGTCAAAAGAATATTATCAATTTTTCAAAAGACTGTCTTCATCTAATAGAAAGTCATATATTCCTATAATAATTCTAAATATTTTCTTAACATTACTATTTCTAACTTTGTTATTAATTTAACAAAATCTGTGTAATCACCAGTTGTATGTGCTTTATCTAATGCTTCATAATATTCTAATCTATCTTCTTTTTTTATTATTACCGGATTATATCCATGATTCATTAGATTTAAATTCATAAGTAGCCTTGAGGTTCTGCCATTACCATCTATAAATGGATGAATCTTAACTAATTCACCATGTAATAAAGCTGCCTTGATAATTGGATGAAAATCATTACAATTTTCATAATTTAAAACTAATTTTCCCATTAACTCTGGAACTTTCAAATAATCTGGGGGAATATGAATAGCACCTTTTATAGTAACATTTTCTCTTCTATATCTTCCTGCATTTTCATTATCGATGTCTTTTAAAACTAATTGATGAATACTTTTGATGTTTCGCTCAGTAATATGGTTATTTTCTTTCACTAAATCATTTAAATATAAAATAGCCTTTTCATGATTTATAGCTTCTAAATGTTCCCTTATTGATTTCCCCCCAACTGTAATTCCTTCTAATACAATTTGTGTTTCTCTAAATGTCAATGTGTTTCCCTCTATGCCATTACTATTATATGTCCATTCAAGATTAATAGATTCTTCTAAGAATCTTAAAGTCTCCTTAGGGATTGGTCTTTTACTATCAAGTTCCTTTTTTAACTTATCCATCTCATTAAAATAGTTGTCTTCTAAATCAATAATAAAATCTAAGTTATCAGCTTTAATAACTCGTTTATCCGCTGGTTTTGTAGCATCAATAGGAATATTCCAACTATTACCATTCTTAACAGCGCCCTCAATTCGACCATCTTGTAATAGTTGTCTGATTCTTCTTTCACTTATATTCCATTTTTTTACAGCGTCTTTAGTAGTCATAAATTCCATATTTTCACCTCTATATGCATTAGACCGTTCTTGGTAGTTTTGGCCAACTATATAAGACTAATTTTTATTCATATTTACTAATTTCATCTATGACATCAGATTTAACCATTCTCCAAATTTTTCACTTGCTCCTTTAAGTTTTTTCAGTTATAAATATATAAAAATATCTGCAACATCTCTATTTCTATGTGAAGTGAATATATTTTTTTCAAAGTAAAAAGCACCTAAGTGCTTATTTAACTACCCAGAAAGTAGGCATATCTCTTAATCCATTAGTACCAGCTGCTACTGGATGATTTATAATCTTATTGTTAATAACTAATTCTGATGAACTACCTCCGTCCATATTAGCAGCATTTACAGCTCCATAGTTTTTCATAATTTCAGTTAAATCACCCATATCTGCTCCAATACTAGTAGCAAGACGACCATTAATTACTAGGAATAGAACAATTCCATCGCTTCTTTGACCAATAGCAGTACGAGGAGCTATTCCCCAGCCACCATTACCTTTAATGAAACTGCTCTTACCATTAACAATTAGAAATGGTCCAAATTCAACTGCATCACGAATTCCCATACTAACAGCTTGTTCCTTAGTGAACTTACCAAGTACTAGTTTATTTTCTTTATTAAAGCCAACGAAACCACCACTCATATTAGCATCATCAAAGTCACTTACTACTACTCCATTAGAAATAACTGTACCATGTGGTTGAGCTCCATTACTATTCCAATCAGGATCATAAAATCCCCCGGCATTCATAGCAATAATAGCATTTTCTCTTTTTGCAACTGTTGTAATAGCTTCTCCTCTTTTACCTAAATACTTAGTTGTTGCAATAGATACTCTAGATGGGTCATAAACTGCTACTAAATATCCTTGATAAGATGTCCCTTTAATATCAATCACTTTATATAAAGCGCCATCCTCATGTTCTAGTATTTCTTTTTCATATTCATTTTTATAAATAGTTTGATTCTTATTATAATCACTAATATTAACTAAATCAGGATTAGTAGTATCATTAACCTCTACCATATGGTTTTTAGATAAGACTTTATTAATCACATCATCATTATAAAACCAAGTAGCTAAATACTGATGGGTCATGGTAGTCATCGCTGAAGTTATCCAAAAGTCACGAAAGAAATTAAATGGTCCATAGAAAAGAAATAAACCTAAACTACTACCTATAATTATTAAACTACTAAGAATAGTCTTAATCTTTCCCTTTTTAGGTTTCTTATTCTTCTTATCAAGCTCTTTTCTAAGACTTGGCATTACTACTGTTTTCTCTAAATCTTCCATAACTCACCTTTAATTCTTTCCTAGATATTTTCTATCACCATCAACATCTATATAATCAATAGTTAATTTAACTTCTTCTATCTTAGTATCATTTTCTTCTAAGACATCATTATAATCTTTAATATTTTCATTATATTTCTTAATATCACTAACATAAGAATTTATTGCTTTCTCATAACCAATTACAAAAGCTTCACATTTATTATTAACAGATACATCAGGATATAAAACATCAACACATTTATCTTTCAATTCTTTATAATCATCTTCTAGTGGTTCAATAGTCTTAGTATAATTACTAATTATTTCTTTATACTTAGTATCATTATTCTTTAAATCTTCATAATACATATCTTTCATTACTACTTGATAAAAGTTATCCCGTTCCTTATTAAAAGAATCTATATGTGTTTTAAAATTATTATAGCTTGTTATAACACTTTCTATCTTCTTTTTAGATTCTATCTGATCATTTTTATAACCTATTACAAAATAGATAATTACAATAATAACTAGTAGTATAAAAAGTATTCCTAATACCCATAATACTTTTTTCTTAGAACTTTTCTTCTCCATTATATTTGTCTCCAATTCTTTTCCTTATTTTTTTCTTGTTCTTAACTTTTCTATTACTACTTAATAATCCTAGTAAGATAAGAAGAAGTAATAAAACTAATCCTAGTAGTCCAAGAATAAGATATTTATCATTACTGTTACTACTTTTGACTTCTACCTTATTATATCGTTGAATAGTTTTTTCTACCTCATCATAATTATATAAACTTTTTTTACCAGTTTCAACATTTTCTCCATAAATTAAGAAAAATGAATCACTCTTATTTAGTTTATAGGCTTGATACTCATTATTATCTATTTTTAATTTATAAGGTTTATATCCTTTCGGTATCTTTTTAGTATCAAGGATATGGATAGAGATATTACCACTAGTTAGTTGTTTATATAGTTTATAGTTATTATTTTTATATTCATAGAAATTAATATTTCCCTTACTATCTTTTAGAGCGACTATTGTTAGTTTCAAGACTTTATTTTGATAAGCTAAAATGTCTTTATCATTTATTTTTACAGTAGTCTTTTCAAAGTGATTGGGTACTTTTCCTGTTAGTTCTTCTTCTTTTTGAATAAGAGTCATTTCTTTTTTATCTACTTTAACATTAATAGGGTCTAATTCTTTTACCGTTACAGTTAAGTGATATGTCTTAGTAGAACCATTTTCAGCAGTTACTACAATATCAAAGGAATTAGCTCCTTCATGAACTTCTTTTTCTCCTAGACCAGTAATACTACTTTTACTATCTTCCTTACTACCTTCAATCGTTATTTTCTCAACATCATGTTCTACTTCTAAAGTATAGTTAAGTTCATTTTTATTGAAACTTGGTGATATTTGATAATCTTTTACGACAAGACTTGCTAGATTATTATTCTTACTATAGTTTGCTACAATTGTCTCTCTTTTAATACATTTAATAGTAGTAGAGTCCTTGGGAGCTGATCTTGTCGCTTCATCATAGGAAACAAAGTTAGAAGAAGCGATTCCCACATTGGCACTGCCTTCTTTTTTTACCGTAAACTTATAAGAATAAGTCTTTCTAGTCTGTCCTGGGCTTTGAACATAATCAACTACATGAGTCTCCCCACTAGTAAGAGTTAATATACTACTGTCATAGGAAACATTAAACTCCCAAGCTCCAAGACCTGATGGCTCATTAACTGTTACATTAACTGTTACATTTCCCCCTACTACTCCTTCACTAGTAGTACCTGCTACACTAATACTAGCAGCAAAGACATTATCTATACCACAAAAAAAGAAAAAGGAAAGAAGGAAGAAGATAAATATTTTCTTTTTAGTCATTTAAATCATCTCATTTCTGTTCTATTTTACTATATCCTAATAAACTTTTTTGAATTCTTAAAAGGTCTACTACGGTAATTAAACCATCTCTATCAACATCACTAGCGATTAGTTCAGCATCACTTAAGTTATTATTACCTAGTAAGTACTTTTGACATCTTAATAAATCTATAATACTAGTATTACCATCTCCATTATTATCTCCATAGATAACTACTTTATATTCTTTAGTATCTTTAGAATTAGAAATTGTAACTACATCTCCTGTTGCTAAAGCATCATTTTTATTATTACCATATTTATCTTTTAGACTAGTTACAGTTAATCCAGTATAAATAGTTTTAAGCTTATTTTCTAGATTAGTTTTGGAAGTGTTAACTTCTATTCCTGATATGTAATTATTAGTTAAGTGATAACCACTAGCTACAATTGCTTCGTTTATAGCAATAACAGAAACTTCTGGAATTTCCTCTTTCTTATCATCATCAGTCTTTGGTGTTTCACTAACTCCTGGCATATTTTCATAAACTGGTATTAAAAATTCATAGGTTTTATCTAATAAGTCATTATTCTTATAACCTTTATACATGGTTAAAGCTTCACTAGCAGGAGCTTTTATATTAGACATATATTGATGGGTATAAGTTGAGTTTAAAGCATTAGGACTTACATTGAATTTTTGAAGATATAGAGTATGTTGGTTAGCACTTATATAACCATTAACTATATATAATGCTCCCCCAATAATAGCTTTTTCTTTACTATTCCATGGTCGCATATAACTAGTTACACTAGCATCATATCCACCATTTGCCCAGATTAGTCCTCTAATTACTGGACTTTGATAACTTCCATATGCTCCAATATTATAGAAATTATATATACCACTATAAGATGTATCTGTTCCACAGTCATTTAAGATAGTCCAGTTGTCACTATTGCGATAACGATTTATACATTCTCTATCTTTTGCAAAAGTAAATTTTGCTCCATCTATACCAGTTGAACCACTAGCTCCTTTTTCTTGTCTTACTCTACTAGCAAGATAGGTAGGACTTGCTCCTGACTTTTCAGCAGCTTTCATGAAATAGTTTAAATATTCATCACTATCCATAAAGGTATTAGAAATTATACTCTTAACGGTATCAGTTGTTTGAATAGCTTTATTATATTGTAAGTTTTCAAACATAAAGATTCCTTCATCCGTTAAAAAGTTTCTAGGATCCATATAATATCCTACGGCACTACTACTTGCTTGATACCAGCCTTTTTCTTTAACTGATTCAATAAAGTTACCATTATCATCTTTTTTTCTTAGTGACTCATCACTTCCATTTACTAATGATATCTCACCAATTGTTTCATTTCTTATCGCCTCATTATAATCCAAATTAGTCTTAAGAGCATTAAAAATCCAGTTAGGATGCTTTTCATGTAGGTTTTTAAGGGCTGATAAATAACTTTCATTAAAGCCTTTTGCTAGCATCTCTTTTTCAAAGTCAGCTTCTAAGTTAACATCACTTTCTTCTATTACTGCTTGATCACTTGAACAAATATAACCGGTTACATCCTGATAAGTTACCTTATACCAAGGTGATCTACAACCATAACCACTCTTATTAGTTTTTTCAACTACTACTACTTTACTAAGAGTTGGTAAGACTCCTTCATCACCAATAGATGTAATTCTTGAACCAGATGGACTATCTTTAAAAGCTTTTGGAGTATTTAAAACGATATATTCTTTGGCATATACATTAGGCATCATAAAAAATATAGCTAAAGTAATAAGACCAAATAAAGTTTTCTTTGGCATAAAAGCCACCTCCCCTAGTATCTAAATTATATCATTAAATCGACAATATTTGTCTTATTTAGACTTAATTAATTAATACTTTACACTAGATTTTACTGTTATTTAGCTAGGAAGATTGAAAGATATAAAAAAATTAGCTATAATGATAAGGTATAAGTGGAGGAAAAGTTTATGGAAAAAGATGAGAAAAAAGAAAAAAAGAAAAAAAAGAAAAAGTATCGTCTATGGTTATTTATCCTTACTTTAATTACGATACTTGCAAACTTCTTTGCTATTTATGAAATACTTTTATTAGGACCAGTAGAAGAAGTTATTAGATATGTGATTATTGGAGTATTTCTACTGATTGATTTAGTATTCTTCTTAAAGATGAAAAAGAAGAGGAAGAAGAAGGAAAATAAAACTAAACTACTTACTTTCTTCTTGATACTTTATTTACTATTAAGTTTATTTATCGGAGTAGTTATAATGTATTTATATGGTAAGTTAGAAAATGTTAATAAAACTTATGTTACTTATTCTAGTAGTTTAATTACTATGTCTAATAATAGTATGAATAAGATTGATGATGTTAAGGATGCTAAGATTGGTTTACTTAATGACAAGACATCTCCTGATGGTTATCTTATTCCAAGAATAATTATTAAGGAAAATAAGTTAGATGATAATAATAAGATTAAGAAGTATGATGACTATAATGCTATGATTGCTGATTTATATGATGGTACAATTGATGCGATGTTTATTACTACTAATTATCCTAGTTTATTTCAAAGTATTGAAACTTATCAGAATATAGCAACAGATACTAAGATTATTTATACAAAAGAGAAAAAGATGCTAAAAAGTTCTACTAGTAAAAGAGAAACTGCTTCTACTGGTAAAAGTATAAGTGAACCATTCACTATATTGTTAATGGGTGTTGACTCTACTGATGAAGGATTATCTAAAAACACAGTAGCTAATGGGGACTCATTAATATTAATTACTTTTAATCCT
>ERZ836877.6578-NODE-6578-length-10303-cov-5.985656_pt1 | contig 10303 bp, 10 predicted proteins | sample MGYA00519469_ERZ836877 | MGnify/ENA primary metagenome ERZ836877 (study PRJEB31850, sample SAMEA3708809) | human gut metagenome | biome: human gut; feature: human-associated habitat; material: faeces | place: China | collected 2014 ... | reverse complement strand
CTACAGCTGGATCAACTTCAATCGATTCTGGATCTACTTTTGTTGTATCTCCAATGAGTCCCATTATTGTTTGATTTTCTCCTTTTGAAACATGAACTTGTAGTCCTTTTTCTTCAATAGTTTTTTCAATTCTTGTCACATCTTCAGTTATAGCTTCTTGTTTTAATACAATAATCATTTTCTTTTTCCTCCTTTATAAACAAAAAAACTCATCCTATAAAGGACGAGCTCTATTCCCGTGGTACCACCTTTTTTCACCTAAAGGTCACCCTTTAAGCCTCATCAAGTACAATCATACTCTCATCATGTAACGGTGATCACCGGAGATGCCTACTCAATTCAACATTCTACTCATAGCTGTATTCACAAATGACGCCAAATCTTTTTCCACCAACCAAAGACTCTCTATATTTTAATCATTTGTTACTATGTCTACTCACTGTATTTATGCTTATTCTACTTGACATTGTTTCCTGTGTCAATCATTATTTAACTTCTTAACCACCTCTAATAATTCTTCATCACTATAAACAACAAAATCAATAAAAGAAGTATCCTTTTCTTGTTTTTGATGATTATACCAAATCGTCTTTACTCCTGCTTGATAAGCTCCCATCATATCTATTTCATAACCATCTCCTACATAGTAAATATCATTTTCTTGAATTAATTCAAAGATTTCTTTTTGTGGTTTTTGATAACCAACTTTTTCTGAAATTATAATAGGAAAATCAATGATTGGAAATAATGAATTAATTTTATTCATTTGTGTTTTTTCTTTTCCATTAGTAATAATACCATAAGAAATATTCTTTTCTTTTAAGTAGTTAAAAAGTTCTTTCATTGTAGAAGATAATGCTAAATGTGCTTGTTGATCTTCATAGACTTTTTGAAAATCAAGTGCTTGTTGATTTGTAATGAATTGATGAAAATCTTTAAAAGCATTTTTTAAACGATAAATAGATAATTCATCTTTTGTTATTAATTTATTTAAATATTTTGGGTAAATTTCATTACTATAGATTCTACTTTGTTTCCATAAAGCATATATATCAAGATCTTCATGAAATACTTTTTGATAAGCTTTATAAAAAGGATCATATAAACGATAAAGTGTATCGTCTAAATCAAAATAAATAACCATATCTCCTCCTAAAAGAAAAAACAGGTTACCCTGTTTCTTCTTGGTTGGTTCTCTTTTTATATTATGACAAGTGAAAAGTAAGTTTATATGAAGTAGCCAACCTCTACTATTTTCCTCACATTCATTTTACCTCTTTTGATTTAAAAAGTCTACTTTTTATCAATATTTTTTTATTATGGTCGAATAATTTCAACAAACTTAAAAGTATCATTTTCAAATGTAAAATGTAATATACAACAATTAGTAAAGCCTCCACTTTTTAATATTTCTTCAGGATCAATAACAGTGGATAGAAAACACATACAAGCACCAGCATGTGAAAGAGCAAGAACTGTTTGATGATCTTCTTTATCCATCACATCTGTAAGTGTTTCTTTTAATCTTTTTTGTACATCTTCTTTTCTTTCTCCACCATAATGTGGAAATAAATCATCATAACCAAAATCATCAAAATTAGGGTTTAAATCTTCACTTTCTCCTTCAAATAAACCAAAATTTCTTTCTTTTAATCCCTTTAATCTTTTATAATAGTGGTCTCCAATAATAAGTTCAATCGTATCGCAACATCTTTCTGATGTACTACTATAATAATGGTCAAAAGAAATATCTTTTAAGTATTCTTTAGCTTTTAAAGCTTGTTGTTTTCCTAATTCAGTTAATGGTGAATCGCACCATCCTTGAATTCTTCTTCTAACATTAAATAATGTTTGTCCATGTCTCATTAAATATAAATCTTTTTTCATAAAAATTCTCCTATCCAAAAATTTCTTGAATGACTTCTAATAAATCTTTTTGTTCTTCATTCATAGGCATACAGGCATTGACTTCATGATAGTATTTTTTCAATAAACCAGTTTCACCAATTTGTTGTAAAGTAGTCATGATTTTATAATAAAGCATAAAACGATATTGTGGGTAGTGCTTGCAAATATCTTTTATTTCTTCATCTAAATTTTCTTGTGTATACTTTGTAAGGGTGCTTAAAACATCCATACGAATTTCAACATATCTTAAAGAAAGAGCATACTCATTTTGTAGTTCTTTTAAAAGTGAATAAAGTTTTGTAAGAAAAGAAACTTGATGTTCTATATAATCAATTTCTTGGAATACACGCGTAAAAAATTGTTCTAAATCGATTCCATAAGGACTAAACGTATTTTGTAAATCTTGATTTTTTTCATGTTTCATCCTGATTAGACGTTTCATGATGCTTTCTGTTTGTTCAAGCAAATCATGATAATCATGATCTTTTTGAATAAGTTCTAATAAATCATTCGCTATATAGTTTTTATCAGCTACTTGATGAATATCTTCAAAATGTTCAATTACTTTAACAATATAAAAAACAAGTGCATCATCATCAAACATTTCATTTTTTTCACCTAATTGATCTAATTGTTGATCATATTTTTCATCAAAATATGCAATTGTTTCATCTGTATTAAAACATTGATGATAAAAATCAAGAACTTCTTTATATCGAATATCAATATTGTTATTATTTAGTTCTTTTTCTATCATATGATAAGTTAAATTTTGAAAAAGTTTTTGTTTTTCATTTAAATAAGTTTGATTATCTTTATATTCATTTTTTAATGTATGTATTGTTGTCTTCATAAAAAACCTCCAACGCTATTTTATCATATAAAGCAAAAATAAAAAGAAGATATTTCTATCTTCTTCATCATTATTATTCAGCTGGTGAAATAGCTTCTACTGGACAAGTTCCAACACATGCTTGACAACCAATGCATGTATCTTTGTCACATTCCATTTTACCATCATCATCAAAAGCTAAAGCTTCTACTGGACAAACACCAGCACATGCTCCACATCCGATGCAAGTATCTTTATCTACGTTCATATTTAACTCTCCTTTTCCTTTTTTCCTATAATTAGTATAACACTTTCCACTTTTCAGTCAATACAAAGTCACTATTTTTCATAGCTTTGAATACAACAATTTTCGGGTAACCATGTCATTAATTCTTCATTTGTCATATCATGAAAATAACTATGAATGACACGCACGATACCTCCATGACAAACAACTAAAATGTTTTTATCAGGATATTTATTTTCAAGTTCTTCTAAAAAACTATACACACGATGAACTACTTGAAATAATGATTCTCCTTGAGGATAATGAAGTGCGTGATTTTGTTTATAATATTGAAATTCTTTATTATTAATAACTCCTTCAAATTGTCCAAAATTAATTTCTTGTACTCTTGAATCAATTTTAATTTCTAATTGATGATTTTCATTTATGATTTTTGCAGTTTCATGTGCTCTTTGAAGTGGTGAAGCAAAAATCATATCTAATGAAATATCTTTTAATTGTTCACTGGCCATTTTAGCTTGTTGCTTCCCTAAATCTGTTAATTCTACATTAGAAATACCACATACTTTATTATCAATGTTATAGTCTGTTTGACCATGTCTTACTACATATAATTTCATTTTTTTACGTCCTTTATCTTCATTTTGTTTTATGTTATCATAATTTTGGCATTTAGAGAACAAATGAAAAAGGAGAAAATTACATATGGGTGGTATGTTTGGCGTTGTCAGTCGTAAAGACTGCGTTACTGATTTGTTTTTTGGTATTGATTATCATTCTCATTTAGGAACTAAAAAAGGTGGAATGGCTGTTTATGGAGAAAATGGTTTTAACCGTGCAATCCATAATATTTCAAATTCACCATTTAGAACTAAATTTGAAAATGACGTTAAAGGAATGTCTGGAAAAATGGGGATTGGTTGTATTTCAGACAATGAACCTCAACCTTTATTAATTAATTGTCGTTTAGGTAGTTATGCAATTGTTTCTGTAGGAAGGGTTGCAAATATGGAAGAATTGATTCAAGATGCTTTTGATAATGGGCATACTCATTTTCTAGAGATGTCTGGGGGAGAAGTGAATCAAACTGAATTGATTGCTGCAATGATTAATCAAAAGGATACTTATGTTGATGGAATTATCAATGTTTTAAGAAAAGTAAAAGGTTCTATTTCTTTTATGTTGATGACAAAAGATGGTTTGTATTTAGTACGTGATAAATTAGGAAGAACTCCATTAAATATTGGTAAGGGTGAAAATGGATTCTGTGCTTCGTTTGAAAGTCATGCTTATATCAATTTAGGCTATTCTTTATATAAAGAATTAGGACCTGGTGAAGTTTGTTTTATGACCAGTGAAGAAGTGAAAACACTTGTAGAAGCCAATGATAAAATGAAAATTTGTTCATTTTTATGGGTATACTATGGTTATCCAACAAGTTGTTATGAGGGACGTAATGTTGAAGAAATGCGTTATGAATGTGGTCGTTTAATGGCTCAAAGAGATGATATTAAAGATATTGATCTTGTAGCAGGTGTTCCTGATAGTGGAATTGCCCATGCGATTGGTTATTCAAATGAATCACATATTCAATATGGAAGACCTTTTATTAAATACACACCTACGTGGCCACGTTCATTTATGCCACAAATTCAAGCAGATCGTAATTTAATTGCGAAAATGAAATTAATTCCAATTGCGAGCTTGATTAAAGATAAATCATTATTATTAATTGATGATTCAATTGTTCGTGGAACACAACTAAGAGATACAACTGAATATTTATATAATTCTGGAGCAAGAGCAGTCCATATCAGACCTGCTTGTCCTCCAATTATGTATGGATGTCCTTACTTAAACTTTTCAAGAAGTACAAGTGATATGGATTTAATTACACGTCGTGTTATTAAAAAACGTGAAGGAGAAAATGATATCAATATGTTAGAAACATATAGTGATCCAGATACTCCTGAATATAATGCAATGGTAGAAGAAATCCGTAAAGAACTTAATTTTACTTCTTTACGTTTTAATCGTTTGGATGATATGCTTCAAGCTATTGGACTTGATAGTGATAAGATCTGTACTTATTGTTTTAATGGTAAAAAATAATACGGAAAGAAAATTTCCGTATTTTTTTAAAATATATTTAATAGCTTTCTAAGGAGTGCTATAATATTGAAGGAAAAAAAGGAGACTATTATGAAATATTTAATTGACCCAATGGATTTAAGTGTAGAAGAAATTGATGAACTAATTGATATTGCGAATGATATTATTAAAGATCGTACACGCTATCAAGATGTTTGTCGTCACAAAATTCTAGCTACACTCTTTTTTGAACCAAGTACACGTACAAGACTTTCTTTTGAATCAGCTATGTTATCACTTGGTGGAAGTGTTTTAGGTTTTTCAAGTGCAAGCAATACAAGCGCTTCTAAAGGTGAAAGTGTTAGTGATACTATTAGTGTTGTTTCAAGCTATTGTGATATTATTGCAATGCGTCATCCAAAAGAAGGAGCACCTCTTGTTGCTACAAGAAAAAGTACAGTACCTTTAATCAATGCTGGAGATGGTGGTCATAACCATCCAACGCAAACTTTAACTGATTTACTTACTATTTATAGAGAAAAAGGTAGATTAGATAATCTAACAATTGGATTTTGTGGGGATTTAAAATTCGGACGTACAGTTCATTCTCTTACAAAAGCAATGTCACGTTATAAAAATATTAAATTCGTGTTTATTGCACCACCTGAACTTAAAATTCCTGAATATTTAAAACATGATTTATTAGATGCTAAGAATTTAGATTATAAAGAAGTTGAAACGATTGAAGAAGTTGTTGAAGAGTTAGATATTCTTTATATGACACGTGTGCAAAAAGAAAGATTCTTCAATGAACAAGACTATATTCGTTTAAAAGATACATATATTTTAGACTTAAAGAAATTAGAAAAATCAAAATCTGATTTAATCGTTATGCACCCATTACCTCGTGTTAACGAAATTGCTATTGAGGTTGATGATGATCCAAGAGCTAAGTATTTTGATCAAGTTCAAAACGGACGTTTTATGCGTATGGCACTTATTTTAAAAATGTTAGGATTGGAAAATGAGGTAGAAAAATAATGAAGATAGATAGTATTAAAAACGGGATTGTTTTAGATCATATTACTGCTGGTAAATCTTTAGAAGTTTATAAAGCACTAGGATTAGATAAATTAGATTGTAGCGTTGCTATTATTAAAAACGTTAAATCTAATAAAATGGGTAAGAAAGATATTTTAAAAATAGATGAAGAATTTGCATTAGATTTTGATGTTTTAGGATATTTAGATCCTAATATTACTGTTTGTATTATTAAAGATGGTAAACTTGTTGAAAAGAAAAAATTGCAACTTCCTCAAAAAATTATTAATGTAGAAAAATGTAAAAATCCTCGTTGTATTACATCTGTAGAACAAGGATTAGATCATGTTTTTTATCTAGCAAATAAAGATAAACGTATTTATCGTTGTCTTTATTGTGAAACAAAAGTTGAAAAAAAATAGAAGCTTTGCTTCTATTTCTATGCTGGAGTAGCTCCAACGGTAGAGCAACTGACTCGTAACCAGTAGGCTGTGGGTTCAAATCCCATCTCCAGCACCATTATCAAAATCAACAGTCGTTGATTTTTTTTATACTCACCTTATTATTACAAACATCAAATATAAACCTTTTCTTCCCATTTCATCATGACATCTTTTCCATGATGGGCTAAGCCTATATAAATCACTTTTCCTTTTAAATCATAATCATATCTTCTATCTTTGATTTGTTGAATAGCTTCATTTGATAATTTATCCAATGCTTTTTCAAAATCTTTTTTATCTTCTTTGAAATACTTAAATTCAATAATAAACGATGTTTTCTTTTCATCATGAGCCTGGATAATGAGATCACATCTTCCTTTACCTTCTTCTCGATTATAAATAACTTTATAGTTATCTGATAGACATAAACACATTCCTAACATCATCATATGATAACTGTTTTCATTATTTAAATCATGATAGCTTGGAATCATTAATACATTTTGATAATTTTTGAAAAAATCATTTTTGTTTTCAGCAATCAAATTGTCAACAATGCGATCATATTATCCATTGTTCATTCCTAGTTGATGTTCCGTTAATCTTATAAATTATCTTCTTACCTCATAATTTGGTATCGTAATTCTAAACTTTTCTTTTTTTGGATCAATTGTTTTTACTACTGTTAAATATCCAGCACTTACAAACATCCCCATAAGTTAGGTGTATTTGCCACTTCATAAAAGCTTGTTTGAAGGACAACTCTTGTTTCTAGATAGTTATTCTTTATAAGTTTTTCATATTGTTTTTTAAAGTCCTAGTCTACTTTTTATATAGCTTGTTTAAGCATTGTATTAGCACTCGTATTGACCCAATAAGGAACAAGTACTTTTCTTCTTGCATAATTTAAAATAGACCATGGATTATAGATTTCTTTATCTCCCATTTTATAGCCATCATACATTTCTTTGACTTCTTCATCTAATTCTAAATCATAATATTCTAACAGTTCTTTGGTTTATTCTATACTGAATTCAAAATATTCACTATAATCATTATCAATTACTGTATACACATCTAAATTATTTAAATCACTGAAAATATTTTCTTTAGCCACTCTTTGGATTCCTGTAAGCATCGCATATTTTAAGCTGGTTGATGTTTTAAGAGAATTATGAAGCAATCCTGCAGGTCCTCCTCTTACTTCATCATAGAACCCTCCTGTATGTGCTTCTACAAATGGTGTATCATATTCATCTATGAATACCATAACTTCTTTTCCATAATAATCTTCCATTCTTTCCATCAAGAATGAAATTGCATCATCTATTCCCTTAAGATTATTCTTGTTATTATCAGCTAATACTTCATAAGTCTTTCATAATTTGTTTTCTTAAATCCCTTAAGATTTTCAAATACAAAATCATATTTATCCCATTGATTTTGTATTTGTGTTCTTATCGTTGAAACAACTATTTCTTTATCTCTTTTGGCATCCGCAAAAGAGATAAAGATTGTTGGATATTGATTGATTTCAGCTACATAAGGTGTTTCCATGATTTTTGTACCTTTAAAGATTTCTTTAGAGTCTTTGATAATATCAAAGAATTCTGCCATCATTGACATATTGATGGTTTTTCCAAATCTTCTAGGACGAGTAATCAATGTTACATCTGTTCCTCTATCTAAGAACTCTTTGATCATCAAGGTCTTATCTACAAAATAATAATTTCCTTCTACAAGTCTTGAAAAACTTTTCGTTCCTATTGGTATTTTCTTCATTTCTATCACCCTTTCTTTACATATTATAAACTATTTTAGAGATGTTTACTGATGAATATAAATTCAATTTTTAATTTGATCTATATTGAATATTTCATAGTTATGATTTTTAGCTTATCTAAATCTAATGGAAAATGGTAGTTGATCAAATATATAGGAAAACTAGAGTAGAAAAATCACGATAACAATAAAAATAAAGGAGGAAAATCAAGACTGATCATCAGTCTAATTTTCCTCCTAAAAAACATTAGGTATTTTAGAGGGGATATTGATTTCACATCAATATCCCCTTAATAATTTAAAGTAATTTTTCTAAAACACGCGATTATTTAGAGCGCTATATAATCAATGTTATCTATTATTACTCAACGATCACTTTTAGCAACTAGAATAACTATTTCCCATTTAAGACATCTTTAATTGCTTGTAGATTTTCTTTAACACTATCATCATTTGGAATCATATAATAAAGTTTGCTATCAGGCATGTAAGCTCCACCTGTTTGCATAACTCCTGTTCCGGTAAATTGTTTTTGTTTAAATGTCCATGAAGCATTATCATTTATTTGCATTTTTATTAAATCTGTTATATCACTCGATGCCATATTTGTTTCAAAACATCCTGATATAGCTTTTAAAACACTACTATAATTAGTAATAACTGCAGGTGACATCATTTTATTAAGCATAGCCATTAAAACATCTTGTTGATGTTTTACACGTACATTATCTCCATCAGCAAATGAATGTCTTTCTCTTGAAAATTCTAATGCTTGTTCTCCGTTCATACGTTGAAGACCTGTGCTATATGTATGACCATTTTCATAAAACTCTCTATCAACATCTATTGTAATACCTCCCAATGCATCAACCATCGTTATTAAAGAAGTAAAGTTAACTCTTGCGTAGTAGTTAATATCTATTCCTATAAAATTTGACATTGTTTTAACCGTATTTTCAGGTCCAGCAATACCTGAATGGGTTAACTTATCCTTTTTTTGCATATTCGCAAGAGTTACGTAGTAATCTCTTGGAATAGATGTTAATAAAATCTTCTTTGTATTTGGATTAACAGTAACGATCATATTAACATCTGATCTAGATACTGTTGTAATACTTCCATATGTATCAATACCACTGATATAAATAATAAATGGTGTATTTGTTACAGAAACTCTTGTTGAAAAGTCTTTGACTTTTGTTTCTATATCACTTGTCCATATTTCTTTAACTTCATTTTGAAAATCTGGATGATTTTCTTCAAACATACCATTATATGCTGTATTAATTAATATAGCATTAACGGTATTATTATAAAGATCATCCCCTAGTTTTGAATATGTCATAGCAACATCAAAATTCAAGCTTGATTCTTTCTTTTTAGCTTCAGCAATAACTTGATTCATATCTTTTTCTTTATCATATTGTAAACAATATTCAATCGATTCATTTTGTAATTCAGATAAACTGTTTATCTTACTACTTTTTAATACAACAATTGCATAATGTGTAGATTTCGTATTAGAATTCGTAATATCATCTAATGTTGAATAACCTTTATTGATCATTACTGATCCAAATACCATTAATACACTTAATAATAAACTTATTACTTTACCAACAATCTCTCTTGGTTTTGTTTTATGATGATGTTCTTTTTTATTAGGTTTCATTAATGTATAATTAATAAAACCTAATAAAACAAGTATCATCCCAACCATAACAGCATATGTTGTTGGTAAAATATTAAGCTTAAAAATAAAAAATAATAATACTACTGTTGTAATGACCTGTATACCTAATATTACAGGCCAAGATATAATTTTCGTTAATTTTTCCATTGTATTTCCTCTTATTTATTGATTAATTATTAATATAATTTAAATAAAAGACCACCTTTCTCACACTAAGCAGACAAAAATTGTTTTTCATAAGCAAGTACAGAATTTGTTATTTGTTT
>ERZ836877.6577-NODE-6577-length-10304-cov-2.686213_pt1 | contig 10304 bp, 9 predicted proteins | sample MGYA00519469_ERZ836877 | MGnify/ENA primary metagenome ERZ836877 (study PRJEB31850, sample SAMEA3708809) | human gut metagenome | biome: human gut; feature: human-associated habitat; material: faeces | place: China | collected 2014 ... | reverse complement strand
TTGCAGACTGTTGCGCCTCACATATGGGTGAATGGAACACAGATAAAAGAAGTAAAGATGAGCTGCCATTACCAGAAACAAAAGGTCAGATGATAGTTCACTTAGCAGATTATTTGGCATCAAGAAAAGATTTAACAGTATCTTTTGATGAAACTGAAGTAGATGAACTGATGAAAGAATTCAAACCTACACCAGAAACATATCTTATGCCATTCGGCAAACATAAGGGAGAACCACTCTCTGAAATTCCAGATAGTTATTTAGGATGGTTGAATGATCAGAATCCATCAGAACCTCTGAAAACACTACTTGCTGAAGCCTTAGGTATTAGCGGAAGCATCTTTGAAGAGGAGGCATGAGATGGAAACACGAACAACATTATGCCAGTGCACTCGTTGTGCTTCAGTGTTTGAATGGAATGAAAGAAAAAATAATAGATGTCCAGAATGCAAAGGCATATATACAGTTATTAGATTCGCTAACCCGTCAGATGAAGAATATTTAGATAGAGTTAGCATGAGATTTAGTGAATAAGTCGTTCAATCATGAACGCTTATCAATATACCAAACAATATTATTTATAAGAGGAGACATTATTTATGAGTGAAAAAACAAATTTAAGACAGGCAGACACAAAAGTAGAAGTAGTTGGTATTGTAAGCGAAAACACACTGGAAGAGTCAGTAAGAGATGGTAAAAAAGTTATTAGCGGTGACATTACAGTACAGACAGGAGACATTAACTTTGTAACATTTAGAGTGTATATCAATGAGAAAAAGAATGACGGCACAGATAATGGCTATTATGCAGGCATTGAAACTGTAATGAGAGAATATCAGTCTATTGCTAAAGTTGGTAAAGACGCAGCTACAAGAGTAACTGTTACAGATGGTCAAATCAGACCTCGTTCTTACGTTGGAAAAGATAAACAGGTACATGTAGGTATTTCTTATCAGACAATGATTTTTAAGCGTTATGATGGAGCCCCAGAGAAATTCGAGCCTCGTGCTTGGTTTGAAGTAGAAATGGCAATTGCTTCTATTACTCCAGAACTTTATACATCTGGTGAGAATAAAGGTGAAGAAACAGGCCGAGCTATCGTAAAAGGATGGGTGCCTACATACGCAGGAATTGAGCCAATGACCTTATATGCTCCAGCAGAAGATGGAATTGCAGAAGCAATTTTAGATGATTATGCACCAAATCAGACTGTTAAGTTCTATGGTGATATTGTAAATAGTCGTGCAGAAATCACAAAAGAAATTCCTGTAAAAATTGGTAAACCAAGATTTGAGAAGAAAACGATCTATAAAAATGAAATGATTATTACAAATGCTTCTGATGCTTACGGTGAGGATAGTGAAACACCAACTCCAGAACCATATGACATTGGTGCAATTTCTCAGGCAATTACTGATAGAGAAGTTCGCTTAGAGGAAGAGAAAGCAAAAGCTAAACAGCCAGAGACAGCAACTTCTGCCGCAACAACTAAAGCTAGACCAAAACTTCCTAATTTTTAATCTATAAACAAGTTTGTAAAAATATAAATAGTAAAATTAAAGGAGATTACATATGACAGATAGTATTTTTGAACCAGAAGTAAGCGTTGTAGCACATGGCCTTGAAGGAAAAGTAATTATGCTTTATGGCACAAACAATACGGGAAAAACTTATAATTGCGCAAAGATGAAGAATGCTTTGTTCTTCATGTGTGAGAATGGTTTAGGTGCTCAGGCAGGAGTTAAACATAAAATGATTAACAACTGGAGAATGTTCACTAAATACATCAAAGAACTTACTGATCCTAAAACAGTAGAAAGAGCTAAAGAGATTTATTCCACTATTGTTATTGATGAAGTATATGCTTCCTCTCTGTTTTGCCAGAAATTCGTATGTGACACATATGGTGGAGGATGCATTTCTCTTGGAGCCAATGAAAACAGCAAAGTAAATCTTTATCAGATTTATGAACGTATTTATTGGGAACAGATTCAGAAATTAGTAACTTCCGGGTATACAGTGGTATTCGTTGCACATGCAGACGAAAAAGATGGCTTTATTCAGCCTAAGGGAGACAAGCGCTGTATTAAACCAATTGTAGATAATTGTGACGTAGTGGCTTACCTTGAGCCAAATGGCGTAGATGAAGATGGACATGTAATTAAATCTTCTGCTTATTTTGCACAGACAGATAAGTTCTTCGCTCGTTCAAGATATGATTTCATGGTAACTAAAATTGAAGAGTTTACAGCAGATAATTTAGAGAAAGCAATTTCTGATGCAATCACTAAACAGGAAGAAGCTGACGGTATTAAATCAGTATCCTATGATGAGCAGCAGTCTATGTATGAAGAAAAAGAAACAATGTCCTTTGAACAGCTTCAGGAAGAGATTGCCCTTTGGGGAGGTAAACTAGCTGCCTCAGATCATATGGAAACATTGACAGATATTGTAGAGCAGACTCTTGGTGTCGGGAAGAAAGTATCTCAGTGTACTAAAAAGCAGACTGAGGCTATGAGTATTATTCTCGAAGACATTAAGGATGCTTGTGCTGAATTAGGAGTGGCGTAATGCCAAGGGCAATGTACATTTGCCCGGTATGTCATAAAAATGTACTTGCTTCGAAAGCTATTCATATAAAAACCAGATACTATCATAAAGCTTGTCTTGATAAAAAAATCAAGAAAGAAAAAGAAAAGATTGACAATGATAAACTGACGAAGAAGCAAAGGGAACAATATGAGAGAGCGCTGAAACAAAGTGCTCTCCCTGAAATCCCTGAAGCAGTTCCAGAAAGTGAAGCCCAGGCAGCAGAAAAATTCTTTAGTAAAGTGGAGCAAATACAGGGTAAATGCACAGCGAAAAGTTCAGCAATGGCTTATAAATACAAAAAAATGTATGAAGGATTTACTTGGGAAGGAATGGAACAGACTTTAGAATATTGTTTTTCTATAGTTGGATTAGAAGCCAGGAAAGATGAAGATAGTGACATTGTTGGATTAATTCCTTGGTATTATGACCAAGCTCAGGCATTTTATGCACAGCTAGACAGTATAGAACCTTCAAAAGTAGATTTGGATAAGATTTATAAAAAGAAGCATATAAAAGTATCGCCTAAAAAGAAAAATGTAGATTTGATTGATATAAGCAAAATAGGGGAGTGAATATGTTAATTGACAAACACGCCACTCTTCAATGTTTAGGATGTATTATGAAGAAACCTTCCCTTTTGGAAGAATACACACTTACACAGTATGACTTTGAAGAAGAACAATTTTACGCAATATTATTTTCATGTGTGTATAATCTCTACAACCAAGGGGTAGAGATTATAGATACATTTGCTATAGATAGTTTTCTTTCAAGATATGAGAAACAATATAAAATTTTCAACGATAATCAAGGAATTGATTATTGTGACGATGCCATTCGTTTGGCTGAATTGGAAAATTTTAGTTACTACCTGGAACGCTTGAAGAAATTTAGTCTTTTAAGATATTGGGATTCATGTGGAGTAGACATAAGGAACATCTATGATCAAACAATCATTGATCCTAGCAGACAAGAACAGCAAGCAGCTAAATTAGATGCAACTTCAATAAATGATATGATTCTGGAAGAAGAGGATCTGCTCATTACGAAAGCAAAAATGCTCTATGGAATGGATTCTTCGAGAAGGGGTCAGCTTGCCGGTAAGGGAATGAAAGAACTGAAAGAAAGATTGAAAGAAGAACCAGAGTTTGGAATACCTTTACAGAGCCCTATGATGACTACTATTGCTAGAGGGGCGAGACTTAAAAAGGTCTATCTTCGTTCTGCTGATTCTGGTGGAGGAAAGACAAGGACTGCATTGGCAGATATCTGTAATATTTCAATCCCTTATTTCTATGATACAGATAAAAAAGAATGGATTTACACTGGGTGTGAGGAACCATCTCTATTCATCTCTACTGAGTTAGAGGAAGACGAAGTACAGACTATCATTATGGCATACGTTTCCGGAGTACCAGAGAACAAGATTCTTGATGGAGACTATGAAGGAGATGAGGAAGAACGAGTAGATAAAGCTATTGAATATATTGCTACTTATCCTTTATATATAGAAATTATTAATGATTTTGGTATAGAAGATATATCAAATATCATTAAAACTTATAAGAGAGAAAAAGGATGTCACTATTTCGTATTCGATTATATACATATGTCAGCTAAATTAATTGCTGAAGTTGCTTCTATGAGTAAAGGAATGAAATTGAGAGAAGATCAGACTTTGTTCTTATTCATGGACACTCTTAAGAATTTGGCTATGAAATTGGATATCTTTATTCTAACAATGACTCAGTTAAATGGTACATACAAAGATAGTCAGATTAAAGACGAAACAATGTTAAGAGGTGCAAAATCTCTAGCAGATAGAATTGACTTAGGTGAAATTTCACTGAGACCAACAAGTGCAGAGTTAGAGTGTGTAAAGAAACTTATGCACAATATGTATGGAATACCGATACCCAATCTTGTAAGACACATATATAAAGTACGAAGAGGAAAACTGACAAAAATCCGTTTATGGCAATATGCTGATCTCTCTACTGGTAGAACTAAAGATTTATTTATTACAGACAACTATTATAACCTGATCGAAACTGAAGTGGCTGTAGCTCAAATTGAGAAAGTAATTGAGGAACATTCTGAGAGCCTTGATGATATCCAGATTACTGATGATGAGCAACAAGAAGCTACGAGTACTTTATTGGGATCAATGCCATTTGATTTTTAGGTGTACTGATGCCTTACTATGATAAAAATGCAATATTAAAGGCTCTTACAAAGGAACAGGTAATCAAGATAGTTACCGATTTAGGATCAAAAGGATATAGAACAGACTCATCTGGGAATCTTATCTTTCAAACAATCTGTCATGGTGGCGATAGTTATAAGCTTTATTACTATCATGAACCTACAGATCAGTATTCTGGAAGAACATTTCATTGCTACACCTCATGTAGCGAATCATTCTCTATTTTTGAATTAGTAATCAGAGCTAAAAGAGTACAAGGGATTACTTATACTTGGTATCAGGCGGTATCTTATATTGCTAATCAAATAGATATGAAAGCTGTTGAACATATTGAGAGACCAAAACATATATGTGATATGTCGTGGCTCAAGAAGTTTGGGAAAAACAAATCTACAGACATTATAGACTGTGAACCTATAGATGAGCATGTATTAGAAATGTTTGAATATACTCCTCATGAAGTGTTTTTAAACGACCATATTTCCAGAGAGACGTTATCTACATTTGAAATATCTTATTGGGGTAATACAAATCAAATAGTTATTCCTCATAGAGATAGACATCAAAATCTTATTGGTATAAGAGGAAGATATCTCGATGAAGAAGACGTAGAGAACATTGGAAAATATGTACCTCTTAATATAGAAGGAAAATTTCTAAGCCACAAGTTATCACATAATCTTTATGGTATTCATATTAACCAGAATAAGATTAAGACTTGTAGGAAATGTTTACTACTTGAGTCTGAGAAAGGAGTTATGCAAAATCATTCGTATTTTGGTGATGATGACTTTTCTTTAGCTGTATGTGGCAGTGAAATTTCAGATGAACAAATCAAATTGCTACTCGATTATTTGAAGATAGAAGAATTAATTCTTGGTTTTTACAAGGAATATAAGGATCCGTATGGATGGGACGGTGAGCTGTACAAAAATAAATTATTTAAGAAAATACGTCCGATTATTCCATATTGTAAAGTATCAATCTTATGGGATAAAGATGGGGTGTTAGATTATAAGGATGCGCCTACAGATAAAGGCAAAGAAACATTATTAAAACTGCTTGACAACAAAGTAGAAATAACTATGGAAGATATCACGTTGGAGGGAACGTATTATGTATAGAAAGGCATTAATTGACTGAAATCAGTCAGAAAATCCGACAAGTAACTGAGGAGGATAAGGGGTTACCTTATCTCTCCTACAGTAAAGAGAGTAACTTTGATCACTGTCCACTGAGTCACAAATTAAAATATGTAGACAAAAACTTTTCAAAGAAATCGTCTCTTCCTATGGAAATTGGTTCTATTTTACATAAGGCATTAGAGCTTAAAGGAAGAATGATAATGGAAGGTAAGACAGTAGATTATGACTATCTTAAAAGCATTACGGAAGAGGGCTATTTAGAGACTGATGAGAAGTCGGATAATCACATTCTCGGTATAAAAGACCTCAAAAAGAAATATTTTGATGAATTTTTTACTGCTGATAGTAAGTCAGGTATGAACTATTCAGAAAAGATGGATATCTTTTATAACAAAGTATTGCCATCTAGGATTGATAGTAAAGAGTGGACTCCCGTAGCAGTAGAACAGAGATTTGAATTTGTATATGACGACAGAGTTATTATACATGGTTTTATTGATAGAGTGGATAAGAATGCAAAAGAGCAGCTAAGGATTACTGACTATAAATCCTCAAAGGCCGTGTTTAGAGATGCAGATATAAAAACACCTATGCAACATGTAATTTATGATCTGGCATGTATTCATTTATATGGACAGCCTGCAACAGACCATGTGTATGATTTTATTCTTATAGATGCTATTCAAGGAGCTGACGAAGGTGTATGTACCAAAGGTTATCTTAACAGAGGAATTAAGAAACTGGACAAGGTGTTAAATGAAATGGATGAAATGGAAATTAAAGGCGAGTATCCTCCCAAACCAACTCCATTATGCTACTGGTGTCCATTCCACAGCACTTCCCCAAATGCTGATCCTAAGTTTTCTGGTCTATGTCAGTATCATAGCTTATGGACACCTGAGAAAAAATCATTTGCAGTACTTAATCCTTATGGACAAGAAATAAAGAAAGAAATTAAGAGAAAGTTGGTGTTCTAGTGAGAATAGAGACACATGCGCATACAGAATTTAGTCAGCTTCGTATGTTGGACTGCATCGTAAAAGTACCTCAATTAATAAAACAAGCTGCGTCTCTTGGACTTTCAGGAGTTGCTATCACTGACCATGAGTCTGTATCTGGTCATGTGAGATTTATTCAAACAATTAAATCCATGAAGTCTTCCGGTGAACTGCCGGAAGATTTCAAAGGAATACTTGGTAATGAAATATATTTAGTTGACAAATTAAATATATCAGAAGATGGAAAGAAGTCTTGTGATTCTCCATTTTATCATTATATTCTTCTGGCTAAAGATGAAATAGGGCATAAGCAGTTAAGAGAACTTAGTTCATTAGCATGGGACAACAGTTTTTATACAGGAAGGATGGAACGTGTTCCTACATTGAAAAGTGATCTGGAACATGTAGTTAAATCTAATCCTGGACATCTGATTTCAACGACAGCATGTTTAGGAGGAGAATTAGGCAAGTCTCTATTAGCAGGAGAAAATTATATGGATTTTCTTCTCTGGAACCAGCAGTTATTTGGTAAAGATTTTTACTTGGAAATGCAACCGGGACTGTCAGAAGAACAGATAAAGTTGAATCGAGAGATTGTAAAATTAAAGCATCAATTAGGAATAAAAGCTACTATTGCCTGTGATGTCCACTATTTGAAACAAGAGGATAGAGAAATTCATGCTGCTTATCTTAATAGTCGCGATGATGAAGAAAGAGAGTTAGGTGATTTCTATGAATCAACTTGGATGATGACCAATGAGCAAATTCATCAGAGGATGGATTATCTTGGGTATGAAGAAGTGGAAGATGCATTGAAGTGTTCTCTGGAGATTGGTGAGAAGGTTGAAGAGTATGATTTGTATTGTCCAACTATTGTTCCTGGAGCTGACATCCCTGATTTTGAGTTAAGTGATTTCTTTGGCAATTATTATGATCGCTATGAATACATATCTAAATTCGCTCATAGTGATAATGTTTATGATAGATATTTATTAAAACTGATAGAAGATGGATATTATGAAAAGATTCCTTATACTACTTTCGGTAAAGTAAAATTTTTTGAGACTTTAGATAGAATTGAAGTTGAATTAAAAGAAATGTGGCTTGTTACTGAAAAGCTTGGTACAAGTATTTCTTCCTATTATATATCAACACTTGAGTTGGTTAATATTATGTGGGAAGAAGGAGATTCTTTAGTGGGTGTAGCCAGAGGTTCAGTAACAGGAATGTTTACAATGTATCTCATTGGCATTACTCAGATGAATCCTTTACAGTGGGGACTGCCTCATTGGAGACATATTTCCCATGAAAAAGTTGAACTCAGTGACGTAGATATCGACACACAGCAAGATAGAAGACTAAAAATCATTGAAGCTGTGAAACGTCGCAGAGGTGAAAGAAAAGTACTTAATTGTAGTACTTTTAAAACAGAGGGTAGTAAATCAGCTATTATTACTGCTGGTAGAGGATTAGGATTAGATTCAGATATCACTCAGTATTTATCTAATCTTATCCCTGTTACCAGAGGTCAAACTTGGAGTTTGCATGATTGTCTTTATGGGAACGAAGAGAAAGAACGTCAGAGACAAACTGAATTTGCAAATGAAGTCAAAAAATACGACAAACTTTTAGAAACGGCTATGACTATTGAAGGGCTTATATGTGGAAGAAGTATACATGCTTCAGCAGTATATTTGTTTAATGAAGATTTTTTGGCTCACAATGCTAGGATGAAAGCTCCAAACGGTATTTATATCACTCAATTTAATATGAAAGATTCTGATTATTGTTCTGGTCTTAAAATGGATTTCTTAACCATTCAGGCATTAGATAAGATTAGAACTTGTATGAATTTGCTAATTGATGCCGGATATATAAAATGGCAAGGGTCACTGAGAGCTACATATAATAAATATTTACATCCAGATGTACTTGATTATGATACTAAAGAAATGTGGGATATGGTTGCAAAGAATGATGTGACAGATCTCTTTCAGTTTGATACTGCAGTTGGGCTCCAGGCAGCTAAACGAATCAAACCCCATTCCTTAGTAGAGCTTGCAACTGCGAACTCAATTATGAGACTTATGGTATCAGGAGAAGGCGCTGAACAGCCCATTGACACTTATATTAGGTATAAGAATGATATTAATGAATGGTACAAATGCATGAGAGATGAGTACCGTTTGACAGAAAGTGAAATAAAAATATTAGAGAAATATCTATTACCTGTATATGGAGTAGGAGATACACAGGAAATTGTAATGGAAATTTCTATGGATGATCATATTTCAGGATTCAATGTTACACAGAGTAATAAGTTAAGAAAAGGTATTGCTAAAAAAGATGAAAAACTGCAGGAAGCTATGAAAAAGATGTTCTTTGAACATGGCAAAGAGATTGGAACTTCAGAGAATCTGCTGAACTATATCTGGAAAGAAGTTATAGGAAAGCAGCTTGGGTTGAATACGGCTCAAGTAAAACCTTGTGAACGTATGCAAAAACGGTGTCCGTACTTTTTACGGGCTAACGGTGGACGCTGATAATGCCAATACCGTGCCAAGTTAAATCGGGTGTAACGACTATTAGTACTGATGAGATTAGCACATTGGGAAGCGCAAGGATAGGGTGACTGTGCTCTGGAGGTTACGATGGAAGAATGGAAGGATATTGAAGGATGGGAAGGAAAATATCAAGTATCCAATTATGGAGACATTAAAAGATTAGAACGAGATATTACAGATAGTTTATGAAGAACCAAGCATTATACTGAAAAAATATTTCATCCTCATAAAGCAAATAACGGATATACGAGAGTAAGTTTTGGAACAGAAAGAGATTTGACTCATAGGGTTGTAGCAAAAGCTTTTTTGCCGAATCCTCGAAATTTACCGGAAGTAAATCATAAAGATGGACATAGGAAAGATTTCAATTTTGCAGGGACCAAAGAAAATAATTATGAAGACGGAAATTTGGAATGGGTTGACAGAAAAGAAAATATGCTTCATGCCTCTCGTACAGGTTTGATTAATAAAGATAGTAAAAAACGGAAAATATCAACAGCATTAAATCAGAAAAAGTCAGTTGAAAAAGCACTAAGACCTGTAGCATTGCTTGATGATGAAAATAATATTTTGAGTATTTTTCGAAGTATAAAAATTGCTGGTGAGATTACAAACATTCCTCAACAAAATATAGGAGAAGTATGTAGAGGGAATAGAGACTCAGCTGGCGGGTTTAAATGGGAATATGTGGACAAAGATTTATTTAATACAGTCACTCAAGAGATAGTCTAGTCCGAACAAATACTACGAAAGTAGCGGTACACCGATTCATTTTCTAAAAACCACACTTTCCCTTATT
>ERZ836877.6566-NODE-6566-length-10317-cov-2.939680_pt1 | contig 10317 bp, 7 predicted proteins | sample MGYA00519469_ERZ836877 | MGnify/ENA primary metagenome ERZ836877 (study PRJEB31850, sample SAMEA3708809) | human gut metagenome | biome: human gut; feature: human-associated habitat; material: faeces | place: China | collected 2014 ... | reverse complement strand
GATTTATTGTGCTGGGCGCGCTTGCGCTCTGCCTACTCAGCGGAACGGCGATGGCGGATAAGGCGCGCAACATCGCGTCGGATGCGGATTCACAATACCACGCGGCACATCTGGAAAACCATCTGGATACGACGGATGTGTACTGCACGGGCAACTATGTGAAGGTGCGGAATAAGATCAATGGTAAAAAGGTTGTCGGCCATTTGGAGCAGGCAGATCAATTTCAGTTGCTCGACATTCAAAAGGGCTGGGTCAAAATCAAGGTGACATATTCGGATAAAACCAGCCCTGATTCGCATAAAGGCATGACGGGGTGGCTGAATGCCGACTATGTGGATTGCTACTGCGACGCGGGCGAATATGCGGGCGAGGGCGAAGCGAACGGATTTGTCTATGCCGACGAGAATTGCCGAAATTATGACGAGGTCATTGAACTGTATATCCGAGCTAAAAAAGAGCGCTGGGACAGTGACAAGATTATTAGTGAGTTCGGGTTTGAACCGTACTGTTTTATAAGCTCGTTGGAAAAGGATGGGTACATCCTGAAAGATTTGGATCAAGATGGGAGCGACGAGCTGATTATCCTGTCACGAGGCAGCCTGGAATCTAGCCGTTACCAAAATGAAGATATGCTTTATGCGGTCTATACGATGAAGAATGGAAAGCCGATTCGCGTACTTGATAGTTGGACGCGAAGCCGAAATTATCTTTGTGCGGACGGAGGAATTTATAACGAAGGCTCCGACGGCGCGTCATATTCGACGTGGTGCATTCGTGACATCAAAAATGGAAGGATTGTAGTTCGCGAGGGCGTGCAGACCGCTGACAAGATGGATGCAAACGGCGAATGCTTAGAAGGGGGTGTCTATCTCCGCATGACGGAAAGCCATAAACTGTACGACGGCGAGGAAATTTCCGAGGAACAGGCCGACGCCGATTTGGAGCGATATCAAAAGATGCTGCTTACGGATGACAGAAATTTTGTATCTTTTGCGGAATATGAGAAAAAATCCAGATAATGGGAACAAAACCAGGCGCTGAAACGTCTATATGATGTTCGGTGCAGGAAACGACGAACGCGGAAATGAAAATCAACCATCAGGAGGAAAATGAAATATGAAAAAGATTCTGGTTTTTGCGCTGGCGTTGATGCTGGCCATCCCGGCGCTGGCGTTTGCCGACGGAGACAGTGCGGAGATTGCCGCCCAGGGCACGGTGGTCGTGACGGCGGCGCCGGACATGGTGACGGTGACGGCGAATGCATCTGTTTCGGGCAGGAGCGTCGCGGACGCACAGGAGGGCATGAATGCGATTGTTCAATCCGCGACCCAAAAGCTGCTGGATCTGGGCGTGGAAGAGAATGACATCGTGACTACAAGCTACACGTATTATCCGACATATGATTATAACGGCGAAACGCCGACCGTCAACGGCTATCAGGCCGATCATACACTGTCCATCACCTGCAAGGATGTGGATATGCTCGACAGCGTGATCGGCGTGGTGACGGACTGCGGCATGAGCGAGATTTACAAGGTAGAATATGACGTTTCAAATCGCAGCGAGCTGTATCGCCAGGCGCTCAAGGCGGCAATCGGGGAGGCGGCGGCCAAGGCTGAAGGCATGGCTGAGGCGGCGGGGATGACGATCGATCATCTGGAATCCGTGACCGAAAACACCGGCTTTGACGAGTACACCGTCAGTACGTATGACGGGGCGGTGAGCATGAAGGCTGAAGCGGCCGGCACAGGCATTCGTTCGGGCAGCGTTTCCGTGACGGCAAGCGTGACGGCGGTTTACGAAGCGCGGAAATAAGCGGAAACAGAAAAGAAAGAGCTTTGCATCCCAATTCCAACGAGGGGCGGGGTGCAAAGCTCTTTTGATTGGTTATGAATATATTGTCAACATTTCGCGGCGGTTTGAACCGATGATTTCGGAACGGAAGAAACCTAAAAATCAGTCCGTCGTTCTGGAAATTTTCGCGCCGAGGCTGTTGAGCTTCTCTTCCAGATGCTCATAACCGCGGTCGATGAAGTGCGTATTATAAATCTCGGTCGTGCCCTGCGCCATCAGCCCTGCGATGACCAGCGCTGCGCCCGCGCGCAGATCGGTGGCCTCCACAGCCGCGCCGTGCAGCTGCGGAACGCCCTCGATGACGGCAGTCTGCTCGTAAATACGCACGCGCGCGCCCATGCGCTCCATCTCCGACAGATGGCGGAAGCGGGATTCAAAGATGTTTTCCACGACGGTCGAAGTGCCGGTCGCCGTGCAGAGCAGCGCGCTCATGGGCTGCTGCAAATCGGTCGGGAAGCCGGGATAGACCTGCGTTTTGAATGTCACCGCCCGGTGCGCGCCCAGCGAGCGGACGCGGATTGCGTCGTCGCGCTCCTCCACGCGCGCGCCCATTTCCAACAGCTTGGCGGTCAGCGCTTCCATGTGCGTGGGGATGCAGCCGCAGATGGTCACGTCGCCATGCGTCGCGGCGGCGGCGATCATCAGCGTGCCGGTTTCAATCTGATCCGGAATGACGGCGTAAGGGCGGCGGCATTGCAGCGTATCCACGCCGCGAATGCGGATGACATCCGTGCCCGCGCCTTTGACGCGGCAGCCCATCGAATTGAGAAAATTGGCCAAATCGACGATGTGAGGTTCCTTGGCGGCATTGTAAATCGTGGTGATCCCCTTTGCGCGGGAGGCCGCCAGCATGACGTTGATCGTGCCGCCGACCGTGACCATATCCATAAACACGTCTGAACCCGTCAGTTCGTCGGCTTCGGCCAGCACCATGCCGCGCGTGGTTTCCACCTTTGCGCCGAGGGCGCGCATACCTTTGATGTGCTGATCAATCGGTCTGCGCCCAATATCGCATCCGCCCGGCAGAGGCACCTGCGCCCGCCCGAAGCGCGCCAGCAGCGCGCCGATGTAATACGAGGACGCGCGCATGCGGCGGCAGAGTTCCAGCGGCACGTCCGTGCGGTTGATGGTGCTGGAATCGACTTCCATCACGCCCGCGTCGGGGTCCCAGATGACCTTTGCACCCAGGTGGCGAAGTGTCTCCACCGAAACGTTTACATCTTCAATGTTGGGCAAGTTTTCGATGACGCAGGGCGTTTGGCTGAGAATCGAGGCGGAGATGACCGCGACCGAGGTGTTTTTGCCGCCGCTGACGTGCACAGTGCCCTCCAATCGCTGCCCACCGGTGATGAGCATTCGTTCTTCTGCCATAGTGATCCTCCTTATGCCGGTTGCCCGGAGATGGTAAACTTTAACCCCTATATTATACACATATCATGCCGCTTTGGCAAGCTAATCCATAAACGGCGGTTGGATACGCCTGGAAAGCGTGGAATTTATGCTTTTTGTGCGGCGTGCGTGGACGGCGTTTCAAACATTGCGCCTGCGCAGAGCAGGATCATCATGAACTGGAAAAAATACCGCGCCCGCGTTTCCCAGATGCTCAAAAACAGAAATGCGCCCAGCAGCGTTAAAAACAGCGGCGCGGCGCGCGTGTCGCGTCTGCGGATCGCCTGTATGCAGGCGATGCACGCGAGCGCCATCTGTGCAACGAACATCGCCGTCGCCAGATGCGTATATGCGCGGTTGAACCGGCCGTTTTCAAAGACCGCCTGCTTGACGGCGTTGTCGGCCTCGTGTGCGTCGGCCTCAAAGATTTCGTTCAGATTGAATGTGCCGCGTCCGAAGGTGGAAAGGTTTTTTCGGCTCAGCGTGCTGAGCAGCTGAGCCGGGTGGTGCGCCAGCGTATATGCGCGGTCAACGACTTCTTGACGGAGCGCCTCGTCGCGAGCCTGAGGATCGTCAAACGACGTGGAGAAAATCAGCCAGCCGCCATAGCCGTATTGGCCGTATCCTTCGTCGCTCTGCACGGGCAAACCCATCGCGATGTAATGCAGCTTGGGAAGCTTGTTTTGGGCGATGTTTGCCGCGCCGAGGTTGGCTTTGTTTGCCGCGTTGACGGCGCTTCCGCCGACGGCGAAGACGAGCGCCAGCGGAGCGGCCAGCAGCGCCGTCAGCTTTGCGCGCTTTTCAAAGAGCGCCGCAATCAGGCAGGCGATCGCGGCGATGATCGTCGGAAAGCGGATCTGCGCGCCCAAAAACGTGCAGACCGCGAACAGCAGCGCCCAAAGCGCGCGTTCCTTTCGGCTGCCCGCGTCCCGCGCTTTGAGAAACGCGAAGACGATCATCGGCGCGAATGCGACGGAAAACGCGTCGGTGTACAATTCGGAAGTGCAGTAGAGAAACGGCAGGCAGGTTGCGAACAGCAGCAGCGCGCGCGCCTGAGCCTGCGCGCCGCCCAGACGGCGGCAGAGCCGCGCGGCGCAAAGCAGCCCCATCGAAAACAGCAGGCCGCAGACCAGCGCCGCCGCCATCAGCTCATCCGCGCCCAGCGCGTCCGCCGCTTTGAAAATGCCTGCCAGCAGGTAGACCAGCCCCATGTTATGCGGGTAGCGCCCGAAGTAGATGAGCGAACGCTCGGAGTTGCCGAATGCGCCCGTCTGCGCCAGGCGCCGCGCCGCCGTGACGCACTGCTCCAAATCCGTGACCGGGGTGAAGCGGAGCGCAGAGGCCATGACCAGCTGAATGACAAAATAAAACGCGGCAAAGCCGAGCAGCACCGCGCGCTCGTGCGTTTCAAAGACTTTGGCTTTCGCCGCGCGCCCCAGCAACAGAAGAAGCAGAAGACATAACGGGGTCAGCAGGCACAGCGCCAGACGGGTGCGGTCATACAGCGACCATGGGGAAAGCAGCGTGTTGCCCGCCGTGAACAGATAGCACGGAATCATCAGCCCCATGCCGACAAGCAGCAGCGCCCTGCAAACGCCGGTTTTGTTTTTCACAGCGTATCCTCCTTCCTGCCGATCGCGCCGCGCGCAGCGAGCAGAAGCAGCACCGGCACGAAGCCGAACAGATAGCGGCTTCGCGCTTCCCAGAGCATCAGGAACAGCGTCGCGCCGAAGAACGCGACATACAGCATCGCGCCGGAAACATCCCGCCTGCGAATGTCGCGCACACAGGCGGCGAGTGCCAGCGTCAGCTGTGCCAGCCAGATGCCTGTGGTGAGCGCGCCGTATGCGCCGTAATGCGCCCGCCCTTCCAGCACGAAGGAAGAGACTGCGTTTTCCCGAACGGGTCCGTCGTCGAGCATTTCGGTCATGCCGAATGTGCCGTCGCCGATGAACGCGCTGTTTTTGCGAAGCGCCGCTTCGGCCAGCCGGTTCGGGTAGCGCAGGGCGTAGATTCTATCCTTCATGCGGGCGTAAATTGAGTCCATGATGTCCGTGCGCGAAGCGCCGTCTTCCATCATGCCCCAGGTGATGCCGTAATCGCCCGTCGCGCCGCCGTAGGGATTGTCGCCCGTGGGGATGGACATCATGATCCAGTGGATCGTCGGCGTGTGGTGCTGCTCCACCATCGCGGGATCAAGCACCTCGTATTTCATATAGCGCTGTACGACCGCCGTGCCGCCGCCGACCAGCGCCGCGCTCAGCAGGATGCAGACGGCGGACTGCCTGGGCTTCATCGTCAGCAGCCAGACGATGGCCGCCGCTATCAACGCGATGAGCGCCGTCATCTTGATCTGACAGCCGATCAGCACAACCAGAGAGCATCGCGCCGACAGCGCAAACCGGGCACGGGGATTCGCTGCGTTCTTTACGCGGAGCGCCAGATCCAGCGCCATTGCGATAAAGGGCAGGGAGAACGTGTCCGTATACAGCACGGCGGCGGCCAGCCAAAGCGGCAGACAGCAGGCCAGCATGAGCATGGTCATCAGCCTGCCCTTAGCGCCGGAGAGTCTTTCCGCGATGCGCAGAATCGCGCGCACGCCGAAAATATAGAGTACAGCCTGTGTCAGCGCCAACGGGAAAAACGTCTGCGTCACGCCGAGGGCGAAGAGCAGCTTGTAAAAGCCGGTCAGCATGAGCATGAAGCCCCACTGGTTTGAATAACGGCTTAGATAGAGATAAAAATCCGTGTAGCGATCAAAATTCCCGTCGGCGGCCAGCATCTGCGAACCGTTGTAGAGCATGAAGTTATCCCCGGCGGGCGTATATTCCAGCAAATACCCCATCAGCAGATGCGCGGCAAACAGACACGCGATGAACGTCGGCGCGATCACGTGCGCAAGACGCGCGGCTTTTTCATCCTCCAGGACGGAAACGGCGCGCCCGGCCAGGCAAAACAGCAGAAGCGCCGCGGCATAAGCGGCCCATGTTCCCCAAACGGGGTAGCCGAAATGCGCGCGGGCGTAGGGGAGCAGCAGCGTGTTCGCCACGCCGACGCCCGACGCAAAGACGAAACAGCCCATGCCTGTTTTCAACAGCTTTTCACGCACGCCGTTCACTCCTTCAAACGCAGCAGCTGATACTGCCCGGCCGTATCCACGCGCTCATATTCCGTCTCAAAAATCTGTGCGACGCGCTCGTCGTAGGGCGGGCTGAACGTGCGGTTGTAAAAGAGCACCAGCCAGCGCGGTGGATCGGTTTCAAACGTATCGACGATTTCATCCATCACCGCCGGATCGGCTTGCGCCAGAATCTCCTGAAGGAAGTAGAAGCGCATGCAGGGCAGAGCCTTTGCCGCGACATACCACTTGGGCTCGACGCGGTAAGCCATGAAGCTGTCGCGCTCGTCCTCCGGCACCTGTGCCATCAGGGTCTGCGCGTCGGCGGCGAACTGTGCCAGCCCTTCGCGCTCGGAAAGGCGCGCCGCGTTGGCCGACACGCCGCTGATGCCCAGCCAGAGTGCGCTGACGGCGGCCAGCGTCAGTGCGGCGGCTTTTTGGGCGCGCGGCTGACGCAAAGCGCTGACAACGGCCATCGCGCCTACGGCGGCCAGCGGCGCGCCGAGCATCAGGTAATGGATGTAAAATTTGCGGGAAAGGAACGCGGCCAGCCCGCCGGCGGCGGCCGCCGCCAGCATCGCCAAAGCGAGCAGAGGCGCGCGGCGCTTTTTCCAGACGGCGAGCGCGCCCGCACAGGCAAACGCTGCGACAATCATCGCCATGTGGCCGTAAGACGTGGTAAACAGCGCGGCAAAACGGTCGCCCGTGCCGCTGTCGGCGTACATCATGTTGTGGATGATCGCGCCGTACCATGCGGCGGAAAGCGCGCCCTTGGCGGCCAGCCAGATCAGGATGGGCAGGAACACGGCCAGCAGACCCAGCGTGAAACCCGCCGCGCACTGACCCAGTTGGGCAAACCGTTGTGTGATCGCCAGCCCGGCCGCCAGCACGGCCACCAGCGCAAAGATGGGCAGAGCGTTGTTGGCGCGCAGCGAAAAGGCCGCCGCCGCGCATACGCCCATACCTGCCGCCGGAAGAAACAGCTTTTCGCCGATTTTTTCCTGCCCAAAGACGCGGAGCGCCATATACAGCGCCAGCAGCGTCGGCAGATTGGTGTATTCCTCCGTCAGGTTGCCGCCGTCCATGAACGCGCACGTCATCGCCAGATAGACGAGCTGCGCCCAAACCGACGGGCAGGAAAGCGCTCTGGCCAGCGCGCGGACAACCGTCAGGCAGGCGAACAGCGCGACGACCTCCTGCAAAAACACGGCGGTCAGGTTATAGCCGCCGCCGATCCACTGCGGCAGCCCCTGAAGCGCAAAGAGCAGGGGGCCTTTGTGGTCAAACACATCGACATACGGCGCCCAGCCTTTGGCCAGCGCCGTGCCCATCGTCAGGTACATGGCGTTGTCGCTGCCGATGGCCGCGCCGAGCGGCGTGTTGTTGTAGGCGAAAAGAAGCATGTAGCCCGCCGCCATCAGCAGCGACAGCAGCAGGTTCAGCGCAAGCGCCTTTTTTTCTGTGCTGTGCATGGTTATGCCTCCGCCAGCCCAAGCCGTTCGCGGACCACGCGCATCACGCCGTTGTCGTCGTTGCCGGGCGCAATGTAGCGCGCCAGCTTTTTGAGCGCGGGGTGCGCGTTTTCCATCGCATAGCTCTCTCCGACGGCCTGCAAAAGTTCACAGTCGTTGAGATAATCGCCGAACGCCATACATTCTTCCGGCGAAATGCCCAGCTTCTGCTGAATGCCGCGCATCGCGCAGCCCTTGTTCACCCCCGGCTTCATGACGTCCACCCAATGTTCGCCGGAGAGGATGACCGCCAGCGGCCCTTCCAGATGCTTTTTCAGTTCCGGCAGTTCATGCGTCTGCGCGTCGCCCTCGTCGTAAAAAGCGACCTTGCAGACGTCGCCGAGCTGGCCCAGCGCGGTCAGGTCGTCCACAACCTCGACGCTGGGGTAATACATCTTCGTGTTGCGGATAAATTCCGGGGAAGCGGTCTTTTCAATCAGCGCCACGTCCGCGCGGCAGACGACGGGATACACGCCCGAAAGCGCGCGCGTCGCCGTCACGATCCGCGTGATGAAGCTTGCGTCCACGGGGTCGATGAACACGCGCTTATCGCGCTGCATGACCAGCGCGCCGTTTTCACAGAGGAAAAGGAGATCGTCGGCATACGCTTCAAAGTCGCGGCGCAGCGAGGCGTATTGCCTGCCGCTGGCGACGCAGAAGATCACGCCCTTTTCTCTGAGTTGCGCAATGACTTCGGGCAATTCGGGCGGCAGACGCTTTTGGCTGTTCAGCAGCGTGCCGTCCATGTCGCAGGCAATCAGTTTGATCATATTTCAAAACTCCTTTGATTTCGGTATCTTTCGGGAGGATAGCGCATAGAGATTAACGTTTGGGGCGCTGCCCCAATCCCCGGCAGGGGAATGATTCCCATGTACCCTTGCTTCATGAATGATAAAGATTTAAACCGCCGCGAAGCGAGGCGGAAGACCAGGAAAGCTCAGTTCCCTTGCAGGGTTTGGGACGGAATCCCAACCGGTTTTCTTGGATCGCTCTTGAGAATCGCGTAAAGCGCCACGTCCACAAATTTCCCCTTGTTGTAGAGCCGCTGGCGCAAAACGCCCTCTTTGCGCATGCCGCATTTTTCCATCACGCGGCCGGAGGCGGGATTGTCCAGTTCGTGTTGAGCCTCGATGCGGTTGATATCCATCGATTCAAACGTGTAGTCGATGACCCGCGCAAGCGCTTCCGTCATGTAGCCGCCGTTCCAAAGCCAACGAGCCAGAGAATAGCCGATTTCCACACTTGCGTTATCCATGCTGTAATCCATGTAGCCGATGGTGCCGACCAGATGCCGGGTCTGCCTGTCGATGATGCCCCAGCTGCTTGGTTCGTCCGCGCGGTAGCGGCGCAGCATGTAGCGGCAGTAGTCCTTCGCTTCGCCGATATCCCTTTGCGCAGACCAGAGCACGTGGCACGCGACTTCCTCGTCGCGGCTGTATTCAAAAATGTCTTTTGCATCCTTCATCGTCATCCGCCGCAGAATCAGCCGCGGCGTTTCGAGCGTCGGCATGGAGAAAAGACCGTATTCGTTCGGGGTAAACATGTCCTTGATTCCCTTCGTTGAAGCCGATCTGAAATTCGCGCGGCCTGTGCGCGCGCAATCGGTTCTCCTTATTATACACGAATCATCTCAAAAGCGAAACCCCATTGCGAAGATCCGTCTTCGTTTGCGCTCTTAACGGCTTTGACACTTGCGCTTTGAGGATGAATCGTTTATGATATAGATATCCATAAAGAATGTTCTTGATAAATGGAAAGGAGTGTGTCTCATGAAAAAAACCGTGTGGATCATCCTGTTTGCGTTGCTGGCCTTTGCCGCGCTGCCCGCGCTTGCCGTTACCGACGGTGAACTGCTGTCCGTGGAAATCGTCGAGAGCGCGATGCCCGACGCATTGCCTGCCGCGGGCATTTCGGGCGCAGTCGTTGGAAATGCGGCGGAGCCGACCGGGGAGGAGCGGTCATCCTCTGAATGGCCGGAACTGGATGCCGTCAAAGCACTTTCCGCCGATTCCATCGAGCAGATTGAATGGATTGCCTATACCGAGGGCGGCGCACAGCGAACTGTCATCACGGACAGAACCGCCATTTCGGGCGTTCATGCGCGTTGCTGTCTGCTTTCGCTCGGCGATGAGACGGATATCGGCGTGGCGGACAACGGCCTGATGCTTACGTTTGTTACGGCGGAAGGATCGACGGCGCTCCGCTTCGAGGGCAGCTATGCCGTTATCGGCAAAAAGCGGCGGCATATCGCCCTTGTGGCAGGGGTGAAGACAGCCGTTGGGGTTGTAATGCCCCTTGACATCTGCAAAGGGGTCTTCCGCATTGCCTGTGCAGGTCATGCCTTCGTGAATGTGCATTGCGAAAACGCCGCATTGGCACTCGCCCTCCGACTTGGGCAGCCCGTAAACCGAGACAGATACCATTGTCCCAAGCTCCGTGGGAACG